>Ga0255132_1000330_pt1 | contig 18885 bp, 11 predicted proteins | sample Law_Law_RepA_8d_FD_188551 | JGI IMG/M metagenome (GOLD analysis project Ga0255132, IMG submission 188551) | Freshwater microbial communities from St. Lawrence River, New York, United States - Law_Law_RepA_8d | ecosystem: Environmental > Aquatic > Freshwater > River | place: USA: New York...
CCGGGGGACTGGGCGTTTTGGCGGGTGATCACGCCAAATCTGCCAGCGACCTCGGACTGGGTTTCGTGGGTATCTCACTGTTCTACCGGGAAGGATACTTCCAGCAGACGGTCAACCATGAGAACTGGCAGAAGGAATTCTACACGCACCTGAACCCGGCCAACCTGCCTCTGGAACCGGTCTTGGATGCCAAGGGCGAACCGGTGGTCTGCTCGGTCAAGATTGCGGCCAGCACCGTTCGTTTCCACGCGTGGCGCGTAAATATTGGGCGGATCCCGGTGTACCTGCTGGACACCAATCGACCGGAGAACGAGCCGATGTACCGCGACCTGACACTCCGGGTCTATGGCGGCGACAGCACCACGCGCATCATGCAGGAAATCCTCCTGGGCGTGGGTGGCGTGCGGTTGTTGCGGACGCTGGGTGTCCAACCGTCCACCTTCCACATGAATGAGGGCCATGCCGCCTTCCTGACGCTCGAGCTCATGCGCGAGAAGATCGCCGCTGGCACGGGCTTCACCGAGGCGGGCACTGAAACCCGAAAGCAATGCCTCTTCACCACACACACACCGGTAGAAGCAGGCCATGATCGGTTCAGCAGCGATCTCATGGGCTACGCGGGGCACCCCTTCACCTCAGACCTGCACATTAATCATCAGGCGTTGATGAATCTTGGCCGCGTGGTCGCTGACAACGAGGCCGAGCCGTTCTGCATGACTGTTCTGGCCTTGAAGTATTCTCGGGCTGCCAACGGTGTGAGCGAACTTCATGGCGCTGTGAGCCGAGAAATGTGGATGGAACTCTACGGAGCCAAGCATCCGGACGAGGTGCCCATTGGTCATGTCACCAACGGCATCCATCTGGTCGGCTGGATGAAGGGAACGGTTCGCAAGGTCTGGCAGAAGAAATTCCACGAACTCTATCCCGCCAAGTCCGAGGTGGACTGGTTCGCCGATGCCAACTCCCCGGAGTTCTGGAAGCGCTTGTCCGATCCTAAGGTGGTCTCCGACGAGGAAATCTGGGCCATCCGGTATCGCCTCCGTCGCGAGTTGATCGAGTTTGCCCGACGCCGGCTGTTGCTGCAGGGCGGCACCTTCCATCAAGGCGACTTCATCACCTTTGATTCATTCCTCAACCCCGATGCGCTGACCATCGGATTTGCTCGGCGCTTTGCCACTTACAAGCGGGCTCCGCTCATCTTCGATCAATTCGAAGCGGTGGTGAAGATGGTCAAGGACTCCGGCCATCCCATCCAGTTCGTCTTTGCCGGCAAGGCTCATCCGCGAGACGACCACGGCAAGGCCTTCATCCAGAAGGTGATTCACCTTTCGAAGTTCAGTGAACTCAAGGGACATCTGGTGTTCATCGAGAACTACGACATTCACGTGGCTCGTCAGATGGTTTCCGGCTGCGATGTGTGGCTCAACAACCCCCGCCGTCCGTTAGAGGCCAGCGGTACCAGCGGCATGAAGACCACGGCCCATGGATGCCTCAACATGAGCATCATGGATGGCTGGTGGCGTGAGGGTTATAATGGTTCCAACGGTTTTGCCATCGGACCGGATTCCCATCCAGAGGACGTGCAGGAGCAAGACCGGGTGGACAGCGAGAATCTCTACAACGTCCTGACCCGCGAGGTGATCCCCAGCTATTTCAATCGGGACGCCGACGGAATTCCCCGTGAGTGGATCGCCAAGATTCGTGAGTCATGGTCCACCCTAGCCGCCGAGTACAGCACTTGGCGCATGGTCCAAGAGTACACCAAGAAGTACTACCTGACTCGCTGAAGATCGTTCAGACCCGATCTAAGACGGCGTTCTGCAATCGGGTGAAAAAATCGACTAGCAATCCCATCATCCCTGTTCACGTTTATTGCTAATGAAGCACTGGGTGATTGTGATGGTGGGATTGGCTCTGTCTCTCAATGGAGTTCAAGCGGCTGAGTCGGTAGCGACTCCTCCGGCTCAGGGCAGCAAGGCCGCCAAACCGACGGGCCGCTTGCTGCCGAACGACGCGGACAAGGCTTGGGTCCTCTTGGAGGCCGAGGGAAAGCCTCCGACGGCACCGGCTGAGTGGAAGGGGCGGCAGCCCACCTCCGACGAGGTGAAGGTGTTCCGTCAGCAGAAGGCTATCGGTTCTGGCAATGCTGCGGACATGGCCCGCGAGTTTTACGAACGTTTCAAAGATCACCCCAAAGCGACTGAGGCCCGGCGCTTGTATCGAGAATTGCTGGAGGCCTCCGTCAGTCTCGGCAACGAAGGTAAGGCGGCCGAACTGCAGGCTCTCGGCCCCGACCCGGTGAAGGTTCAGGAGGAGGCTGCCGCGGCTGCAGTGGGAGTAAAGCTGCAGGAAGCGGTGGCTGAGGCACGCAAACTCCAATCCAAAGGGATGGACGCCGTACTCGATGAGTTCGAGAAGCGCCTTTTAGTGCTCGAAAAAGAATTCCCCGGACGCGGAGAGGTTTACGCGGCCTACCTCGAAATCGCCCAACTCCGCGGCGGCGAAAAATCGAAGGAGTTGCTCGCCAAGATTCTCAAGTCCGACAAGGTGCCCGCTCAGGTTCGTGCCATGGCTGAAGGAATGCAGAAGACTCAGGAGCGCATCGGAAAACCCCTGAACATTGCCTTCACCGCAACGGATGGTCGCAAGGTAGATCTTACCCAGATGAAGGGTAAAGTGGTGCTCATCGACTTTTGGGCCACTTGGTGTGGGCCGTGCGTCGCTGAGGTGCCCAATGTGGTTGCCGCCTACGAGCGGCTTCACCCGAAGGGCTTCGAGATCGTGGGCATTAGCTTCGACGAAGAGGTCGACGCGCTGAAGGCCTTCACTGCCAAGCACAAGATGAGCTGGGCCCAGTACTTCGACGGTGAAGGTTGGAAGAACAAGTTTGGCGCTGAATTTGGTATCCGCGGCATCCCCGCCATGTGGTTGGTGGACAAAAAGGGGAACCTTCGGGACCTAGAGGCCCGCACGGATCTGGCCGCCAAGGTGGAAAAACTGCTCACCGAACAGTAAGTCTTTTATGAATGATGTGATCCATCCCCGGAGTGCCCGGGAAACGATGTCCGGCTGGCTGTATCTGCCCCGTTTCGTAGATAAGATTCGTCTCTCCTTGGCGGGTCAACTCCACTCCGACTATCAGCAGAATTTCGCGACGCGGGGATTCGATGCTCAATGGCTGAAGGCAGCTGGGCTCGAGTCCGACGCCTTCATCGAGGTGGTGCGCCACGCGATCACCGATGGACAGGTAGCGGATTGGGTCCGAAGCCATGTTCACAAACCGGCCGAGCAGGCGGCCTTCAATCACTGGCTTCTGCACTACGGTTCTGAGGAGGACCCGGAACTCCGCGCGAGGCTCGCCTTGCGCAAAGAGCAATCCGGACTGGCCCATCGCACCGATATCACGACTTTCGTCGACTACATCGACGCCGACGAAGGCCGCTCACCCTTGGTGTGAGCCTTCTTTACGGGCATTGAGACGGGTAGAACTTAGTCAACGAGAACTCAGTCAACGGATAGGGCTAAGCGAATCATCAGCTCACGCTGAGTTCTCGGCGGATGCCAAATTTGTCCACCCGCTTGCGCAATGTGGCTCGGGTGATCCCCAAGAGCTTGGCGGCCTGGACTTGGTTGCCCTGGGTTTCTTTGAGCGCCTCAATAACCAACTCACGCTCGACCGCGGGAAGCACCTTGATCCCGCCTTGGAGTCGTGCCCAGCGAAAGAGTTGGAGCACCAAGGGACGGATGTCACCCGTGATGGCCGGATCGACGGTAGGAGCCAGTGCGGCCTCAACGCTGGGAGCGGACAGGGAGGAAGCAGACAAGGAAGGATCCGCAGGAGTGGATAACCCCTGAACCAAGTGGCCCGCTGAGGTAGCCGAAGTGGCAGAGGGAACGGACCGCGAAGCCTGAATCGACGGAGCAGATCGAACCGTTTGTAGGATTTCGGGTGGCAGATCGTTTTCAAGGATTGCCGCACCCTTCGAGACCACAACGGCCCGCCTCAAAACATTTTCAAGTTCACGGATATTGCCGGGCCAATGGTAGGCTTCCAGCACCGAGAGGGTCTTCTCGCCGATAGATTTGGAGCCGTTACCAGCGCCCCCGATCTTGCGCAGGAAGAAATCGACGAGCAGGCGGATGTCCCCTTGACGCTCCCTCAAGGGCGCCATGTGAACCCGGACCACGTTGAGTCGGTAAAACAGGTCTTCCCGAAACTCTTTGCGAGCAACGGCTTCCTCTAGGGGTTTGTTGGTCGCCGCGATGATCCGAACATCGACAACGAGAGTCGTATTGCTGCCCACCCGCTCGAAGGTTCCGTTTTGCAGAACTCTCAGAATCTTGGTCTGGGTGGCTGGCGGCATGTCGCCGATTTCGTCCAGAAAAAGAGTTCCTCGATGGCACTGCTCAAAGCGACCGGGACGCTGGGCGGTGGCTCCGGTGAATGCTCCCTTCTCGTGACCAAAGAGTTCGCTCTCGAGCAAGTTCTCCGGAATGGCCGCGCAATTGATGGCCATGAACGCTTCTTTGGCCCGGCGGCTATTCTGAAAAATGGAGCGGGCCACCAATTCCTTACCGGTGCCGCTTTCACCGGTGATCAACGCGGTGGCATCCGAGGCGGCCAATTGACCGATGAGCTTAAAAACCTCCTGCATCGGAGCGCTGCGGCCGATCACACCCAACTCGTAGTCTTGCTGCTCCAGTTGCGGCCGTATGGCAACCGTCTGCCTCGTATCCCGCGCCGCCTTCAGCGCATTGGCCACCAACTGCTTGAGCCGAGGGACATCGAAGGGCTTGAGCAGGTAATCGTAGGCGCCCAACTTCATGGCCTCGATGGCCGTCTGCGTGGTGCCGTAGGCGGTCATGAGGATGACCGGAAGCTGAGGATCGAGCTGGCGGATCCGCCGTAAGGTTTCCAGGCCGTTGAGCCCAGCCATGCGAATATCGCTGAGCACCAAGTCTGGCTTGACCTTAGGAATGAGGCGGAGCCCTTCCTCACCGCTGGAAGCGGTATGAAGCTCAATATCTGAGCCCTCAAAGATCCGGCGGAAGGAGTATTGAACATCCACTTCGTCGTCAATGAGCAGCAACTTTTCCATCGAATGAGGAGACCTTACGTGGTTCTTCATCCGGTGGCAACCCGACGGCTAGAGGCATTGCAACTTGCTCCCACGGGCTTCTCTGCCTTGATGGGCCGATGCTCTCACGTTGGCGCTGGTTGGCCCTATTGTTGATCGGTTCAAAAACCGTGTTCGGGGCTGATTTATCGGGTGTGCATCGATCGGTCACCACTATCCCGGATGCACCTTACTTGCAGGAAGCCGGGTGGACGATGCCTTCTGAAGTGGCTTTGAGCACCGTGGTTGCCTCTGGAGGCGAAGTGCTGGTCGGAACCGCGCGAGGGGTGATTGCTTTAAAGGATCGCCATTGGGCACCCGATACGGGGATGACCCAATCCGTCCAGCGACTGGTGGTGGCGCGGGACCAAGTTTGGGCCATCGGTGTTCCAGGGCTTTGGGTGCGGGAGGCGGGGCTTTGGCGGCAAATCAGCACGTCTCCCGTCAGCGACATTCAAGAGTTTCGCGGAGAGGTTCTCGCCTCCGTGGGATCCCGACTGCTGCGCGTCCAAGGCCACGCGCTTGAATCTTTTTCCGAAGCCAAGGCCCGCTTTGAAATCCAACGCCTAGTCTCCCACCAGGACCTAATTTACGTCGTGGGATCGGGGAGGATCAGTCCCTACAGTCGTGGCCGTTTTGGAGGCGAAGACGCTTACACTTGGCCGTCTGATTTGGGCTGGGACTGGGGCACCCTCCCGTCCAAGACCACTCGCGATGCGCTGAGCCATGGGTCTGCGTTGGTGGTGGCTACCGATCGTGGACTGGGAGTGCTGCGAGGCATGTCCATGACCTCGGTTCGCGGTGAACAGGGGCTTCCGTTCGAAGACACTCTCTGTCTGGCTGCAGGGTTTACTAATGATCTTTGGATCGGCACTTCCCGCGGCGCCATTCGCCAAGTGAGCGGACGATTTGATTATTTTGCGGGCCGTCGCTGGCTGCCCGATGAGCGGGTGACGGGCATTGCCGTGGCCGGTCAAACGGTTTACCTCGCCACGCCCGGAGGCTTGGGGGTCATCGAGTACCGGCCCTATACCTTGGCCAAGAAGGCGGCCTATTATGAGCGGCATCTCGAAGAGTGGGGCCAGAAGCGCTTGGGCTTCGTCCACAAGTTGGAATGGGATCCGGCGCGAAAGCGTTTGGTTCGGGAAGTTAGTGATAATGACGGCGGCTACAGTGGCAATTATCTGGCCGCGCAAGTGTACCGGTACGCCGTGACTCGCGATCCGGAGGCCCGTCAAGAAGCCACCAACACGTTCCATGCGCTTCGGTGGCTCGAAGGAATGACAGGTATTTCTGGATTCCCGGCGCGATCGGTTTGGGCCAAGGGGGAGGTCGGTCATCAAGCCGACCACGGTTCTGGCGGCTATGCGGCCGAGTGGCACGAGACGCAAGATGGTCGCTTTGAATGGAAGGGCGACACCTCTAGCGATGAACTGTGCTCGCAGTTCTACTCCTTCGGACTGTTTTTGGAGTTGGTGGCGGAGGGTGCGGAGGTGGATCAAGCCAAAGGCCAGTTGGCCCGAATCGCTTCACATTTGGTGCGCAATCGATGGAAACTCATCGATGTGGATGGAAAACCCACCCGTTGGGGCCGTTGGGATCCGGAGTATTTTCAAACAGACGAAGGCAAGTTCGATCGAGGCCTGCAGGCCGTCGAGCTGCTCTCCTTCATCAAGACAGCCGAACGTTGGACGGGCGACGCCACGTTCACTGCGGCCTACAAGGATCTGGTTCGACTGGGTTATCCGGAGTTCACGCTGCGGGCCCGCAACACGTCGCCGCCCGACAGCATTCTGCACTTCCTCGATGAGTTGGCGTTTTGGAGCTACTGGAACCTCCTTCGCTATGAGGAAAACCCGGATTTGCGCGCACTCTACCGCCGGGGATATGAGCGGGGCCACGAAGTGGTTCGCGTCGAACAGAACGCCTGGTTCAATTACCTCTACGGTGCCCTGACCGGCAATGATGCGGAGGCCGAGGCCAGTGCAGAGCACCTCCGCGGTTGGCCGTTGGATCTCCGGATCTGGTCCTACCAGAACTCTCACCGCACCGACTTGCGGACACCGTCGGGCTATGTCGCATTGAAAGGGGGGACTCGAACCTTCCCGCCTAGGGAGACCGAACCCTTGCGCTGGGACCATTGGCTTATGCAAGCCGATGGTGGCGCCGGCGGCCAAGACGTGGTGGAACCGAGCGCCTGGTTGCTGGCCTATTGGATGGGGCGCTATCACGGATTCATCGGAGCCCCCACGGTGTCGGATGCTGAACTGCTTCGGGTGGAACACACCGATTTTCGGGAACAGGGAGCCGAACCCTACGCGGGTCCGGCGAGGCCCGTCGGGTTCTGAAACCAAGGGTGGAGGTGAGCGCTACGATCTCTGGATTTGGATAGCCAGAATCTCCGCAGTGGAGGGGGTCAATCGGTGGCGTTCACCCACCGAAAAACCTTCCACCCAGGCCAGATTTCCGTCTCCAAGGTCGAGCACCCATCGTTGGTCGCGCTCGGCAGCGGCCACGTGTTGATTGATGAAGAGGTTCTGGAGGCGCGCCGTGTTCGACTGCCCCAGACGTTGGAACCGGTCGCCCGGCCGGCGGTGACGCAGTGTGGCTGTTTCCGGGACGGTCGTGGCATCGAGTTGTTCCCAGCCGTGGCCGAAGGGCAGGGGGCGCTTCAGGCGTTTCCACCGAAAGAGGCTCCCCTCTGGCAACACTCGCTGACCTCGCACTCCGCGAAAAGCCACCGCCACCGTTTCTGAGAGTCCCGCTCGGTTCAATAGGTTCGCTGGGGCTCGGGAGGCAACTGCAGGGTCGACCGAGTGCTTGTCCACCACCGAACCGCAGCGGGCCCTACGCAACCGCTCGACCGTTTCGAACTCGGCATTCCGTCCGTGCTCGATGAGTTCCATTCGCAGGATGGCCCGCTGCAACGCAACGTGCAGAGACGCCCAAGGCTCTGGATGTAATGAATCCCGCCAACGCTGAGCTTGCTCCCGCAGGTAATCCGACTCGTGCGCCGCGATGTCGGCAATCCGCGCCAAAACACGGGGCAGGGCGGGGCTGTGATGGGCCATCCAGTCCGGGATTAATTGATGGCGGATGCGGTTACGGGGAATGGATAAATCCCGGTTCGAGGCATCCTCGCGATGCCCAATTCCCTGGCTGCGGGCGAAGGCTTCTAGCGTACCCCGATCGAAGCCGAGGAAGGGCCGGAGCAGGGAAACTCGCTGGTCGGCCGGAGACGGCGAGCGTTCCTTCATGCCGGCCAGCCCCTCCGAACCAGCTCCGCGGAGCAACCGCAGGAGGATGAGTTCGGCCTGATCTTGCGCATGATGGGCCAAGACCACTTCCATCGAATCGGCCGACCCCACCGAGAGGGCCGACCGAGCGAGGAAGGCATGTCGCAACCGGCGTGCGGCCATTTCGAGGGACTCGCGTGAAGCCTCGGCGGCCGCGCGGACGGAAACTTCTTCCACGATACAGGGCAACCCCAAGGCCTCTGACTGCGCTCGAACCCAGTCTGCGTCCCCATCTGCATCGATCCCACGGAGGCCGTGGTGGCAATGAGCCACCGTTAGTTGCCAGGGAAACTTTCGGCGCAGGCGGGCCAAGCTGTGCAGAAGGACCATGGAATCCAAGCCCCCGGACACGGCCACCACCAGGTGCCGCGGCCCGGATCCGAACCGCTCCGCCCAGTGCCGGCGGAGTTGCTGCAGGAATCCATCCATTGAAAACACGATACCCGATGAGGCCTCCCGCCGCCGAGGCCCAAAACGTCACAGACTTGGGGCTTGGGTCCTCCGATGCGAGTTCGAGCAGGGTCTGAGAACCGGCCCCTGGCTTGACCTCCTTTCACATCTGCCGGCACAAAGCCTAGGTTTCGGTCACACACACGGTGAAGATCGAGGCGGTGCATTGAGAGGCAGTCCGGCGTTCCGCAGAAATTGGCTGTCTACAAAGGAGGCCCCACCCAAGGTCTCAGGGTTTTGGATACGGGATACTTGTGGGCATGATATCAACTGCTGGGCCACTGCGTTGGCGCATTGCTCCGGCGAGGGGTCCCGCGATACGCTGTCGGCCACATGAAGCTCACCCGCACTGGCGCCTGGGTCGCCTGGACGCTGACGGCCTTGGCCCAGGAAGGGGTTCCGAAGGTTGCCGCCGTCGATCCGTCGTCGATCCGCATCGAATCGCGGGACGGTCTGGGTGAGGTTGAATTGAGTCCGGATGCACGGACGGCCTCGGCCAAGAATGGGGTAGTGGTTCACTGGATGGGCAGCGCGGTCAGCGCACAATCGGTGACACTCAGCCAAGAAACCGGAGAGGCCACCGCCGAGGGAGATGTCGTCGTTGAATACGCGGGAGAAACCGGCGAACGCATCCGGTGGAAAGGCCATAAGGTTCGCTTTGATTTCCGTCAGAAACGCGTGGAAGCCGGGTCTTTCCGCTTTGGGGCGGGTCCGCTCTTCCTTCGGGGTGATCGACTGTCGGTGACCCAAGGCGGCACCAATCAAGTTGTGCTCGGTGGCGAAGTGACCACGGACGACGCAGCAGAACCTGGCTACAAGATCCGGGCCAAGACCCTGAGCATCGACAGCAACCGAACCATTTCGGCTGAAGATGCGTTGCTCTACGTCGGCAAGGTGCCGGTGATGTATTTCCCGTGGTATACCCGCAAGGCCGACCGGCATCCCAACTTTTTCAGCATCACACCCGGTTACCGTAGTTTGTATGGACCCTATGTGCTGGGCAGCTACCACTGGCTCTCACGCACGAATTTAGAGACGGTCGTAGACTTGGATTATCGCCAACGCCGGGGCATCGGTGGAGGGCCACGTCTGTCCTATGATTTGGGCGACTTGGGCAAGGGCAGGGGAGGGTTTTACTTCATCCAGGATCAGGCTCCCGAGCTCAGTTCGTTCAACGGGCCCATCGATCCTGACCGGTACCGGTTCGATTTGCGGCACTCGCTCACCAATGATTCGGGTTTCGAGTTCAAGGGTGTCGTGCGCGCCCAGAGTGACCCGATGGTACTTCGCGATTTCTTTGAGCGAGAATTCCGCACCGATCCCCAGCCCAAGACCTTCGTCGAGTTATCCCAACTCAATTCAAATTGGAGTCTCGATTTCCTGGCACACGCTCAGGTCAACGAATTCTTCCGGACCGTCGAGCGACTGCCGGATGTCCGTCTGCGCGGTTTGCGGCAGCAAATCGGAGTGACGCCGATTTATTACGAGAGCGACAGTTCACTAGCCTATTTGCGGTACCGCGACGCACTGGCAGGCGGCACCAACTACGCGGCTTTTCGCGGCGATACCTACCATCAGTTGGTGTCACCTCATATGGTCGGTGGATGGCTCAATGTCTCACCTCGATTGGGCGCCCGGGCCACCTACTACGGCGACCCAGAGGGTCTGAACACGATCAATAGTGACAAGGAGCGTTGGGTGGCTAACACCGGCGTGGATGTCGGGTTCAAGGCCTCGAGAGTCTGGCCTACGTTCTCCAGTTCGGCCCTCGATATGAATGGGGCCCGCCACATCGCTGAACCCCAGTTCAGCTATGTCTTCGTGCCAGAACCCAATCGGACCCCGACCGAATTACCTCAGTTCGACCGCGAACTCATCAGCCCGAAGTTGTTGCCCATCCATTTTCCCGACTACACGCAAATTGATTCGGTAGACAGCCAGAACACGGTGCGACTGGGTCTTCGAAACAAGGTGCAAACCAAGCGGGAAGAGCAGGTGGAGAACGTCCTGAATTGGTCCCTCTTGAGCGACTGGCGCATCCAACAACGCACCGATCAAACCCAATTCTCGGATCTCTATTCCGAGGTCGATTTCACGCCGCGCTCTTGGCTGACGCTGACCTCCGAAACCCGGTTTAATACGGCGTCCCGCGAGTTCCGGGAATCGAATCATCGGGCTACGTGGTCGCCCACCGAGTGGTTCGACTGGAGTATTGGACACCGATTCTTGCGCGACGACTGGACCTTGTATGGGGCGGGCAACAACGTGATTTTCAGTAGATTTCACGCCAAACTGAACGAGAACTGGGCGGTCCGAGGTGTGCACCAGTTTGAGGCTCGCGACGGAACACTTGAGGAGCAGCAGTACCAAGTCTATCGAGATCTGCGAAGTTGGACCGTTGGACTGGGCTTCCGACTGCGTGAGAACCGAATCGGGCCTCAAGACTTCACGGTGGCGCTGACCATCTCGCTCAAGGCTTTCCCGCGATTCCAGTTAGGCGAAGACCGCTCCAATCCTTCGATGCTGCTGGGTCTGTGAGCACTTAGGCGAAGACCGGTCCAATCTCATCGGTGCGAGTAGGCTCATCAGGCTAAATCCCGGATGACCGCGATCAACTCAGCCTCACCAAGACACCTCCGAGGTGGGGCGATTTCTCCGAAAGCGCCACGTCCGCAGACACGGACCGCCCGAGGAGCTGTCTGTGCCTAGGAGGCTTGTCGGGCTAAATCCAACGTGTTTGATCGGTCGTAGAGCATTTGCAGGGAACAAAACCCTCAACACTCAAGGAAGCAGACTCGACCACTCAAGTGAATATAACACACATTGTGCATCTAGCCGGTAGTCCCGAAAACGACTTCTTTACGAGTGAAATCGCTTTTCGTGGTTTCGATCAATCCACTCGGTCAGCACCGCCCAAAGAACCGTTGCGTCACGGAATCTTCTGCAGTTCGGCCTGCGTCCACGAATCCTCGCGCTTCGATTCGAGCGCCCGGACGGTTTTAACGGCCTCGGCTAAGACCGGCGCTGCAGCGTGGCCCCATTCGCGACGGATGTACGTCAAGGAGTCGGCGATCTGGGCGTCGTCCAGGGCTTCAGCCAAGGCCGGCATGTTCAGCTCGTAGCGGACACCTTTGACCGTGATGGCATCCCGCATGCCATGCAGAACCACCCGGATCAGGCGCTGTTCTGAACCCAGAACCCACTCAGAGTCTACCAACGGCGGAGCCAAGCCTTCCTGACCATTCCCATGGGGTTGGTGGCACGCGCCGCAAATAGTGGGATAAATCTCACGGCCTCGGTCGAAGCTGGCTTTGGCGATCGGCGGCAAGGCTTGCACGTTGGCGGCGGCCAAGGTGTCAGCACTGGCTGATTTACCCGGCCAAAAGTAGAGCGACGCAATCTTTTGGACTCGCCCAACAATCACCGCATTGGTGGAACGACGCAGTGTCGCCAATCCATCGGGTTCAGCGGTCAACTCTGTTTGCTTAATTCGCGGAGCCGGAGCCCCCTTGCTAGCCACCGGAACGAGGCCAACAAATCCGTCGAGCAAGGCCGGCAACGGCCACTCGTTTTCCTTGAGTTTGGCCGCCAAGTTCAACGCCGCTGCAATTTCAGTGGGACGTCCCGAGACCCCGACGCATCGCGCCAACTTAGACACCAACGGAGCGTGATCTTGCTTGTCTGGCCCGCACTGGGCGTCACTGAGCAATTGGGTCAGGAACGCCAACTCGCGCCCCTTGAGCCCGCTAATCGCCGCATCCTGACGCAACGGCGTCGACGGACCGGTCATTAGCAAAAATCGCATGGCCGCGTCGGCTGCCGGTGTGCCGATCGTTCCCAGAGAACAGAGCAGGGCGATCTGGGCGTCGCCACGGACCGTTGGAGCGCGTTGGACCAGGCGTTCGACAGCGGTATCCCGCACCGGGCCTGGGGGCAGCCTGTCGGTGATTCGGAACGCAGCAGAACGCACCTTAGAATCCGGATCGTCGAGGGCCGAAAGAAGGGTTTCCAGGCTCAACCTCCCCTGCCCTTCGAGTGTCCAGAGCGCCTGGAGACGCACCACCGCAGGCCTTGAGTCCCGTTGAGACACCAGTTGTTGCAAGGCCTCGGCCGACTCGGACGTGGGGTTCTCCACCAGCAAGCGCTGGGCGGTATCCCTCCAGAACCCATTGGCACTGGATAGGCGGACCATCAGGTCTCGATTGGATGGTTTTTGTGGCAGTCGCGCCGTGCGATCGGGCGAGGTTCCCGAATGGACAATGCGGTAGATGCGCCCCAAGTCGGTCGGAGCCTGCAGCCCTCGCGACTCGATTTGCTTGCGCAAATAGCTGGTCAGGTAAATCCGGTGTTGGATGAGTCCACGCGCCATATCCACCACATAGAGAGCCCCGTCGGGACCATTCTGGAGATTCACCGGACGGAAGCGCTCGTCAGTGGACGTTAAAAACTCGTCGGCGTCGTAGGCGTTGGTCGCCGTGATCACGCCATCTTGTTCCGTCAGCTTGTTGCGGCGTATGAGGTTGGCGCTCGGTTCGCACAAGAACACGTCGCCCCGGAAGTCTTCGGGAAACTGATTACCGCGATACACCAGCGGTCCGCAGGCCGCCGTGAAGCTGGCAAGCTTTCCCTCGGCCGTGAGCGTGTTGGGCTGGTAGCCCCGGTTCACGCCCGGATTCACCCGCGCCGACCAAACCTGTTGGGACTTGGCCAACTGGGCGTTCACTCCGACTGGAGATTTTAGATTCGGATTCCGGGTCAGATAATGGGTCGGCAACAGGTCGCCGCGAATTTGATCGGAGTTGGAGTTGTAGAACAACCGGCCCGAGTCGTCGTGGCTAATGCCCCACTGGCCGCGCGTGACTGTCTCCTCACGGATCCAAGTCGGCGGCGAGCCGGAGGTGTTGCGAAAGCGAACCGTGTGATCGGCCGAGTAAATCCAATTGTCGAGGTTGCGCAGCAGCCCGTTGCTGGCGTGCTCTGGATTGGATTTCAGCCCCAGCGCCGGGTCGTTCTGGGTGGCGTAGTCGCTGGCCACGAGAATCTTCTCATCGGCTTTGCCGTCGCCGTTGGTGTCCTTCATCCACCATAATTTGGGTGGCTCGGCCACGAGAGCTCCACCGTGGGTCAGGTGGATGGCACGCGGCATCACGAGATGGTCGGCGAAAACTGTGCGGGTATCCATGCGGCCATCGCCATCGGTGTCAGTGAGGATAACGATGGAACCCGTGGGATTAGATTCACCCCGCGCCTCTTGGTCGGGCATGTAGCCAATCATTTCCACCACCCAAAGCCGCCCCTGGGGATCAAACTCCACCGCCACGGGAGAATGGACGAGCGGTTCAGCGGCCACGACCTCCGCCGAGAATCCGGGCGGCAGACGGAAGGTGCGGATTTGGTCGGCGGGTGAGAGCACCGGAGCCGGGGGGATTCGGTCCGCGGCAACTACTTCGCGTTGGGCCTCTCCGGGTTTGTCACCGTTCTGGGCGACCGCAGTGAGGATTCCTAGGCAAAGCCCAGACAAAACATGGCGCATCATGGTAGGCAGTACCCCAAAGGTTACTCTCGGAACGGCTGATGCCAAGTGGCAACCTCTTCAGTATCACTGCGGGTTCTGTTCGGTGAGCTTGCATTCGGGGCGGCGGCGGTGGCTATCTCGGTCCATGGACACGTGGTGTGATGTGGCCGAGGCCGGAACCTTGGCCCCGGGAAATTGCAGAACCATCGAAGCCCGGGGCGTCCGAATCGCCCTCGTGTGCTTGGACGATGGATTCCATGCGGTCGAAGACGCCTGCCCGCATCGTGGCGGATCCATGGGTTCTGGGTACTTGGATGGGTGCACCTTGCACTGCCCACTGCACGGTTGGGCCTACGATGCCCGCAGCGGTGTCGGCCTCACACGGCCAGACAAACCCCTGCAATCCTTTCCCACCCGAATTCAAGACGGCCGGGTCTGGGTTCAACTCATTCCCAAAACTCCCAACGCACCTGTGCATGAGGCCGACTGAGTCGCCCCCGCCGTCCCCATTGAAGGCGCTGTCGTTGGGCACCCAGTTCGCGGGACTCGGAGGCGTCGAGTCGGTGTTGCGATCTCACCATGACACCGATGCGGACCAAGGGATTGATTCGCGGTTCCTCGTCTTCTGGGAAGATCCTGCGCCCGGTTGGCCTCGCGCTCGATTCTTGGGTTTCCGGGACAACTTATCTATTCGGCAAGCGCGCCGACGGGTTTCTGAAGCCGTGCCCAACTGGCAGGCCGACGTGGTCGTTTACCACACGACCTGGGGTTGGCCGTATTTCGACGACTTGTTCCCGCCGGCCCGCCGCATCTTGTACTTACACAGCGACACGCCCGGGCTCGAAGAGCAGTTGCAAACCCGGGCTCACTGGGCCGACGGCTTCGCCTGTGTCAACGACCGCATCGCCGAGCGCGTGATGCAAGCCCGGCCAGACCTGTCTCCCGACCGGTTACTCCGGGTACTGTATCCCATCGACCCACCCGCCGACCTGCCTAGGCCGAACCGCCCGTGGGGTTCCCCGCTCCGCCTGGGTTTCTGTGGCCGCCTGGCCCACGAACAGAAGCGCATCGACCGCATTCCTGAACTGGTGAACCGATTGGATGCAGCAGGCATCCAATACCAACTCGAATTTCTGGGTGATGGACCCGAACGAGCGTGGCTGGAGAGGCAATTACCCGATCGAAAGCGGTTCGTTTTTCACGGTCGAAAATCGGGCGCCGAGTATTGGAGCATTCTATCGAGCTGGGACGCCCTGCTCTTCGTCAGCGATTACGAAGGCACACCCATAGCGCTGCTCGAAGCCATGGCCGCCGGCGTGATCCCCATCCACCCGGCCATTGGTAGCGGCGGTGACCGTTATGCCGCGGAGGTCGATCCCCTATTGGCTTATCCGGCCGGCGACCTAGCGGCCTTGGCCGCATTGATCAGCGATCTGGCCCGATGGCCAACCGCGCGCATTGAAACCGTCCGCCGCCGGGCGAGTGACCGCGTCCACGGCCATGCCTCGGCGGTGTACCGGGCCACCTTCGCCGCATTCCTGAGGCACATCGCCAGCCAACCTCCCCTTCCCCGACGCCCCTTACCAGCGCGGCCCCCGGGCTTAGACTGGCTATCATTCCGGGCCACCCGACAACTGATGGACTTGCGCCGCCGTTGGAAAGGCCGGTGATTCAGGTCGCAGTGCAATTCGCGGCACTCAGCTGGAGTTTCGTGAACCGTCGGTCGTCGGTTTAAAAGACTAACCCCGACCGCCGGCCCCCGAATGAAATTCTTTCTAGCTGATTAGTCTGAGTTTTGCTTGGCCATCTTCAAGCCGCTCAGATAGCAAACGGTGTTGTCGAAGGTGTAAATGTTCAGGTACTCGGGCTTGCTCGGGTCTCTCAGGTAGTGTCCCTCCGCGAGAAGAACACCACCCGCCGATACACTCCACAGATACTCATTCGGCATGACCTTGAGTTGGATTGTGTACGTTGCCAGCGTGTTGTTGGTGAATGCGATCTTCCAATTGGAAGAGGGAAACTCAATGGCCTTGCCGTCCTTAAAGATCGTAGGGGGCACCAATGAATCGCCATCCACATGGAAAAGCAGCAGGTGATCGATCCCGCCGAAGTTCTCTCGGTGACTAAACAACTGATCGTGAAGTGCGTGAAACGGGGTTGTGCTGAGGTATAGTCCAATGTGACCTCTCCAAACCTCCTTCTTTAGTGAGAACTCCAGCACTTCATTCTGCTGAAGAGGTTTGGATAGCGTCGCGTGGGTGTTGAATAAAATCCACAGGTTACGAATGCCATTGCTGCCCCAGCGGGCGTACCCGTTGTTGATGCCACTGGGGTGGCGATAAGAACTGAAAACAACCGGCTGTCCGTCCCACAATTCAAATCGCGTGGTTGTGGCATACAGCCACACAACCAACACAATCCCTACCATAGCAAGAATGACAAACGGGCGCTTCCACTGCGGCCGCCGGCTGCGGACCAAGGTTTCCGCTTGTTCAATTGCCAACTGGTCTCGGTGTTCGAGTGCATTCAGGACTCTTTGGATCACCTCAATATCTCGCAGACGCCGTGTCGCTAGCGGGGAGCACAAGCGGCAGATTGTGTCGTTCAACAGGCGATCCGCCCGGTTCCATCGAGACGTCATCAACCAGGATGGCATCGTTGGATATTCCAAACGATCGCACCCCGTCCATAGTTCATACATCAGCTTGCCGAGGGCGTAGCAGTCGCGTCCTCCGCCATCATCGCCGCCGGGCGGAACGTATCCCTCGGTTGATGCGGTCGGCGGATTCTCAACCGAGTTGGAACAGACGGTGTCAAAATCCCCCAGCACCCACCGACCATTGATTCGAAGGATATTGGTCCGTTTGACGTCACCGTGCGTCAGACCCATGCCCGCCAGTACGACGAGAGCACTACAGGCCGCGAACCCAACCTCAACGGCTAACTCCAAGGACTGATCTTTTGAAGAGGAATTGGATCGCTGCGGGTGCTGTGGAGAATACTCATCGAAGGCGATAATCTCATTTTCGGCGTCGTCTGCTGGAGGGAGCTCTTCCCAAACCGTCGAATGATCCCCTCCAAAAGCCAGGACTGGTTTCAAGTGCCCGTTTGTCGGGCCTTTCGAGAGACGCGTCCGAACGTCCAGGAAGTCCGCGATCGTTTTGGATGTCAGGTTACGGTGGAGCTTAAAGACCCGAATCTGACCATGACGGTCTTCCACCAGATAGACATCTCGATTCAGCCGACTCGACAAACTGCGAACTCTGACAATCGGTCCCGCGTGCTCCACCATAGAGCTCGGAAAATCGGGAGGTGGCGTCATTTAGAAGGGGCCCTCTTGGATAAGCCTCCAGTTTCGTTGCAGAATCTTCCGTACACGATGGGTAGTCACCCGCACCGAGATAGCGCTCACTCCGAACTGCCAAGCCACTTCGTTGGATTTGAGCCCGTGGATCACGTAAGCTTCGAATACCTGCCAACTCTTCGGTTCCACTTCAGCCTGAGTTCGTCGGAACGCCATGGTAATCAGTTCGTATTCGAAGACTGAGGGACTTCCAGTAGGCTCTCCGTCAGTACCGCTAAAATTGCGCACCAATGCGGCATAGGCGGTTTTAAGTTGGTCTGATCGAATCGAAGCCTGAAAGTGTCCAGCAATCAGCTGATTGACCGTGAGATTCAGCCATTCTCGAAATCGTCCCACAGCCACCGAGTATTCAAACGAGGGAAGATATCGAAAACACTTGATGAAACATTCCTGAACTACCTCCTCAGCCTGATCGAGGGTCAACCCTACGCTGCGACATTGAGTGACAATTGGCAGGCGATAAAGCTGGTCGAATCGACTCCACGCATCCGTGTTTTCAATGTCCTTGAGCGATTTCAGAAGGTTTAGATCTGTGGTTTCACAATTCATCGATCGAGCTAGATATAAAGCAGCCTGTTTGCCACGACCGCGTCCAACGTACTTCCGTCTTAAGCTGGGAATCCGGTGTCACTATCGGGCCACCCAGAAAGCGATCGCCCCGATTGCCGCCACGGCCAATCCAATGGCCACACGCCGACGTACCCGCTTCAGATGTCGCCACTCAGGATTACTGACCAGCCAACGCTCGCAGTGAGGGCACCTCGAAGGATTCTTGGCCACACCCTTGCAGCAATGAGGACATCTCGGTAAAAAAATTTTAAGCACGTCAAATTTTAAAAAGCACAGAAAATATACTCGACCGAAGCACAGACTAAAATTTAGTTGGTGCCATAGGCACACTGAGAACCCCGTTGTGCAAACTTTGAAATTCGCTTTATTTGCTTATTTTCTGTAACACTACCCCATCGAAGTCGGTGAGCAGAACCCTTCGTCAGTAGGCACCTACCGACCATCGAGCAAGGCCTCCGACTCGAGCTCGAGCGCGTCGATGGTGGGAATCAGGCCACCGATGACGCATTGCATGTCGCCGTAGAGACCAACGGTATTGTTGATGACGCGCTCCATCTGCTTCTCGCGCTCCTT
>Ga0255132_1000334_pt1 | contig 18848 bp, 13 predicted proteins | sample Law_Law_RepA_8d_FD_188551 | JGI IMG/M metagenome (GOLD analysis project Ga0255132, IMG submission 188551) | Freshwater microbial communities from St. Lawrence River, New York, United States - Law_Law_RepA_8d | ecosystem: Environmental > Aquatic > Freshwater > River | place: USA: New York...
AGCCCACCCTGCATGCTGTCGTTGCCGTCGCCACCCCACAGCAGGTCTGCGCCCATGCCGCCGCTGAGTGTGTCGTTGCCCCCTTCGCCGTAGAGGGAGTCTGCGCCCGAACCGCCCGTGAGTTTGTCGTTGCCATTACCGCCCCAGGCAATCAGGGCAACCCCGCTGAGATTGTTGAGGGTGTCGTTGCCAGAGCCACCGTGGAATTCAATCCGGGAAACCCGGTTGTAGCTCCAGGAGTTTGCTCCTTCGGTTACCTTGATGGAATTACTGCCCATGGGGCTAAAAAGTGAGCTGACGGCCACATTGGATGCGGCGTTATCCGTGCGGATATCCAGCACGCCGGCGGAGAGGGAGATGCTGGCAACGGTGGGCGTAGCGCGAGTTTCGAGTTGTTCCAGGCCGGGGAGGAATCTCTTGTTCTTGCTGTTCATCGTTGACTCCGGGATCAGGTGCTGACTGGTGGAGGCAGGTGGGTTGATTCCGCCTCACAACACTAAATGCGGCGGCATACGAAAAATCGGACATGGATTTTTTATTATGTGGGATTGGCGGCTATTTTTCGGTTCAGAACATTTTCTGGAACCTACGGTGGACCCCAACCATTGGACAGTTTTTTACCGTTTCTTAGCTTCGGAAATTCCCCTGGGTATATCCTTATTTCCAGTCACCCAAGCATGATTTTCGGCTTGTGACCCTCACCCTGTCGTGGGGTTGCGGGGCGAAATATGATGCGCCAGCTTCACGTGCTATCGATGAACCGTTCATTCGGTGTATCTCCATCGGGCTTTTGTAGCCCAACGCCTGATGCGGTCTCCTCTCGTTGTAAAATCTGAAGTAGTTTTTTAATCCCTATCGCAATTCGGTCGGGTTGCTGTAACCCCTCAGGTACACTTCCTCGTACCTTACTTCCGCTGTAGCCTTGCCACGAAGATGTTGTCAAAGCACCTTAACCTTGTTAATACTTGCCATACCAAATACCTCCCCACCGAGTAGATTCTAAAGCTAATGGACCTGTCCAGTTTTTGGGGTCCACCACACTGTTAAGATGGAGTCAGCAAGAGCCATGGTGAGCCTGTGACCTCGCCGCGGGGTGACGCCCTGCCGGCGGACCATTGCCACTGTGGCTACGGAACAGGCGGGGGTGAGTGACATACCTTGGGCATGGAATAGTTGCGGCATGGGTTGCCGTGGCCGAGACAGGTGGCGCTCAGGTAGCAGCATGGAGGCCTAGACGATAGTTGCCTGGCTACTTGTTTGGGTCACTTTTCTTCATTGTTGACGGGTGTGGCTATTTGTTCCGAGAGGGATTTTGGGAAATTTTTAGAATTTTTGGGGGGGTGGGCGCTTCCACATGCCGATAAGCGGCGGGAAATCATCCAGGACTTGCGGCTTGCCCCGGAATGGATGGCCCCGATCTGCCACGAACTCGCCGGGTAGGGGGCATGAAGCTTGCATTCTTTCTTGAGGTTCCGAAAAGCCTCAAGGCTAACAACCATCACAAGAAGGTTTTTCGCCGGACGGACACTTATTGCCTTAGTTGAGTGTCCACCATTGGTGGGGAAGTCCAGTCGTTTCGTTCCGTTTGTTGGCCACCCTACAAAATGGCACAATAGGTTCAAAACAGCAGCAGATTCGGGCACAGTTGGCGGTGAACATGAAAAAACCTTCAGAAAATCGTGATCTCCGCGCCATTCCGCCCGCCAACGCATCTAGTCCCCTAGCGAATCAGGTTGATTCAGAGACCCGTTCCATGCCTGCCACGGCCGAAATTGAACACCAGGCTGCACGCAACCTGCAGGTTGCTGCCGCCACACTTTCGGGCCCTGGAACAATCGGCCCCCTTGAGAGTTATGCCCCTTACCTGAAGCTGATGGCCCGCATGAACTGGGCAGCCGGCTTGGGTGGCAAGGTCGATCCATCCGACATCGTGCAACAAGCCCTACTCGTGGCCCACCGCGAGCGAAACCAGTTCAAGGGCCGGTCTGAGGGCGAATGGCTTGGCTGGCTGCGCGCCATTCTGGCCACCACCATCTCCTCAAGCCTGAGGCATTTCACCACCCAAGGCCGCGACTTGGCCCGCGAGCGCTCCCTCGAAGGGGCCCTCGACCACTCCAACGCCCGCCTCGATGCCATAGCCGCCTTGGCTGCCGACCAATCCTCACCCAGCGAACGGGTCATCCAACGCGAAGAATCGGTTCTGCTGGCCAATGCCCTCGCGCAACTCTCTAGCGATGAGCAACAGGCAATCGAACTGCATCACCTGCAAGGTTTGGCTGTAGCCGAAGTGGCAGATCGCATGCAGCGCACCCGGGCAGCCGTTGCCGGCTTGCTCTTCCGCGGCCTCAAAAGGCTGCGCTCGCTGCTTGGCCCCTCAGGTTCCTCTGGCCCCTCTGGCCCCCTCAACCTCGCGTCCCCAGGTGATGGTGCCCCATGAGCCAGCAGGCCAAGTCATCACCGGCATCCGCGAATAAACCACTTGACCAGGCCCGCCTCGAGGAGGTTGTGCTTGCATGGCTGGAGGCCACACGCGCCGGCTGGGCACCCGAACGCTCCCGCTTCCTTGCCGCCTACCCCGATCTACGCCTCGAACTGGCGGAATTTGTCGAGGGCCAAGCCGCCGTTGCTAGTTTGGGGTCCGAAATATCTAAAGAAAATCCCGCATCAACCTCGCGCGAAGAACTTGGCACTCTGGGTGACTTCCGCCTCGTCCGTGAGGTGGGCCGCGGCGGTATGGGCGTCGTCTACGAGGCCGAGCAAATCACACTGCGCAGACGCGTGGCCCTTAAGGTGCTACCCTTTGCCGCCGCTCTTGATCACCGCCAACTCGAACGCTTCCGTAACGAGGCCCTTGCCGCCGCTAACCTGCGCCACGACCACATTGTGCCCGTTTTTGCGGTCGGCATGGACCGCGGCGTACACTTTTACGCCATGCAGTTCATTGAAGGCCAAAGTTTGGCGACACTGGTCGATACTCTGAGGCTGAAGCGGGGCCAAAAATCGCCAAAAGCGTTGTCATCAGGAAATGTTTTGTCATCACGCAATGCTTTGTCATCACAAGGCGACTCTGGCCACTTCCATTCTTCCCCAGCCGATGCGACCACCGCACACGCCTACCGCCTCTCTGCCAACACACCGAGCTACCCAGCATCCAATGCCTCGAGCAACGAGGTGGCTATTCCCGCCAATGTCTCGAAGAACATGCAAGCTGGCTCGCGCGACAGACACCGCTGGGTTGCAGAGCTGGGCCTGCAAGCGGCAAACGCCCTCGACCATGCCCACCAGATGGGTGTGGTCCACCGCGATATCAAACCCGCCAATTTGTTACTGGACGGCCACGGCCAGTTGTGGATTGCTGATTTCGGCTTGGCTCGCATCAACCAAGATCCCGGCCTGACCCGCACAGGCGAAATCCTTGGCACACTCCGCTACGCCAGCCCCGAACAGGCCCTTGCCCGCCCAGGCGTGATCGATCACCGCACCGATGTTTACTCCCTGGGTGCCACACTCTACGAACTGCTCACCCTGCAACCCATTTTCGATGGCAAAGACCGCAACCGCCTCCTGGCCCAAATCGCCACCGACGACCCCGTCTCGCCACGCCGTCTCGACCCAACCATCTCCCCCGAGCTGGAAACCATTGTCTTGAAGGCTTGCGCCAAAGAACGCGATGACCGTTACCTCTCTGCCCGTGACCTGGCCGAAGATCTCAAACGCTTTCTCGATGACAGGCCCATCCTTGCCCGGCCGCCATCTCCCATCGAACGCCTGTTGAAGTTGGCACGCCGGCACAAAGCGGTGGCTGTCACCTCGCTGGTGGCCCTCGGCATTATGCTGGTCAGTTTGTCAGTCGCCAACCTGCTGGTGAACAACGCCTACAAAAGCGAGCGCCTCAAAGCCGACGAGGCCAATCAGCAAAGGCTGTTGGCCGAGAAAAGCTTCAACCAGGCCCGCGAAGCTGTTGAGCAACTCGTCAGCATCAGCGAAGAGCAATTGGCCAATATTCCCCCGCTCGAAGGGGTGAGGAGGCGCATGCTGGAGGTGGCTCTCACCTACTACGAAGACTTCATCGATCAGGCCCAAGACTCAGCAGACCCCGCCCTTGAACAGGAACTTGCTGCCAGCCGCACCAAGGTGCGCACCATTGTCGCGGAGCTCACCTCGCTGGCCGGCGCCGCCCAGTTCCGATTCTTGGCGGACCCCCGTGTGCAAAAGGAGTTGAATCTCGATCCCGCACAAATGGCCCTGATCGGATCCACCGAAGAGCGTTTTCGCGGCATGTTCAGACGCGGCCCCTCAGGCCCACCCCTCGAAGCAGAAAAGGAACGAATCGCCATGGCCCGCGAGCAAGAGGCGGTCATGAAAGGGCTGCTTGTGCCGGACCAGCAACAGCGCTTCGACCAAATTCTGCTCCAACTACGCGGCGCTGCTGCGTTCACGGATCCTGATGTGGCCGACCGCCTCAACCTCACGGCTGAGCAACGCAAAGAGATCCGTGCTATCCTAGACCGCAGCCTACTCAGCAGGGCATTCGCTGGTGGTCTGCCCAACCGCGATCCCCGCCGTGACCCTGGCCCAAACGATCACCCGCCGTTCCGCCCCAATGACATCGGGCCCGGGCGCGATGGCCCCAAAGGCCCCGGCAATTTTGGCCCTTTTAACGAGTTGGCCAGCAACCAGCTCACCAAAGACGCCATGGCCCTCCTCACACCCGACCAGCAAGCCATATGGACCACCATGACCGGTAAAGCCTTCAAATTCACCCGCGGCGACCCGAATAACCCTGGCAAGCCGGGCGGCCTCCGTGGCCCGAACAAAAGAGATCTACCCAAATAAGATTTTTCTATTCCACGCATGCTTTTATCATTTTTAAATCAACTGGAGAATTTTCCATGAATATCCAGCTTCATTTCAGCCAGATTACCCGCCATATCGCCCTGGGGGCCTTGGTTCTGGCTGCCGGCCAATCGCTTGCCCAGCCCCCCGAAGGCTTCCAGCCTCCTGGTGGCCCCGGTGGGTTCCAACCCTTCGGGCCCGGTGGCTTTGGTGGTTTCCAACCTTTCGGGCCCGGTGGCCCCGGTGGCTTTGGTGGCCCTCCCGGTTTTGGTGGCCCTCCCGGTTTTGGCGGCCCCGATCGCAAACTGCTCAAAGAGCACGACCGCGACAACAACGGCTGGCTCAACCTTGAAGAGCGCAAAAATGCCCGCGAGGCAATCGGCAACCAAGGTGGCGGCAGACGCGGGCCCGGTGGCTTCCGTGGCGGCATGGGCCGTAGCGAACCCGGCAAGCCCGGCCCCAAGGTGGCCTTCACCGATGCCAAAACCTATCCCCCCACCTATGCCCTCTACGACACCACCACCCTCAGAACCATCTTCCTCGACTTTGAAAATCCAGATTGGGAAAAAGAACTCGAAATCTTCCACAACACCGATGTCGATGTCCCCTGCACCATGACTGTCGATGGTAAAAAATACCCACTCGTGGGTGCCCGCTTCCGTGGCATGTCTTCCTTTGGCATGGTTGCTGCCGGCAGCAAACGCTCCCTCAATTTGTCCGTTGATTTGGCTGACGAAAAGCAGCGCCTTTTGGGCTACAAAACCCTCAACCTACTCAACGCTCACGAAGACCCCTCCTTCATCAGCACCGTGCTCTACAGCCAGATCGCCCGCAAACATATTGCCGCTCCCAAAGCCAATCTGGTCAAGGTGGTTATCAATGGCGAAAGCTGGGGCATCTACGCCAATGTGCAACAGTTCAATAAAGAATTTATGATCGATAATTTCAAAAGCCCCAAAGGAGCGCGCTGGAAAGTTAGCGGTAGCCCCGGTGGCCGTGGCGGCCTGGAATATACCGGGGACAATGTCGAAGACTACAAACGCCGGTTTGAAATCAAATCAGCCGACAAAAAAGAAAGCTGGCAAGCTCTTATCAACCTGTGCCGGGTACTGAACCAGACTCCACCTGAAAACCTGAAAACCGAACTCGAAAAAATCCTCGATATCGATGGCCTGCTCTGGTTCTTGGCACTTGATATTGGTCTCATCAATGGTGATGGCTATTGGGTCCGGTCCAGTGACTACAGCATTGCCCTCGATGAAAAAGGGAGGTTCCACATCCTCCCCCACGACATGAACGAGGCCTTCCACGCCCCGCATGGCCCGGGCATGGGCGGCCCCGGCGGTGGGCCCGGCGGTTTTTCTGCACCTCCAATACTCATGATTCCGAGTTTGCCGTGGGGTGCCGGCGGAGGTGGTGGGCCCGGCGGTTTTCCTGCACCCCCTAAGCCAACCGATATCTTCCCCTTTTTCCTGCGCGACATGCTCGAGCTTGACGATGCACAACGCAAAAAACTCGATGCCCTGCAAAAAGATACCGACACCAAGCTCGAGGCACTCTTCACACCCGAACAACGCAAGCAACTGGAAGAAATGAAAAATGCTCCCCCCATGGGCTTTCCATTTCCTGGTGGCCCTGGTGGACCTGGTGGTGGTCCCGGAGGCTTTGGTGGTGCTGGTGGTGGTCAACCAAATATGGGATCTGGTTTAGAGATCAATCCCTTGGCAGGCCTGACCGATCCTTCCAAGCCCTTGCGCAGCAAAATTTTTGCTGTGCCCGAACTGAAACAAGCCTACTTGGCCAAAATACGCCAATTGGCCCAAGAGGATTTGGACTGGGCAAAAATGGCACCCACCGTCAAAGCCTTGCGCGATTTGGTCGATGCCGAAATCAAAGCCGACACCCGCAAGCTAACCTCCTACCAAGCCTTTTTGAACTCCACCGCCGATTCCCTGCCCGAAGACGCTGGCCGTAGCGATTCGCTGCGCCACTTCTTCGAGGCTCGCCGCAAGTTCCTGCTCAATTTCCAAGAGGCGCCCCGAGCGAAGTGACATGCCGAGTCACCTTGTGCAAAAAAGCCTGCCCGACGTGAAGCCCGCGCCTGGCAGGCCTTACTTCCCAAGTGACGATAGCCCTTCCCTTTTGCAGCTGAATTCAGCTAGGCTGGGATATTCGTTTAGCTGTGACTGCAAGGATGCTTCCTCATGCCGGTTCCCCCTTTGGAAGAGATGCTAGGTTCCGCACCCGCTGCACCCGCTGCCCTCGCGCCCATCCTCCCTTCCCTGGATGTGGTCTTTGAACGCACCCTGCTTTCCATTTTGCTCGGCTTCATGGTGGCGTTGGTTTACCGTCTCACCTTGGCCCGCCGTGATGGCTGGAACAACCTGTCCACCACCCTGGTGCTTCTCTGCGTGCTGATCGGGCTGGTGACCTTGGTTATAGGCGACAACCTCGCCCGCGCCTTCGGTCTGGTTGGCGCACTGTCCATCGTTCGCTTCAGAACCGTTGTGGAAGACACCCGCGATACCGCATTCGTCATATTCGCCGTCATCATGGGCATGGCCGCTGGAGCGGGCTATGGCGCCGTGGCTCTGGTCGCCCTGCCTGCTGTCACTGTGGCTGCTGTGCTCATGCTGCTGCTGCAAAACCGTAAATGGCCCGGTGGCGGCTACTCCGCCCGTTTGGAGGTGCGAGTCGCTTTGGGTATGGATCTGGCAAATGTTTTGCTGCCAGTCATGCGCAGGCACGCGCTCAAAATCCACCTGCTTGGGGTTGGATCTGCCAAACAAGGCTCGTGCCTCGAACTCAACTACCGTGTCACTCTGGTCGAACGCTCGGTTCTCTACCCTATGGCTAGCGAATTGCAGGCTTTGGATGGAGTGGTAGGTGTGAACCTGCAAGGGGCCGATGGCGACAAACGATAACTCGGCCCTAAGCTGCGCTCTTCACCGAGCCCTGCTCCTTCGGGCTGCGCACATCGCTCGCCAGCCCAACCCACTTGCAAACTGAAATCACCCAACCGGTGGTGTCGATTTCCCACCAGCGGTGCCCATGATAGGCCGCCACAGGCTGGGCATGATGGTTGTTGTGCCAGCCTTCACCAAAGGTGAACAGCGCCACCCACCACAGATTACGCGACTTATCGGTCGTCTCATAATTGCGGTAGCCCCAAATATGGCTGGCCGAATTGATCATCCAAGTCATGTGCCATACCAGCGCCACACGGAGGCAAAAGCCCCACAAAAAACACGATAACCCACCAAACCACAGTAAACCGGCGCCCAGCAGCAGGTTCCAAACCAGGTAGGTCCGGTCAAAAAAACAATCCATTTTGTCCCGTTCCAGATCGGGAATGTATTTAGCCCGTAGTTCATGCTTGATGCTATCGTTCCTGCGACACATCAGCCACAGAAAATGCGACCACCAGGGGCCATCCAGCGGAGAATGGGGATCACCCGGATGGTCAGACCGCGCATGGTGTACCCGGTGCGCCATCGCCCAATCCAGCGCTGGGCCTTCCATAGCCAAAGCCCCGGCAAGGTGCGAAATGGCTTTGGGCACAGGGTTCAACTTGAAACCCCGGTGCGTCAGCAAACGGTGATAACAAAAGGTGATGCCAACGCAACCGGTGAACCAGTACAGGCCCACCATCCAAGCCAGACCCTGCCATGAAAAGAAAAAGGGCGCCGCCAAAGCCCCTGCGTGAACCAAAACTATGGTGATCAGGTTCACCCAATGGATGGAGTACTGTCCGAACCGTGCGTGCCCAAAATACCGGGACTCAAGGTCTTGAAGTGGAGGGGAAGAAATCAAATTCATGGGTATCAGCCTGCCACACCGCAAAGAAGGGTACCACTCCCAACCGGGGCGCTGTCCCGATATCAATTTTAATCGAATTGCTTCATTGAATCTAGCCGAAGGCACAGTCTTTCAGGCCCTTCCCGGGCCTAGCCCAACAGTTTGTGCAGGGCCTGACTAATCAGATTGTCCACCCCAGGATCACAAAATGCCACACTCACCTCATAGCCGCCACTGGCGTATTCCTCCCGAGTGGGGATGTACCAAGGCCCACCATCGCCATAGGCGGCAGTTGCCACAAACCTTTTGGAGGCAATATTTTGCGCTCGCAACTGGTATTCGACAAAACATTCCCCAGGCAGACTCAATAGCGTTAGGTCACCCAAGTGCAACGCCCCAAGAACCAAGGGCTGGCCACTTGCCACACGCTCAAGCCAAGCCAGCTCAAAACCGGGCCGCGACCGCCCGACCAGCCCAATTTTGGTATCAGCGATTTGCTGCCGCAACCTATCCGCCACCAGCCCTGTGCTGGCTTTCGGACTGAGTTCCATTGTCCGAAATTCCACTTCGCCTGGCTTGCCACCCTCCAGCTTTTTCAAAGATTGCGTCATCCCGTTAGCCATGCGGTAGGTCAATTCGGTTCGGGCTTCAGCCGACCCATCGTTGTATTTGCCGGCCGCCACATTGCCCGCACACCCGGTCAAATACAGGTGCAAGCAATCGCGGTCCCGATCGGCGGCCTGCACACGCTTGCGTGCCAAACCTGCAAAGTCGCTACTCACATTGCCCTTACCGTAATGGCTCATCGGGTGCGTGGCGTAGGTGTGTAGGCAAGCCAGCCGTTTTTCACCCGAATAAAAGGCAATGGTTTTCAATTCCGGGTCAATAAGGCCCACAGGCAATCCACGCAGCCGGTCATCCTTGCAGGCGCTGCCGCGCATGGTCTTGATCTTGCCGGCGGGGTCTCGGTCCACCCGGCGGTTCGATGCTACCTGCTCCACCTCGGCAGACCCCTTGGCGATACGGGTGACGGGCTCGGCATTCTTCAACGCTTGGGCGATGGCCTTTTGAGCTTTTTCCAGCGTGGCCTGGTTGAAATCGGGCCACAGAGTGCCGGGTATGCCCTTTTGGGCGGCGAGGAGTTTTTGAGTGTCGAGGCAGGCGAAGGGGGCATCGTGCTGGTGGACACAGTGCAGCAGCACGCGCTCGGGCGAGGTGCCGGCTGCTTGGGCCAGAGCTGTGCGCCAGGCCAGGTGGTTGGAGTTGAGGATGCCGGTCCAGTCGACGGCGCAGACCAGCACCGGCTTGCCGGCGCCTAGCAGCACCAGGCCCAGGCCGTCGAGCGGGTCTTCCACGGTCTTCACCGGGCTGATCCAGCCGCCGCAGCAGGGATGGCCCACGGTGGGCGTGGCATCGAATCGGAAGGTGCCCAAAGCCAACCCGCCGGCGCGGAGGGAATTTGCTCGTAGCGGCCCCAGGGCCCAATGGGCAGCACCCAGGGCGGTGGCTTGGAGGAGATGGCGGCGGTTGGGAAGAAACATCATAATTACGCCGGATAAAAATTATCGGATGAAAGCAATGTTAACCCGAAAATAAAAATGGTGAGAATAGAAAAAATAAATAGTAGGACTTGCGCAGTTGGCCCGACATTTTGACCATCTTTGGCAGCTGTGAAACCATGGCGCAACAAAGGGATGAGGCGCGAGAACTGTATGCGCGAGGGGACCCCGTGACAGAACTGTCCAGAAAGTATGGCTTCACCTGGGAGCGGGTGAAGGGCTGGCTGGTGGAGGGGTATACCGAGCACCGACGGTTGAGGTAGGGGAGGAAGGCAAAGCCTGGGCGATCTATACATTGACCTCGGTAACCTGCATTTACGTCGGTTCATTTCACGCCAGTACCTCCGCTGATGCCTTTACTGGCATTAGCGGAGGTTTTTTGACGGCGAATTCCTAGGTGGATTGCCTGTTGCCCCGGCTGAAGTTGCTGGCCACATCGGTTCCCTGGGTGCTGTCGGAGATGAACATCGCGTCGATCAGGTCCAGGTTTTCGTAATCGAAGACATTCATCGTGCCTCGTGCGCCGGCTCCCGATGCCGCGAGGATATCCAGGGCCCCATCCTTGTCGAAGTCGGCCACGCCCACGCGGGAGCCACCCTCGAATCCGGGAGCGAAGGCGTTGAAGGATTTCTTCAGCCGACCGTCCATCTCGAAGACGGAAACTTGCGGCGATGTGGCACCCTTGCCGGCTCCCACCACCACATCGTTCCTTCCATCGCCATCCATGTCGCCGGAGGCCACATATACCCCGTTGGGTGTCAGCATATCGGGGAAAGTGTAAAAGCTGAGGATCGAGTCGTAGTAATTGTTCAGGTCGAAGGCGACCACATGGCTGTTGATGGTCGATCCGACAATCGCATAGCTGACCCCGTCGGCCCCCGCCTCGGAAAGCGCCACGCGCACACCGCCCTTGAATTCGGTTGAGAAGGCGTAGAAGGCGCTCTTCGATTCACCTGTAACGGCGTCGAAGACGCTGACGGAGGGCTCAGACCCGCTGCCTGCGCCGCAGAGCAATACCGAGGTGATCTCACCGTTGATGCGGGTGATGCCGCCGGCCACCGTCACGCCGCCCAAGAAATTGGGATCGAAGGCGTAGACGCTGCTGGCCACGCGGCCTGTGGCCGAGTCGATGGTCAGCACATGGGGAGAACTGCGGCCTGCCACCGCGACGACGATGGTGTCGGCATTTTGCCCGCCCGAGCGGTTGACCGTGTTGACATTCAGGGGTCCGGTGTAGCCCGGGAACGGGTAGATCGCCTGGTATTCGCCATTGGCAGACCAGATGCCGATGCGGCCGTCGCCCAGGCTGGCCACTGTGCTGCCGGCAGCCAGGCTGAACGGGGCAGCCACCTGCGGGCCGGTGGGCACCGGAACATCGCGGACAGAGGTCAGCACCACATCGTTGCCGTCGCCGCCGACATAGCTGATCTGGTAAGTCACCCCTTCTAGGGTAGTAGTGGCCCCCTCGGGCAGGTTGAAGAAGTTGCCAGCCACCACATCCGTCCCATCGTTCTGGATGATCAGGAACTTGCTGGTGATCTGCGGGTTGAGGGCGGTTGCCGTCGCCAAATCCAGCACGGCCCCGGTGATGGCGAGCCCGCAAAGCCCTGGAATTGGCGCCCGACCAGGCAGCGGGCTGGTTCCACCTGGCCGATTGCCAGGGGCGCGCCAAGGACTGGCCGGCCTCCCGCGCAGCGCTGGAGAAGGCGATCCAACTGCAACCCGTTTTTCCCGAGGCCCACAACAACCTGGGCATGGCGTGCAAGGAGCTGGGGCTGAAGGATCAGGCGGTGCGGTGCTACCAGACCGCGCTGGCCCAGGATCCCACCCTGGCCGATCCCTGTTTCAACCTGGGGCGCTTCGCCGAGGATGCGGGCGACCACGAGCAGGCGTTCCACTGGCTGGCCAAGGCGCTGGAGGTGGACTCGTCGAACCCGCAGGCCCATTTCTCCATGGGCAATTTCCTGGTGAAGATGGGGCGCGAGCAGGAGGGGGCCAGCCATTTGCGCCAGGCCGTCACCCTGAAGCCGGATTTCGCCGAGGCGCTCAACAACCTGGGCAATGTGCTGCTGAGCCTGAGACAGCACGAGGAGGGGCTGGACGCCTTCCAGAAGGCGATCGCCACCCGGCCCGACTACCACGAGGCCTATGCCAATCTGGGCAATCTCCATCGCGAGGCCAAATATCCCGATTTGGCTGAGGAGGCGCTGCTGCAATCCATCCGCCTGAAGCCCGACTTCGCCGCCGCTCATTCCAACCTGGGCAACGCCTTTTTCGACCAGGGCAAGATCGACCAGGCCATCGCGAGCTACAAGAAGGGCATCGACCTGGGACAGGATGACCAGGAGTTCGTGCCCAACTACCTCTTCGCGCTGAACTACAGCACCCGGCTGACGGCCGCCGAGATCGGTGTGGAGCACCGCCGGCTCTGCGCCCAGAAGTACGATGCCCTGGGCCGAAACGCCCCGCCGCACGCCAACACCCGCGAACCGGGCCGGCGGATCCGCATCGGCTATGTCTCGCCCGATTTCTGGATGCACCCGGTGGCGCGCTTCATGCTGCCGCTGCTGGAGCACCACAGCCGTGACGAGGTGGAGGTGTACGCCTATTACACCCGGTTGCATCGCGACGGCATCACCGAGGAATGCAGAAAACGGGTGGACCACTGGCGCGAGACCCACGGCAAATCGGAAGAGGAGGTGGCCGAGCTGATCCGCCGCGACCAGATCGACATCCTGGTGGATCTGACCATGCACGCGCGCGACTGCAAGCCAGGCCTGTTTGCCCGCAAGCCAGCCCCATTACAGGTCTCTTATTTAGCCTATGCTGGCACCACCGGGATGGATGCCATCCCTTACCGGCTGACCGACATCCACCTCGATCCCCCCGGCCAGCCCACCCCCGGCTTCCACGAGGAGCCGCTGCGCCTGCCGGTCTGCTGGTGGAATTACCAGGTGCCGCCGGAGCCCCATGTGCGCATGCCCGAGGTGCAGCCGCCTCCCTGCCTGAAAAACGGGTATATCACTTTCGGCAGCCTGAACAACTTCGTGAAGCTCAACCCCGTCACGCGCGACACCTGGGCCCGCCTGGTGGCCAGCGTTCCCGGTTCGCACCTGATCCTGCACATGAAGGAATCGCGCATCCGCAAGGAGGTGCTTGCCTTCTTTGAGGAGCGCGGCGTGCACCCCGACCGCGTGCATATCATCGGCTACCAGGATGGTCCGAATTACATCCGCACCTACCACACGATGGATATCGCACTCGATCCATTCCCCTTCGCCGGTGGCACCACCACCTTCGACGCGCTGTGGATGGGGGTGCCGGTGGTGACGCTGACCGGCGACCGCCCCGTGGGGCGTGGCGGCCTGAGCATCCTCAGCACGCTGGGCCACCCCGAATGGGTGGGCAAGGACATCGAGGACTACATCCGCGTCGGCCGCGAACTGGCAGCCGATCCCGCCCGCCTGGCCACGCTGCGCGCCAACCTCCGGGAGGAGATCAGTGCTTCCCCCCTGATGGACTCCCCCCGCTTCGCCCGCGAGGTGGAAAAACATTTCCGCGAAATCTGGCGCAGGTGGTGCGCGGAAGGTCCGCCCGCTTGATTCATCCACAAAGTACCGCAGAAACCGAAATACAACTAGCAATCTTGCTATCTCATTTTTGGTTCAAGCGAGGAAGAGGAGAGATAGACCGCCCCGGGGCGGTGATGTAAACTAAATAAAAAATTATGACAGAATATTGATCATTGGGTTTGCGTGTGTCGAGGTCGGATGAGGTGCAAAGCTAATCCATGAAGCCTTTCAAGACCGCCATCCTGATTACGCTCGGAATCGCATACATGATTCCGGTCGCCGTTGGCCAAGAGTCGCAGAGCAAATTGGAAGCGGCCAAAGAAAAGGGACGCAACCAATCCAGATACCTGAAAGAAACCAAGTCCGCACAGGAAGCCAGCGATATGGTCCCAGAGGCCAACATTGCCCACTTCCGGAAGTCGGTGGAGCCAATCCTGCAAAAGAGCTGCGTGGCCTGCCACGGTGCCAAGAAGGCCAAAAGCGGACTGCGAATCGACCAACTGAATCCCGACATGCTCGCCGGCCCTGATGCGGAGAAATGGCGCGAGGTCTACAACGCGCTGAGCAAATCGGAAATGCCCCCGGAAAATGAGCCGGATTACGCGCTCAGCAGCGTGGATCGCGGCATGGTTGCAGATTGGCTTAGCGAGGAACTGAACAAGGCGTCGCGCACACGACGCGGCGGCAAGGAACAGTCATCCTTCAGGCGCCTGGCGAAGTACGAATACGACTATGCCCTGCAGGATCTGCTCGGCATCCCCTATTCCCTGGCGAACAACCTGCCGCCGGAGACCACGACGGAGGATGGCTTCAAGAACAGCTCGGACCTGCTACAGATGACCGGATTCCAGATCGGTTTGTACCGGGAAATCGCGCTCAAATCACTCAAAAGGGCGACCGTCAGCGGTCCGCGCCCCAAGGCGGTCACCTACGCCATCTCGATGCAGGAGGAGATGGACACGGCTGCAAAAGGCGCCAAGACCTTCGAGCGGGGCGAAGCAAGCCCGCCCAAGTTCAAGAATCAACAGCATCTGTTGAATCGGGATACGGGCAAGGGCGTGTACTTCTCCCCGGAAAAAGCGATGCCCCGGGCCGGGGCTGTTGCCGGGGAAATTCCCCCCGTCTCACCTGTCGTGCTGGTCTTACCCGAAGGCAAAGAGCTGAAACTGAATCTGGATCGCTTCCTTCCGGACGAGGGCATGATGCGCGTGCGCATCCGCGTCGGTCGCTCGACGATGAACCCCAACGAGTACGCCAGCCTGCGGCTGCTTCTCAGCGCCCACACCAGCAACGACGCCAATTTCACGCAGGTCATCAGCCAGCGTGACATCCCGGTCACGGCACCGGCTGACAAGCCGCAATGCATCGACTTCCATGTCCCGCTGTGGGATATCCAGCGCAACCCGTTCCGGAAACTCTCCACCACATTTCCAAGGCGGGATGAATTCCTGCACATTCGCAACATCTCCAACGCAACTGGAGGGGAGGAGCGTCTCAAGGTCCTGATCGACCATGTCGAAATCAGCGCCCCGTTCCATGAACAATGGCCGCCAAAGTCCCACACCGACATTTTCTTCGCGAGCGAGAACAAAGCTGATGAGACCGCCTATGGCCGCGAGGTGCTGAACCGGTTCCTCAGGCGCGTGTGGCGCCGCCCGGTCGGCTCGCAGGAAGCTGACCGGTTCATGGCCCTGTTCGCGAAGTACCGGCCGGAATTCAAGACATTTGAAGAAGCCATGGTGGAAGTGCTTGCCACCACATTGGCTACGCCCGAGTTCCTTTACCTGACACAACGAGCCGCGACCGACGGCATCAAATCCCCGGTCAGGATCAGCGAGCTGGAGTTGGCCAGCCGCCTATCTATTTTCTTGTGGTCGAGCATACCGGATGAAGAGCTTCTGAGGCTCGCGGAGAAGGGGGATCTAAGAAAGCCCGAAGTCTTGGCCGATCAAGTGAAGCGCATGCTGGAAGACCCCCGTTCAAGGCGATTCCCGCAGCATTTCGTCGAGCAATGGCTGGGGCTTGATGGCCTGAACAGCGTGACGCACCTCCCGGCAGGCCCGTTGAGGGATGCGATCCAGGAGGAGCCGATCGCCTTGTTTGAGGAGATACTCAAGCACAACCACAGCATCATGGACTTCATCCATTCGGATTACGCTGTGGTCAATGAGCGTTTGGCAGCACACTACGGAATTCCAAAGGTGTACGGCCCCCATTTTCGCAAGGTGCCGATCGCCACCCAGACGCATCGAGGCGGCCTTTTGACGGGGGCCGCCTTCCTGGCCATGAACTCCGATGGCAAGGATTCCCACCCGTTAAAACGGGGTGTCTGGGTTTTGAAGCGCATCCTCCACGATCCGCCGCCACCACCGCCGCCGGATGTCCCTAAAGTCGACCTGACGAACCCGGATATTCTCAAGATGACCCTGAAGGAAAGGATTGCCGATCACCGGGACAATGCGGCCTGCGCGTCGTGCCACTCCAGGATCGACCCGTGGGGAATCGCCTTTGAGAACTATGACGCTTTCGGGGTCTTCCGGACGCACATCGACAAAAAGCCAGTCGATGCGACCTCAGAACTATTCAACCGCCAGACGTTGGCCGGGGTGGATGGCCTCAAGGGCTACCTGCTGGCGGACCGACAAGATCAATTCGCCGGCGCGTTGGTGCACAAGTTGATGGCCTACGCCCTTGGAAGGCCGCTCACTTTTGGCGACCGTTCAGAAATCGAGGACCTGACCGCCCGGTTCCGACGACGCGGTGACGGCCTGCGCGACCTGATCCAACTGATAGTCAACAGCAACCTGTTCAACTCCAAGTGAGGCGCGATACAGAAGGCCGACCCCTCAGGTTCCCCAAGCGGTAAAAACCCAAGCGCAACGGAAACCCTGAACCAGCGGCGAATTTCCCCAAGGGTCCGGAAAGCAGGCAACTGCCCAAGACTTTGAAAAAAGACGAGGAACCAACAATGAATGCCCAACCCAATTCACCAAACCGGCGATCATTTCTCCGCGGTGCCGGGGTGTGCCTTGCCCTGCCGTGGTTCGAGACATTCGCCGGGGCCGCCCCAGGCCCGAGCGACACCCCCAGGCGGTTCCTCAGCGTCTATCACCCCGACGGTGTTGGGATACCGCTCAAGTCAGACCCGGCTTGGAGCGACTGGAGCTGGTTCCCGCGGGGAGGGGAAAAGGACTTTGAGTTGACCAAAGTGCTCGATGTGCTAAGTCCGCTGCGCAACGAGATCACGATCTACTCGGGGTTGTCCCATCCCGCTGCCAGACAGGTCCACGGCCATTCGAACGCCGATCAATACTTGACGGGCGCACCCATCGGCGGTTCGGGCCCGTACCAGAATTCTATCTCGCTCGACCAGGCCTACGCCGAGCATGCCGGGGAGTTCACCCGTCACTCCTCGTTGGTCATGTCGACGAACGGGGGCGTTGGGGGCCCGCGAGGCGCCCAGACGCAGTCGTTCAACCGGGAAGGCCGGCCAATCTCGGCGATGAACAAGCCCAAGGAAATCTTCGACATGCTGTTCGTGACGAGCGGCAAAGACGCGGCCGCAAGGCTGGCGAGGAGCAAAAGCGCCCTGGACCTGCTGATCGACCATACCCGCTCGCTGGCCCGCGAGCTCTCCCGGAAGGACCAGGAGACCCTCAAGCAGTATCTCGATGCGGTGCGGGACACCGAGCTGAAACTCGCGAAGGCCCAAAAGTGGATCGACTCCCCGGTTCCGAAGGTCGATTCCAGCAATCTGCGTCTGGATGCCGAGCCCAAGGAGGCCAAACTGTATTTCCAGACGATGTACGAGCTGATCTATCTCGCCTTCCTGAGCGATTCGACCCGCGTAGCCACATTTCAGTTGGGTCGGGAGAATGGTGAAGGCCCGCACGACCTGCTCTCACTCGCCGTGGGGCTTGGTCCCGCCCACGGTCTGACGCATGAGGTTAAGAAGCCGAACGGCTGGAGGAACCTTGGCACCTACAATCGTTACCAGGCCGAGGAATTCGGCCGTTTCGTCCAGAAACTGAAAAATACCCCGGAGCCGACCGGCAAGGGAACCATGCTGGATAACACCTTTGCCATGCACGGTTCAGCCTCCAGCAGCTTCCACCTGTCACGCAACTACCCGATCATTTCCGCCGGCGGCAAGAACCTCGGCTTCACCAACGGCCGGTATCTCAAGTTCGGCAAAGGGAACGAGAACAACCAGGCCGGTGCGGGAATCGACACGGATTCCGGCTGGCAAGGGAAGGTCGAAGTGGAGGAGCTTCCGCTGGCGAGGCTTTTCGTCACCATCCTGCAAAGGCTTGGCGTCGAGACCGATTCGTTCGGCGGGCACAGCGGAACCTTGGCCCGAGTTTAAATGTACCGTCTGGCGAAAGACCTCTGGGCGTAAGCCCAGAACGCAAAGGTTTGGGTCGGTTTTCAGCTTTGGAATCATGCCGTATTGAAGAACCGGCTGGCAGGACGGCAGCAAGGATGCCATGGCCCTCTCGCGCCTGCTCGAGGAGGCGCTGAAGGGCAGCACGGCCAGGGATTACCAACGCGGGTTCGCCGAATACCTGGCCAACATCAGCATCAAGGCTAAAGTGAAGATGCCTTGAGCATAAATACCTTATCCCTTCGACCATATCCTGGTCCCAAGGTCGAGCACAAACCGTTCTTCGTTTTCCACAAATTGTTCTTCCGCACCGACCTGATTGCAAATTTCTCCTCCAGTCACCTCGATGCAATTCCCGACCAGCCGGGCACGATGTTCATGGATCCAGCCCGGAGCTTCGCCGGTTGTCTCGACGGGCTCCATCACCAGGGTATCGATGTCCAATCGGTAAACCTGGGTCGCACCATACTGCCGTCTATGTCGGTACCCGAGGTTGCCAATGATGTAGATTGCCTTCCCAACCAGGGTGGCCGTGTGAAAATCGGTCGGAGGGAAAACATCTTCGGGGTATCCGTATATCTCGAAGGTGCCGTCACCCCGGTTGACAATGACATCGTTGTAGATGCAAAAGTCAGGATCGTAAAAATCCTCGTGCTCGCCCCCGATCTCGATGACCCGCCCATCCGGCAATTCGGTGAA
>Ga0255132_1000335_pt1 | contig 18836 bp, 19 predicted proteins | sample Law_Law_RepA_8d_FD_188551 | JGI IMG/M metagenome (GOLD analysis project Ga0255132, IMG submission 188551) | Freshwater microbial communities from St. Lawrence River, New York, United States - Law_Law_RepA_8d | ecosystem: Environmental > Aquatic > Freshwater > River | place: USA: New York...
CTGGTTGGTCATGGACAGGATGCGGGCGCCCTGAATGAGGCGGGCCTCGGCGAAATAACGGCAGCCGGGTTCTATCTGGGTCTTGTTGTAGGAGAGGTTGAACGACCCGGGAAAGCCGGGGAAATTATCCTGCCAGGCCTCGGTAACGGTGGTGTCGGGAGCGCCGCCCACCCCCTCGCGGTAGAGGCGCACTTCTAGGGTAGTGCCGGGCAGGACGCGGATAGGTGGGTCGTGGTTGATCACGCCGGAGAGCGTGGCCACTCCCCAGACCGGCGCGCCGGGCACCCCAGGGGGCTGGGCGGCCGAGCCGACGGGCACATCGAGGATTACCAGCCTACCGGTGCGCTGCTGCAGGGAGACAGCGCGAACGATGCCGTTCTGGTTGACGCGACGGGCGACCTCGTCGGAAAGGTCGTACAGCTTGTCCCCGACATAACCGACCTGATAGCCCCCGACCGTGATAATGCGGTCACCAGGCTGAAGGCCGGCGCGTTCGGCCGGGCTGCTGGGGAAAACCTGGGTGAGCTCGACGCCGGTATCGAGGTTGCGGACACGCACACCCATTTGGGTGCCACCGGGGGGCCGATAGCGCCTGGATTCCATCTGGTCGGCGAACGGGGTGGCCTCGCGGTCGCGGTAATCCTGAGCGGTTGCCAGGGGGACGAGGCTGGCCAGCAGTGCGGCGACCAAGGGCGCGCGGTGGAGTGGGTGTGTCATGGATCGGGTCCTGCGGGGTGGGGCGGTGGTCACTTGACAGAAGAGAAGCCGGCGCGGTCAAAGCCGGCATGTACCTCGGCGATCTCGAGCGGGCGGAAATTGTCGCGGGTGACCGCTGCCTGGCCCGTGGCGCTGAGGGCGAAAGCGAGGAACTCAAGAACTGCAGGATCGAGCGACTTGCCCTTCTCGCGCCCGACTACCAGCGTCATGGTCTGGATGAGCGGGGGCAGCGGGTTTGCGTAATCGTCCATCAGGGAGAGAACCTTGACCTCGCCCGTCGCGGCGATGCGTCGGGAGCAGTAGCCAAGTGCGCCTGGCCGGGTCGCCGCGGCCTGCACCAATTCGCGAAAGCTCGGCATCTCCTCGCCTTGCCTTTCGGCTTGTTCCTTCTGAGCACCGAGGCTTTGGCGCAAAGCCGCGCGGGTGCCGGAGGCGTTCTCGCGGGTGAGGAGGAGGACGGGTTTCTTCTGCCAGTCGTTTGCGGCGCCTAGGTCGCCCCAAGTCGGGGCAGTCGAGTCTTTGGACCTGGAGAAGAAGGCGTCATGCACACGGGAAAGGCGTACGGCGGAAACAGGAGTGGATGGATGGGCGACCAGCACCATTTCCCAATGGCAGACGGGTAGGGCGAGCAGCTCAAGGCCGGTCTTCTCCTCGATTTGCTTGCGTTCGTTGGCGGAGAGAATCCGGGACAAGGCGCCGACAACCGATTTGCCCTTAGCCAGCTCGGTCACGGCGGTCTCTGAGCCGTCGCAGTCGAGATCGATGGTGAGTTTGGGGTGGTGCTTGCGTAGTCCTTCGGCCCACTGGTCGAGAAGGGTCACCATGGAGCGAGAGCCAACCACTTTCAGGTCGCCGGTGACGGGCTCGAAAGGGCGGTAATCGTTGCCGGCGAGGTCGCGGTCTAGCGAGGTGGGTTTGGGGTTGTTGTCCTGCGCGGTGGCCGGGATGCAAAGAATTCCTGTGAAAAGTAGCGTGAGACAGGCTGACAACCAACGGGGCCGGTGCATGGGGAAGCTCCATCCTTGGGGCGTGGGCCAATTTACTACTTAAATTTTACCGCATTAGGGTGGATGGAGGGAAGCAACGATTTGAATTTTGGTGGGTGGCATGGCTGTTCCGGGATTTTTGTTTTTGAAGTGTCCAGGTTCTGGTGCTGACGGGTGAAACGTGCTGTCAGTGATTCAGGCAAGCCGGGCGCGGAAGTGCCCGGGTGCTGGTGCAGACAAAAGACTGCCTAATTTATCAGTGCCAAGTGACCAAGTATTTTTTAGGGTGCTGGTACAGACAAAAGATTCCCTAATTAATCAGAGCCATGAAGCCAAGTATTTTTTAGGCGAGCCGGGCGCGGAAGTGCCCGGGTGCTGGTGCAGACTGAAAACTAGATAGTTTTCCAGCGACTCGTGTTTGCAGGTTTTGAGCGGGAAAGATTATTGCCTGAGTCGGGCGAAAACCGTGTGAAGTCTGAACCCAGGAACTTCCGCACCCGGTACGCCAGGGAAAGAAAAAGCAAGTAAAAAAACTAGCTACCCGTTGCCAAATGCTTGGATAAGGAACTAGCGCACCGGTTAAACGCGATTGTTCTTCACCTTGCGCAGTCGGTAAGCCCAGAAGTTAACATCCAGCGGGGTGGGTTGGCCGTAGAGGACTGGGAAGTGGAGCAGGTGGATGATCACCAACGATTTGCTTCTTTGTGAAACCATTGGGTGGCTTAAGGAAAATAAAGTCGGAATTGAAATAATCGCTGTCTTGGTATCCAAAGGCGCAAGCCCTTCAAATTCACAGAACAGATAGGATCCAGATCAACAACGCCCTGCCAGCTAGGACCTGCCAACTTTGGGTTGAGTTTTTTTCGGAATAAGGTGCTTAACCAGTTCCCAAATCGTGTAGGTAATCAGTTCTTTGGCAATAACGCATCCTCCGAGGCATCTGCCGATGATGCATTTTTCGAAGGATGGTCCGGTCAATAAACATCCCCAGTTATGCACTATTCAAAACCTGGTTGTGTTAGGGGTACTTAATCAAATTCCTGTAAAATTTCTCAGCCGGCATTTCAAATGCAATAAATATCTTGGCTTTCTAATATGAATCATAAGATATCATTGCTGGGTCACTAAAAATTTATTTTTCCAGCTCTAGGAACGCTTTTGTAACCAAAGTAAAATAGGGCCATACACCTCAACAAATGGGATGGCCAAAAAGATGTCGCCTGATCAATTAGCAGCCTTGGGGCAGGAACTCGGTGCACTCAGCCGCACCAACCTGCCACTCGACCGCGGCTTGGCGGCTCTTGCCCAGGAAATGGGGGGCGACAAGATCGGTCGCCTGTGTGAGAACTTGGCCCGCGATTTGGGCGCGGGCCTGCCTCTCGATCAAGCCTTGGCAAAGCATGATCCAGATATGCCACCCTACCTGGTGGCATTGGTTAAAGCAGGGTTGGCTACCGGAAAGCTGCCCCAGTGTCTCGATCGTTTGGCTACCCATGCCCGCATGGTCCATTCCATGCGCCAGACCTTTTGGCAAACCGCCTTCTATCCACTCGTAGTGGTGGTTTTTGCCTTGGGCCTTAATGCTTTTCTCCTCGGATTTGTGCTGCCCAGATTCGCTGAGATTTACCGGGGCTTTGGCATGCAGGTGCCCATGATCACCGCATGGCTCCTCACCTTGGCTGAGGTGCATTGGACCAGTTGGTTGGCCTTGGCACTTGGAATGCTGGGAATTCCGTGCCTCCTCTGGTTGGTTTTGGGGAAAGTGGGCCGCGCCAAGTTCGCACGCAAAATACCGGTGGTGGGAGGTATGTTTCGCGAAGCCAGTTTGGGCACTTGGTACGACCTCGTCGCGATGCTCTTGCAAAGTGGTACAAACCTTCCCCAAGCTGTCCAATTGGCATCCGATGCCAGCGACGATCCTTTGGTCGCCCAAGCGGGGTGCCAAATGGCGGCTGATCTTGCAAACGGAAGTGCATTTGGCGATTCGCTGCGTAAGTATCGTCTTGGGTCAGCCTGGGGCGCATGGCTTGCTGAGGTGGGCCAGGGAAATGGGGTTCTGCCGGAAAACCTCATGGAACTTTCCGCGACATGTATGGCCCAAGCCGAAAATCGCGGGCGCTGGTTGAGCATGGTGTTGCCACCGTTGGTTCTCGTCATCCTCTCGGTGGTGGTGGTCGGAGGGGTGATCATGGTCCTTTTCCTGCCAATGTTTAGGCTGCTCGAAGGCCTCTCGAGCTGATGTCAATGAGCTGGCCCAGACTGTTTCTGGCATCATTCGGTATCGGCCTTTTGGTCGGGCCCTTGCTGTTTTTTTCTGGCCCTCTATTGGTTCCAGCGACCCTGCTGTTCACCATCATTGGCTTTTGGATTTTTGATTGCATGGTCCAGCTCCGGTGGATGCATCAAAGAGAGTTGGCGATGGCGCTGGGGGTGGCCATGCGTCGCCAAGCTCCCATTTTGCCAGTGCTTGAGGGCAACCCGTTGGCTGAGACAGTGCCTTGGTGGAAGGCACTGCTGGGTTGGTTTTTCCCTTACCCCTTTTACGCGCCAATTTACGCTTGGCGGCATGGCGCAAGAGCTGTGTTGGTGCGGGCCATTGATCGCGCCCGGGCCGGTGACCCGGAGGCAATCATGGAGCCAGGGCTACTCCATGCCGACGACCTGCTCGATATCCAGATGGACACTCTGGTAAGCGGGCTCAATCCCGGCAGAACCCGTGGCGGCAGGTTGCGGGCTGAGCTGGCAAATGCTTCCACTCAGGCCATTTATCCGGTCCTGATCATGTTCCTCACTCTAACCATTGCCATGTTTTGGTTGCTGTTCATCGCCCCCAAGATGAAACGCATCATTTCTGATCTTGGGATGGAGTATCCTTGGCTCACCGCCAAGGTTGAGGCAGTTGTTTCCAACGCTGCCCCAGCCATGGTTGCTGCAATTTTGGTGGTGGGGGCGCTAGCCATGCTCTGCTGGTTTGTACCAAGGTTGGCATGGTCCATTCCCGGCTTTTCAGGGCTGATTGCTCCGTGGGGCCGCGGTCGCCTACTCGAGTCCCTCGGCCTCTTGGTCCGCTCCGGCCGCGACCTGCCCTCCGCCCTCGAGTTGCTCGATAAGCCGGCCATCCATGGCTGCGAGGCTCGCCGCCGGCTTAAACTCATGCGGCTGAAAATCGATGAGGGCGCCACTGCCAACTCCGCCATGCGCCAAGCCGGTTGGATCGACGCACCACAAGAAGCATGGCTAGGCCTAGCCACTCGCTCTGGCCGTTTTTCAGAGGCACTGGTCGAATTGGGTGGCAGCCTCCAGTCTCTCTCTTTACGCCGCCTCAAATGGCGTTCCACCTTGGCAAGCACCTTCGGAGTTTTGTTGGTCGGCCTGCTCGTGGGGCTGGTGGTGGTGGCCTTTTTCATCCCACTGGTCGAAATGATCGAATGGTTGGGTGGCTGATGAAAAACAACACCCATGCCCGACCAGGCTTCACACTGACCGAAGTGCTCGCTTCCATAGCCATCACAACCATGCTGGTAGGGGGAATGGCCGCTTTCACCGTCAAGGTGACATCCGAAATGACCGCCGCCAAAACACGGAACGCTGTAGCGCATTGGGCCGCCGGCCAGCTCGAGCAGGCCCGCACCATCAATAGCCCAAAACAGCTTGCCGATTTTGCCACCAAAAGTTCCTTGCCAGAATATTTGCAACTAAAAATGGTCCGTCCCAAAATCCAGGCTACAGTCAACCCGGTTCCAGGTTCTCCTAGCCTCAGACGGTTAGACCTCAATATTCAATGGACTACCACAGCAGGGGCTCCCGCTAGCCCCGTTCGTTTGGCGACACTGGTCCCTGTGGTGGAGGACAAACCATGATCAACCGCACAAGTCCGGCCCGTGCCGGTTTTTCACTGATCGAGGTGTTGGTGGTTCTGGCTGTGGCAGGCCTGTTTTTCGCCATGGGCTCCGCACTCCTTTACGGCTACCTGCGATTAAACAACGCCTCTGCCTACCAACTAGATAGCCTCACCACTTGGCGCGACATGGCAGATGCCTGGAAGCGCGATATCCACCTCGCCAAGGCCGCACCAACACCCCTCAAGCCCAACGACAACACCGCTCAAACCATCGACCTGCCCGAGGGGGCAGTTGTGTGGAAATGGGAGGCCCATCGTCTGGTCCGCCAAATAAACGGCGCAAAAAATCAAAAAGCTTGGAACCTAGGCACCGGCAAAACCTGGCTCGAGTTCTCCTCCAGCCCCTCAAAACAATTGCAATTCCTGCGCCACGGTGACGACAAGGTAGACGGCCGTAAGCTCCAAGCCGAATACACCGCCAGAGTCGGGGGGGATTTGCCATGAGGCTTGTCCGTGCCACTTCTCGCCGGGGTTTCTCGCTCATTTGGGTACTAGTAATGGTTACGCTGACAGCGGCCATCAGTGTCGAATTGACCCGCCACATTTTCATGGCCCGCCAGCAGGCCGTCGCCACCGAATCTTGCCTGCAGGCCGAATGGCTCGCCAGAGCCGGCCACGCATGGGCTGCCAACGAATTGGCTCAATCAGCCGACAAGGCAACCTTAGGCAAGCTGCCGGGCGAAAACTGGCCCGGAACCTGCCAAGCTGCCATAAAACCACTTGGAAATAACCGGTTGGCCCTCGAAGTGGTCGCCATTGCAGGCACCAAACCCTTCACCCAGAAATGCGTCCTGCAGCAAGATTGGTCCTTGCCAAAAGACCCGTCCGAAAAGCCAAAAGCTGTAAGCCCGGTCCGCTTTGAAAATGGCCAAGGCCCAAAGCCGTAGCCCTATCCAAAAAAAACACCCCTCCCATTTTTGGGGAGGGGTGTTAAATAACATCACCGACTTCGAAATCAGGGAATCTCTACTGTTTCACCACCATCCGGAGTCAAAATTGCCTTCAAGACCTTGGGGTCGATCTTTTTGTTCATGTATCGAACAGATCCATCCCCAAACCCCACATTGAATCCATCCTTCACCGCTGCAAGCAGCTTCTCAATTGCCCCCGCCGTGCCGCCATCCCAGTCCTCCGGCTTGGTCCAGGTCACAGCCATGCTCGCAGGCACTTCCATGGTGATCAAAGTGTTCGAAGTTCCATCCATGATTTCGTTAAGCTTCACACCCTTGGCCGGATTGGCAAAAGTGGTTTCCTTGCCGGTAGGCACCACATAGGTGGTTTTGCCGTTCTCCAGCTTCAGGGCTGGGTTTTTATAAGTATTGGGCATCCGGTTAATTAACTTCTTGTTGTGGTCACTGTCCCATGGCTCGTCCAGCTTGAACTGCTTGTAAAGGCGTTCCTCCTCAATGTACGGAAGAATCATCACGCGCCAGCTAAGCAAGGGCTTGCCATCTTTGCTGGTAATCGCAGCCGATGGAAAGGCGCCCATGGCGCTATGGGTATTGTGGAAAGCCAGGCCAATCTGCTTCAGGTTGTTCATGCTTTGCATGCGCTTGGCCGCCTCTTGGGCCTTTTTGGCCGATTCGCCAATCAGGTCCAGAATCGGTTGCGAATTTTCCATTTCCATCAGCAAACCATTATTTTCAACCTTAAGGCCCTTCTTCATTTCGTCCACAATCTTGCCAACCAGCTCCACAATGTCGCGAGCGTCCGGCTGCTGCGCAAGCATTTTAGGTGCCAAATCAAGGCCTTTCTGTGCGAAATTCATTGCCTTGGTCGCAGCCTTGCCATCCGCCTGCTTGATAAATAGCCGCGCTTTGGGAGGGAATATATCAAAGCTTACGCCAGCCCACTCCAGTTGGTTGGTGATCTCACCAGGGTCAAGCCCTGGCACGCGCGCCGCCAAAAGGGGTGCAAACTCCCGCAGCGTCTTCTTCTGGTCTGCGGTGGGAATGATCGCAATCTGGATTGAGTGGTTGTCGTTCCACGATTTCATCGCTTCGGTCAGGTCGGGCCTGGGCTTCCCCTTCGCGGCCTTAGCAGCCTTAATCCCAGACTCGCTGCCCCAAAACAGCATCCCGTTGCTTTCTTCCATCTTCAAGAGGTCGCTGTTCGGCACACGAGCCCACATGCTCTTTAGCGAGGTAACCTGCTCGTCATCCCTTTTGGGAATCATGATGATCGGCAAAGGCTCGCCGCTGTCGAGGCCCTTGGTGCTCATGCCAATCCACATCTCATCAACATTCTTGTCGATGGAAGCTTTCACCGTTCCAATCGCCAGCCCGGCAGCAAGTGCCTGCCCCTGGTCAATCAGTTTCTTGGAGCTCAAAAAAGATACCGCCTTGGTCAGGTCAATCTTGCCAGGCCTGACCCGCACCACAACAAAAGTCTCCCCATCCAAATGGGGCACCGGATCCACCGCCCGGGCCGACATCAAACCGGCACCCGTCACAGTCACCGCAGTCAAAAAGGCAATCACTCGTGAAAATCGCATCAGCAAACTCCTGTGGGAAACGAACATCAATCACACACTATACTAGATCAAACCCGTCACTTCTTCCATTGAACCTCGTAATGCACAGTATTGCTCAATCCAACGGGCTTTTTATCCAAGGGCATTGGCATTCCTCTTAAAACCCCCTCGGTTGCACTTTTTCGCGTGTATTCAAATGGTTTGCCATGCATTGGGTCCAAAGCAAGGGGAAGTTTGGTGTTCTCCAGCTTTTCCGGTAGGCCGCCTGTTTGCGTCGCGTAAAGGCGCAACGCCTCTAACTGCCGCAGGGCCGCGATTTTGCGGTCCAGCCGCACCCGGGCCTCGAAAACCGCGTAAAGAGCTGGTAGGAGAAGCCTGGCCAGGATTTTAGAGGCTCCTTGGCCCATCATCCCGGGGCGGTTTTGTCGTTCCAGTTCTTCAAGAAAAGGTGCAGCCTGCCACAGTGGGAGGTTGGCGTACTTGAACAACTCATCCCTTTCGCGGTTGAATTCCCCCGCCATACGTAGCATCACCACCTGAGCGACGGGCATCTTCTCCACGGTTTCCGGCGGAGTGCCCTGATTGATAAGACATTCCTTGGATTGAGTGTAGGAAATTAACGAGATCGCAAAAAATACCGAATGATAGTCTCGGTAGTCCCCTATCGCCACTCCTAACTGTGTCATGAACTTGCCCATTACTTGATTGGCCTCTTCCCTGGTCATCACCCGTTCCAGATCCTGGATGGAAAGAAGTGATTCCGCGCCGATGCGTTCGCCGCCCAAAGCGGTTTCAAGCGTTAGGAACGGGACGGGGAGGACGGATAGATCCCAGTGGACACTGGGGAAGCCTGGTTGTTGCATGCCTTCTTCCAGTCGCTCCAAGGCGATCGAACAAATGGCGACTCCCACCAGATGAGTGATCAGGGTTGGTCCGTCCCCCACATGTCTGCCCATCGCCAGCAGGGTTTGGATATCCCGCAGGGCACCTTCATGGTCTTTCTTTGCCAACTTAAGTCGAATCCGGTAACTCATCAGACGAGCTAATTCGCGTAAACCTTGCACATCTGGAAGGAGGGCAGAAAAACCGTCTTTTTTCAAACGATCTGTAAGCTCCCAGTCGCAATAACTGCGCCTGGCCCCCAGTTCCATTTGTTCCAAAGGCCAATAGCGCAGCAGAAATTCCATTTCCTTTTGGGGCAGTTGGGCTAAGGTGGCCTTGGACCAAGCCTCCTCCGTTTTCCACCAATCCTTGTTGTTGCGAATATTCGAAAAGGCTTCTGGGGAAAAGGCGCGGTAATAGCACAGCGCCGCGTTGCCACCGACTAGATCCCCAGCTTGCGGCAGCAGTGGGTGCGCCAAAGCCCGGTAAGGGATTTTAGCCGGTTGTAGGGTGATAGACTTTTCCCAAGCCGGCTTAGGGTTAACCTCGTTTGCCTGGGATGGGCAGTTTGTTGCTAGCGTGAATGCCATCATGAAACAATACATCAGCGGTCCTCATTATTGATTAGAATGTTGATCGATTCAAGGCGGGTCGTTTGCTTGGTAGGTGTTGCCCATACAGGTGGTAGTAGTGGCTCTAGCATGTCCACGCGCGTGGCGCGTTCGATTTCGAGTTCTTTTTTCGCAATCACCTGAGCCAGAAAACCAGCGAGCCAATCAATGTTTTTTGGTTTGCTTTCAAGGGGCTCAGGAACAGGTTGGGCGATTTCAACAACCAGGTTGACCTCCGGTTGGCTTGGATCGCGATTGAATGGTGCGCGCATAGGCAACCAGCTCAAGCCAAGCGTGGCAGCCAAGCCGACGGTAACGGTTTGCCACAGCCTGGCTGCCCGGCGCCCCTGCCGCAGGCCAGATTCAAACAGAACCCGATCCCGCAACTTGTCCTGAAGCGTGGGCAAGGCTAAGCTCTGCAATTTTTGCTCGATGGGGTTCATGATCTTTCCCCTTGGGCCAAGTGGTGCTTCAAGAGATCGAGTGCCTCGTCGTAGCGTCGCCAAGCGGTGGCAGAAGGGAGGTTTACCAATTTGCCAACCTCCTCAAAACTTAATCCGCCCCATAAACGGGCTATGACAATTTCGCGCAAATCGTTTGGTAACAGTTGCAGGGCGGTTTCCGCATCGAGTTTCTGGTCGGATTCGAGGCTGCCCGGGCTAGGGGTTGCCTCAGGGCGGCTTGCAAGGTGTTGGCGGCGTGCCAGACGGGCTTCGCCCCGCGCCAAATGCAAGGCGCGTTTGCGGGTTGCCCCAAACAGCCAGGCGACCGGATTTTCCGGCAGATTGGAGCGAAGCGCTAGGTTCACAAACACCTCCTGAACAGCGTCGCTAGGGTTTTTGCTCCAAGTTTGGGCAAACAATAGCAACCGCGGGCCATGTTCAGCCAGCAACCGGGCAATGGTTTCGGATTCAATTCCCGCCATAGGATTCCTGGTTGCTGCTTCTATGGAACAGTTGCCGCCGAGGGAGTTTCTGTTTCAGTTTTTTTAGCTTTTTGGCAAAAAACCGCCCTTCGAGTTCTCGCTAGCACTTTGGATGGCTAAAAATAACATCTTCGCTCATTTTTGGAGAACGCCCGTGCCCCATTCGCAGACCAATATTCCCCACTTGCCCCATGTGGAGCAGCATTTCACCTCGTCGGAAACCGTGCGGGACATCGTGATTGGCATGTCGGACGGGCTGACGGTTCCGTTTGCCTTGGCAGCAGGGCTTGCCGGAATTGCCGACTCAACAGGGATTATCGTGACCGCCGGCCTCGCCGAGGTGGCTGCGGGGGCCATCGCAATGGGTCTTGGGGGTTATTTGGCGGCTTTGACCGATGCGGAGCATTACAAGTCAGAAAAAACACGGGAAGAGCGAGAGGTGGAGGAAGTTCCTGAAAAGGAAGCAGCAGAGGTTGCCGAGGTGTTGGAGAAATACGGCTTGGATCAAGCGACAGCAGGATTGGTGGTGCATGCCATCCGCAAGGACAAGAAGGCCTGGGTGGATTTCATGATGCGTTTTGAGCTGGGACTTGAAGAGCCCGACCCTGGTCGGGCTCGCAAAAGTGCCTTGACCATCGCGCTGAGTTATGTTGCCGGCGGCGTAGTGCCATTGAGCCCTTATTTTTTCATCAATCAAGTCTATACCGCTCTATATGTCAGTGTATTGGTCACTCTTTTGGCTCTTTTTGTGTTTGGTTATATCAAAGGACGCTTCACGACCCCGCATCCGTTGCGCAGTGCTTGGCAGACGGTGCTGGTGGGAGGTATCGCGGCCACAGCGGCATTTTTCATTGCACGACTGTTTGATTGAAACCCGGAAGGGGCTTGGCAAGAATTCCCATTTGCTTCTCCCCTACACGGGCGAGAGCCAGGGTGGCGTGCATGTCGCCCTGTGCCTTCAGGCTTTTCTTCAGGGCGACAGCATCAATGGCGGAACCGCGTTTTACAATCTCTACATGGCCGATTTTGTGAGTCCGCAGAGCGGATCGAATATTATTCAATGAAAAGGGGAAGGCCTCGAGCACTTCAAGGACCCTGGCGAAAGGGGTGGGAGTTGGTGAATTTGCCGATAAAAAGGCAATTTGGCTATCCAAGGGAAAGGCGTCGATTTGCCGGGCGAGCAAGCCGACCAAGTTGGCACGGACAACCGCAGGGTGTGGATCGTAGAGGATATTGCCGATTGATTTTGCTTCAGGCCAGGGCGGGGCTTGGGTGGCATCGCAGGCCAGGGTTGCGCCAGATGGGAATAGCGTGACGACGCGTTTGCCTTGAAGGGGTATAGCCCGCCACAGCACCAACTCCTTCAATTCGCCCAGCCAGCCGACCCATTCGAGGGAAACCGGGGCGGAGTTGGCCAAGGCGAAAAGCTCATCCGGGTTTTGGGCGGGGGCCAGCTTGATGGCGCACGGGCCAGGCAGATTGTGCATCAGTCTGGCAAGGGAAGGGGAGTAGGCGTTGAGGTCTAACAGGCGCTTGCCTTGTTCGCGCCGGGCTGGGTCAGCGAAGCCGCAGGCGAAATGGCGGGCAGCAAACTGTTCGGCATTGCCGTGAACGGCCAGCATTTCGTGGCTGAGTTTGCGGGTTTGCAGGTTGTGATGCAGATAAATTGCTCTAATTGGATCCAGTTCGACCGCAATGCCTTTGGCAACTTGGGCCAAGTGCAAGGTGTCAGCACCGCAACCGGCACCGAGTTCAATCAACGGGCCCAGACCTTGAAAGCGTTTGGCCCTGTGGGCTGCCAACTGCTGTCTGGTGGCTTGCTCCAAGGCCTCGCGGGTGAAGAGGAGGCCAGCGAGGCCTTTCACCACAGCTTTCTGCCGAACCAGGGCCATTTCCCAAGCCCATGCGGCAACCTCGGGGGGGTGGTGTTTGCGCAAAGTTTGCAGGGCTTGGTGGGGAGGAGTTTCTTGGGTTGCCAATTCGTCAGCGACATGCAGGGCGGGCAATGGCATCGGGTGAGGGATCGATGCTGGCATTGCAGGGGCCTGGAGGGAGTGAAGGTGTGGCGCAGTGTTATTCAAACAGGAAGGTTGCTATGGGTCAAAAATGCAGGCCAATCTTGGGGAATTGAAAAGTTGTTGGTCAACTCACGCAAGACGATTTGGAATTAGGACGCCTTTGTCCTTTTATGGTGTATACTGTTATAAGTAATGGAAATAAAGGTGGGGTAAGAAATGGGACGCAATTTTGGTGTTTCCATTTGGCTTTGTGGTGTTGCCTGCGCGGCAGCGGTGGGGCGGCTTGGCGCGGCTGATTTGGATTCGGCGCCCGTTTATTATGCAACGGCCCCCGACAACAATCCTGTGGCAAGGCTGCAATTGGAATTGGATACTGGACGGGCCAAATTAGCTTTTGACCGTGAAAAAGGTTATTTGCCTGCCATCTTGAAAGCGTTGGAAGTGCCGGTTTCGTCGCAAGTGTTGGTGTTTTCCAAGACAAGTCTTCAGCGGAACCGAATCGCGCCCAAGACGCCCCGGGCGATTTACTTCAACGATGAGGTGTATGTCGGGTATTGCCAGTCGGGTGAGGTGATGGAGTTTTCGGCAGCGGACCCCGCATTGGGCACGGTGTTTTACACGCTGGAACAGCAGGCAGAGGAAGCTCCCCGGTTCAAACGGCAAGCAGAGGCCTGTCTGATATGCCATGGATCTTCAGCCGCCCAGGGGTTTCCGGGGCATTTGGCGCGGTCGGTGTATGCGGACACGGAGGGGCAGCCGATCTTTTCGCTTGGTACGAGCAGGGTTGAGCATTCGACCCCGCTGGAGAAACGATGGGGCGGTTGGTATGTGACTGGGAGCAATCCGGGTCGAGAGCATCGTGGGAACATGATTTTGCCCAAAAACACGCGCCACCAACCCCGGAAAAACCCGCATGGGACCGAATGCAGTGACTTGAAGGAGTTTTTCGCCACGGAGGACTATCTGTCGCCCCACAGTGACTTGGTGGCGCTAATGGTTTTTGAGCACCAGACCGAGGTGCACAACCGCTTGACTCGCGTGGCCCTTGAAACCCAATTGGTCCTACACCAGCAGAAAGAATTTGACCGAATTTTGGGCCGTAAGGAAGCGGGGAATAGCGACAGCACCTCTAGGCGCATTGATTCGGCCTGTGAAAGCCTGGTGCAGTATCTGTTTTTCGCAGAGGAGGCGGCGCTTGGAGGTCAGGTCAAAGGCTTCAACAGCTTTGCCAGCGAATTCAGCAAGAAGGGGCCCCATGACGCCTTGGGGCGAACGCTGCGCGATTTTGATCTGAAGGACCGCCTGTATCGATACCCTTTGAGCTACATGATTTTATCCCATTCGTTTGAGCAGCTTCCGGTTGTTGCCCGCGATGTGGCAATAGGGAAGGTGGTGCAGGTGATTAGGGAAGGGAATTGTGATAAAAAGTACGCCCATCTGACGGCTGCAATAAGGCGCGAGATATCGGAGGTACTGGCGGGTGTGAGCCCTTTGTGGAAAGAACGATTAGCAAAAAATTAGGCAGCTTTTTCCGCTTTGTCAAAAGGCCATTGGCCTAGGGTAGCGCTCCAGACCAAAAAGACGACTAAGCCAACCATTAGAGTGGCAAGGCCCAGCAGGATGAAAAGCAAGCCGGTGCCTGCGTAGACATAAAGCCAACCAGCCAAGGCGACCAGAAGTGGGATTGGGTAAAGCGGCATGCGCCAGGGGATGGTTCCACCCTGTTTGCGGAGGAATATGACAGCGAAAATTTGGGCGATGAACTGCTCGATGATGCGTGTGGCCACCAGTGCGCTGATGATCATATCGAGGCTGAAGAGGCTCCAGAACAAGACCAGGCCGCCAATAAGTAAAAGTGATCGGTGCGGGATTTGGTGGGTGGGGTGGACGGCGTCGAACCAGCGCAGGAAATTTCCCTCGCGGGCGGCGGCGTATGGAACCCTGGAGTAGCCGAGCGTGCCAGAGAAGCACGAGGCAAAGCAACTGCCCACCAGCAAAACGGTCACCACCTTGCCGGCCCAATCGCCGCGCAGGCGGGTCATGAACTCAGCGGTGAGATTGTCTTTGTTATTGGCGATTTCATCGAGCGGGATAACGCCTGTGAAGGCGAGATGGACCAAGCTGAAAAGGATCACCACCGCGAAGGCACTGCAGAGTATTGAGCGGGGGAGAGTGCGGGCGGGGTTGCGCACCTCGCCACCGAGATAGCAGACATTGTAGTAGCCGAAATAGGAGTAAATTGCCAAACCCATGCCGGCCCCCAAGCCGGCACTCCATGGAGGGCTTTCGGGTGTGTTGCTAGAGGTGGCCATGAAAATGTCTATTTTGAAACGGGGAAGGCCCTCGAGTAACACCCAGGCGATTACAGTCATGACCGCAGCCAGGAAGAACAGGCTGATTTTTCCGAGGCTGTCCACCCGTCGGTAGAGGAGTGCCAGAATAAGGACCCCCATGGCCAAGCCGAAAGCGCGGGTTGGGCTGAGGATCATGCCCAAAAATTGGCCGTCGACCTCGGTGCCCAGCTTGATGGTGTTGGCTTCGTCGAAAGCTTTGAATTCAGGGCTGATTGCCTTGGAAAATTGGGCGGCAGCGACAAGGCCAGAGCCCACTTCGAGCGGCCCCGAGATGAGTATTTGCCAGACAAATAAAAACGACATGAGCCGTCCCCATTTGCTTCGGCCGAAGCTTTCGAGGAGATAGTGGTAGGAGCCACCAGCGGAGGGCATGGCGGCACCTAATTCGCCCCAGATCATGCTGTCGCAGATGATGAGCAAGCCTGCGACCAGCCAAGCCAGCAGGGCCTGAGGCCCCGGCATGACACCCAGGATGAGTGGGACGGTGGCGAAAACACCAGCCCCAACGATCTGGGTGATGTTGATGGCTGTGGCCTGCCAAAAGCCGAGGCCGCGCTGAAGGGTTGGCTGGGGAGAACTGGTATCCATATTCATGGCGGGGGAATGGTTGCCTAGCGGATTTCGGGGGGAACACTGCCGTAGGACCATGGTTGGCCCTTGAAGGGAGGAGCATTGGGTGCCTCGGTGACTGGCCCGGGTTTGAGCGATTTGGCTAGCTCAATTCCCATGGAGGTGATGCGCTCGCCAGAGCCGACCTTGAGGTTGCTGTAACTGGTCAGGCGGGTTTCGTAGCCACCGCCGCGGTCACTGAACGCCTCGGCGGTGGGGACATAGCCGACGCAGCCGTTGGCCAGCGAGACCGGGCAGGTGAAGGGGAAGCCGGATTTTTTTTTCTGCTCAAGGCCAAAGTCGCAGAAGAATTCGGCGGGGTTGGTGATGTAAGCCAGCGGCCCAACCTGAATCACTTGCACCTCGACTTCGGCGGTGGGAAATTTTTGGATTTGGGCATTGAGTAAGACAGTTTCTTTGGCGAAGGCCCATTCGGTTGGATCAGCCTTTTTTTGGTCGCCTTTGACCAATTGCAGGGCTTTGGCAAGCCGTTCTGGCGATGGGGGGCGCTTGGTCATGACCTCGGTCTTGGTGGCGGTGGCCAGTGGGATTGGCTTGGCTGTACGGTCGAGGGTGAGGAGAACCTTGAGGGCTTCGGCACCGACGCGGCCGCCGACAAATTCGGCCCATGGCTCAGGCTTGCGGTGGACCTTTGGATTGCGGTTGTCGACCTGGGTAACATCGCCTGAGTTACCGTTGAGAAAGACGACCGGGCAATCCTTGCCGTAGTAGCCCTGAATGACCTTTTCGATGTAGTGGACATAGTTGGCCGAGATGCCGCCGGGGTTGGTGGTGGCATGGCAGCAGAAATTGACGACGCAACCTGTCAATTTTCCCTCGGCGTTCCAGGCGGCGAGCACTATGACCTCGGGGTCGACCGGGCCTGCTGGTTCGAGAATGTCCGGGTTATTTTGGCCGGGGTGGGTCATGGTCATGCCGTTTTTCATGCGGAAACGGCGGTTGAAGGCGACCTGGTTTTCCAGACCCTTGCCGACTGCGGCTGTGGAGACGGATAGCCGGCTGTGAGCCTTGCAGACCGCATCGACTATGCCGGCCTCCATTAATTCGAGATATTTTAGATCGGCCATGCTGGATTCGTCGTAAGCGAGTTTACGGACTAGGGCATCGCTGTGGTCGTAATCGCCGGGCATGACCATGCCGACCGGGCCGGACGAATGGCTGTGGGAGGCGCCGATGAGGATATTGGGCCCGGGAATACCGCATTTTGTTTGGATTTGCTCACGCACACGCAGGACGCTGCGACGGTCAATGCCCAAGGCATCCAGCCCAACCAATGCGACGGTGGTGCCATTGTGGCGAAACACGGCGGCGCGGGCTTTGCAGGCATCGTGGAAGGATTGGTGGAAAACTTTGCCGTAGCCGCCGGGCTGTTCCATGCCCAGTTTGGGGCTGACATCCGCTTCGGCGAAGCCAGCCTGGAAATCGGTCAACTGGGCCGGGCCCAGGAGCAGGAGCAGGGGAATGAGGCAGTGCATGGTCGGTACTCCCGGCAGGATGAATCGATGGTTTGAAGGACAGGGTAGCATTTGGCGGGTGGATGTACGAGGAAAAAGGGGGATACCTAGTTCGGGTGGCGGGTTTTGAGGTTATTGGGGTGATGATGGATTTGGGGTTTTGGAAATGGGTGTGCGGCTTTAAACCCAGGGTGGCGGCTCGTTGAGCTCGCCTTATCTCGTTGAGCTCGCCTTATCTTGGGCTAAGTTCTGCAACTCCTACAGGGTTGAATTTGTGCCTGCAAGGACACCCAACCCTTCAACCCTCCCGAGGTGGGAGGGGGTGAGCTGTTTTTGATTTTGGAACACCCTGGCGGGTCTGTGCCGCGACGGGCCGGGGCAAGCGGCCGGGCCGGCGCGATCCGATGTGACCCGGAGCGGGCCAGGGGTTGGTCGGGTCTTTCTCCTCGACCTGGAAACCGCCAATTTGGCGGTGCGCCACCTGCATGCCAGAGACCCTTTGTATTTTGGGTCGCAAGCGAACACACGAACAAAGTAATCGAAATGCGGTTCCGGGGACGGAAGGTCCCGGAGGGGCCGCACCTTGTGGCGCCAGACTCCCGCCGTTGGCGCGCGGTGGGGCGGAGGGCGCTGAGAGCCATGGGGAACATCAGTGTCCGCTCCGCGGGTGGACCCTGCAGCCATGCGCCGCCACCCTGGCGGCGCATCCTGAAAAGGGTCAGAAACAAATGCCGCCGGCACTATCGATGGTTGAGATCGAAAGGCGCGGGCCGCCGTGGAACGGAGCAGGTGGCGCCAGGGCGAGGGCATGGAGGCATATATCATGCCCGTCTGGCTCCTTTCCCGATCCACATGGGTGTATTGTTGACGCAAAGAGGCCGATGTTCCGAGACTGATTTGAGGAAATTTTTGGAATTTTTTTGGGTGAAAATTTGTGGGTGATGGTGCGAAGGGGCGGGTTGTGATGGGATATTTTTCACCGCGAAGACGCGAAGGGCGGAGAGGAAAACAGGCAGTTTTCTGATGATGGTGTGGGTGTCCGCAGACCTCACCCCCCGGCCCCGCTCTCCATTGATGGAGAGGGGGAGCAAGGCGGTGTATTTGGATTTTGGCGAGCCGGCTGCGGGAGCGGCCGGGTGCTGGCGCGGACGGGGGATGATAGGATCAGGGGGATTTTCGAACCTAAGAAACGATGAAAAACTGTCCAATGGTTGGGGTTCACCGTACCTGGATGCGGGGCCTTTTCTCGAGGCCTTTGACCAGAGTAGTGACCTAATCCTGCAGTGAGCCTAAACAGGGATTTCGCAGGAGGCCAAAGAGTATCTGGTTTCCATGATCGCGCAACTCGACCGGGAACGGGCAGAATTTTTGGCGTTGTTCAACTCGGGCATAGCCGAAGTCAAAACGAACTTGGGGGGCTCTTGCGACACGATTGCCGGGCAGGTGGTAGGTGGTGGAGCGGGAAAAACAACTCCTTGAAATCAGCAAGCTGCAGGAACAGATGTATGGCATATCCATCCCGCCGGACGATGCCGTGCACAACCCCTTCCGCCCTGCAAACCTGATTGCCTCTGTTCCTTCCTCAGTCCCGCCTCAATCCCAGCTAGGGAACTCCCTTTTGCTGGTGGCTATGCATTGGTCCAGGCCGCCTTGACTTTAAAATCTGCTGGGGATTTTAAACTGGAGAAGGCATCCCGTTCACGCCGCACTTTCGGCAACATCTAGGAGAACTGGAAGAATCCCGGGGAGTGAAACCCGCCCGAATCAGGCACCCTGCCGGCCGGCGAACCACTCCACCTGGTCGGCAACAGCCGTCAGGAAGGTGCCCCGGTGGGATGCTGCCGGCACTTCGATGCCGGTCACCCAGCCGGGATTGAAGATATCC
>Ga0255132_1000342_pt1 | contig 18658 bp, 10 predicted proteins | sample Law_Law_RepA_8d_FD_188551 | JGI IMG/M metagenome (GOLD analysis project Ga0255132, IMG submission 188551) | Freshwater microbial communities from St. Lawrence River, New York, United States - Law_Law_RepA_8d | ecosystem: Environmental > Aquatic > Freshwater > River | place: USA: New York...
CCCCTGTTGGAGTTCATGATGTTTTCGCGGTCAATTCATCACCTGATATGATATTTGGGAACGTTCTTCTTAACGACACTGACGCGAACGGGGACAAGCTTGCCGCGGTGATCGGTCAATTGCCGATACGAGGCACTCTTGAATTTAATCGGGACGGATCCTTCAAATACGATCCATTTACAGTTTCCATTAATCCCCCATCAGGTTTGTTTTCCGGCGCGGACAGTTTCACATACACACCTGTTGAATTTGGATCTGTGATCGATGGTCACGTTGATATTGGCGTCGGATTTTCCGACGGCGCCTTCGATCTGCATATTCATGATGAAGAAAATGATATTGAATATTCGCCAGATGATGGATTGATCTATGTTAGTGACGCGGCCAAGGTCACAAGGCCCGCAAACACAGCGACTTCAAATTTTGATTTCATTGGTGCTCTCGCTGGAAGCGAGGTTTGGATAATTAGCGAGGCTCAGGAAATTCCTGGAGTTGTTTTTCTTGGTTTGGCCACAGAAGAGATTGGTTCTGGTATTTTTCAGGGGGACACGATTGATCTGAATCTTGTTTCTGTCTCGGGCCCTGGTGAATTTTCATTGTGGAATACCGATGGTATTGGTGGATTGAATGTCGGTATGGCTAGCTCGGATGGAATTGGTTCTTCTGATAAAGTTGAATTGATCACCGGTTCGCATCAACATTTCAACTACGCATTCAGTGCGGCCGGCCGGTATGAGGTGCGAGTTCGCGCCAGTGGAACCACCGTTTTGAATTCATCTCTGATCACCGCCGAGGCCACATATGTGTTTTCTGTTGGAGAATCGATTCCCATCGGCGAACCTGTGACGGTGAACATTAACCAGTCGCCAAGAAGGGCTTTCGAGGGTGCTGCTGTTGAGGGCCATACCGATATCGGTATCGGATTTACCGATGGCGCGTTTGATCTGCATATTCATGATGAAGAAAACGATATTGAGTATTCTACTGATACTGGAATGCTTTATGTCAGCGACTTAGCCAGACAACTGCGAGGTAACAATCCCAACCTTGATTTCATTGGAGTGAACGCGGGCCAGCCAGTATGGATTATACCGTCTGATGCCGAGGTTCCCGGATTGTTGTTTCTTGGATTTGGCACCGAGGAAATAGTTCCTGGCACGTTTAAGGCTGATAGCTTTAAACTCAACCTGTTGTCCATGAGTGGGCCGGGCCATTTTTCGATGTGGAATACCGATGGTATTGGAGGTGTTGTTGTTCGCATGGCGACGTCTGATGGTGTCGGCCCAAGCGATTCTCTAGGTCTTATTGAAGGCTCGCATGGCCATTACAACATCGCATTCACCCAGCGTGGTCGATATGAAATCACACTTCAAGCAAACGCGTCGATGCCTGATGGGTCTCCAGTGTCGGCGACCGGAACCTATATTTTTTCAGTAGATAGCTTTGGCGCGGTAAGCTTCAATGTCACCGCCTCGACTGTTGTTGAAAACTCTGGAAAATCAAATGTGATTTTGACACGCACTGGTGGAGTGGATGGTGTTTTGAAAGTTAATTTAACCGCATCAGGCAACGCTGTTCTTGGTAGAGATTACTCATTCCTTCCCACAATTACATTTGCCGATGGACAAAGTACAGCTATTTTCACCGTTAATATTATTGATGATATTTTGTTTGAGGAGACAGAAGGCGTTGCTTTCCGAATCAGCAACACCGAACCACTTGGAAGCGATGGTATCGGTTCAAAAACATCATTTAATTTGACAATTAGAGATAATGATTTGCGTTTCGCCAACGACCCAATGAGGATAAGCATTGTGACGTCGGCTTCCGGACCGACCATTACCTTGCAAAACATTGTCAATAATCAAAAGCGCACATTTCGTCCGCTATCAGGTTATCGGGGACTGATCAACACAGCATTGGCTGATGTCAATGGCGATGGGCACAGAGACGTTATCATTGGAACGGCGAGCCAAGGTAAGGTTGTTGTTGTCAATGGCAAAACTGGTCAGACACTTTTCGCCTTTAATCCTTTTGGAGCTGGATATTTAGGCGGAGTTAATGTCGGTGGGGGCGATATCAATAACGATGGCCGGTCTGATATTGTTGTCGGTGTTGCTAAAGGAAGCGCGCCTCATGTCAAAGTGTATAACGGGCTTAACGCTGGTTTGCTTGCGAGTTTTTATGCGTTCTCAACGTCATACCTTGGCGGGGTGAGGGTCAGTGCTGGTGATATCAACGGAGACGGTAAAGGCGAAATAGTTGTTGGAACCGCAAGTGGTCTATCTGTCGTTGCCGTTTTCAATAGCACGGGTCGTTCCGTACGTCAACTGACTGCATTTGGAAACGGTAGTTCTGGAGTGGATGTGTTTGTTGCCGATCTGAATCGGGATGGTAAGGGGGAAATTATCGTTGGCACATTAACGGGTGTTTCGCGTTTGGCCATTTATAACGAGAATATGCAACTCCAGAAAACATTCTTGCCATTTGGAGCGAATTCAAGGGCTTCTGCTTTGGTGAGTGTTGCTGACATCAATGGCGATGGCAGTCCTGATATTCTTGTCTCAGCATTTTTAGGTAGGGGTGGGGAACCTCAAATTGCAGCATTTCAGTATCTTGATTTGTCTCGTCTTTTGAATGTCCGTTACGCTCTTTCCAGTTTTGATGAAACAGTTTTGTTAAAGTAAAACCGCATTGCGAATGAATAGTAACCAGAAATCCGGAAAGCATCCATCGGGGATGGCTTTCCGGATTCCTCAATAAACGGAAGATGACATCGATTTTTACAAGTCATTCTTTTCGAGTAAGTTTTTGTAACTGTACCCGGCCAAAATGGCCCCAAGTATTGGTGCTGCCCAGAAGAGCCAGAGTTGCGTTATTGGGGTTCCCATGGCGATGAGTGCCGGCCCGGTGCTGCGAGCTGGATTGACCGAAAGATTGGTGATTGGAATGCCAATCAGGTGAATGAGGGTCAGGCCAAGTCCGATGGCAATGGGAGCAAACCCAGCAGGTGCTCTGCGATCGGTTGAGCCCATAATGATGAGCAGGAAGAAGAAGGTTAGCACCACTTCAGCCAGCAAGCAGGAAACCAAGGTATAGCCGTTTGGCGAAAAATTGTCGTAGCCGTTGGTGGCAAATGTGCCTGCGGAATTGGTGATCTCAAAGCCATGCTTTCCGCTTGCGATGAGATATAGGACGCCCGCGCCAGCGATCGCGCCAACCACTTGTGTTGCAATATAGGCGGGAGCGTCTGCAAATTTGAATCGTCCACCTGCCACAAGGCCGAGAGTGACGGCAGGGTTCAGGTGGCAGCCGGAAATGTGACCAATGGTGAACGCCATGGTCATGACGGTCAGGCCAAATGCCAGACTGACACCAATGAACCCGATGCCCAGATTGATGGGTGTGGTGCCGGAAGCAGCGATGACCATGGCGGCAAAAACCGCGCTACCGCAACCGCCAAACACCAACCAGAAAGTGCCGAGGAACTCGGCGAAAAGTCGTTTGCTCAATGACATAGTCATTCCTCAAGAAGTGGATTCCAACGGGCGAGAGACCGTCAGCCATGGAAGATTCATCGAACTCCACTAATTAATCCAGCCCTTTTGGAAGAATGGAAACGGAAGTATTGCGGAACTTTGAAACCGGTTGAGTGTTCATAAAGTAGGAACGATTCCCTCGTTTCTCCCGAGGTATTGCGCCATGTACGGTCGCCCAGCATTTGTGGCAACATTCATTCTCGCGCTAAGTGCGGGGCCATCAGTTGCAGCTGAAGCGCCAACTGTTGATTTTGAACGCCAGATCATGGGCCTGCTAGGCAAAACCGGATGTGCTTCTGGTTCCTGCCACGGCTCATTCCAGGGCAAAGGAAACTTTCGTTTATCGTTGTTCGGGTACGAGCCTGAACGCGACTTTCTTGCTATTGCCCGGGAATCGCAGGGTCGGCGTGTTGATTTGCAGCGACCCGATTCAAGCCTTTTGTTGTTGAAGGCCACTGGGCAGGTCGAGCACGGGGGCGGTAAGAGATTCGACCGTAATTCTTGGCAGTACCAGATGTTCCGCGATTGGATTTCGCAAGGAGCCACTTGGGAAAAGGGGAGTGGCACACTGACACAGCTGCGTGTTGCACCTTCAGAAATTGCTTTCCGCAAGCCGGGCGAATCGGTTGGCGTAACGGTGCTGGGCACCTTTGCCAACGGTCGGTCGGAAGACCTGACGCCACTTTGCGACATCCGCGTTAACGACGATGCCGTGGCTCAAATCACATCTGCTCGCGTTCAATCGGTTCGTTCCGGAGACACCACCCTGGTTGTGAGTTACCGCGGTCAGGTTGTTCCCGTTCACATTCTGGTTCCAGCTGTTCTGCCTTCTGGCACGGTATTCCCGAAAAAATTGCCCGAAGCCAATTTCATCGATACTCATGTGTTCGCCAAGCTGAAGCGTCTCAACATGCCTCCAGCACCCCGTTCCGACGATTACGAGTTCTTGCGCCGCGTCACCATCGACACGATCGGCACGTTGCCTACCCCCGAAGAGATCCGCTCGTTCTTGGCGGATCGCCGGGCCGACAAACGCGCCCGCAAGATTGAAGAACTTCTGGCTCATCCAATGCATGCTGCCGTATGGGCGACGAAGTTCAGCGACATCACCGGCAACAATACGGATGCGATGGAGAACCCTCAGGCCACCAAATCGCGTCGCAGCCAAATGTGGCACGACTGGTTGCGCAAGCGCTTGGCCAGCAACATGCCTTATGACCAGATGATTCACGATATTCTGTGCGCGACCTCACGCGATGGCCGAACGGGCGAAGAATATATCGATGCGATCAAGGTGATCGATGAGAAGCTCATGAAGGGCTTTGTGCCAGAATACGCCGACAAGAAAACCCTCGATCTGTTTTGGCGGCGTCAAACTCCGGTTGGTATTGAAGTTTGGGGTGAGAAAGCCGCAGCGGCATTTTTGGGCATTCGCTTGGAGTGCGCCCAGTGCCATAAGCACCCGTTCGACCGTTGGACTCAGGTGGATTACCGCGCCTTCGCCAACACCTTTAGTCAGGTGGTGACGGGTGTGGGGCCAGATATTAAAAAGGCGGCAGACGCCATCAACACGGAACGCAAGGGCACTTCCCCCAACAACAATAATGTGATTCTGGTGCGCGAAGTGTATCTGGGCAGGCCTGTGGTGAATGCCCGCCGTGGTTTGGCCGGTACCCTGCCGCATCCGGACACTGGCGCCCCACTGAACCCGCAGGCGTTGGGTGGCCCGGAACTGAAGCCAGAGTCCGGCAAGGATCTGCGTGAGGCTCTGTTTGCGTGGATGCGCGACAAGAGCAATCCATTTTTTGCCAAGAGTCTGGTGAATCGCATTTGGGGCCATTACTTGGGCGCAGGAATTGTCGATCCGGTGGACGATTTCTCGTTGGCTAATGCCCCGTCGAACCCCGCGTTGCTCGACGCTCTGGCCGCCGAATTTCTGAAATCAGATTTTGATTTTCGACACATGGAGCGTTTGGTTCTGAATTCCAACACCTATCAGCTCAGTTCGCGATCGAACTCGGTCAACAAGCTCGATGAACGCAATCACAGCCATGCCATGATCAGGCCGATGATGGCGGAGGTTGTGGTGGATGTATTGAGCGCGGCGACCGGAGTTCCCGAGAAATTCGGTAACGATGCGCCGCCAGACAGCCGTGCCATTGAAGTGGGATCCAGCCGTCTGAATGGAACCGTGTCGTTCGCGATGCGTATTTTCGGCCGCCCCCCCCGGAGCACAGCGTGCGATTGTGAACGTTCGATGGAGCCAGCATTGCCACAAAAACTGTTCTTGATGGCAGACCCGGGCTTGCAGTCGAAAATCATGGATCCGAACAATCGGTTGAAGGCGCTCCTGAAGAGTCAGGACAACGATTCCAAGGCATTGGAAGAACTGTTCTTGGCCACGGTATCGCGCCTTCCCACTGAAAATGAAACCAAAGCATTCGCGGCTTACCGCGCCAAGGCACCCGACCGCCGGACCGCTTTTGTGGATACCATGTGGGCTTTGGTGAACACGACGGAGTTTATTTTCAATCACTAACAGGTGCCCTGCGTATGGGCATGGAATTGACGCGTATTGATCCGATTAACCCTGACTTCTTAAGGAGCTGACTATGTCCCGGACCGATTGCGAAGGCTTCCATCGTCGCGACTTCCTGCGTATTGGCACATCGGCTGGCCTGATGGGCCTGAGCCTGCCAGAATTGCTGCGCTTGGAAGCTGCGGCAGCGTCGAAGGCTCCCGCGAACAAGTCGCGCAAGGCCAACTCTGTGATCATGGTTTGGCTGTCGGGTGGCCCCGCGACCATCGACATGTGGGATCTCAAGCCAGAAGCTCCCGAAGGCATTCGCGGCGAATTCAAGCCCGCCGCCACTAATGTTCCTGGCATTTCTATCAGCCAGCACATGCCTAAAATGGCCAAGCATGCCGACAAAATCACCATTGTGCGCTCGCTGCACCACACGATTCCTTCGCACGGCCCAGCCACCACCTTCATGACCACGGGCAACAAGCCAATCCCTTCGATTCAGTACCCCGCCATGGGTTCGCTGTGCTCGAAGCTGCTGGAAACACCAACTGGTGTTCCCGCGTACGTGTCGTTCAGCGACTTGCGCGGTGGAACCGCCGGTGCTTCCGGATTCTTGGGAACGGCTCACAATCCGTTCATTGTGGAAGGTAATGCGGCGGCCAATGCCAAGACTGCAGCCGCAGCCAACCTGCGTGTTCGTGGTATCCAGTTGCCCACGGGTTTTACCCTCGATCAACTCTCCAACCGCGATCAGCTTCTGCAGGAGTTTGATTCCACATTTCGCAAACTCGATCGCTCCGACGACCTGATGGATGGCAACGATGCCTTCCACAAGCAGGCTCTTGAGATTCTGCGTTCCGACAAAACCAAGCAGGCCTTCGACCTTACCAAGGAAAAGAAGGAAACCCGCGAAGCTTATGGCTTGGATGGTTTTGGTCAGGGTGCCTTGGCTGCACGTCGCTTGGTTGAAGCGGGTGTTCGCTTCGTGACCATCAGCCTTGGTGGTTGGGACACACACCAGAAGACCTTTGAGTCTCATGCCAACAAGCTCCAGCCAACGCTGGACCGTACGCTGAGCATGCTGATTAGCGACCTTGCCGAGCGTGGCATGCTTGAAAACACCATTGTTTATTGCGCTGGTGAATTCGGCCGTACTCCGAAGGTGAACAAGAATGTCGGCCGCGACCACTGGGCCCGGTCCATGGCTGCTGTATTGGCCGGTGGTGGTTTCAAATCTGGTCATGTGCACGGCTCAACCGATGCGCAGGGCATGGCTCCCGCCAAGGATCCAGTTTGTCCAGACGATATTTCAGCCAGTATTTTCCAGAATCTTGGCATCGACCCCAAGCTGGAAATTCCAAGCGGTAATGGCCGCCCGATCACGCTGTTCCGCGAAGGTACCGTGATCGACTCCATTATTGCATGATTCGCGACGCGAGTTTAACGCGAAAGGCCCCGGATTTTCCGGGGCCTTTTTGTTGATAATCTGCAGTGCTCAGTAATCGAAACGGAACGAAAGCAGCACGCCCTGATACAACAGATTGGCTGATGATGGGCTAATACCACCCACATTGAAGAACTGCTCAAATGTGTATCCGGCGTATACTTGGAAAAACTCCGCGCTGGGTGGGCGATAGGCAAGCCCAATATCCGCTCGCAGGTCGTAGGTGGTCACCGAGCGATTGACTTCCGTTTGGCCATTGACAACACTGCCGCCGATGGTTTGTCCTGCGGCAAATGTCTGGTCGAGGTTGCCAATCAGTACGCCGATTTCTGAACTGCCGGAAATCGACAGCCCGGGTACCAGTGAGATCTGGCGCAGGATATCAAGCCTTGCTGTGGGACCAGCGCCTGAATAGTTGTTGGCAATTTTGCGGAAAAAACCATTGTCGCCACCAGCGACAGAATCAAAGTAAACACCCGAATACCGAGCGCCGAATCCGCCGCGAACATCGTAGCGTGGCATTTGTATCAAATTGTTGGTCATGTAGCCGATATCAATAATGTTGGTATTCAACCGGCTTGTGACCGAAGTGTTGACCCCGTCCACAACAAAGGGCGACACCCCTTGCGAAGCTAAAAGCTGGTACCGCATGAGAAACGAGCCGCCATTTTCCGGGATATTGTAGCCCAGCGTGATCCCGGGCATGGCTGCCCAGTCGAGTGGCGCTTGAGGAACAATAACCGTGAACGGATTAGCACCAAGGTAAACAGTGTTTTGCAACTGTTGGCCAACAGCAGGTGCAACGATGCCGACATCGGATTGAAACCACAAGGCGCCATCAGGCCCAAGCGAAGTCCAGATAGGCTTGGGTTTGGCTTCAAGCCATGGAGGCAAAGGCACTGGACCACCAAATGCAGGTGGGGGAACCGGCGCACCGCCTGTGCCCGATGGTGGGATGGTAGGTATAGGTGGAAGGGGAGGCAGTGTTTCGCTACCGAATTGTGGAGCGCCGAGCCCCGGCAAACCCGATGGAGGTGGTGACTGAGCGAATACCGCCATAGCCATGGCAACCCAAAGCATGGTGCAGATGCAGCGTTGATACCGGCCCGATGGCATGCGATTCAATCCTCCCGGCGCAAGGATCGGGGCTGATACGGGATAAGGCATCGTGGATGCAAGATAGATTGTGAGACAGGTCGTGTTTTGAAGGCAGGGCAATGCCATCAGCCCGCAGGCGGGCGCGCCATGGTAATAGACTGCCGGCTGATGACACGGTCGCGCATGTTGCTGATGGGAATCAGGCCTGTGAGGCGTTCTAAATGTTCAGGAAGCCCAGGGGCTTGAACCAGATGTCTGGTGCCTGATGAGTCATGAACGAAAAGTGGTACCATGCCACCCATATCACGGGCCATTTGGTTGATACTCTTTCTGGTGAGGCGGGTATTTTTGTCGAGCGTAACGCTAACCATGGCATAGGTGCTTTTTCCAAGCCGGAACAAAGCGTGAACTCGTTCGCCAAATGCCGCGGCCGCGATGGCGGGTGCCACCAGATCTGGAATGGACAGCGCGTTTTTTAGGTTGGCCTCGTCCCGCAACAAGTCGGCCAATGTCGGATCGGACTGCAACAAAACAACAGTCTGTTCCCGCCCACTAATACCCTTGGCCACCAAAGCAATTTGCAGATTGACCAAGTCGTTGGAAGTGACGGCAATAACAGCACGCGCCCCCGCCGAGCGTGCCTGTCCCAGTGAGACTTCATTGCCGGCATCACCAGCAATAATGGGAACTCCATCGCGGCGCAGGTTTTCCAAATAGGGGCATTGTGGATCGCGTTCAATGACAACCAAGGGGATTTGGCGAGCCTGAAGCAACTTGGTGACTTCGAATCCGACTTTCCCCATACCGCAGACAACAACGTGGCCGGAATCGGGAACGCGTGTCACCAGCAATACGTCCCTCAGGCGGGCCTTGAGAATGTAGTTGGTCAGGAGCGCGGTGAATAGCGCCAACAACGCGGCGCCAACAATGCGCAATCCGCTTACAAAAAACTTAAGCCATGGCTTTTGGTGATAATCGCTTTCGTGCATGTCAGCGCCAGTGGCAACAATCGACACACTACGGAAAACAGAATCGGCAAGTGATTTCTCTAGTACCGTGGCGAAGAGCATCGTGCTGGCCAGAAGCACCAAAACCAGAGCGAGGGTGGCAAACGGCACCGAAAGGTCGTACGGAAACGCGCTGCGCGAGAAGCGGATAAGTTGCCGCCAACCCGAGGCCCAGCGTAGTCCGTTATCTGCAAGGTCGTTGCCCGCGCCACCCGTGGAGTTCCATTTTCCGGTTGGCCCTGCCAGCAGCAGCCAATCGCCTGCCCGAATAAACTCTTTGGGTTCAGAAGGATCGATGAGGCGCATGGGAGCAGGATCCCTGCCAATTCCAGCAACAGCGGCACCTTGACGCTCGGCTATCTGTTCGGCAGTCAGGCCAATGAGAGCCGAATTTCGCCCCACGCGCAGGCGGGCTAATTCCCAAGTGTTTTCTTTGGGCAATCCAAGATTGAAACTGCCTAGGATTTCTGTTACGGCCGATTCATTTTTGAGAGCGGCGGCAACGATCAGCGGGGCTGTCAGGCGCGAGGTGCTGAGGGCCTGAAGATGCTCGATGGCCGCCCCGAGGCGTTCGACCAGGATTTCATTTTGAATACGAGCCACAAGGCGGGCATTTTCGTTGATGCCCCGCGCCATCAGGGCCGTGCGCAGGTTGATCTGATCATCGTTGGTAACGGCAATCACAGCCTGAGCATTTTCAACGCCCGCGCGCTTAAGCACTGCGGGGTCGCGGCAATCGCCCGCCAGTATGCGGGAACCATCCGGCCGAATGTGGTCTGCCGCCGGTTTGGAATCGATGCAGGTGATATGCGTGCCTGTGGAAACAAGGTATTCGGCAAGCGCATTACCCACGCGCCCCATGCCGCAAATAATGATGGTTTCGGGGGGATCTCCCGCAGTTGGTGGCCCGGGTTTGTTGAAATCGGGTGGAGAGAGTGCCATGACATGGCCCATAGGCAAGGGAGGCCATGCTTGGAACGGTGGCGTGACCTCTTTGGAAATGCTACAGTCGGATGGTTACTCGACTAGATGAGGCAGGTTTAAAACACGAACGGGAGACAATAACCATGCACCTGAACCATGATCGGCGGGCATTTCTAGGCACCATGGGAAGTGTGGTGGCGGGCGCTGCCACTACACCAATGCTGGCAGCAGCAGCGCCCTCGAAGTCTTCCGACGCCGAGGTGGCTGTTGTTGAACTTTTCCGCGGCCTCACCCCAGCCCAGCGCAAGGTGATGGCGTTTGAATGGGACCACCGCGCCAAAGACAGGGGATTGCTGCGGACATTTGTTTCCAATAACTGGCAAGTAACCGAGCCACATGTTACGTCGGATTTTTATTCCAAGAAGCAGCAGATGCTGATCCACGATATTTTCAAGGCGCTCGTCGATCCGGAATGGTATCCGAAATTCCTCAAACAGTTGAAAGACGATACCGATGGTCGTCCATGGGGAGACGAGCAAAGCATTGCCCTCTTTGGCGAACCAGATAAGAAATTTCAGTTTGTCATGACCGGCCGACACATGACCCTGCGCGCCGATGGTAATGCTGAACCCCATGTGGCCTTTGGCGGCCCGATATTTTACGGGCATGCGGCGAGCGGTTTCACCGAGAAGCCCGGTCACCCCAACAATGTGTTCTGGCCACAGGCTTTGGCAGCCAACGCTGTGTATGCAGCATTGGACGCCGACCAGAAGAAGCGCGCGTTGGTGGAAAAGCGACCACCGGAATCGGCTGTGAGCTTCCGCAAGGATCCCGCCACCATTCCCGGGTTGCCACTCAAGGAGCTCAAGGGTGCTTCACTCGAAAAGGTGAACAAGGCGCTTGCCACGCTGATTGAACCGTTCCGCAAGGAAGACCGCGACGAAGTCCGCGCATGCCTCGCAGCCCGCGGCGGGCTCGAAGCCTGCCGGATTGTGTTCTACAAAGAATCCGATCTGGGTGGCGATGGCGTGTGGGATAATTGGCGTTTGGAAGGGCCGGCATTTGTGTGGCATTTCCGTGGCACACCCCACGTTCATGTTTGGGTCAATATTGCCGACGACAATTCCGTGGTGCTCAACGCGCGCGGGTGATAGTTGTGAATAAATGTTAGCCTGATTTCAGGGAGCCGCCAATTGGCTTTCTGAAATCAGGTGGACTCCTAGAAGTCTCTACACAGTCAGACGCCTTGTGTGCCGTTTACCCGTTGCTGCCAACGCGCGCTCCAGTCGCGCCACGCTATGGTATGTTCAGCCGTAAGGATATCGGCGCGGGGCAGGGCAGGACCGTTGCCTTCTTCTGGCACCAGCAGATCTTCGCGGTTGTTCCATAAATAGGTCAACCGGCGTTTTTTATCCGGCATTACCAGCCACAAACCACTTTCCAAAGCCCCATAAGCCTTGGCTCCTGAAGCCGCCAGCAGTGCCGGAGCCAGAAGGTCGATATCTGTTTTTTTCCAGAAACCCGACAGGGCATCGTCCCATGCCATACGTTGTTTGGGGTCGAGTGCTGCGCGTAGGTCGGTGTCATCCCAGTCGGCTTCAATCCATTGACCTCGCCACCTGACCGTTAAACGCGCTGTGATTTCATTCATGGCGATGGTCGCACCCAGCGCGAAGTTGCTGATCGAAACATAGTGGATGGTCATGCGTGGAAAAGAGGGTATTCCTAGTGGCAATGCAAGCAGCTCGGAAGCAAAGAAGCGAGAGATTTCATTTTCGACATGGTGGAATTCTTCAGACGAGGCGCGACCTTGGCGGGCACGTCGGAAAAGCGCGGGCAATGTTCCTGAATGAAATCCCGGAACCAACATGCCCCGGGTGGTTTCCCCATGCGAACCAAAAGAAACCGGATTGAGTGCCATAGGCATATTGGCGATGTAAAGGCGCCAGTTTTCCTTTAATTCCCACACCATGAAGCCCAAGAATCCGGGAATCAATCCGATCACCGTGAACACCATCACCAAGCAGTAGTCGAACGCCATTCCGGTGCGATCACTGACAAACTGTGTGACAGTCGGCACGAGGAGCAGCATGATTTTATGCCCCACGGAAACCACGGGGAAATGCTTGACAGGGTTGACCTGTGGCTCCAACAGCACGGTAAAACCAAACCGCAACAGATAGACAATAGGCGACAATACAAGACTGATGAGCGCCATGAACGCAAGCGTTATCCGGCTTCCGCCAGGCCGTCGCATGAGGCAGCGTTCCAGCCATCCCAGCCAAAGGCTGATGATATCCATCAGTTGCCGGAAGATCGATAAAATCCAATCGATGAGAGCCAAAAGGAAAGCCAGTCCGAGGTTGCTCCAGGCCCAGGCGGCGGCGTCCATGATATATTCTTCAGCACGCCGCCACACCGGCGAGATATAGACGATAAAAAGGCCTGCAAAAACAGCAATTTGTGTCTGCCATTGCAGAGTGATGCCGTGTAAATGCTCTTGGCGTTTGGCAAATACCAAGGTGATCCAAGCCAATACGATTGGCCTGAGCGCGAACTGGAACAGGGGACGAATCACAGGAAGCCTGATCAGCCACGACAGCCAGCGGACAATTCCAGCAGGCATATCGATCAGCAATCGATGTAAGACCACTCCCAGAATCCAAAAGCCGTGGGCGCAGGAATGACGTAATGCAGGCCATTGAATGAGAACAATAGCCACGATAGTCCCGCCTGCATACCAGACGGTGTTTCCCAGCACCAATTCCAGATTCGGCTCAATTTGGTCCATATCGGCGGCAGTAGGGCGTCCCCCATGGGTGGCTTCCTCAATGTCCAGAGGCAACCACCAAGGGGAAGGATTGGGCAGAGTATCGTCGAGTTCCCGGAGGATGTCCTGTTTCTGGAATGTTGCCAATAAGCCATAGTGCGCGAGTTCTTGCAGTCCCTTAATGCCGACAAAGCAGATGGCAAGTGGGAGGATAAGGTTCAGGAACAACAATCTGCCCCATCCCGTTCCAAAAAACAGCGAGCTTAGCCGCTGCAGGAAACGGTTGTAGGCTTCACCGCGCCGGTACCCTCCCGGCAGTCGGTTTGCCAGAGCGCGGTCGGCCCGCAACAGCGCGTCGCCTCCTAGCCATTCTCCCACTCCGGCAAGGTCGTTCAATTTCAGCCGGCCCCGCGCGATGGCATCGCGCACATCCGATATGGCTAAAGATCCATGATTGGAGAGTCGGTCGAGCAGTTCGCCTTCGATTTTCTCGGAAGCCAGTCGCTCTAGGAATGTGGAACCTGTCAGCCCCGCATCGCGCATGGCCTGATTTACCGCTGGACGAACTTCCTGAATCAATCGTTCATCGGTGGAATCGAGCCGGTGCCTCAGGTGCGCTTCGATAGCCCGCTCGGCATCATTCGGCAGGCCCACACGCGGGAGATTGTGCAGGCAGCGTTTGAGGAGGCGGGCGGCCAGCAAAGTGCCACGTTCTGGCAGAATCTGCCGAATCGGGACCTGCCCAAGAGTTGTGATCCAACCAAAAAGATCCACCCGTTCCAGCGGCTGGGAATCGATAGCCAAGGCAGCCTGCCAGTCGGCTAGCAGGGCATGCGCATGTCGGTTCCCGCGCGTGAAAGACAAGGCGAATAATTGAGCCGCAGCAGCCCGACAACCATCATCTGGGTTTTGATCGATGTCGAGGCTCAACCACTCTGGTAAGTCGGCGATGGATGCGGTGCCCGCCAAGTTAGGGCTGGTCGATTCCCAAACGGGAAGGGGCGTAGGCAGCGCTGCCTGCCATGGCGCCAGCCATTCCCGCGATACGCTTGGGAACCACACACCAGTGGCCCCGGGCCGCGATACTTCCAATTCGTGCCATACCGCCAAGAATTCACGCGCCACGGTGGTTTCATCGGCATCGATGGCTGTACGTCGTTCTTCATGAAGCACAGTGCAAATCTCTTCCCACGCTGGTTCGCCCAGCGTGGTGCGCAGATCGGCTACGTTGATGGTGGCAAGTTCAAGATCTGCTTGCAGATGCGCCACCTTGCCCCGCGCCCAAGACTGGCCCTGCTCTTCGTTCCAGCTCTCCATTTCGCGCAAGGTCGGGCAAGCAATCGCAAAAATGTGGTTCACGCCGGGAGCAAGGTGCGATGCCAACCCGGCTGCCAGAAACCGCTTGGCTGAAATGACCCAGCCAAATCGATGCGGAACAGTGAGCGTGGGGCCAACAAGATCGAGATCTTCCTTGATTTGGCGTCGAATGGGCCCGGCAGAAACCAAGCGCGCACGCGAATCGAGCGACTGCACAAAACCAAGCAGTCGTTCCTGCGTCCACACGGCCATGTCGTATTGGCTCCAAAAGCCCGGGCCGCATGGCCCCATGAATCCATCAACTTCTAGTTTATGGATTCACGCTGAGGAGTTTCACCAAATACGCGAAGTCGGTCTAAAATTGACCGGGCCCACGGCGCATGGGTGGCAGGTTCCGCCATGGCGCCGTGGCTTTGGAACACTGCCGGGGCATCGTGCACCAGAATTTGCCGGGCCTGCTCCACATCAGTTGGCACCACACGGTAGGCCGTTGAAATCACTCCAACTTGCTCTGGATGCACTGCCGCCTTGGGAATTAAGCCGCGCCCGGCATCGTCTACCGCTTCGCGGGTCAGGCCGCCGGTGTCGTCGAGATGTTCAAACACCACGCCAGATACTGGTATCCCATGGCTGAGGAGCATAGCGCTCGTTATCGAAAGAATCGCTCCCGTTGGTCCATCGTGGGCGTAGACGCCCCGGGTGCGCCTGATTCCGAGCAATCCACCCAAATCGTTACCGCCCAACCGCGTCGCCAGCAATCTTTCGCGGCGTTTAAGGAGTGCATCGAGCATGATTTCCATCAAAGAAGGGCGGAAAACAAGCGCGGTCTCAAGCACAGGCATCAGCCATCCGCCATGGTGTTCGGTAAGGTCGTTGGCGGCAGACCATGATTCAGGTGAAACCTTCGGAAGCACAAACCCTGTCAGGCGGGAAGATGCTTCCGAGCGCGCCAACCTGGCCAGTTGGTCTAAGTCGCGTGGCCGGCAGAACAGGTGAGGGCCAGTGGGCATAGTGGGGAGCGTGGGAAGTAATGAAAGAAGCCGCGCCTCGGCATTCGCGCCGTTTTCTGCGCGCAGCGCGTCTTCCAAACAAATAATCACCGTCCCCGCTCCGGGGCACCTGCCTCCAGACAAGGTTTCTTCCAGCCGTGGATGATCACCTGGAACATAAAGGGGAACACCCAACCCCCATGCATCGTGCAGGTGTGCTTTCATGATCCCACTTCCTGAATAAGCGCCACAGTTTCGCAGGGCAGGTTTTTATCTTCGTGCACATCTGCACCCCGCTTACGAGCCAGATGAACCAGATGCCTGACCTGTGAGCCGTGAATATCCCGCACCACAATGGCCTTGGGTACCCGTCGAAGCAAGGCCCGTGTCGCCTCGCCAATACCGGGCTTGATCCGCCCCTTGTCGGTAATTCCATAATGTTCGGCCAACAATGCCATCAACCTGATAATTGCGGAGCGGCCCGATGCTTGAAATACTCTGCACGGAGGTGCCCTGTCAGCCTCGGTGCGATTGGCGCGTGCCAGTTCTGTTACCGTGTCAACAAACCAACGCGAAAGATCGTGCGGCTTGAGGTGTTCGAGTACCGTGCAGGCGTGAAAATCACCCGGGCCCACCACTTTGTTGTTAAGGATCGACCGGCTCACCAGACCGGAAACAATACCTCCCAGTATTCCCGAGGGGATCAGATAGTCTTCGTCTGTTGCGGCGAGTGCCGCTTCCCCGCACAGGTCTGTCACCACAACTAGTCCCGGGTCGAGTGCGGTTCCCCTTTCGGTGTTGTAAGCATCGATATACCGCTGCAGTTCGCGTGCCATGGTGCCCTTGCCTGTCCAGCCGTCGATAAAGACGATCGGTAGGTTCGGGTGCTTGTCACGTATGTGGTCGATCGCGACAGTATCGACGCCACGATCACGGATAATCGATATGGAGTAATGAGGTGAATGAGCGCCACGGTCCGCCAACAATCGGTGAAGAATAACACCGGGTGGGGTGCCAGCGCGGGCCAGCGAAGCCAATACCATACCGTCAGGGTGGCGGAAAGCCAGCGCCGAGGCCAGTCGTGACAGATCCACAGCCAAGCGCTTGGCATTGGCATTGAATGCCGCGTGGAATAGGTCCATGTAATCGGAATCGGGAAGGGCTTCCTCGCCGATCATCTCGCTGTAATGGCATGTTCCAGATTGAATGAGTCGTTCTTTTTCCGAGACTTCGGTTGTGGCCATTGTCACTGGTTTAAGCAGGAACTGAACATCGCTGGAGGCGTAGCTTCCGGATAAAACAGATCTCATCGGGTTGTCTCCGGCGGATACCGATGGTCTAGGCGGCGAGACAACTGGCTGTTCGATGGCACGATGCGCCAGTCGCAGCAGGCAAGGAATGGCCCATCGGTATGGCTGTCGCCCACGCCCAAACTGGTCCATTCGGTGGCTGGAAATGTTGTTTCAATCAGGTAGCGCACGGCGCGTTCCTTGGCAACAACCTGCGGCACTAGGGCCAGATTGTTGCCGTTGCGGTGAAGAAAAAACTGTGGAGGCAGTATGGTTCGGGCGAAAGACTCCAGCGGATCGAGCGCCGAGCCCCTGCCTCCGGGGTGCTTGGCCACGATGTACACAGGCAATCCTTCATCGTCGATCAGTCTGACGCGTACGCCGGTTCCCATCGATGCATCATGGAGCTGTTTTTTTAAGTCTTCCAGGATTGCCAACATTGGTTGCAGATCTGCAATAACCGCATGGTTATACGCGATGAATGGATTTCCGTCTGGGGTGCGGATGGCTGCACCAAACGAGGTGACATGCCAAGCATTTTTCGGCAATCTCACGCGGCGAAGGGAATCGGTGGTGCGCGCTGTGACAAATACGAGTGACCCTAACGATTCCATTCGGTCGAGAAAGGCCTTTTGTCGCGATGTCATGTAGGACATCGGCTCGCCGTCGCGTTGCCAAGCCACGGCCTCGATAGGTTCACCCGGTGGGCATTTGTGCCTGGTCTGAAGCAGGGTGTCGTCGAGGTCTAAAAATGTTACCTGACGCATGTGCCATCTTCTCCAAAGCGCACACAGATAACAGGGCAGCCCGGGTTTTCAATCACCGGGGTGTTTGGTGTTTCGTGGCACACCACAATCCTGTCAGCACCGGCCGATTCATGGTTGTAAATGTAATAGGGTGCGCCGTCGCCATAATGGTCGCTGACATGGCGCACCGATCCAATACCGTCTCCCAATGCCAAAGGAGACCGACTGGTTGACTGGAACAGCACCCGGTAGCCGGCGCGTTCCCATGCGAGCGCCAATCGAAGTGGTGCGTGCAGAAATTCACCTGTTCCCAGAACCAAAATGGTGCTGTTTGGTGGAATGGCCAAATCGGCTGGAGTTAGTGAGCATTCCGGCAGTGAATTACTCCGACCCACGCGGCCATGATTTTTCAGAATAGATCCTTCAAGGCACAGCGAAGCACCCCGGGCATCGGGTGCGGCATCTGGCTGATAATCCGGATTCGGTTCAAAGGAATACGATCCTTGGCAAAGGGCCACCACTGATGCCCCAGTGGCAGCAAATCGCGCGTGCCCCGCCGGGCCCGACCAATCGGTCAGGCAGGCCAGCACCACATGTTCGATGGCTGGAAGGCGCTGCCGCAATGCTTCTGCCAATCCCAATAGTGTGGTGCCTGTGCTGATTTCGTCGTCAACCAGCACGAGAGTCCGTGCTTGCTGTGCCTTTTCACAAAGATTGGGTTCAAAACCATATCCCAGATGATCCGGAGCGTGGCTGTGCGGTTCTTGACTGTTGTACCATGGACTTTCAGCAAGTTGGTGCCGCGTGGTGTGCGTGAACAGGGCGCAACTACTAGGGTGCTGTTCCAGATAAGCCTCGAAAACCCCTTGTGCCAAACCAATGGCGGTTTCCGCCAACCCAACAAACACGACATTTTCAGATTTGGGCAATCGCGCGGCGAGTTCTTTCTGATTGGCGATCACCATGGAAGGAAGGACTGGAATGTGTTTGCCTAGCACGGTACTGAGA
>Ga0255132_1000343_pt1 | contig 18648 bp, 20 predicted proteins | sample Law_Law_RepA_8d_FD_188551 | JGI IMG/M metagenome (GOLD analysis project Ga0255132, IMG submission 188551) | Freshwater microbial communities from St. Lawrence River, New York, United States - Law_Law_RepA_8d | ecosystem: Environmental > Aquatic > Freshwater > River | place: USA: New York...
GGCTTTCGCGCTGAATCGAGTTGGATTAGGTTTGCGGTCTGACAGACCGGCGGGACGCCGGTCCCACTACATAATCAAATGGGATGGAATTGTTTGGTTGTTTGGTGGAACCGGCGTCCCGCCGGTTTTCTTCAGACAGAAACTATGCCACTGCCATACTTTTCAAACTGCCGAGATGAAAGACAGACCGGCGGGACGCCGGTCACACTACATAATCAAATAAGATGGAATTGTTTGGTGGAACCGGCGTCCCGCCGGTTTTCTTCAAATAGAAATAGTTACGCCTTAAGCTGCCTCGCGGTCGGGCAAGCGGACGATGGGCGGCGTACTGTCGCGGCGGTTTCCGCCCAGCTCCAGCGCTGAAAGTCCTAACAGGTCGGTAATGTCGAGGATGCCCACGGGGTGCCCTTCGCCATTCACGACTGGCAATTCCGATATTTTGCGTCGCCGCATCAGTTCCAGCGCTTCTTCCACGCGCGTGCCTGCCGGCACCGTGGTCGGATTTGCCGTCATTCGACGGTGAATAGGTTCATCGAGTGCGTTTTCCTCGCGCCGTTCGATGAGCCTGGCAAGGTCTGAATCGGTGAAGATGCCGGTTAGTACGCCGGACGGATTAACAAGCATCACGGCACCTGTGCGTCTGCCGCGCAGGCGAGCTTCGGCAAACACCTGCCTGATGGTGTGATGAGCTGGTGCCAAGCGCAATTCATCGCCTTGGCGCATGACTTTTTCCACGCGTGCCAAGCGTTTGCCAAGGCTGCCCGCGGGGTGAAACCGGGCAAATTCTTCGGGTGTGAAGCTGCGTTCCCGGCTCAAACCAAAAGCTAGGGCATCGCCTAGGGCAATCATGGCCGTGGTGCTGGCGCTGGGTGCCAAGCCAAGCGGGCAAACTTCTTCAAGAGGGCCGTACACCAAGGCAATATCCGCCCGTGCGGCCAGAGTGCTGTGAGGCCTGCCGGTAATTCCAACCACGCCACTGGCCAGATCGATCAGAGGGTCGAGCAGCTTGAGGATTTCTTCGCTTTCACCTGAATGCGAAAGCACCAAAGCCACATCGCTTGGATGCACCATTCCCAGATCGCCATGCACCGCACGGGTGGGATCGAGCACATAGGCCCGGGTGCCGGTGCTGTTAAACGTGCCGGCAATTTTTTGACCGACGTCGGCAGATTTACCCACGCCAGTAATGGCAATGCGGCCAGCGCCGAGGTTGGCGGCACTTGAAAGCATGTCGATCGCTTGTTCAAAACGGCAGTCCAACCGCGCAGCCACGGCTTCTAAGGCAGCGGCCTCAGCACGCAGAACTTTGCGGCCATGGGCAATACGGTCGGAATCTTTCAGAATACCTGAGGCATCTGAATCGGAATTTGCACGGGTCATCCTGACCTCCCTCGCGAGCATCCATGCCATGGGGGAGAAACTACCCTGATATTCGCGCACCGAGGCACGCGATTCAAGGGGAATAGTTCTGGATGTCGAATGCTATCGAGCGCCTGCCTCAATGATCTTGAGGAAGCGGGCTGCATCGAGGCTGGCGCCACCAATCAGGCCGCCATCGACGTCTGGTTGGGAAAGAAGCTGTGGAGCGTTGTCGGGCACAAGGCTTCCGCCGTAAAGAATCTGGGTACGCCCTGCGACATCGGGGCCGAATTCTTCGCTGACTCGGCTGCGCAGAAAAGCGTGCGCTTCCTGAGCCTGCTCGGGCGTGGCATTGTGGCCGGTTCCAATGGCCCACACGGGTTCATAAGCCAGCACCACTTTGGCCATGGCGTCGCGTGAGAGGCCATGGCAGCAACCGTGGAACTGGGACTGAAGAACCGCCAGAGTGCGTTGTTCCTGACGTTCCGTGAGGGTTTCGCCCACGCACAGAATGACCGTGAGATTGTTCTGCAGGGCAGCTTTGACCTTCAGGTTGATCTGGGCATCGGTCTCGCCCATTTTGTGGCGGCGTTCCGAGTGGCCCAGAATCACATAATGACAGCCCGTATCGTGCAGCATCACGGGTGAGACTTCGCCGGTGTACGCGCCACTGGCCTCGTGGTGGCAGTTCTGTGCACCAAGGTGAACGGGCGAGCCTTTCACGGCCTGAGCCACGATGCCGAGGTATGGAAAGGGGGGGCACAAAGCGACCTGCACCTTTTCCGCCCAGCCGGGTTGAGCCACGAATCCAGCGACTACCTGTGCTGCCAACTCGGCGGCGCGGGCAGCATCGGTGTTCATTTTCCAGTTGCCGGCTACAAACTTCTTGCGCATCTTTCGTGTCCTCAAAGGGTCAGTTGAAGGTTTTGCCAACCACTGCGGCAATGGCCTTAAGTGATTGCATCAGGGCGTCGAACTGGGGTGGACGGAGCGCTTGGGCACCGTCGGACATGGCTTTTTCTGGCGCGCAATGCACTTCAACATGCACACCATCCGCACCGGCCGCAACGGAGGCGCGTGCCATGGCGGGAATCAGGTCGGGGCGACCGGTGGCATGGCTTGGGTCTACGATAATCGGCAGATGGCTTTGGCCTTGGGCATTCGGCACTGCCGACATGTCGAGCATATTACGTGTGGAATCTTCAAAGGTGCGAACGCCGCGCTCGCACAATATGACCTGTTCGTTGCCTTCAGACAGAACGTACTCAGCAGACAGCAGCAGGTCCTTGACCGATGCAGCCATACCGCGCTTCAGCAGCACAGGCTTACGGCACTGGCCAACCTCGCGGAGCAGGTCGAAGTTTTGCATGTTGCGGGCGCCGATCTGGAACATGTCGGCGTAGCGTTCAACAAGGGGCACCTGACGAGGGTCCATGACCTCTGTGACAACGGGCATGCCCAGAGCATGGCCGACATCGCGGAGGATTTTCAGGCCCGGTTCACCCATTCCTTGGAACGAATATGGGCTGGTGCGCGGCTTGAACGCTCCACCACGCAGGATGCTGGCGCCCGAAGCTTTAACAGCCCGGGCGATCTCCGCCAAAATCTCTTCGCCTTCAACCGCGCAAGGGCCAGCAATCATGGCGATATATCCACCACCAAGGCGAACGGTGGGGCCAGTCCCGCCAGCCTTGACCGTCACCACGGTGTCAGAAGGGTGCATTTGGCGACTGGCTAGCTTGAACGGCTTCAAAATCGGCAGAACCTGCTCCACGCCGGGCATGGCGCCCAGCGGTTGGATCTGAAGTTTGTCTTCTTCGCCAATGATTCCAACGATGGTACGTTGCTCGCCTTGGCTGAGGTGATAACGCAGACCCAGTTCCTTGACGCGCGCGATCAGGGCTTCCAGTTGTTCGGGCGTCGAGTCTGGCTTAAGGACAATGATCATGGTGGCTCTTCAACCTATCAGATGGTGGAATTGTGCGAAATGGGTCAGGATGGCATGGGGGACACAGGGTATGAACCCAGAATCCGCAGGTCGCTGCAGATGCTGGCCAGACCCTTCAGGGCCTTGGCTACCTTTGGCTCGTCCTGATGCCCCTCAAGATCGATGAAAAACAGGTACTCGAGCTTTTCAGTCCGGCCTGAGCGCGCGGGAAACGATTCAATCCATGTCAGGTTGATTTTCGCTTCTCGGAATAGATCCAACGCCCCCACCAGCGCTCCCGGCGCATGGCTGATACGGAAAACAATGCTTGTCTTGTCGGTGCTGCCCTTGCCGCACTTGTGACGCCCGACAATGGCAAATCGAGTTTCGTTGTCTGGATAATCTTCAATGTCGCTGAAGAGCAGACGCAAACCGTAGCGGCTGGCTGCCTGACGGCTGGCAACCGCGGCGGCTCCGGGCTCGCGCTGCGCCAGTTCCGCTGCTGTGGCTGTGCTCGATACTTCCACCTGTTTGGCATGCGGGACGTTTTTGGACAACCAGTTCCGGCACTGAGACAACGCTTGGGGCTTGCTGTAAATGCGCCGGATGTCTTGCTGGTCGCACTGGGCCATCAGGTTGTGGTGAACCTGTAGCCGTACTTCGTTCGAAATGATCACCTGTGGCATGCGCAGGAACATGTCGAGTGTGTCGGCGACGCGGCCATCGGTGGAATTTTCGACGGGTACCACGCCAAAATCGACGTGGCCGCGCTGAACTTCTTCAAAAACGGTGCCAATGCTTCCCACGGCCACGAGATCAACCGCTTGGCCAAAACGCTCAATAGCAGCAAGGTGGCTGAACGAGAACTCTGGCCCCAAATAGGCAACCTTCAGCACTTTTTGCAGGGCGCGAGACCCCGACATAATTTCACGGAATACCGCGCGAATGGTGCCTGGATCGAGCGGGCCACCTTGTTCCTGATGCAGCGCAAGGACGTGTTTGAGGACTTCCTCTTCACGCACAGGTGAAAAAATCTCTTCACCCGCCAGATTCTTCAGGCGGCCAATTTCGCCGGCGTGACCAGCACGCTCGTTGATCAGCTTCAGGATCTGCCGATCGAGTTGATCGATTTTATCACGAACTTGCTTTAGCTGATCAGCATTCTTGCTGACCTCTTGTACAGGCTCGTGCTTGTCGTTCTTCTTCGCCATCACCCAGCCCGTCCGGGGACCGTAGGAAATCCAAGGCCATTGTGGTCAATCCTAGAAGCGATTGGCCCGTTCGTCCATTGATCCATTGCTGTCGGGTCAATTCGCGCGGGTGAATTCGATGTGGTAACAGCTCACCGCGCGGCTTCTGCCTTGCAAAACCAAGGCTGCCGGAAAGCCGGTTGCTGGTTCCAGACGGATAAGACTCCAATCTCCTGGGTGGTCATTTTCTGCTAATTGGGCAAAGAAGGGTGTTCCATCGTTTCCCATGGCGATTTCCACACGCTCAAGGCCGTAGCCAACCCCTGCGCCGTGTGCCTTGATGAATGCTTCCTTGCTGGTCCAGATGCTGAAAAACCGCTCGAGTCTTTGGGGCGGGGCCAGTAACTCAAGTGCAGCCAACTCCGCCGGTGCAAAGTAACGGCGTGCCAACCCTAGCAGGTCGGCCATGGGCCGGATCTCTTCAAGGTCGATCCCCACGCGTTCTGTTTTGGCCACCCCAAGCAGTCCAAGGCCATGGGAGTGCGATAGGTTGAAACCCAGTCGAGGCATCCCGACAGCCAATTCTGGCCGCCCCATGGGGTTGTAGTCAAATCGCACATGGGCAGGGTCGCGCCCGGTCAACTGGCCAAGGACACGTCGCAGAAATGAGCGGCCTGCCAGAAATTCATCGCTGGCCTTGGCTGATTTCAGTCTATCCCATCGGGCGCGTTCGGATGGATCGAGCAGTGCTAGGCAGAGGTCTTTGTCTCCAAGTGGAATAGTTGTCCTGAACGACAGCACAAGGGCTGTTTCCGAGGCGGGGCAATGCAGATTGTGCAGATCGGTTGTTGGCCATAACGGAAGGATGGATGATGCCATGATTCACCCGTCCAGCACGGAGGATTCCTGAATGGGAAAGGCATTGGGATGGTGTTCGAATACTGGGTCCTGACCCTTAGGCCAGGAAATAGCCAGAACATCGAGGCGTAAATCGAGAGCTTGAAGGTGGTAACGGCGACGAAACCATAGCGCCATGCGCGACAACCGCCGTTGTTTCTCGTGATCGACAGATGCTGCCGGAACAGAGGGGTCGGTTCCGGAGGTGGACCGGACTTCGAGAATCACCAGTGTGGTGCCATCGAGAGCCACTACATCCAATTCACCTAGGTGGCACGAAACGTTACGTGCTACCAGAGTCCAACCTCGACGCCTTGCCCATTGCCAAGCCCTACGCTCAGACCGACTGCCCCACCAGCGCCGCCACCATGGGCGCTGAGGTTGTCGGTCTGGAGCAGACCCATCCAATGGTATTCAAGCATTACGCCTTGGCTGCGCCCGGCTTGGGTTTGCGTTCGCGAAGGCGGGTAGCCTTACCCACGCGGTCGCGCAGGTAATAAAGCTTGGCGCGACGTACAGCACCGGTGCGGCGGACGTCGAGCTTTGCGATGAGTGGGCTGTGCAGCGGGAACGTTCTTTCCACGCCTTCACCCTGAACAATGCGACGAACGGAGAATGCCTCGTTGGCGCCCATTCCCTTTTTGGAAATCACAACGCCGCTGAACACCTGATTGCGTTCTTTTTCGCCTTCCAGAATGCGCAGATGCACATCGATGGTATCGCCCACCTGAAATGGAGCAATAACACGTGCGATCTTGGCATTTTCAGACATCTTGCGGGCGTGTTCCGCTACTTGGTCGTCAATGCGGGCGAGTACGGCGTTCTTCATGGCAGGTCCCTTTCATGTCGAGTCAAAAATCAAGTCTAACAGGTTCACGGTGTGGAGGGTAATTCCCCGGTTCCGCCACCACTGCGATCTCGAGCCTTTTCACGGCGCCACGCCGCGATGGCCTGATGATTCCCTTCCAGCAATATCTCGGGAACGGCCATGTCCCGAAACACTCGCGGGCGCGTGAACTGGGGGTATTCCAACCACCCAGGTTCGCTGTGCGATTCTTCCTCGGCGCTTTCCGGGTCACCCAGAAAACCAGGAATCAGCCGGGCGACCGCATCGATGAGGACCATGGCCGGGGCTTCGCCACCATTGCACACGTAGTCACCCACCGAGATCACCAAAGGATTTAGCCCTTGGCGAATACGATCGTCGAAGCCCTCGTACCTTCCACACATCAAGATTAGCCGCGGTTTGCGCGCCAGATCGGCCACACGGGCCTGAGTCAGACGCTCACCAGCTGGGCTCAGCATGATTAGTGTTGGTTGATCACCATCTCCGCGCAATTCTTCTATGGCGCGGTAAATTGGCGGGCACATCAAAACCATACCCGGGCCACCACCATAGGGCCGGTCATCCACCACACGGTGAACACCCTCGGCCCAATCCCGCAGGTTCTGCACGCGAATGTCCAGAATGCCCTTATGTCGGGCTTTCTTGACCAGACTTTCTTCCAGGTAACCTTGGAACATGCCTGGAAACAGAGTCAGGACATCAACGCGCATGGCACCTGAAGTTGGCACCAGCTCAGGAGGTCTTTTCGGCAGCAGCAGCCTGACGGAAACGGTCCATATACTTCTTCAAGAAGATTTGGACGTTGTCGCTGGGCTTGGCGCCGACGCTCATCCAGTACTCAATGCGGTCGGGAATCAAGGTTACCCGCGCGTCCTTATCGGTTAAGTGCGGATCGTAGGTTCCCAACTCTTCCAACACCCGACCATCGCGTGGTTGATGATGATCAATCGCCACGATACGGAAGAAATGCCGGTGCTTCCGTCCCAGTTGCTTCATGCGAATGCGTACGGCCACGAATCACCTCTCATCATGAAAAACAAACCCAAGTCGATAAAGCACTTCCCTAGCGCTTTTTCTTTTTCCGATCCTCGGCGCGTTCTCGCGGACTCTTCCGGTGCCCGGTGTCGCCTTTCGACACAATCTTGGCCCCCGGCATGAACGCGCCCATCTTGCTCATGCCCGACATCATTTTGATGCGCTCGAGCATGCTCATTTTCGCCATCGCCCTCATCACGTTGCGCATCATCTCAAACTGCGTCAACAGTTGCTTCACTTCTTCCGCGCGTGTCCCACTACCACGAGCAATGCGCAATCGGCGATCATAGTCGATTTCGTCGGGGTCTGCTCGCTCCCGGCGTGTCATCGAATCGATAATTCCTTGAATCCGGCGGATGGACTGTTCCGGATCCTGCCCTGCAGGCATGAGTTGCGACATGCCTGGCATGCTGTTGATCAGGTCCTTGGCGGGACCCATCTTTTTGAGCATGTCGAGCTGTTTGCGGAAGTCATTGAGGTTGAACGAGCCTTCCTCAAGTTTCTTCTGCTGCTTTTCGCGTTCTTCGTCCGAAATCTCGGATTGAACACGCGAAACTTTGTCGATCAGCGACAGTATATCGCCCTGACCCAGAATGCGCTGGGCCATCCCCTCGGGCCGAAATTCCTCAAGGCGGTCGAGCTTTTCGCCCATACCGAGGAATTTGATCGGAACCCGCGTGACTTCCTTAATAGAAAGCGCGGCACCACCGCGAGCATCGCCATCCATCTTGGTGAGGATGACGCCGTTGAGTTCGAGTGCTTCGTTAAAAGCCTGCGCGCTGTTGACGGCATCTTGGCCGGTCAAGGCATCGCAGACGAGATACACATGGTCCGGGCCAACCACGCGGTCGATTTGCCGCAGCTCTTCCATGGGCATTTCAGCAACATGGAGGCGGCCTGCGGTATCGAGAATGATAAGGTCGCAACCGCGATCGCGGGCACGTGCCAAAGCGGTTTTGCAGATTTCTACAGCGCCCGGCCCGCCAATGCGGTTACCTGAAGCATCGATTTGGCCTAATTCAAGATAAACCGGCACATCGATCTGCTCGCCCAGCAGGCGCAACTGTTCCATCGCTGCGGGGCGCTGAAGGTCGGCAGCCACCAGCATTGGTTTGCGGCCAGCTTGTTTGGCTGTCAGTGCCAACTTTCCAGCTGTGGTGGTTTTGCCCTGCCCTTGAAGGCCGCACAGCATCACGATGGCTGGCCGATCTTTGCGGGCTGCGGGCAGTGCGGTATCGACGGGGCCCATCAGGGCAACCAACTCATCGTACACGCACTTGAGGATCTGTTCGCCCGGGTCGATAGAGCGCAAGACTGTCTGGCCAACCGATTTTTCGGTGACACGAGTCAGGAATGTTTCGACAACCTGATGATGGACATCCGCATCAAGCAAGGCTCGACGCACGTCTTGCATGGCATCACGGATATTGGCTTCGGTGAGCCTTCCGCGTCCGCGCAGGCGCTTGAGCGCCTCACCAAGAGTTTGTTGCAGGCTTTCGAACATGGTGCCCGGCACAAACGGAAGAGATAGCCGCAGGGCCCCCCTGCTGCCTTCAAACCTTCCGGAACAGATCATTGTAAAGTTCCCGAGGGAATTGCGCAACCGGTCACTGCATTCCGAAGAGGCCTAAGATCCATACACTGACGTTTTAAGGCGCACCCACTCGCGAGCATTGACAGCATGAAGGGCGGCACATTTTCTTTTTTGGGCACTGGAACATCTGTTGGTGTTCCCATGCTGGGGTGCGATTGCGATGTCTGTCGTTCTTCAGACCCCCGCAACAACCGCTATCGGTGTGCCGTGCTTCTTCGCCTGCCCGGCGGCAACCTTCTGATTGATACGCCGCCAGAGCTTCGGTTGCAGCTGCTGAGAGTCGGATCGCCTCCTGTGCATACCGTGCTGCTCACGCATTACCATGCCGATCACCTCCACGGCCTCGACGACCTCCGCCCCATTCCCTTCCAAATTGGTGGCCCGGTACCTCTGCTATGCGATGCCGAAACCGAACTGCGTGTTCGTCAGGCATTCGGCTATGCCTTCAGTGCCGGTGCCCAGTCACTCACTGCGGGATTCGTGCCTCAGATCAGTCTCAAGCGCATCAAGCATGAGCCATTTGAAGTACTGGGGGAAACGGTTGTTCCTATTCCCATGGAACACGGCCCGTTCCACGTTTTGGGGTTTCGCGTACGCAATGCCGCGTATTGCACCGATGTTAAGGAAATCCCTCGCTCGAGCTGGCCGCTGCTGGAAGATCTCGACACCCTGGTACTTGGTTGTCTGCGTCGCCGTCCGCATCCGGGCCACCTCAGTGTTCCCGAGGCGCTTGACATTATCGACAAGCTGCAACCGAAGCAGGCCTTTTTGACGCATATCGGGCACGAACTGGATCATGCGCAACTGGAGTCGGAACTGCCACCCAACGTTCATGTGGCCTACGACGGTCTCAGTTTCGACCTGCATTGATTCGGTGGGCGGGTGTTGCGGTATAGCGTCGAATGATGAACGCCTGCTTGAACCCTGAAGTCGCCAAACGCCTGGCCGATTGCGGTCAGAGCCACCTCGTGGATCATCTGGCGCATCTGGATCCGATCGCCGGATCACTTTTCGCCGCCGAGTTGGCAGGGCTCGACCCCGTTATGCTTTCGGAACTCTTTCAAGGGAAGAGTTTGGCGCAACCACTATCCCTAAAACAGCTTGAACCGCCTCCTATCGCATCAGCCCAAGAGGATCCCGCAGCCCGCGCCGTTGGCCTTCAGGCTTTACGCGATGGATTGGTTGCGGTGGTTCTTGTGGCAGGTGGCCAAGGCAGCCGATTGGGTTCCGACCTTCCCAAGGGCTGTTTTCCTGTAGGGCCCGTAACCGGCGCCACGCTTTATCAAATTCATGCCGAGAAAGTTCTGGAACTTGGCCGCCGTTTCGGGCGCACGCCACCATTCCTGATCATGACCAGTCGGGCCACCGATTCCGCAACTCGGGCTTTTTTCGCCAGTCATAATTATTTCGGGCTCAAAGAAACCGACGTTCTGTTTTTCAGTCAGGCGGAAATGCCGGCCCTCGACCGCGCCACCGGAAGGGTGTTGCTGGAAGGCCCGGGCCGCATCTTCTCGGCACCAGACGGACATGGTGGTTGTTTGGCAGCGCTATCGAGGCAAGGTTGGCTCGACAAACTCAGCGCTATGGGGATTCGGCACCTCTTTTATTTTCAAGTCGACAATCCGTTGGTGCGCATTGCCGATCCTGTATTCCTCGGCCGGCATATTTTAGCCGGATCACAGGCATCCAGCAAAGTGATTGCCCGCCGTCATGCGGGTGAAAAGCTCGGTGTTTTTGCCAGCGTTGCAGGTTCCTGCCATATTGTTGAGTATTCAGATCTGCCTAAAGAAATGGATGAGGCGACCGACCAAAGCGGTGGTATTTTGTTCAATGCGGGGAACCCTGCCATTCATTGTTTTTCGGTTGAATTTCTCAAAAGGGCTGCATCGGGTAATGACCTCATGCCTTACCATGCCGCGCTGAAAAAGGTATCTCATTGGACTCCTCAGCATGGGATTCAGGTGCCGGCGCGTGAAAACGCGCTTAAATTTGAAAAATTCATGTTCGATATTCTGCCCCATGCCAACCCATGGCTGTTGGTGTGGACTTCGCGGGAAGACGAATTCGCCCCACTGAAGAATGCCGATGGCGCTGACAGCCCAGCCGCTGTGCGTCTGGCGCAGTCGCGGCTGGCGGTTCGGTGGATCGAGGCGGCAGGCGTGAGCGTGCCCACGGATGGTGCAGGCAATGCCCAAGTGCCTATTGAAATTGCCCCGTCCGCAGGTCTTGAACCGGCGGACCTCGATCCGAGCATGCTTCGCGCCATCGACTGGTCGCGTCCCGTGCTCTTAAAGTCTTGATTCTTTTTGGTTAGTACAAGGATTTGCCATGACAACACCTATAAAGTCCTTAAGAGCCCTGATTATGGCTGGTGGCGGGGGTACCCGATTCTGGCCACGCAGCAGACAAGATATGCCCAAACAATTTCTCGCCATGCGCGGAGATCGTTCGCTGCTTCAGGAAACTGCCGACCGGCTCGAAGGGTTGGTGGCCCCACGTGACCTGATGGTTGTAACGGGACAGGCACATGTGGCCCGAACCCGCGAGCAATTACCGGAAATCCCATCCGACATGGTGATTGGCGAACCAACCGGTCGCGACACGGCGCCATGTGTTGCCTTGGCCGCGGCGTTGTTGGCGCGAACAGATCCAGATGGCGTGTTTTTTACCTGCCCTGCTGACCACGTTATTGAACCTGCCGGCTTGTTTCGCCGAGCTCTTCAGGCGGCGGCCCAAGTGGTGGAAGAGCATCCACGGGCATTTGTTACGATTGGTGTGCCACCTACTTTCCCATCCACCGGTTACGGTTACATACAACGCGGGCAGCCGCTATCTGGCCGGTTGGGAGTGGAGGCATTCCGCGTGCGTTCCTTCCGCGAGAAACCGCCTTTGGAGGTGGCACGCGACTACGTGGCGAATGGTGAATATCTGTGGAATGCTGGTATTTTTGCATGGAAACCGCGTGCGGTTCTCGATGCCTTGGCAGCTCATAAACCAGCCTTGCGGGACGGCGTAATGCGTATTGCCGAGGCTTGGGACACCCCTCAGCGCGATTCAGTTATGGCCAACATTTTCCCAACGCTTGAAAAAGTGAGCATCGACTACGCACTGCTTGAGAAACATGACGAAGTCGTGGTGCTGGGCGCGCCCTTCCAGTGGGACGATGTCGGTAGCTGGTTGGCCCTCGAACGCCTCAATCCGCAAGATACACACGGGAATACCATTCAAGCAGACCATGTGGGCATTCGAACTCGCGGTTGTGTGGTTGTGGCTCCCAAGGGGCGTACCATTGCTACACTGGGCGTAGAGAATTTGTTAATCATTGAAGATGGCGACTGCCTGCTGATTGCCCGCAAGGAAGATGAGAGCGCGGTCAAGGAGATTGTTGAAGAACTCCGCCGAACCGGAAGGAAGGACCGTCTGTGAAACCCCCGGGAAAAGTGATGGCGGTAGACCCTGGCGAACGCCGGGTTGGTTTCGCTATCAGTGATCCGGACCGGAAATTCGCGTTTCCATTGAAAAAGCTCGAGCGGTCTACCCAGGTCCGCGACGAGGCATTTATTTTGGCTCTGGTGCGCGAGGAAGAGCCTGTTTTGCTGGTGATGGGACTACCCCTGCGCGGATTGGGCGAGGAAGGCGAGTCTGCCAGACGCGCAAGGGCGTTTGGCGACTGGGTGGCCGATGTCACAGGCCTGCCAATGGTCTACTTCAACGAAAGTTACACAACAAAAATCGCTGAAGGACTTTTGTGGTCCGCGGGTTTAAGCCATGCCGAACGAAAATCGCGACGCGATGCCTTGGCGGCGCAGGTCCTGCTCACAACGTGGATTGAGGCAGGATGCCCGGAGGTTCAGGAATGATAACGTTGAGTCTACGCGGTTTTGTCCATGCCCAATGACGACAGCACCTGACGGGTCGCTTCCGACTGGTTGAGCACATAAAAGTGGATGCCCGGTACCCCCGCGGCCAGTAATCCTTCTACCTGGCGGGCAGCATGTTCCACGCCTATGGTTGCGGCAGCTTCAGGGTTTTCTTTGCTCGCTTCAAGCTGTGCGTGCAATTCCGCTGGAATGCGCGCCTTGCAAAGCGATGTGATTCGCCGAACCTGCGGGAAATTAACGATAGGCAAAAGACCGGGAACAATGGGAACGTTAATGCCTGCCCGATGGCATTGATCTCGGAATCGGAAGAAATCTCCGTTTTCATAAAACAGCTGCGTGACAATGGCATCGGCACCCGCATCGACCTTGCGTTTCAGGTTGGCTAGGTCAGTTTCCGGCGATGGAGCTTCTTGATGAACTTCAGGATACCCGCCTACTCCTATGCCAAAATTTGAATATCGCGACCTTATGAGTTCCACCAGTTCGTTGGCGTAACCCAACCCACCTTCAACTTTGGAAAACTGTTCCTGCCCCTGAGGTGGGTCGCCGCGCAGAGCCATGATATTCGGAACGCCGCGCGAACGTGCCTGATCCAGCCATGCCTCAAGTTCGGCAACGGTGGAACCCACGCACGTGAGGTGTGCCATGACCGGCACCTGATGCCTCTGCATAATTTCGGTGCAGATGTCGAGAGTTGGCCCCTGTGTGCTGCCACCCGCTCCATAGGTGCACGAAAAGAACCCGGGCCGAAAGGCCATTAGCCGATCTACCGAGGCATACATGGACTGGTAGCCCGCCTCTGTTCGTGGGGGATAAACCTCGAACGAAAGTACTGGCCCGGCAGTGTTGAAGATTGACGAAAGTCGCATAATCACCATTCCCATGAGTCTGTTCAAAGGCAGGATAGCAGGCAAAGGGCTAGACGTCTTGATGATAGAAGGCCGGGCAATGGCTAATCTGCTAATGTTGCGTAATTGTCTTTGCCCGGAATCAACATGTCATCAAATAGCCCTGATCAACCAGACCGTGCCACCCTTGAACGTTGGGATGCCGATCACCTGTGGCATCCATTCAGTTCTCCCACGGTTCATCCAACTGATCCGCCCCTCATTATCGACCGTGCGGAAGGGTGTTGGTTGATCGACCTCGACGGTAATCGATACCTCGATGGTACATCGTCTCTTTGGTGCAATATCCATGGGCACCGTGTTCCAGAGTTAGATTTGGCGATCCGTAATCAGCTTAGCCGGGTTGCGCACAGCACACTGCTAGGGGCAAGCCATGCCCCAGCGATTGTTTTGGCTAGGCGTCTGGCAGAATTAGCTCCAGCCGGTTTGAGCCGTGTCTTTTTTTCAGATGATGGTGCCACGGCGGTCGAAGCTGCTCTGAAAATGTCGTTTCAATATCAGCTTCAACGGGATGATCCCAAGCCGGGGAAGTCGCTATTTCTCTCGCTGAGGGGGGCCTACCACGGTGACACGCTTGGCGCAGTGGGAGTTGGCGACCTAGGTTTGTTTCACGATCGCTTCGGTCCCTTGAGAGTGGCGGCGTTGCATGCGTGCCAGCCCGCGTGTTACCGCTGCCCTCTGAATCTGAAACGACCCACCTGCGGCATAGCCTGTGCTGCCGAAGCAGCGCAACTTATACGGAAACATGCGGATCAACTTTCAGCAGTCATTATAGAACCGGGAATTCAGGGTGCCGCCGGGATGATCCCTCTTCCCGATGGTTACCTGACGCAGATCCGTGAAGTGACTCGTCATTGTGATGTGCACCTGATTGCCGATGAAGTGGCGACGGGCTTCTACCGAACGGGGACCATGTTTGCCTGCGAAGGTGAAAAGGTGATCCCCGATTTTCTGTGTTTGGCGAAAGGATTGACGGGAGGCTATTTACCGTTGGCAGCTACTCTGACAAGCAGCGAGATACACAGTGCTTTTGCAGGAAGGCCGGAAGCAGGAAGAGGTTTTTACCACGGGCATACCTACACGGGGAATCCGCTGGGTGCCGCCGTGGCTCTTGCAAATCTCGAATTGATGGCAAGGCCAGGTTTTGCCGCGCATGTAGCAGAATTGATTAGCACACTGGAGCAGGAGCTTTGTGGATTTCAGAGGTTTTCAACGGTTGGGGATATTCGTCAACGGGGTCTTATGGCGGGTGTTGAAATCATGAAAGATCGGGGCAGTGGCGAATCTTTCCCGTCTTCAGCGTGTGTTGGCAAGATCATTTGTGGTTGGATGCGGCAAAAGGGCGTATTGCTGCGCCCGCTGGGAGATACCATCGTGATCATGCCGCCACTGGCTTCGAGTTCCGATGATATTCGCCACATATGCCAGACCCTGATGCAGGCAATTCTTGCATTTGAAGATGGCGGACAATTGGGAAAGGTTTGAAATGGCCGGGATATTGATACTTGGGACCGACACAGGAGTTGGCAAGACAGTGGTGTCATGCGGTATTATTCGGTTGTTGCGTGATCAGGGAATTGAAGTGGGTGCCTTTAAACCTGTGGCAACTGGGTATCCTCCCGGCCAACATCCAGATATTCTCGATCTTGCCAATGCAAGCGGCAAAAGCTATGAAGACATTGCATGTTGGGAAGGGTGTGTACCGGCGTCCCCAAGCTTGGTAGCACGCCTTGAGGGAAAGAAACTGGACGTGAATTCTATAGCCGCATCGGTAGTTTGCCGGTTGCCGCTATCTAAGTTCAATGTTGTGGAAGGCGCTGGTGGCGTTCTCTGCCCTCTTGGGCCGCGCGTTACCGTTGCAGAATTAGCAGTGGAGCTCGCGCTCCCATGTGTACTTGTGGCGCGCCGCTGTTTGGGAACCCTCAACCATATTTTGCTAAGTCTTGAAGCGTGCGCTTCCCGCGGCCTGCATGTTGCCGGGGTTGTTTTGAATGCGATAACTCCGCCACATGACACTGCGTCGTTAGAAGCAGGCTCCGAGCTTGCCCGATTGACCGAAGTGCCTATTCTCGCCCAAATCGGTTTTCAAGCTAACCCTGAGATGGCAATGTCAACGGTCGATTGGGCAGCCATTGGAAACCATTCTGGGGTCAAAAAATGACAGCACTAGCGTTCGTATGCGGAAAATGCCGAACCGTTCAGTCAGCTCCTTCAAACAGTCGCGGCCGCGCGGGATGCTGTGGCGGATGCGGTGCAACAGTTCGTGTGCCAGAGTTAGCGCTTGAATTTGAGGGTCCTGAGGTTGGCGCGGACCAATCCTTGGCGGAAACGGGTACGAATAATATTGGCGAAGAAGGCTATATTTCCAGCGGTAAATCACGTCCGCGGAAGGCGAATTCGCAGATGGCGTTCTTGATGCTTTTGTGCTTGGCGCCTGCTTTGGTTTCTTCTATGGCGGTAAATGTTTATCTGGCGATGCAATTGCGTGCAGTCGCTGCGCGACAAATGAATAAGTAAAATCTACTTTATCTTGAATATGGTTATAGTAGGGATTTTCTTTTTTCCTCTTAATTTGTCTTGTCAAGCCCCCAAATGATCTTTAGTATAAATCTCTGAAGGAGAATGGATAACCGGTTTACCGGTTTGTTCATTCTGGAGGTGGCAGGCCAAGGATGGTTGTCTTAGGCTTGTTTCGTTCCCGCCCGCACACCGTGCCCGTGTAGGTGGTCCTTTTGCCTTATCACAGGGTCCTCCACCACTGTTCCTAGGATTGGAACTGGTTTGAATTGCCTGTGTTCTCGGCAGTTTTTGAGAAATATGGTATTGTGGACAGCCATATCTGTTTTTAATAAATTTAGGAGCTTTCGAGATGAAACTGACGCGCGCTTCCAGCTACGCCATTCACGCTGTTGTATACATGGGACAGCTCAAGGACAAAGACCGTGAGAAGCCAATCGCTTCCCACACGATTGCCAAGGAAAGAGGAATCCCCGAGCGCTTCCTGCTCAAGGTTCTCAAGCCCCTCGTTTCTGTTGGCATTCTCAAGTCCGTGAAGGGTCCTAACGGCGGTTACCGTCTTTCCAAGAAGCCAGAAGATGTCAATCTTCTCGACATCGTTGAAGCAGTCGACGGACCAATCCGTGGTCAGGCTCCACTCAGCGAAGAAAACAAGAAGAGCCCACTCGACACCAAGCTTCAGGCTATCTGCAATGCAGCAGCCGATGTCACCAAGGCTTCCCTCAAGAAAGCCAAGATCTCCGAGCTGACCCGCCGTTGATTCATTGACCGTTGATCGATAAGAGACTGCGGAGGTAACTCCGCAGTCTTTTTTCGTTCCCCTCCACCATTTCTCCACGCATGATGTAAGATCCATTCATGCCACTTCGCGTTTCCAACATTCGACTTCGCTGGGACGAGCCGGAAGCTACGCTTCCTGCCCGCATATCCAGTATTTTGGGTATCAAAAGCGAGGACCTGTCTTCTTGGCGAATTTTGCGCAAAAGCCTCGATGCCCGTGACAAAGGCGCCCTTCAGTTCGTTTATGCGGCCGAAGTGACTTTTCCCGACGCTGAGGCTTTTCTTGCCCAAAGAGCCAACCGCCAATCGTGGCGCGATACTCCCGTTGATCTGTATGTGGAACCGCCTTTTATTGTTCCACCCTCGGGGAATCAACCGCTGCCCCACCGCCCCATCATTGTTGGCACCGGACCTGGGGGGCTTTTGGCCGGTTATATCTTGGCCGAGCAAGGTTATCGCCCCATATTGTTGGAGCGGGGCCGCGCGGTACGTGATCGTATCCGCGATGTGAAGGACTTCGATGCCGGCGGCGTGTTTCAGCCCGAAAGCAACTATCTTTACGGTGAGGGAGGCGCGGGAACCTTCAGCGATGGCAAGCTCACATATCGTGGTTCTGGACCGGATGTGAAGCGCGTGCTGGAGGTGTTTGCCCGATGCAATGGCAAGCCCTCAATCCTTTACGAACAGCGTCCTCATCTGGGCAGCAACCGCCTGCCAGCGGTGGTTAAGGCGCTTCGCAGGCGCATTGAGGAATTTGGCGGCGAGGTTCGCCACGGTGTGATGGTGACGGATATCGATCTCTCCGGAGGCGAAGTCCGGGGCGTGAGCACCACGCAAGGTTTCATCGCATCCAACGTGGTGATGCTGGCCATAGGCCATAGTGCCCGCGACACATTTGCCATGCTGCACGCGCGTGGCGTGCCGCTAGAACAAAAGCCATTTCAGATGGGTGTTCGCATCGAGCAACCGCAGGCTGAAGCCAACCGATTCAAATTTGGCTCCTCTCCATTGGAAGACCGCCTTGGGCCCGCCGACTACAGCATGGTCGTGCGCGGCTCGCGGGATCTGTTCACGTTTTGTATGTGCGCGGGCGGTTATATCATGCCCAGCGTATCGTCGCCGGGTGAATATTGTACCAATGGCATGTCGTTGGCCAACCACGATTCACCGTTTGCAAACAGTGGCCTTGTGGTAACTGTCGAGCCTTCTGAGTTTGGAGGTGTTCACCCCTTGGCTGGGATTCACCTTCAGGAGCGTTACGAAAGGGCGGCATATGCCCTGAGTGGCGATGACTATAAGGCGCCCCTCCAGCGCGCGACAGATTTCATGAACGACCGCAAGTCTGATTCTGTCCCGGAAAACACCCACCCTCGGGGTGCCGTTTCTGCGCGTATGGAAGAGGTGCTGCCTCCGCAGATTGCCGAGGCGCTCCGGACCGGTCTTCCCTTGATGGACCGGCAATGGCGCGGTCGCTTGATACCATCATCTCATATTGCCGGGCCGGAAACACGAGGGAGTTCGCCTGTCCGTATTGTTCGAGAGACGGATTCAAGGCAGTCACCCGGTATTGTTGGTTTGTATCCACTTGGCGAAGGCGCTGGATATGCCGGCGGCATTGTCAGCGCGGCGCTCGACGGTCTCCGCTCGGCCATTTCTGTTATTGCGAGACACCGCGTCCCGGATGCCTGAACCCCGGTGAGGTCACTATGTTTG
>Ga0255132_1000349_pt1 | contig 18497 bp, 11 predicted proteins | sample Law_Law_RepA_8d_FD_188551 | JGI IMG/M metagenome (GOLD analysis project Ga0255132, IMG submission 188551) | Freshwater microbial communities from St. Lawrence River, New York, United States - Law_Law_RepA_8d | ecosystem: Environmental > Aquatic > Freshwater > River | place: USA: New York...
GCGACAAGCGATGCATTTGGACTTGCGATGCAAATCGCTGCACTCCTTGAACAATCAGGGGAGAAAATCCCAGCCGCCGATGAATTCTATCGGGTCGCGATCAGCTATCCAGAAGAACCTAAAGCATCTGCCGCCGCTTTGATGTCCGCTTGGTTGCTGAAAGATCCCGACCCGAGCCTTGATGCCGAAGAGCGTGAGTTGCAGCAAGCTACTATGCAACAACGATTGCGCGATACCGCTTTGCAGTGGCCGAAAACCTCTGCTGCTCGCAGTGCCATCTCTATGTTGGAGCCGCAGTGGATCAGCAAAGGCGATCTAGCGATGTGGATGGATTTCTGGCGAGACCTTGTTCGCAACCACCCCTCAACCGATCATATCGGGCTCGCAGCGAAACGTTGGCTTTGGTTCTCCCTGGTGACCCAAGAAGATTGGTTGGAGAAACCCATCGGCGACGCGGCGAAAGTCTCTCGTGCGGGGGATGAATTGCAACAAGCGATCCTGGAAACTGCTGGTGACAATCGAAAATCGTGGGAAGCTTGGTTCGCGAGTCTGCGATCGAATCGCCGTTGGTCGCCAAGAAATACAGCATCCTCTCATTCCGCGATCGAAGAACTACTCGTTGCATCGAAGTTCGAACAAGGGGATGATCCGATCGGCTCTTGCGCGCTCGCTTGGAATCAGTGCGAGACGGACTGGCAAGCTTTAGCGCCAGCTTCGGGAATCCAGCCCAGTTCGATTCTTCCAGAGTTGGTAAAACTGCGCGCGGCTCTCGGAGAGAGTGTTTCCAAAGGGCCTGTCATCGCGAGACTCGATCGCTGTATTGATCTGTACACGCTATGCTCGATTCCAGCGAAGCTACGAGATGGGCTAAGAGACGCGAGAAGCAAAGCAACGAAGAGCTTGTGGTGGGTCTATCGCTCTGCGAAAACGCTTGCCGCTACGCCGGAAGCGACCGAAGAAGCTGTGGGGCTTTACCGGCAAATGGCTACGGGGGTTCCCGCCGGAAGTGAGCCATGGCTCGAAGCGCGCGCACGAACCGTCGAGATTCTTCGCAAGCAAGGTAAGGAAGAGCAAGCTAACCAGTTGCGTGATTTGGTATTCGCGACTGCGACGAAATTAGGTGACTCAGAGGAATGGCGCGAGCGATTCAATCGGCAGTGAAGACATTTAGAAACACAGAGGCACAGAGGTCACGGAGATTTCTCTGTTTCTCTGTGCCTCTGTGCCTCTGTGTTTCCAATTACCGCGCCGTCGGGAACAGCAGCTTCTCAATCACAACGCGAGCGATATCGACTTGAAGGCCCGCTGCGGTCCCTTTCCAACCCGGAACCGCGTTGACTTCTAACACCAAGTCGTTCCCATGAGCATCGGTTAGCAAATCGACACCAGCCATCCAAACACCCACCGCTCGGCATGCTTGGAATGCCATCGAGACTTGTTCGAATGTCGGCTCATGCGCGATCGCTTGTGCACCTCGGGAGACGTTCGTCCTCCAATCTCCCATGCTTTGTCGTTTCACGCAGAAAACAGCGTCGTCGATGACGAGTAATCGCAAATCGTAGCCGGGTCCTTCGATATACTCCTGACAATAAATCACACTTCGAAGTTGCTCGAGAGTGGAGAAGACTCGCCAAGCTAGGTCGGGGTCGGAAACCCTCATGATGCCTCGTCCTTCCCCGCCGAACACCGGTTTGACAACAGCATCGCGACCGAGCGATTCCCAAGCCTCCATCGCTTGATCTCGCGTTTGGCAACAGAGAGTTCGCGGGATCGGTAGCCCCGCTGCACGAACCTTTTCAAGAGTCAGCCATTTATCGATGGCAATCTCAAGCGATCGTGGTGGATTGATGACTCTGATTCCCGTTTGCTGCGCCACGTGCAACGCATTCATCCGAAAAATAGTCTGCTCCAATGATCCTAGGGGCATGGTTCGCACAAGCAACGCGTCGAAAGATTCTTCCGCGAGATTACCGAACCCTACGGTGCTTGTCGGGCCACCACGATAAGCGACATGCAGGTCACTGAAGGATAACGGGCTGATCGAGATTTGTTCTGACCAATGAGGCAGCGCTGTCGCTCGCTGCAAATCGCGAAAGTACCATCCGTCTGCCGATCCCAACCATCCAATTGTTTTCATCGAGCCTTGTCTTGTCTCTCACAGAATGTGCGTTCGTTGCGTCGAAAAGTTCGCTGCGGTGCTTTTTGTATGATACTGTGCTTTTTGTACGTTGCTGTGCTGTTGGTGTAATGCTGTGCTTTTGGTGTAGTGCTGTGCTTTGTTACTTTGCTGATTAGCTTTAGGGATAAGCTTTAGGGACTGATCATCCCGGCAGGGCGTAGTCCCTTGCCAGTCGTCTTGGTCAACGAGTCGCCGAGCTCATCGCGGCCGCGTTCGGCAAGCTTCATTAGGCGTTCGAGGACTTGAGGGTTCGTCGAAGCGACGTTCGTTTGTTCCGAAAGGTCATCACCAAGGTGATAAAGTTCGGGGCTTGTGATTTTGATTGTCCGTGACTTGCCCGGCAAGCCCGCCGATCCGACTTCGTTCGGATCGTAACAGTAGGCATCGTGAGGCAAGATCAGTTTCCAAGGTCCGCTGCGAAGAGCTTGTAGTTCACCATTTCGGTAGTAGTGATAGAAGACTTCATGGGGGCATTTCGCTTCGGGTTTGTTGGTTAGCAAGTCGAAAATGTCGAGACCATCGATAGGATGTTTCGGCAGGTCGGCACCGACGATCCTTGCGAGGGTCGGCAGCACATCGATCGTCATCGCTGTCTCGGATTGGGTGGTACCGGCGGGAATGACTCCGGGCCACTTGGCAACCATCGGTACACGAATGCCACCTTCGTAAATGGTTCCTTTCCCATCTCGCAAGGGGCCGGCAGTTCCAGCATGTGGGCCATAAGTCAACCAAGGTCCGTTATCGCTGGTGAAGATCACAAGGGTGTTGTTTTCTAAATTGTTCTTGCGAAGTGTCTCGAGGATTCGTCCAACCGTTCCATCGAACTCTTCAAGCACATCGCCGTAGATCCCCGCAGGGGACTTGCCAGCGTAGTCCGCCCCTGCAAAGAGTGGCACATGGGGAAAAGTGTGAGCGAAATACAAGAAGAAAGGAGCTTGTTGCGACTCTTCGATAAAGTCCACGGCGAAGTCGCCGTACTGCTGTGTCAGTTTCTTTTGGTCTTCGCCGTCGACATCCGCATCGATGATCGAGTTATCGCGAAACAATGGCAGTTCTACAAACGTGCCCGGTTTAACTACTTTGCCATGGGGCCACATGTCGTTCGAGTAGGGCAGTCCCAGGTAGCGATCAAATCCATGTTGCAAAGGTAGAAATTGCTGATGGTGCCCTAGATGCCATTTGCCTACTGCGCAAGTCTTGTAACCTTTTTCTCGGAGCAGCTCCGGCAAGAGGACTTCGTCGGCATGAATGCCATTCTTGCTACCGTGGTACAGAGCGCCGTGAATACCGATCCGATTCGCATAGCATCCAGTAAGGAGGCTTGCGCGCGAAGCGGAGCAGACCGGCTGCGAAGAGTGGAAATCGGTAAAGCGAATTCCATTTGCCGCGATGGAGTCGATAGCTGGCGTCTTCCAGCGTGTCTCCCCGTAGCACCCCAAATCCCCATAGCCTAAATCATCAGCGAAGATCAATACAATGTTTGGACGAGTCGGTAACGGCTTGTCGGTAGGACTGGTTTCCGATTGAGCTTGGAGTGATGCAGTCAGGGTGGCGACAGCGAAGAATACAAACGCGCAAGCGGAAACGAATCGTGACACAATCAAAGCTCCTATGGGATCGGATCGTTGAATCGAGACGGTGAGATCACGTCAAGATTTAGATTACGTCAAGATATCGAATAAGACTCGGCCGTGAACATCGGTCAATCGCATGTCGCGGCCGCTGAACCGGAAAGTCGAACGGGTGTGGTCGAGCCCGAGGCAATAGAGCATCGTGGCGTGCAAGTCGTGCATCTCGCACTTGTTCTCGACCGCTTTGTAACCCCATTCGTCAGTAGCACCATAAACAGTACCACCGCGAACTCCACCACCTGCCATCCAAATCGAGAACCCAAACGGATTATGGTCTCGGCCATCGGCACCTTGGGCGAAGGGAGTGCGGCCGAATTCACCGGCCCAGACAATAAGGGTCGAGTCGAGTAACCCGCGTTGTTTCAAATCGGTCAAGAGCGCTGCGATGGGTTGATCGACAGCCAACGCATTTTGCGTGTGGCCGGCTTTGAGATTCGCGTGTTGATCCCATCGGTCATGTCCGCAGTTAGGGCAGGTCAGTTGTATGAACCTTACGCCGCGCTCGACCAACCGCCTGGCCATCAAACATTCCCGTCCAAATGTTTTGGTCGGTCCGAATTCATGATCAAGCCCATACATGGTTTGCGTTTGAGCTGTTTCTTGGGAGATGTCGCAAACCTCTGGCACTGCTCCTTGCATCTTGAAAGCGAGCTCGTAGTTGGCGATTGCCGACTCTAAAGCGTCGTTCTCACCGAAGCGTTCAAGCGTTTGGCGATCGAGTTGGCGCAAGAGATCCAGCTTGTGCTTTTGAAGCTCAGGGGTTGGCTCAAGTGGGCGAACATTGGCCAAGCTGTTGCCCGTTGGGCGAAGCACCGAACCTTGAAAGGTCGCTGGCAAGAACCCGCTGCCGAAGCAATCGAGACCTCCAGGAGGAATCAGACCACCATTGAGGATGATGAAACCTGGCAAGTCTTCGCATTCCGAGCCTAGGCCATAGGTGACCCAAGCTCCCATGCTGGGACGACCTTGAAGTCCATGTCCTGTGTGTAGGAAGTAATTTGCCGAAGTGTGCTCGGGGAACTTCGAGGTCATCGAGCGAACGACGGCCAAGTCATCCGCATGTCTGGCGATGTTCGGAAACAAGGTGCTTATCTCCATGCCGCTTTGACCATGTTTGTCAAAGGTCCATGGGGAACCCATAACCGTTCCGTTGTTGTTGAACTGCGTCGGTGCAACTTCGAACAGCTCGCCAGGGTTGCGGCCGTTGTACTGGGTCAGCAAGGGTTTTGGATCAAACGTATCGACTTGGCTAGGGCCGCCGTCCATGTACAGGAAGATCACACTCTTAGCCTTTGCAGGAAAGTGCGTTCTGCCTTCCTGGGCTTGAACGATCATCGAAGTCAACGCCATAGCGCCGAAGCCGTTGGCGGATTGAGTTAGAAATTCGCGGCGTGTTACCATTGCAGATACTCTTCAAGTGATTCGCGAATCGAGTCGAGTTCCGGTTCGTAACCGGTCCAAAACTCGAAGTTGATAGCGGATTGTTGCGTAAGGACTTCGAGTTCATCGATCCACTCCAAAGCATACTGCTTGAGTTCGGCGATGCACTGCGAACGCTCTTTAGTCGCTTCAACCCAGCCAGTAGGAGGTGGGAGCAAGACCGCGACTGGGTGTGCGGCCCATATCGCGTCCTTGAAAATGCGATGCCGCGCTGCGGCACTCAAACCAATCATCGCATCGATATCTTCGAGAATCAATGCTCTTACCGGTCTTTCGGTCAACGATAAGTCGTCGAGCCTGAGTCTCGGTACGCTTGCTAAGGGAGCGTCAAAATGGGAGTTTGCCGCCCCTTTACTCGTTTCCGTACCGAGCATCGTATTCGGTTTTGGGGAATCCTCGCCTAGCTCTTGTTCGGAATCCAACCCTGTCTGTAAATCACGCTTCGAGGTTGATTCAGGTCCCGATCCCGAGTTTGCCACAAGGTTGACTTCCGCGTTAGCAATCGGGTTAGCGATCGGACTTGCAAGCGGGGGGTGTGACACCTCTGTCACAGGTGGTGGATCGCCGATCAAAAAGACGCTGTAGTCGCCGGGAAATGCGTTCAAGGCGATTTGCAGTGCCGAGGCGAAGCGATCGCTTCCGAAGACTCCGATCGACTGCGGCGCGAAAGACTCATCCTGCTCGACTTCGGATTCCGAAACCGATTTTGAGAAGCGATGTGTCAAAGCCCGAAGGACGGCCGGGCAAAGCGTTTCTTCGCCGATCCACTGCGACGATTCCCATTTTGCCACGTGGACTACACCCAGTGCCTTCGCACCGGGTGTGATCGAATCGAGCAAAGGCTGCACTGCCACCTGAAACGGAGGCAGGATCGCCGCTCCAGCCATTCCCAAGGCTTGGATACCCCGAAAAGCTGTTTCGAACGACTCGGGGCTGACTTGAGATGTGAAAAAACGCCAGTCCAACTCCGCTTCTCGCGAAACTCGAGTCATGACGAATTGTGTCGGATTGCCCCCGACTGGGTTTCCCACACAAGCGATCAGCGGTTGGAGTACGCGTTCCAAACTCATGCCTACCCCTGTCCCCGGTTTGAGTGATTGACCCCGTTTAAATGAACGAACCCTCAATCCACTATAGCTTAATCCAATCCCCAGCCCTTTCCCAACCCATCCCCTACCCGGCAAAGTTGCATTTCAGCAACCAAACTGCCGACAACTACCTCGTAGCTGGGGGCTTGTGCAACCCGTCGATAGTCGCAAACCCTTGGATTTTATCGATTGCGGGGGCAAGACAAATTCGAAGGAAGTCCGTAGAATGGGCAATCTTTCCTAAGAAGTAGTTGCGTTACTAATCGAGATTTCGGAAAAAGAAAAACCAAACTAGAAAAAGAAAACTATCGTGGCATCCTACAAAACCAGCGACCTGCGCAAAGGCTTGAAAGTTCAAATCGACGGCGAACCTTATCTCCTCTCGGAAGTGAATTTCGTAAAACCCGGGAAAGGAAACGCCCTCTACAAATGCAAACTGAAAAACCTCATCCGCAACACGGTCTTGGATCGTACCCTCAAGGGTGGCGATGAATTGGAAGCCGCTGACGTCGAAGAACTCGAAACACAGTTCCTCTACAACCAAGCAGGTACCTTCGTGTTCATGGATAACGATTCCTTCGAACAATACGAATTGACCGCCGACCAAGTCGATGACAACTGGAAGTACCTCAAGGAAGGGATGCCAGTTGCCATGGTTCTCTTCAACGGGAATCCAATCACCCTGACCCCTCCTTCGCACGTGACATTGAAGGTTCTCGAAACCGAACCGGGCGTCAAAGGGGATACCGCAACTAGCGTTACCAAGCCAGCCAAGACTGAAACCGGTGGAGAGTTCCAAGTTCCCGGTTTCATCAGGGAAGGCAATGTGATCAAGATCGACACTCGTACGGGCGAATACGTCGAACGCGTCAGCATGGATTAATTCCATTTGGGTTATTCCAACTGGATTGATTCCATGTACTGGACGAAAGGTTCAAGGGTCCCCCCTCATTTCGCCCGCTTTGGTGATTCTCGGATTCGCGTCCTCGGCTAAAGCACTTTATGATGGAGTCCCAACCATGCACGGCCAGTCAATCAAGCACGGCAACCCATTTGCGATCTTGGGTCGCATCCACTCGCTGCGCAAGTGTTCTCGGATGGCACTTGCGCTTTGCTGTGCATCTATCTGTTGGGCCATAATCCCGTGCTCGGTGTTGGCTCAAGTCGCACGTCCGGGTAGCGATGTGTACTCCGTCGAACGCGAACGACTGATCCGCAACGTTTTGATTCCCGGCGGGATCCGCGATCAACGCGTTTTAGACTCGATGGGCAAAACCCCGCGCCACGAATTCGTACCCCCAGAGTATGTGCGGCAAGCTTATCTCGATATCGCAATCGCGATCGGAGAGTCGCAGACCATCTCAAGCCCCTTTATTGTGGCTCAGATGACCGAGGCGCTTCAGCCAAAGGCGACCGACAAAGTCCTGGAGATCGGTACAGGTAGTGGCTACCAAGCGGCGATCTTGAGCCCCTTGGTTAAAGATGTCTACACGATTGAAATCGTCCAAGACCTCGGCGAGCGAACAACGCAGCTTCTAAGTGACCTTGGTTATGCCAACGTCCATTGCCGAATCGGAGATGGCTTTAAAGGTTGGCCCGAGCAAGCTCCGTTCGACAAGATTATTGTTACATGCTCCCCGTCAGACGTCCCCAAGCCACTTGTAGACCAACTCAAAGAAGGTGGCTTGATGGTCATTCCCGTCGGTGAGCGATACCAGCAAATGCTCTACTTGATGCGCAAGAAGGAAGGGAAGCTCGAGAAGGAAGCTCTGACGCCGACGCTATTCGTTCCGATGACAGGTGACGCTGAGAAGAACCGTAAAGTGCAACCTGATCCGACCCGCCCGGTGTTGCTGAACGCAAGCTTCGAAGAACCGACCATCCGCGACTTCCACATTCCAGGCTGGTACTATCAATTCGGTTGTCAGAGGGTTGAAGACATCGAAGCACCCTTTGGGAAATTCGTCGCTGAATTTCGCGGTACCGATTCCCAGTGGCCTAATATGCTCTTGCAAGGCATACCTATCGATGGCCGGGCCGTGAAGAAGCTCAAGCTTGGTGCTTGGATCAAGCTTGAAGACGTCAAAGTCGGGCGAGACCGTGAAAAGTCCCCGTCTGTGGCAATTCAATGGTTCGACGCCAACCGCAACCGTATCGGTTACAACTACGTTGGTGGTTTCAAAGGGACCCGCAAATGGAAGCTTGAGGAAAAAGTTTTCCAAGTCCCACCCGAGACACGCGAAGCGATTGTTTCGATCGGTATGTTCGGCTCCGAAGGAACCGCTTGGTTCGACGGAATAGTGTTTGAACCGCAGTGAACTTTATAAAAGCCCGCAAACCATCGGCAAGACCGTCGCATGTCTGAAGACAACTCCTACGATACAATCATCATCGGTGCAGGGATGAGCGGACTGGCCGCAGGCATCCGTCTGGCGATGTACGACCAGCGCGTGTGCATCTTAGAGAAACACTGGACCATTGGCGGGCTCAATTCGTTCTATCGTCTGAACGGACGCGATTACGATGTTGGTCTTCATGCGATGACCAACTACACCGAGAAAGGTGCGAAACGGGGGCCACTGGCACGATTGCTCAAACAGCTTCGTTTCCGCTGGGATGATTTCCAGCTCGCGCAGCAACGTGGTTCCAGCATCGCGTTTCCGGGGGTTGAACTCGAATTCAATAACGATATTCAGTTCTTCCAAAGTCAGATCGATGCGAAGTTCCCTCATCAACGCGACGCGTTTCGAAAGCTTCTTGAACGACTCGCCGACTACGATGATTTGCAACAAGAGCACTTCGAATGTTCAACGCGAGAAGTTCTCGATGAGATCTTTTCTGATCCATTGTTGATTGAAATGCTCTTGTGTCCCTTGATGTGGTACGGAAACGCCCGTGAGCATGACATGGACTGGGGGCAGTTCTGCATCATGTTTCGAAGTATCTTTCTCGAAGGGTTCGCAAGACCTTTTAAAGGGGTGCGGCTTATCCTCAAGAACCTCGTTCGTAGGTTCCGTGAACTAGGTGGAAAACTGAAACTTCGAAGCGGCGTTTCGAAGATCCATATCGATGGTGAACATGCCGTTGGGGTTGAATTAGAAGACGGGCAAACGCTTACCGCAAAGCGCATCTTATCGAGTGCCGGAGCAATTGAGACACTTCGATTGTGCGATCACCTTTCCGAGGAGCAAGCAAGCACTGCTGGGCAGATGTCCTTTATCGAGTCGATCTCCGTGCTTGATTGCCAGCCTATGAAACTTGGATTCGACAAGACCATCGTCTTTTTCAACGACTCGAACAGTTTTCATTGGGAGCGATGTCGCGAGCAATTATGCGACGTGAGGACCGGCGTTATCTGCTCACCAAACAATTACGAATACGCCAGCGAGCTTGGGAATCTCGATGCAGGATTCATTCGTTTGACCACCATCGCAGACCCCGATCGATGGAACAAACTCGACGAAGTAGAGTATCAGAAGCAGAAATATCGTTGGTATGATGCGTCGGTTGCTTCCAGCGTCCGGTTCATCCCGGACTTCCGCCGCCATGTCATCGAGACCGACGTCTTCACGCCGAAGACCATCCGTCGTTTTACTTCCCATGATAACGGTGCGGTCTATGGTGCACCTGAGAAGAAGCTTGATGGCACCACACATTTGAAGAACCTATTCCTCTGCGGAACCGATCAAGGGTTCGTCGGAATTGTCGGAGCGATCGTCAGCGGGATCTCGATGGCCAACCGCCATTGCTTGATGCAGTCGTAGTCGGCTGGGACGCTGTGGTTCTTTTGTGAAACACAGAGTCACAGAGACACAGAGAGAGCTCCGTGGACTCTGTGCCTCCGTGTTTCCAAAGTCCGCGCAAGAAGGGCGCTTGTCCTGTGGCTCTTTTTTGAAACACAGAGTCACAGAGACACAGAGAGAGCTCCGTGGACTCTGTGCCTCCGTGTTTCTATGTCTTCTCCGTTCCCGGTGGTTTATCGCTACCTGGGTGCTGTTGGCATAAAGTTTCTAAATCGGGAACCGGTTCCACCCCATTCCGTGTTCTTAGTTATGCAAGGATGCACAATCGTTTTAATCCGAAGGATCGGACTTTTTGAGTTTCTTTTATTGGGGTTTTTGTAATGGCTAGTTCATTTTTCTCGTTTAAGAGCTTTCGATGGGTTGCATTCCTTGCACTCCTTGGTGCAAGTTTCCCAGGAGCGACAGCGAAGGCTGGGGTCGTCAGCATCGATTTGACCGGTTACACGGACGATAACGCAGGAGCCACAGTAGGTGGGTTCCGGCAGGTCAGTCCGTTTGGGGTGGCTCCTACACGCCTGTCGATATTCAATCAATTTGAATCACTCGGCTTGTACACGGGGTTGACCATCGACGGCGGCAGTAGTAGCGGGATTGCGGCAACAGGTACAGGTTCAGCTCCTCCTTTGAAGTTTGGAGCCGGGGCGACCATTGACGGATCGGTTTTCTATTCACAATTGATGTCCCATGCCACATTCAGTAACCCCGTATATGGTACCGTAGGGGACTTTGGCCCGAGTTCGTATATCGGGTTCAGGACGGGCGCCGGACAATATGGTTACATCGAGGTCACTTGGGTGGCATCTACGAGCACTTTTCGTTTGATCAGCGCTGCATACGAATCTGACGCTGGTGTAGCAATTCAGACGCCAAGTGCCCCGGTTCCAGAACCAGCGAGCGCGATGATCGCATCGCTGTTTTTGGGTGGTGCTGCATTCAAGCGATGGCGCGCAAAGCGAGCCTAGTTAGCTAAAGACGGTTTCCTTGCTAAGGCTCTGTGTTTCCATGTTTGCGCGGTCGGTTTGAAACACAGAGTCACAGAGACACAGAGAAGGCATTTTAGGTAGCCACCGTCGCCAGACGGTCGGGCATCGCAGGTAGCCACCGTCGCCAGACGGTTGGGAAGCATTCGGTATGGTCTCTCCGTGACCTCTGTGCCTCCGTGTTTCCAAAGTCCGCGCAAGAAGTGCGCTTGTTCTGTGACTCTTTTTTGAAACACAGAGTCACAGAGACACAGAGAAGGCTCCGTGACCTCTGTGCCTCCGTGTTTCCAAAGTCCGCGCAACAAGGGAGTTTGCGTCTCTTGATCGATGGACCTTAAGGATTGTTACTGTTTAATCGAAAGGTTCCCAATCCGCGAAAAACTTGATCAGCTCTCAATCCCCTGTTAGATTAATAACAGTCTCTGGCTACTGTTAGGGATACCCTGTTGCCTATTAGCTTATTTGGTAACAATTCTTTGCCTTTGAAAATGGTTCGCCCGACGGTGTTTTATGAGATTCTTCGATTGGTTTTTAGGTAAGAAGCCGCAGAAATCTAAGCGGCCTGCCTCCCCGCGAGTTATCTCGGGTTTAGATAATGACTCCCCGCAGGTCTTTATAGAGATGGGCGGAATGACGGTGTTGATGACCCGTGATCAATATGACTATCTATATGTGGGGAGTAATGCTCCTGATCCAAAACAAAGAGATCTTGATAAGCTGCTGCCGACGGTCACTCGGGTTCGCGCCGTCGCAAGCGGGGTTCATCGCGGCAAATCTTTAGGTAAAGAGACGATTATTGATACCTCTGATCCCGAAGCGTTAGCGCTCTTTCGGGAAACGCTTCAGATCGACGAAGACCCGAGCAAGTTTGGCCATTGTGCATGTCTTGGCGGTCCTACGCTCGAGCTATATAGCGGAACGCAATTGGTTGCTACCATCGGCTTGCAACATGGTCATGCAATCCGTTGGAACCAATGGAAGCACGATGCCGAGCTTCGTGATGGCAAGCTTCTTAACGAATGGTTGACAAGATATGGGTTTGTGCCTGAGTTCCTAAAAAAGCTTCTTGGTAACGCGTACGACGGCGGGGGGACGATGCCTTTGGGGTTTATGCGAAGAGGTTCATCCCCACTCTCGCCCAATGAACAACGTTTACGGCTTGTAGAACTATCGAGGGTGCGGGACGGCGACCTGGATAAGGCGTTGGTCAATTGCCAAGAAGTGCTAAACTCCGAACCCGATCTAGCCTTTGGCTACGCGATCCGAGGCCTCATCCACGGTCAACGACAGGATCATGTTCGCTGCATCGAGGATTGTACCGAAGCTATCCGATTGGGTTTGAACGAGGCTGAGATCTACTTCACCCGCGCAGTAGCTCGAGACAACTATGAGCAATGCCAAGGTGCCTTGGAAGATTGCACGAAAGCACTTGAACTCGATCCGGGAAATGTGAATATCTACAATAGCCGAGGGCTGATCAATACAAAACTGGGTTATCTTGATCAGGCCATGGCAGACCTAAATGAAGCAGTTCGGCTTGCTCCACTCTGGGGGCTGCCATACTTGAACCGAGGTAAAGCACACATCGCTCGCAACGATCTCGATGCAGCAATCGCGGATTATGAGATTGTCATCGGTCTGCTGGACCGAGAGGGGGCCCAAGTGGACCATAAAACTGCTGCGGTAGCTTGTGGGAATCGAGCTCAAGTGTACCGTATGAAGGGGGATGAAGTCCGGGCAGTAGCAGGCTTTCAAGAAGCGGAACGGCTTTACAATAATCCCCCTAGGCAGCGGTTTTCAAAGCCAAAGGAGTCCTTTGTGGGGAACAACCATGCCCGAAATGTGGGAAACCTCTCCGCTCAAACCTCGCGCAACAATGCTTTGAGTGTGGAGCGAAATGGCATGAAGCACCATCGCCCTAGACGGTCGGGCAGCATTAGGTCTGGTCTCTCCGTGGACTCTGTGCCTCTTTTTTGAAACACAGAGACACAGAGGCACAGAGAAAGACCGGAGCCTTGTCTTGTTAGCGCAAATTAGAATTGGGACTCCTATAGGGCAATCGCCAAATGGGGATTTCGCTGTGTTAGTTCCGATTGCAGTCCCCCGGATTTAAGAATCTCGCTCCGTGGACTCTGTGCCTCCGTGTTTCCAAAGTCCGCGCAAGAAGTGCGCTTGTTCTGTGGCCCTTTTTTGAAACACAGAGGCACGGAGGCACGGAGAAGGATGTCGCGATAGAGGTCTGGTGTCCCGAGCTTGTGTGCACTGCGGAACTATTACAAGACTAGCTTACGGGACTAGTAGGACACGTCTTCGGATAAGTCATCCAAGGCAACCCCAAGACGCAAACATGACAACAACGCTTGCGCACACTCCTCGCCCTTGTTACCCTTGTTCCCACCACTTCGGTGTATCGCTTGCTCAAGACTGTTTACAGTCAAAAGCCCAAAGGCAATCGGCTTGTTGTGATCCATGGAAAGTTGCATCAATGCACTGCTGACCGCACGATTGATGTGCTGATCGTGCGACGTCTCGCCTTTAATGACCGCCCCAAGGGCTATCACACCCGACATGCTGCGCATCGCAACTAGCCGTTGGCAAGCAAAGGGTAACTCCCAAGCGCCCGGTACCGTGACGACCATAATGCGATCAGCCGCAATCCCAGACTTGGTCAACGTCTCTATCGCTGCATCACGTAACTTGCCCGTGATGTTCTCGTTGTAACTCGAAACGGCTATGCCAATGCTACTCTGACTGGCCCGTTGCACCTGCGACTCTGTAGGTACCAATTCTATATGCATAACTCACTCGACGTGGTTGTTGAAATCCAAAGGTTGTAAACAGTAGTATTTTGCTTAAGAATCGACCCGGTGTCGACTACCCAAGGACTCACTTTGCCTCGACTTAAGCCAATCGGCTAAGTCGACGTGTCAACCATTCGAGACACAATGCTCCGGCAATCAAAGCCATCAATAAGCCGTTAAGTCGCTGCCGAAACGCACTATCGGGTGCATTCGGTAAATAATTGATCTGGTCCCGAGGGACGATCGTATCGGGTAACCCCCCCAAGTCCTGCAATCCAACCCAGTATTTCCCACCCGTCTTTGACGCTAACTCCATAAGCAACGGATCGTTGCGCTGCGGTCGCTGGATCTCTAACGCCGGGACGCGGACAATGGTTTGCTGGGTAAGAATTATTTGATCGGCAAGCGTTCCAATCGGCAACTGTACCTCATACGTCCCGGTCCGCTTGGTAGTGTACTGCCCTACATAAACGCCAGCTTGCGTCGGGTCGGGCAACGGAAGTAGCTTCAACGGACTGCTCCGCCCGCCTGGCTCCTGCAACTTCGCTCCCACCTCGGTTTGTACAAGCGGCTGAAACTGGGAGTCCTTTAACACGGCTCGCACCATGACTTGATCCCCCACAATCGCTTGCTCTTTATCTACCAACAAGATGCCGCGATCGGAATCCCGAAGCAACCTGCCTTGGCCCGCCCAGCGCACAAGCTTCGTATAGTACGTATCAAAAAATTGCTCTCCGACCTCGCGCATCCGCCATAACTCTCCACCACCCTGAAACACCACTCGGCCAGCCCCATAGAACTGCGTTGCTAGGTAAATGGGTGATGCACTGTTGACGACGGTCGTTGGATCGGAAAAAGTAGCTAATACACTCGCAGCCGGTTTCGGCTCGTAACAACCGTAAAAACTATACACGCCGCGAAACTGCTCCCAAGCTTTCTTGCTCTCCTCAAGCGACTGACCGACTTGCATGAAGTCGCTCGCCCACGCGTTGCTTTGCAAGGTCAGTGGCCAAGCTGTCTCGGATTCGAACCGTCCTATCGATACCAACCGTGCACCTCGTGAATTCATCACGACGGGAACCATGCCCCTCAAGATCTCGGCATTGCGATTTCCATTGCCACTGTTACCCGCCCATTTCGGTGTCGATACAGGACCTGCAATAATGATCAATCCACCCGCTTGTTCGGAAACCCAACTCTCTAACACATCGATCTGCTCGGTGGATAACTTGGTCCAGTCTGCATCAAAGGCGACGATTGAATCGTATTGACTGATCTCCTGCCGCGTCTTGGGAAACTCACTGAGTAACTGCTTGGCTTCTTGCGACACACCCGGTCCACTCGACTGCAAGAAAACGTGTGATTGAACGGTCGGATCGCGAAAAAGCAAATTCCGGACAAACTGATACTCACGTGTCGGTCCGCCAGCGATCACCAACACGGTCGAGTTTGGCTCAACGACCCGTACCTCTACTTCGAACTGATTGTCTTGCGCGTTCGAATCGTTCGGCGGCGCAATGACTTTTAGTTCATAGATCCACGCTCCGATCTCTCGCGGAGTGACTTCAAATGTCACGTTGGTAATCGTATCGTCTGCCTCGAGCGTCAGCATGCGCTCTTCTTCAATCGTCGGGCCAACGGTCGAATTCCCCCCCGGTCGACGTCGCAACTGTATCGGTATCTGTTTGCCTTGCATCCCGGATGCTTGAAGCAACCCCGAAACGCGAAACCTATCACCAGGAAATACCCGCTTGGGTGCTTCCATGTCCAACACTTTGACATTCAAAGGATTCTTATCCGTACCCAATCCAACGGGATGGACTCTTACTTCTTGCCCTGCCGCTTGGGATACCACGTTGATCGGATCAATCCCCGCGTTGCTTCTCCCATCGGTTAATAAAACGATCGCCGCAAGCGATGAACTTTGCTCTTGTTCCAGCACCGACTGCAAAGCATCCCCTACCCTACTCTCGGTACCTGTCGCACCCAATAGGGTCTCCCAAGCGACCTCATTGGGAGCTAACGCTTTCTCTTGCTTGTCGTTCGATTGCTCCTGCTGCGGTTGCAATTGCGCATAGGATTCTTGGGTCCATAGCGAACTCCACGGAAAGTTTTCAGAGCGTAGGATCGCCGTCGAGATGATCACAAAACCACACAGCGTTCCAACCACCCCGGCAAGGATTCCGTAAGCCCACTGCTGTCGTGAGCTTCCCAGCGCTCGAGCTAGAGAACAAATCACCAATCCAGCCAAAGAGACAACCGTCAGCAACGTTCCCAACCAAGCCGTGAAGCGTAGCCGGCTAAGCAACAGCGATTGTTCTTGCGCTCCAGATCCTTCCGCCGATAACTCTTTGGGTTTCTGAAACGTCGCGACCGTACTGGGTTTGCTTCCCTGGTCAAACCGATACACGGTAGTGTCATGCTTCTTTTGCAGCTCTTTTAAAACCGGCGTTTGCGCAAGGAATTTTTGCACCGCACCGATGCGGCTCGGTCCCGCCGAACTTGCTCCACTCGGGTCGTTGCCATTGTCTTCCAAGGGCATGGTCATACTTAAACTCGTATCGACCAACACCGCTACTTTCGACGACCGCACATCCTTCTTCTCACTGCGTTTCTGCAAATCCAGAAAAAAGATCAGTAGCCCAATGAGCGCGGTCATCCGAAGAATTAACAACGCCACGCCCAACGAGCGCGGTAACTCTTCCCAATCCTTGCGATACCAATGCACAACCCAAGCGACGATACCGGCGATGCACAGGAGCAAAAGAAACCAATGATGCCATTGATCGAGTTGCTCAAGCCGCATCCATTGGTAATAGACACGCACATCCCCCTGGCCGATCAGCCAATTACCGATCTTCCAGTCATTGAGTCGAGCGATCATATTCGCGGCAAGGAGATGCATAGTCCGATCACGAAGTTCGTTTAGGTAAGTGGTAGGACGCGCTCCAAGCAAGCCACTGCTCGGCGAGCAATAACAAAACGAGCAACGCTAACAAGAGCATGTTGCGATTCGATAAACCAGCCATCGCCAGTTCTGTGCTGCTGGCCAGTGCACTGCGATACTTGAAGTCGACGCCGGTCAAGCTGCGAGCTAAGTCGGTTGGCGTCACTCGATCCGTCTCTCCTTCCGAAGCAGGAGTATTTCTCGCGATGTTCTTCACCACCGCATCTCCCTGGATCGACGTGCCCCACCATTCAAACAATCCAGCAGAGCTCAAGGCCCGTCTCGATTCGCTCGCTTCACCCGGATCGCCTCCCCCAAGATCTGCTCGAAGAGAGTTCTCCCCTACTTCTACCGCATTGACCTGTACCAACGGTCGAACACCATTGACGCTTGCGGCAGGAAGCAGAACTTGCGTTTCAGGCAAAAGCTCTTGCGATGAGAAATCCCATCGCAGCGGAGCTCCTGCATTGCGCGATGTCTCAGGCAATCGGAAGCTCGACAAGTAACCCACAATCTTCAACGCAGCGACCACAAAGGTCGGATCCGAAGGCCAGTTGCTCCAGCGACGATCCAGCGATGTCAAGCAAATGAGCATCCGACCGGAACCGATCGGGTAATCGATCATCAGCGGAGCTTTGTTTCGCAAACTCGCCACCGGCTTCCACAACTTGCTGCCTGCTGTCTCAAGCTTTTGATCGATTTCCACATAACGTTCGATCCTGACGAACTGGAAGGGAGAGTTGCTCAATCCCAACAGCGGTTCAAAGATCGGGTGGGAATCGGCAAGCAGATCTGGAGTGGTGTCTGCCTCGGATTTCACTAGCTCTACTGGTCCGACCAATCCAAAGGGTAGAAGAGGCAGGGCGGGCTCAAGCCCCGGGATGGGTTTCGTCCAAGCTCCATAGCTGCGAAGATAATCATTCATCGAAAGGTCGTCTCCGAACCAGAGGGAGACCCCTCCACCTTGCGCGATGTATCGATGCAAGTTCGCTAGAGCGCGAGGATCAAGGCTTGGAATGGACTGAAGCAAGATGCACGAGTAGTTTTCCAATGCTACGCTGTCTGCATCGCGCAAATACTCAGGTCGCTCGCGCTGGATCAGCAAACCTGTCTTTGCATTGCCCCCTGGATCTAATGCCGATTCGAAGAAATAAGAGTGCTTGCCCCCAGCATCCCCGTCGATCAGCAACACGCGAACCCCTTCGGAAATTTCCAAGACGCATCGCGCGATGTTATCCGCAGCGATCGCATCAGGGGGTAGCTCAATCTGCACGACATGCGAACCACTCTTCGGAAAGACAACTTGCACGTTCCGTGTAACAGACTCACCTGGCTCGATACGCTCGAACAACAGAGGAGGAAGTTCGGTAACCAATCCCGAAAAACGCTCAGAGGGCTTTGGCTCCCCGTTGGAGATCCCGTAGTCTACGGCCGTTACCCGCGCGCTTACGTTGCGAACCGGTGCCGCGCCTTGGTTGCGAACAGTCACGTTGACCATGGTCGGAACCCCGGCCGCGAGGACTTCTTGTCTCGGCTGAACCGTGGTAACTGTCAAATTCTCATGCTTGGCTTCTACGCAATCGATTAAATGGACTTCGACGGAATCACCCGCAATGGAGAGCAATCGC
>Ga0255132_1000352_pt1 | contig 18421 bp, 23 predicted proteins | sample Law_Law_RepA_8d_FD_188551 | JGI IMG/M metagenome (GOLD analysis project Ga0255132, IMG submission 188551) | Freshwater microbial communities from St. Lawrence River, New York, United States - Law_Law_RepA_8d | ecosystem: Environmental > Aquatic > Freshwater > River | place: USA: New York...
GGTATACAGCAGTGATGAAAGAGGGACGAGTTCTGCAATACGGGCCCACATTGGAAGTGTTTCGCCGACCGCAATCCTTGGATGTGGCCAGAGCCTTCAGCGACCCGCCCATCAATGTGTTGCAGGCGCGTGCGATGGCAGGCAGTTGGCAGTTGGACGACCACAGTGCATTGGCCTTGACGCAAATCAACAGCGATGCGGGTCATGTGCAAATCGGCTTGCGAGCCAGTGCTTTGCGCACCGATATGCGCACTGGTGATGTGGCACTCAAGGCCACGGTGCAGTTGGCAGAAATCTCTGGCACAGACACATTTGTTCATCTGAGTTGCGGCTCTATGGAGCTGGTGATGCAAAAAACAGGCGTACATTTTTTTGAGATTGGTGCTGCATTGCAGGTATATCTGAACGAACGGGATGCCTATGTGTTCAACGACGAGGGCAAATTGATGCGCCTGCCTTTGGACATGGCGGGGGCGAACTGACATGGTTGCTCACATCGAATTGGACCTGGCGCATTCATACCATACGAATCCCCAGCAAGACGCGGATTACGCTTTGTTGCCGCTGAAGATGACTTTCAAGGCGGGCGGCGCGTACGCGTTGTTGGGCCCGTCCGGTTGCGGCAAAACCACCATGCTCAACATCATCTCCGGCTTGGTCCAGCCCTCGCATGGCCACTTGACATTCAACGGGGAAGACGTCACGTCCTTGACCCCGCAACAGCGCAATATTGCCCAAGTGTTTCAGTTCCCGGTGATTTACGACACCATGACCGTGGGCGAAAACCTGGCCTTTCCTTTGCGTAACCGGCAGATGCCGCGCGAACAGATTCGACAGCGTGTCGGGCAGATCGCTGAAATGCTCGAATTGAATGGGCAATTAAACCAGCGCGCCGCAGGCTTGTCGGCCGATGCCAAACAAAAAATCTCCTTGGGACGAGGCTTGGTTCGCCCTGATGTGGCGGCCATTTTGTTTGACGAACCATTGACAGTGATCGATCCGCATTTGAAATGGCAACTGCGAAGAAAACTCAAGCAAGTGCATCAGGAACTCAAGCACACTTTGATTTATGTCACCCATGACCAGGTCGAGGCATTGACCTTTGCGCAGGAGGTGGTGGTGATGACCCGCGGGCGCGCGGTACAGGTCGGCAGTGCAGAAGCCTTGTTCGAGCGACCTGCACACACGTTTGTGGGCCATTTCATCGGCTCACCCGGTATGAATTTTTTACCGGCGGTGTGCACCGCGCAATCACTGCACATTGGTGCCTCGCAATTGGCATTGCCCCCCGAATTGGCGCAGCAGTTGGCAGGCACGACTTCGCTCAAGCTGGGTGTGCGGCCCGAATACATCACGGTCCACGCGCAACCTGTGGCGGGGAGTCTGCCGGCAAAGGTGCTGCGTTGGCAAGACCTGGGCACCAGCGGCTTGCTGACCACGCAATGCGAAGCCGCTACTGTGCGGGTTCGTCTGGCGGGTGCGGTCGCCAGTCAGTGGCAAGTGGGTCAAACCGTTCATGTGCAAGTGATTGGCTCACACAGTTGCTTTTATGAAAACGAGGAATTGATCGTATGAAACCAGTCAATCAAAAGGCTTGGCTTCTGATTCTGCCGGTGGTGATTTGCGTGGCGTTTTCAGCCATTTTGCCGCTCATGACGGTGGTCAATTATTCGGTGCAAGACATCATCTCGCCCGAGCGTCGGGTGTTTGTCGGCACCGAATGGTTTGCTGCGGTCATGCGTGACCAAGACTTGCATGACGCGTTGTTGCGGCAGTTGGTGTTTTCTTTGTCTGTGTTGTTGATCGAAATCCCGTTGGGCATTGCACTTGCCTTATCCATGCCTGCCAAAGGGTGGCAGGCATCGGTGACCTTGGTGCTGGTGGCCTTGTCGCTGTTGATCCCTTGGAACGTGGTGGGCACCATCTGGCAAATTTTCGGGCGCGCTGACATCGGGCTGTTGGGCGCTTCCTTGCAAGCCTTAGGGGTTGATTACAACTACACCGGCAATGCGCGAGACGCATGGCTGACCGTGTTGGTGATGGATATTTGGCATTGGACCCCGCTGGTGGGCTTGCTGGCTTACGCCGGACTGCGCAGTATTCCTGACGCTTATTACCAAGCCGCACAAATTGACGGCGCTTCAAAGTTGGCCGTTTTCAGATTTATTCAATTGCCCAAATTACGCGGCGTGTTGGTGATCGCCGTGTTGCTTCGGTTCATGGACAGCTTCATGATATACACCGAGCCCTTTGTGTTGACGGGCGGCGGACCGGGCAATGCCACCACATTTTTGAGCCAATATTTGACGCAAAAAGCTGTGGGTCAATTTGATTTGGGACCGGCGGCGGCGTTTTCATTGATTTACTTTTTGATCATTTTGCTGCTTTGCTTCATTCTTTATAACTGGATGCAAAGTGTGGGCACCCAAGCCAAGGAGAGCAACCATGGATGAGCGCCGCTTCAAAAAGCGCACCGTGTTTTTGCTGCTCTATCTGATGTTTGCCTTGTTGCCCATTTATTGGATGGTCAACATGAGTTTCAGAACCAACCAAGAAATCCTCTCGAGCTTTGCGCTTTTTCCGGCTGATCCAACTTGGAACAACTACCTCACCATCTTCACCGACCCTTCGTGGTATTCGGGCTATATCAACAGCCTGATTTATGTATTGATCAATACACTGATATCGGTGCTGGTGGCCTTGCCAGCGGCCTATGCGTTTTCTCGCTACAGATTTTTGGGCGACAAGCATGTGTTTTTTTGGTTGTTGACCAACCGCATGACACCCCCTGCAGTGTTCTTGCTGCCATTTTTTCAGCTCTACAGCACCGTGGGATTGATGGACACGCATATCGCCGTGGCGATGGCGCATTTGTTGTTCAACGTACCACTGGCGGTGTGGATTTTGGAAGGCTTTATGAGCAGCATTCCCCGAGAAATTGATGAGACTGCTTACATTGACGGCTACAGCTTTCCCGCATTTTTCATCAAGGTTTTTTTGCCCTTGATCAAAGCAGGTGTGGGTGTCACGGCCTTTTTCTGTTTCATGTTCAGCTGGGTCGAATTGTTGCTGGCGCGCACCCTCACCAGTGTCAACGCCAAACCGATTGTGGCCACCATGACGCGCACCGTGAGCGCATCGGGCATGGACTGGGCCACCTTGGCGGCTGCCGGTGTTTTGACCATCGTGCCGGGCGCCATCGTGATCTGGTTTGTGCGGCATTACATCGCCAAAGGTTTTGCCATGGGGCGCGTATGAACAGGAGTGCATCGCATGCTTGAGTGGATGGTATGGACCTTGCCGGTGGCTGTCTTTTTCATTTGCATTGTGTTGATGTTGATCGGCATGACGGTCTGGGAGCGACGTTCACCGACCGTGGCGCGCAAGGGTTGGCTGCCTTTGGTGACAACTCGCGGTGACCGCATGTTCATTGGCCTGTTGGGCGCTGCGTATGTGCACCTGATGTTTGTCGGGTTGGCTGGTGAAATGTTGATTTGGTTCGAATTAAGCGAGGAGCCCTCCATTTGGTGGGCAACCGCAATGAGCGCGGTGTGGCTGGTTCTTGTGATGCGCAAGGGCTAGCCAGGCCATTCCTTGACACGGTCTGTAACTTCCCCACGACACGTGTTCTCTCAATGCAAGGGGAATTTTTCAGGAGACGGGCATGAAATTGAAATACAGTGCAATCGCCTTCGCAGCAGCAGCGCTGGTCCTGGGCCAAAGCGCCTGGGCCGGTGAAGCAGAAGCGAAAAAATGGGTGGACAACGAGTTTCAGCCATCTACCTTGTCCAAAGACAAGCAGATGGCAGAAATGAAATGGTTTATCGAAGCCGCTAAAAAACTGCAAGCCAAAGGCGTCAAGGAAATTTCGGTGGTGTCTGAAACCATCACCACCCATGAGTACGAATCCAAAACACTTGCCAAGGCTTTCACAGAAATCACCGGTATCACCGTCAAACATGACCTGATCCAAGAGGGTGATGTGGTGGAAAAACTGCAAACGTCCATGCAATCGGGCAAGTCGATTTACGACGGCTGGATTTCTGACTCTGATTTGATCGGTACCCATTACCGTTACGGCAAGATCATGAACCTGACCGACTACATGGCCGGCGCAGGGAAAGAATGGACCAACCCCGGATTGGATTTAAAGGATTTCATCGGCACCAGTTTCACCACCGGTCCTGATAAGAAGCTCTACCAATTGCCCGACCAGCAATTTGCCAACCTGTACTGGTTCCGTGCCGACTTGTTTGACCGCAAAGACATCAAAGACAAATTCAAGGCGAAATTCGGCTACGACTTGGGTGTGCCCCTCAACTGGAGTGCTTACGAAGACATCGCAGAGTTCTTCACCAACGATGTGAAAACCATTGATGGCAAGCCAATTTACGGTCACATGGACTACGGCAAAAAAGACCCGTCACTGGGCTGGCGTTTCACCGATGCCTGGTTGTCCATGGCAGGTACAGCTGACATCGGCATTCCCAATGGTCGTCCGGTGGACGAGTGGGGTATCCGCGCTTCCGCAGACGGCTGTAACCCGCAAGGTGCCTCGGTGGCCCGTGGCGGTGCCACCAACTCTCCCGCTGCTGTCTATGCGTTGACCAAGTATGTGGACTGGATGAAGAAATACTCACCCAAAGAAGCCATCGGCATGACTTTCGGTGAAGCTGGCCCTGTGCCTGCCCAAGGCCAAATCGCTCAGCAAATCTTTTGGTACACCGCTTTCACTGCGGACATGACCAAACCCGGTTTGCCCGTGGTGAATGCCGACGGCACACCTAAGTGGCGCATGGCGCCAGGACCTAACGGTCCTTACTGGAAGAAAGGCATGCAAAACGGCTACCAAGACGTGGGTTCATGGACGTTCTTTAAAGACCACGATGCCAACAAAACCGCTGCAGCTTGGCTTTATGCGCAGTTCGTGACTGCCAAAACCACGTCTTTGAAGAAAACCATTGTCGGCTTGACACCTATCCGTGAGTCTGACATCCGCTCTGAAGCCATGACCAAAATGGCGCCCAAGCTTGGCGGCTTGGTTGAGTTCTACCGCAGCCCCGCGCGTGTGGCTTGGACACCGACTGGCACCAACGTGCCTGACTATCCCAAGTTGGCACAACTGTGGTGGAAAAACGTGGCTGTGGCTGTGACTGGTGAGAAAACACCACAACAAGCCATGGACAACCTGGCCAACGAAATGGACGATGTGATGGCGCGTTTGGAGCGTGCAGGCATGGCCCGTTGTGCGCCTAAGCTCAACCCCAAAGGTGACCCTGCGAAGTACTTGAGCGACAAAGCTGCACCGTGGGCCAAGCTGGCCAACGAGAAGCCAAAGGGCGAAACCATTGCCTATGAAAAGCTGCTCAATGCTTGGAAGGAAGGCCGCGTTCGCTGATGACAGACGGGGCATCGCTTGGTGGCGATGCCCCATGTCTTGAAGGTCTGTCCCGACAAGGTGACAGACCTTGCATTGGTCTGTTACCCATGACCCGCAAAGATTTATTTCAGCAGTTAACAACAACCCCCAGCTTTGACATTGCCATTATTGGAGGCGGTGCCACAGGTTTAGGCGTTGCCTTGGAGGCCAGTTCTCGCGGCTACAAGGTGGTTTTGCTCGACTCACACGATTTCGCCAAAGGGACTTCTTCGCGCTCGACCAAATTGGTGCATGGAGGTGTCCGCTACTTGGCCCAAGGCAATTTCAGCCTGGTGCGAGAAGCGCTGCATGAGCGCTCAGTGCTATTGAACGACGCGCCACATCTTGCGCAGCCAATTCCCTTTGTGATGCCTTCATACCGCTGGTGGGAAACCTGGTTTTATGGCAGTGGCTTGAAACTCTACGATTTTTTAGCTGGCACCGATGGACTGGGGCGTACCGAATTTTTGTCGTCCCAAGAAGTGATGTCTCGCATGCCTGGCCTCAAACCCAAGGGTTTGCATGGTGGCGTGCAATATTGGGACGGTCAATTTGACGACGCCCGATTTGCCATTAATTTGGCAAGAACCGCTGCGCGCGAGGGCGCGTTACTCATCAATTACTGTGGCGTCAAGCAACTCAAACATGCCAGCGGCCGGTTGACAAACCTGGTGTGCGAGGACGGTGAAACCGGGCAAACCTATGAAGTTCATGCCTCGTGCGTGATCAATGCTACCGGCGTGTGGGTTGACCAATTGCGGCAACTTGATGCCAGCGAACAGGGGGTAACGGTCACCCCCATGGTGGCGCCAAGCCAGGGCGTGCATCTGGTGGTCGATCGGGATTTTTTGCCTGGAGACCATGCGTTGTTGGTACCTAAGACCGAAGATGGCCGCGTGTTGTTTGCTGTTCCATGGTTGGGCAAAGTGATTCTGGGCACCACAGACACGCCGCGCTCTGATATGCCCAGGGAGCCGCAAGCATTCGAAGACGAGGTGGCTTTTATATTGAATGAGTCCGCCCGTTATTTGTCCAAACCTTTGAGCCGCAGTGATGTGCGCAGCGTTTGGGTCGGTTTGCGCCCCTTGGTCAAACGCACGGCTGAAGAAGACAAAAACACCAAGGGCTTGAGCAGAGAGCACTCGGTGAGCGTCAGTCGCAGCGGGCTGGTCACCGTCACTGGCGGAAAATGGACCACCTATCGGGCCATGGCACAAGATGTCTTGGCACAATGTGTGGCGCACCAATTGCTGCCAGCGTCATCATCTGCCGCCAACCTTGCCAGACCAAGTTTCATGGGTGCTCGCCACATTAATTCCCCGCCAGTGAGCCTGACCCAACCCCAAGGCATGCACTTGTATGGCGATGAACAAACCGAGGTCACGCAATTGCCCGGCGCACACAACTGGCTGGCCGTGGGCTTGAACGAAGCCATGGTGCGGTTTGCTGTGCGGAAAGAATACGCCCGCAATGTAGAAGACATCCTGGCGCGCAGATCCCGCTTGCTGTTTCTAGATGCCAACGCCTCTATGGCCGTGGCAGCCTTGGTCGCGGAGATTTTGGTGGAAGAAGGTTGCGAAAAAACAGAACTTAATAGTTATTTATCAATGGCGCAGGGTTATAAATTGCCCGATTGAAGCCCGCCCCGAAAGGCTTGCGTGTGTGTTTTAGGGTAAAAATTCATAAAACTAGTCGTTTGGCGAAAAAACTATGCCATAATTGCGGGCTCAGCTTTTCAAACGGCTGGGAAATCACGCCCAAACAAATGCACCGCAAATGGTTTGCTGTGCAAATGACGGGCCCAAGACTGATCGAGCAAGATCAACCTTTTCGGGTTGTTCGGGTTTGATACAAGTTGGGAAACAGAAATGATCCAGACAGAATCCAGATTAGAGGTCGCCGACAACACCGGTGCGAAGTCCGTTTTGTGCATCAAGGTGCTCGGCGGATCTAAGCGTCGTTATGCCAGCGTGGGCGACATCATCAAAGTAAGCATCAAAGAGGCTGCGCCTCGCGGCCGCGTCAAAAAAGGCGAAATCTACAGTGCCGTGGTGGTTCGCACCGCCAAAGGCATTCGCCGCAGCGATGGTTCGCTTGTCAAATTTGACAGCAACGCTGCCGTGCTTCTCAACGCCAAACTCGAGCCTATCGGCACACGTATCTTTGGACCGGTCACGCGCGAACTGCGCACCGAGCGTTTCATGAAGATCGTCTCCTTGGCCCCCGAAGTACTCTGAGGACCTGACCATGAACAAATTACGTAAAGGCGATGAAGTTATCGTCATCACGGGCCGCGACAAAGGCAAGCGCGGCAAAATTGCATTGCGCCAGGACGACTCGCACTTGTTGGTCGAGGGCATCAACTTGGTGAAGAAACACACCAAGCCCAACCCCATGGCTGGCACCACTGGCGGCATTGTTGAAAAAACCATGCCTATTCACCAGTCCAATGTCGCCATCTACAACGCCACCTCCGGCAAAGCCGATCGCGTGGGCATCAAGATCAATTCCGATGGTTCGAAGGTTCGCGTCTTCAAGTCCAGCGGTGAAGCTATCAAGGTTGCATAAACATGGCACGTCTCCAACAACACTATCGTGAAAAAGTGGTTCCCGATTTGACCGCCAAGTTTGGCTACAAGTCGCCCATGCAAGTGCCTCGCCTGACAAAAATCACCCTGAACATGGGTGTTTCAGAAGCGGTGGCCGACAAGAAAGTCATGGACCACGCCGTCGGCGACATGGGCAAAATTGCCGGTCAAAAACCTGTGGTGACCAAAGCACGCAAAGCGATCGCTGGTTTCAAAATTCGTGAGCAACAAGCCATTGGTTGTATGGTCACATTGCGCGGCGTTCGCATGTATGAATTCCTCGACCGTTTTGTAACGGTTGCCTTGCCTCGCGTGCGTGACTTTCGTGGTATTTCCGGTCGCGCGTTTGACGGTCGTGGTAACTACAACATCGGTGTGAAAGAGCAAATCATCTTTCCCGAAATCGAGTATGACAAGGTTGATGCCCTGCGCGGTCTCAATATCAGTATCACCACCACGGCCAAGACTGACGAAGAGTGCAAAGCACTGCTCGCCGCTTTCCGTTTCCCGTTCAAGAACTGAGGTGTCCTGTGGCTAAAGTAGCTTTGATCGAGCGCGAGCTCAAGCGTGACAAACTGGTCGCCAAGTACGCGAAAAAACACGCGGAACTGAAAGCGATTTCAACCGACTTCAAACGCAGCGACGAAGAGCGCGCAGCGGCTCGTTTGGAATTGCAAAAGTTGCCTCGCAACGCCAATCCGACACGTCAGCGCAACCGCTGTGCCATCACTGGCCGCCCACGTGGCACCTTCCGTCAATTTGGCTTGGGTCGCGCCAAGATCCGTGAAATGGCCTTCGCAGGCAATATTCCCGGCATCACCAAAGCCAGCTGGTAAGCAGGCAGGAGAAATTCAATATGAGCATGAGTGATCCCATTGCCGACCTGTTGACGCGTATCCGCAACGCGCAAATGGTGGCCAAGCCGACCGTGTCGGTGCCATCGTCCAAGGTCAAAATTGCCATTGTCCAGGTCTTGAAAGACGAGGGCTATATCGATGGCTTCCGTGTCAAAACCGATGACGGCAAATCCGAATTGGAAATTTCCCTGAAATATTACGCAGGCCGTCCCGTGATCGAGCGCATCGAGCGCGTGTCACGCCCTGGTTTGCGTGTTTACAAGGGACACAACGCCATTCCGCAAGTCATGAACGGATTGGGTGTGGCAATTGTCACCACGCCCCAAGGTGTCATGACCGATCGCAAAGCACGCGCCACTGGCGTGGGCGGCGAAGTTCTTTGCTACGTGGCTTAAGGGAGAAACACAGATGTCCCGCGTTGCCAAAATGCCCGTCACCGTTCCCGCAGGAGTGGACGTGACCATGAATGAACAACACATCAGCGTCAAAGGCGCTGGTGGCCAACTCTCAATTGCTAATAATGCTTTGGTCAAGGTCGTGCGTCAGGGCGAAAGCATGACGTTCGAAGCCGCCAACGAAAGCCGCGAAGCCAACGCCATGAGCGGCACACTTCGTCAGTTGGTCAACAACATGGTGGTCGGTGTCACCAAAGGCTTTGAGAAAAAACTCAACTTAGTCGGCGTGGGCTACAAAGCCGCTGCACAAGGCGCCAAATTGAACTTGGCTGTCGGCTACTCGCACCCTGTCAATATCGATATGCCTTCCGGTATCAAGGTCGAAACACCGACACCTACTGAGGTCATCATCAAAGGTGCAGACCGCCAACGTGTCGGTCAAATTGCTGCCGAAATTCGCGCTGTTCGTCCGCCTGAGCCTTACAAGGGCAAAGGTATCCGTTATTCGGACGAAAAGATCACGATCAAAGAGACCAAGAAGAAATAAGGAGCTGCAACATGCTAAGCAAAAAACAGCAGCGTCTGCGTCGTTCGCGCCAAACCCGTATCCGTATTGCCACACAAGGCGTGGCGCGTTTGACCGTCAACCGCACCAACCTACATATCTATGCCAGCGTCATCTCCGGCGACGGCACCAAAGTGATTGCCACCGCTTCCACCGCTGAATCCGAAGTGCGTCAAGCATTGGGTGCGGTGGGCAAGGGCGGTAACCAATCAGCAGCTGAAGTCATTGGCAAGCGTATCGCTGAAAAAGCCAAAGCCGCTGGCGTGGAGAAAGTTGCTTTTGACCGTGCTGGCTTCGCCTACCACGGTCGCGTCAAAGCCCTGGCCGATGCTGCGCGTGCAGCCGGCTTGCAGTTCTAACCGATACGGATAACAACATGGCAAAAGTTCAAGCAAAAATGCAAGACGACAGTCGTGACGACGGTCTGAAGGAAAAAATGATCGCGGTCAATCGCGTCACCAAAGTGGTCAAAGGCGGTCGTATTCTCGGCTTCGCCGCACTCACTGTGGTCGGCGATGGCGATGGCCGTGTCGGCATGGGCAAAGGCAAATCCAAGGAAGTGCCAGCTGCTGTGCAAAAGGCCATGGAAGAGGCCCGCCGCAACATGCACAAAGTGTCATTGAAAAACGGCACCATCCACCACAACGTCACCGGTCACCACGGTGCTGCCAATGTGCAAATGGCGCCAGCCCCCAAGGGTACCGGCATCATTGCAGGCGGTCCAATGCGTGCGGTGTTCGAAGTCATGGGCATCACCGACATCGTGGCCAAAAGCCATGGTTCATCCAACCCTTACAACATGGTGCGTGCCACGTTGGATGCATTGATCAAATCCACCACCGCTGCTGAAGTCGCAGCCAAGCGTGGCAAGAGCGTCGAAGATCTCTTCGTCTAATCCGGAAGCAGCGATATGACCACATCTACTTCAACCGTCAAAGTGCAATTGGTGCGCAGCCCCATCGGCACCAAAGAGTCCCACCGCGCCACTGTGCGTGGTCTGGGTTTGCGCAAAATCGGCAGCACCAGCGAATTGCAGGACACACCTGCGGTGCGCGGCATGATCAACAAGATCAGCTACCTGGTCAAAGTTCTCTAAGGGCCACAGCCATGCAACTCAATGAAATCAAGCCCGCAGACGGCTCCCGCAAAAACCGCCGCCGTGTCGGCCGTGGTATTGGCTCAGGTCTGGGCAAAACCGCAGGTCGCGGTCACAAAGGTCAAAAGTCCCGCTCAGGCGGCTACCACAAAGTAGGTTTTGAAGGCGGTCAAATGCCTTTGCAACGTCGTTTGCCCAAGCGCGGCTTCAAGTCACGCACACTGCGTTACAACGAAGAAGTCACTTTGGCCTCATTGCAAACTTTGCAAGCCACAGACATTGACATGCTGACGTTGAAAACCGCTGGCCTCATCAGCCAAATGGCCAAAGTGGTCAAAGTCATCAAGACTGGCGAAATTTCTCGTGCCGTCAAATTAAATGGAATTGGCGCAACAGCAGCTGCCAAAACCGCGATTGAAGCCGCTGGCGGCTCGGTCGCTTAAGTACACAAAACCACAGAAAGAAACCATTGGCTACAGGCGCATCTATGGGCAAAACAGACAAGTACGGTGACTTGCGTCGTCGGCTCGTCTTTTTGTTGCTCGCCTTGGTGGTGTACCGCATTGGCACGCACATTCCAGTGCCGGGTATTGATCCCAACCAACTGCAACAGCTCTTCAAGGGACAAGAAGGCGGCATTCTCAACCTGTTCAATATGTTTTCAGGCGGGGCTTTGTCTCGTTTCAGTATTTTTGCGCTCGGCATCATGCCTTACATCTCTGCGTCCATCATCATGCAGTTGATGTCGTATGTGGTTCCCAGCATGGAAGCCTTGAAAAAAGAAGGCGAAGCTGGCCGTCGCAAGATCACCCAATACACCCGCTACGGCACATTGGCTTTGGCGGTGTTCCAGTCACTCGGTATTGCTGTGGCGCTGGAATCATCTGCTGGCTTGGTCAATGTACCCGGCATCGGTTTTCGAGTCACCGCCATGGTGTCGCTCACGGCAGGCACCATGTTCTTGATGTGGTTGGGCGAGCAAATCACCGAGCGTGGTTTGGGCAATGGCATTTCCATCATCATTTTTGCGGGCATTGCAGCTGGCCTGCCGCAGTCTATCGGTGGCTTGCTCGAGTTAGTCCGAACAGGCGCGATGAGCATCATTGTTTCCTTGCTGATCGTTCTTTTGGTGGCTGCCATCACTTACTTTGTGGTGTATGTGGAGCGTGGCCAGCGCAAAATTCTGGTCAATTACGCGCGCCGTCAAGTGGGCAACAAAGTCTATGGTGGTCAGTCTTCACACCTGCCTCTGAAGCTCAATATGTCGGGCGTGATTCCGCCTATTTTTGCGTCTTCCATCATTTTGTTGCCCTCAACCATCGTCAGCTGGTTCAGCGCAGGCTCAAGCCTCAACTGGCTCAAAGACATCTCTGCTGCCTTGTCTCCAGGGCAGCCGCTCTACATCTTGTTGTATGCCGTAGCCATCATCTTTTTCTGCTTTTTCTATACCGCGTTGGTGTTCAACAGCCGTGAGACAGCAGACAATTTGAAAAAGAGTGGCGGCTTTATCCCCGGCATTCGTCCCGGTGACCAAACAGCCAAGTTCATCGACAAAATTTTGTTGCGCCTGACATTGGCTGGCGCCATTTACATCACCTTTGTGTGTTTGGTTCCCGAGTTCCTGATCCTCAAGTACAACGTGCCGTTCTATTTCGGCGGTACGTCTTTGCTGATTATTGTGGTGGTCACCATGGATTTCATGGCGCAAGTGCAAAACTACCTCATGAGTCAGCAGTACGAATCGTTGCTTAAAAAGGCCAACTTCAAGATGGCTCCAGGTGGCTGATTGGGCGCATGGCGAAGGACGACGTCATCCAGATGCTGGGAGAGGTGGTTGAAAACCTGCCCAATGCAACTTTCCGGGTCAAACTGGAAAATGGACACGTGGTGCTCGGACACATATCCGGCAAGATGCGAATGCACTACATCCGCATCCTGCCGGGAGACAAAGTGACAGTGGAAATGACGCCCTATGACTTGAGCAGGGCAAGAATTGTGTTCCGCGCCAAGTGAGGCGTTGAACGAAAGAGTTTGTTGGGATACGCAAGGTGCGTGTCCCTGGTTTTTAGGAGAATGAAATGAAAGTTTCGGCTTCGGTCAAAACAATTTGCCGCAACTGCAAGATCATCCGCCGCAAGGGCGTGGTGCGGGTCATCTGTACCGACCCGCGTCACAAACAGCGTCAAGGCTGATCGCACAACGCATTCAAGAGGTTTCTCATGGCACGTATCGCAGGTATCAACATTCCCCCGCACAAGCACACTGAAGTGGGCTTGACATCCATTTTCGGCATCGGCCGTACCCGTGCACGCAAAATTTGCGAAGCATGTGGCATTGCTTATGCGAAAAAAATCAAAGATTTGTCAGATGCTGACTTAGAAAAAATCCGCGATCAAATTGCTCACTTCACCATTGAAGGTGATTTGCGCCGTGAAACCACCATGAACATCAAGCGTTTGATGGACATTGGTTGTTACCGCGGTTTCCGCCATCGCCGCGGTCTGCCCATGCGTGGTCAGCGTACCCGTACCAATGCACGTACCCGCAAGGGCCCCCGTAAGGCGGCTCAATCGCTGAAGAAATAAAGAGGGACCTCCATGGCAAAAGCACCCGTCAACTCAGCCGCACAACGCGTGCGCAAAAAAGTCCGCAAAAATGTGGCGGATGGCATTGCACACGTGCATGCTTCATTCAACAACACCATCATCACCATCACAGACCGCCAAGGCAATGCCTTGTCATGGGCATCGTCTGGTGGACAAGGTTTCAAGGGCTCACGCAAGTCCACACCGTTTGCCGCTCAGGTGGCTTCCGAAGTGGCCGGCCGTGCAGCCATGGATCAAGGCATCAAGAACCTCGACGTCGAAATCAAAGGACCTGGCCCTGGCCGCGAGTCTTCGGTTCGTGCGTTAGCCGCCTTGGGCATTCGCATCAATTCCATCTCTGATGTAACGCCGGTTCCTCACAACGGATGCCGTCCGCAAAAGCGCCGTCGCATCTGATTTCAAACCAAGCCCACCGCCGCTGACATTGCGTCTGCGGCTCCCCGTCCCAGTGGCGGGCAGTTGACAAAAAGGAAGATCAAGTGGCACGTTACTTAGGCCCCAAGGCCAAACTCTCCCGCCGTGAAGGCACCGACTTGTTTCTCAAGAGCGCACGTCGTTCTATTGCAGACAAGTCCAAGTTCGACAGCAAGCCTGGACAGCATGGCCGCACCTCTGGTCAGCGTATGTCTGACTTCGGTTTGCAGTTGCGCGAAAAACAAAAAGTCAAACGCATGTATGGCGTGTTGGAGCGTCAGTTCCGCCGCTATTTCGCCATGGCTGACCAACAAAAAGGCAACACTGGTTCCAACCTGTTGTCATTGCTGGAGTCACGCTTGGACAACGTGGTGTACCGCATGGGCTTTGGTTCAACCCGTGCCGAGGCGCGCCAGTTGGTGTCACACAAAGCCATCACTGTCAACGGCCACCAGGTGAATATTCCTTCTTATCTGGTCAAGGCTGGTGATGTGGTGAGCGTGCGTGAGAAATCCAAAAAACAAGGACGCGTGCTCGAAGCCTTGCAATTGGCCACGCAAGTGGGCATGCCGGCGTGGGTCGATGTCAACATCGACAAAGCCGAAGGTGTTTTCAAGAAAGCACCTGACCGTGACGAATTTGCGGCTGACATCAACGAATCATTGATCGTTGAGTTGTATTCGCGTTAACCGAGGCATCTCAGCCTCCTGAATCCGCCGCTTCGCATACTTTTATGCGAAGGTCATCATCTAGCCTTACCGGTGTAACGAACCGGGGGTACTGAGAGGAAAAAAACGAATGCAAACAAATCTTTTAAAGCCAAAAGCCATTCAGGTCGAGCAACTTGGCCACAACAAATCCAAAGTCACACTCGAGCCGTTCGAGCGCGGCTACGGGCACACATTGGGCAATGCGTTGCGCCGTGTGCTGTTGTCTTCCATGGTCGGCTATGCAGTCACCGATGTCACCATCGCTGGCGTTCTGCATGAATACTCATCTATCGACGGCGTGCAAGAAGACGTGGTCAATATTTTGCTCAACCTCAAGGGCGTGGTGTTCAAACTCCACAACCGCGATGAAGTCACACTCAGTCTGCGCAAAGACGGTGAAGGTCAGGTCACAGCCGCTGACATCCAAACACCGCATGATGTGGAAATCATCAACCCTGGCCATGTGATTGCCAATTTGTCGCATGGCGGCAAGATCGACATTCAACTCAAGGTGGAAAAAGGCCGCGGCTATGTGCCTGGCTCTATGCGCCGCCATGCTGACGAAGCCACCAAATCCATTGGTCGTATTGTGTTGGATGCTTCATTCTCGCCGGTCAAGCGGGTGAGCTATAGCGTTGAAAACGCACGTGTAGAACAACGCACCGACCTCGACCGTTTGGTGGTTGAGATCGAAACCAACGGCGCGATTACCGCAGAAGATGCCGTGCGTTCTTCCGCCAAGATTCTGGTCGAACAACTCGCTGTGTTTGCACAACTGGAAGGCGCCGAACTGCCAGACTTTGATTCAAGTCCTGCGCGCAGCGGCGGCACGCCTGTTGATCCGATTTTATTGCGCCCTGTGGATGAACTCGAACTCACTGTGCGTTCAGCCAATTGCCTCAAAGCAGAAAATATTTTCTACATTGGCGATCTGATTCAACGCACCGAAAACGAATTGCTCAAGACCCCGAACCTGGGCCGCAAATCTTTGAACGAAATCAAAGAAGTGTTGGCTTCACGCGGTTTGACATTGGGCATGAAGCTCGAAGGCTGGCCGCCCAGCGGCTTGGAAGCCAAGCGTATTTAAAACAAAACAGAGCGGTGTTCACACCGCCTCCCCTGGCCGTACCTGATACGGCGGCCGGCAAAACAACGTCACAAAGGAAAAATCATGCGTCACGGACACGGACTTCGCAAACTCAACCGCACCAGCTCACACCGACTGGCCATGTTGCAAAACATGATGAACTCGTTGATCGAACACGAAGTCATCAAAACCACTCTGCCTAAAGCCAAAGAACTGCGTCGCGTCATCGAACCGATGTTGACACTGGGCAAAGAGCCCACACTCTCCAACAAGCGTTTGGCATTCAATCGCTTGCGTAACCGCGACAACGTCGTCAAGTTGTTTGCAGAGCTGGGCCCCCGTTACAAGACACGTCCCGGTGGCTACACACGCATTTTGAAAATGGGTTACCGAGTCGGGGACAACGCACCGATGGCATTGGTCGAGTTGGTTGACCGCCCAGAAGTGCAAGACACACCCGCAGTCAGCGAATAACAGTTACAATGAAGAACACGACGCGCGATGGAGCAGCCTGGTAGCTCGTTGGGCTCATAACCCAAAGGTCGCAAGTTCAAATCTTGCTCGCGCAACCAAACACCACAACGCCCACTTTCAGTGGGCGTTTTGCATGGAACAAGCCATTCACAAACCCCATGTCACACACACTGACACAGGTACAAGCCAAAGCCAAACGCATTGAATTGCACACAGCATCCGGTCTGCAAGTCTGGCATGTATGGAACGAATCAGCAGGCCATCCACTGGTGTTGTTACACGGCGGCAGTGGCAGTTGGAACCACTGGGTGCGAAACGTGGAAGCGCTCTCACAAAACAGAGCCGTGTGGGCTGTCGATTTACCTGGCATGGGCGATTCTGAATCGCCACCTGGCGCGTTAGATGCAGACGATTTACCCGAACCATTGGCGCAGGCCATGAGCCAGTTGTGGGGTGTAGCGGCAGTGGACATGGTCGGATTTTCATTCGGCGGCTTGGTGCTTGGGTTTTTGGCGGCAGCACATCCGCATCTGATCAAGCGCATGGTCATGGTGGGCATTCCCGGTTTGGGTTTGTCAAATCAAATTGTGAATATGCGCGGATTTCGTGCTGACATGACACAGCAGCAACGGTATGAAGTGCATCGCAATAACTTGCTGGCCATCATGTTGCATGACGAGGCTTTGATCACGCCTGATTTGCTCGACATGCAAGAGCACAATGTGCAACGCGACCGCATGCGCCGCAGGCGTATTGCAAGAAGTGACGCCATGTTGCACCTGATGCCACGCTGGCAATCTGAAGTGCATGGCATTTGGGGCGCGCATGATGCGCTCTACGATGGCAGCCTAGACCGCATACAAGGATTGCTCTCAGCCTGTGACTTGCGCAGCTTTCAAGTCATCGCAGATGCTGGCCATTGGGTGCAGTTCGAACAGGCAGAAAAATTCAATGAACTGTTGCAGCAATGCTTGCATATTTAAACCAAAGTCAATGCGCTAAATTGTCGGGAAGCACAGCAGTGACTTCAATTTCAACCAAAGCGCGAGGCTCAATCAAAGCCTGTACCACCACACACGTCATCGCCGGAAAATTCTTACCCATGATCGAGCGATAGACTTCGCCAAGCGCTTTAAGACTGGCACTGTAAGTTTTTCGGTCAGTGACGTACCAAGTCATGCGCACCATGTGCTCCGGGGCTGCACCGGCGCAAGACAACACTGCCAGTACATTGCGCAGTGCTTGCGCAGTTTGCTGAATAAAGTCATCAGACTCAAACTGCTGTGATGCATTCCAGCCAATTTGACCGCCAACAAAAATCTGTTGTCCACGGGCAGAAATACCGTTGGCGTAGCCCTTTGGGGCTAGCCAATCTGGCGGGCATAAAACAGTGTGCATAACAGGACCTTTGGTGAGCGCTTGATGGCGTAACTTGTAGCGTTGAAGTTTGCCCGAAGCAGTGCGTGGCAGCGTATCTACAAAAACGATATCACGGGGATACTTATAAGGTGCCAAATGCTTCTTCACATGGTCTTGCAAGGCTTTAACCATGACATCAGCATTTGAGCAATCGGCAGCCAGCACGCAAAAAGCTTGCACCAACATGCCGCGTTCAGGATCCGGTTTACCAATCACCGCACATTGAGACACAGCGGGGTGTGACAAAAGTGTGTCCTCAATTTCAGGCCCACTGATGTTGTAGCCTGAAGAGACAATCATGTCATCAGCGCGGGCGTGGTAGAAAAAATACCCTTCTTCATCTTGAGAGACGGTATCGCCCGGAAAATTCCAGCCTGCTTGCACATAGGTGGCTTGACGCAGATCATTCAAATACAGGCAACCCGTGGGACCACGAACAGCAAGACGACCGGGCGTACCGCGCTCCACTTCTTGGCCATCGGCATCCAAAACACAGGCTTCATAGCCAGGTACAACCTTGCCCAAGCTGGCAGGTTTGGACTCAGATGGGGGAGAGGAAATAAAGATATGGAACATTTCGGTCGCGCCCAAACCGTCTAACAATTCAAGGCCTGTTTGCTCGCGCCATAAGCGACGGGTGGCATCGGGTAAGGCTTCGCCCGCACTCACACACAGGCGCAAATGTGGCAGTGGTGTTTGCAAAACAAAGGCGGCCATTTGTCGGTAAAAAGTAGGCGCGGTGTAGCACACCGTGCATTTGGTCTCAGCCATCAATCTCACCATGCGTTCGG
>Ga0255132_1000365_pt1 | contig 18154 bp, 12 predicted proteins | sample Law_Law_RepA_8d_FD_188551 | JGI IMG/M metagenome (GOLD analysis project Ga0255132, IMG submission 188551) | Freshwater microbial communities from St. Lawrence River, New York, United States - Law_Law_RepA_8d | ecosystem: Environmental > Aquatic > Freshwater > River | place: USA: New York...
CTGGTGATCAATTCCAGGCATTGGCGGGCGATGGCTCAGTCCGGACGGTGAAGGATTCGATTTCTGGTGATTTGCTCGCTTCCATGGCCAGCCGGTCCGGTGGCGAGGCCGCATCCGTTCCCTGATTCTGAGGTCCAGCCGTCCCAGAGGCAATGCGGAAGCTAAGCTGGGAGAGAATGGTAACAAGGTGCAAAAGACTGTGCCAGAAATAAATCTTGCTTGCCCGGCCAGCAGATACGAGTCGATTTGATTCCAGATTATGGCACTTCTCCATAAAATCCCTTCGATCCGACAGATGATAAAAGGGTTTGTTTGTATCGATCTGGCTTTGCAGGGCCCTTGGGGGGATAATGAAATAGCGGTTTGGGGGTGCTACCCGCCTAACCAAACCCCTTAATTTGGAAAGAAATACCCCTTGGGCAGGCCATGCTGAGTATTTTGGGATCCTCCAAACGCCTGTGTGACGGCCTCACGCGCCGGGATTTAATGCATGTTGGCGGGCTTGGAACCCTTGGGCTTGGGCCTTGGGGGCCAAGTGCTTTGGGTGCGGATACCAAGCCGCTGGGCGAATCGTCGCGTCTGGGGGGATTTGGCCAGGCAAAGCGATGTATCTTGCTTTCACTTTGGGGTTCACCCAGCCAACTGGATACTTGGGACCCAAAACCTGAGGCACCTGTTGAAATTCGGGGTGATATTCGGTCGATCAACACGGCCATACCCGGGGTGCGGGTTAGCGAGATTTTTCCGCGCACCGCAGCGATTTTGAACAAAGTGTGCGTGCTGCGCTCGTTGACGCATCCCTACCCGGTGCATGGGGTGGCCTATGCCACCTCGGGAGTGCCGACCACCGATATACCGCTTGAATCGAAACCGCGCGATTCGCGCCACTGGCCCTTTATCGGCTCGGTGGTGGAGCACCTTGCCTCGCGCGGCAAAACTGGCTTGGTCGATGTGCCGGGCAACTTTGCGCTTCCCTTCCCTTTTGGGTCCAAGCGGGGGCCTGCTCGTTCGGGGCCGTTTGGGGGATTTTTAGGGCCGACCGCTGACCCGGTGTGGTCAGAATTCAGGGCCCCGGGCACCAAGACCTTGGAGCGGGATTCGAACACACCCGGAATTCCACCCAAAATGGTGGCCGACCCTTATTTGGGTATCTTGCCGAGCGACCGGTTTGAATTGTGCAAGCCGGTGGAGGGTTTGACTCTGGACCGAATGAACCCGCGTCTAAGCCTGGCCCGCCAACTGGATGGGGCAGGCGTAATCGAGGGTGGCGAAATCTTTGAGAGGCAGCGGGCCATGGCCATGGCGCTGACCACATCGGGCAAGCTTGGGGATGCCTTGGATGTGCAGCGGGAGCCCATGAAAACCCGCGAAAGCTATGGCATGAACCTGTTTGGCCAATCGTGTCTGGCGGCACGGAGAGTATTGGAGGCGGGTGGCAAGTTTGTGACGGTTTTCTGGGACGAATACGGCCAGGTCAACAGTGGTTGGGACACCCATGTTTTCCATTACCCCAGGCTGCGCGATGAGCTGGGGCCGGGCTTTGACAACGCATTCGCGTCGCTGCTTATCGATCTGGAACAGCGGGGGATGCTCGATGACACTGCGGTGGTGGTGCTAAGTGAGCACGGCCGCACCCCGCGCATGCAAAATGTGCGAGGTGGCGGGCGTGACCACTGGTCGGGGGTGTATTCTGCCGCATTTGCGGGTGGAGGTTTCGCCAAAGGGCGAGTTGTTGGCCGGAGTGATCGCCAAGGTGGTATGCCAGCAGAGACCCCCTTCTCTCCCAAGGATGTTTTGGCGACTGTTTATCACCTGATGGGAATCGAGCCGCACACCGAGATTTATGACCGCATCGGCAGGCCACTGCCTGTGGGGGGAATCGGTCGGGTGCGGGCAGAGTTGTTGGCGTGATGCCGGCCAAGGTTTCAATCACTCGTTGCCATGATTCACACGGTTTTTTGAAAGCCATTTGAGCAAATCGAACGACTCGAATTGGTCGCAGTGAAACCGCTAGGAATGCCTAATGGTTTGATTTCAGACCCAGGCTGCTTGCATTGCCACTGAATTGCCTTATCTTCGGAAAGTTGAAGCCCGTGGTTTTTACTTTGAGGAGATGAGAGTATGAAGAGTTGGTTTTGGAATGCTTGCGCCGCTTGCGCGTTTGCGCTGGTGGCAGGTCAGGCCCAAGCGGCCAAGGTGTTGGTCATCACGGGCGATGAATTTCATGAATGGAAGAAAACAGCACCTTTGATCAAGGAATTGTTAGGCAAAGCCGGCCACACGGTGGACCTCACGGAAAAGCCTGGCAAAGATCTAACCGCGGAAAACCTTGCCCAATACGATGTGCTGGTTTTGAATTATCGCGATACCCCTAAGGGCGCCAAGGAAAATCCTGAAAGCGTATGGTCGGACGCCAACAAGAAGGCTTTTCTTGACGCTGTGAAGGGTGGCAAGGGCCTCTATGTTCACCATTGGTCCTCAGCGGCTTTCACCGCTGACAGCGCCTTGAACAAGGAATATGAAAAGGCCCTTGCGGGTGGTTGGCGCAAGCAGGGGAACCACGGCAAAAAGCATGAGTTCACGGTGACAGTGCGCAAGGATCATCCGATCACCGCAGGAATCAAGGAATTCAAGCATCCTACCGACGAGCTGTACCAAAACTCGGTGATGTTCCCCGAGAGCATAGTGTTGGCCACCGCTTATGCGGAGCCATCGATTGACGCGAAAAACAGCGGCAAGCACGAGCCCATGGTTTGGGTTGCTAATTATGGCAAGGGGCGGGTTGTTGAAAATGTCCTCGGCCACGATACCAGCGCCATGGGCTGCCCGGGTTTTAAAACCCTGCTCATCCGTGGGGTTGAATTCGCGGCCACAGGCGACACCAAGGCACCTCTGGCTGAAGGGTTGAATAAATAGTTTTTTGATATGAAATTAAGTCAGAAGCGAAACCCGGGGATATTGTCACCGGGTTTTGCTTTTGTGGTTACCACTACCTCGGTCTGGCCATGGGCGAGACCAGGTTGAACTGCAGGCGTAACTCCTGATTGACAGTATGGCCGGGCAGTGCCTCGCACGTGGCTTGAATCACCAGGGGTTTGCCGCCTGGGCGGGCATTTTGCGGAATGGACAACTCGAGTGGGGCCTCGTCCAAGTCTGGTTGGACTGTGGTGTCGAGGCCAAATTCGGCGCAAACAAGGCGCACCGGGCCATAAAACCCCTGCCGGTTCAGGCGGATGGTGACAGTGCCCTTTTCGCCTCCCTTGGCCCGGATGGTTTGGCTGGTTAGGGTTGGCTGAAGGGGCCTTTTGGGCAACAAGGTGACCTCAATAGGTGGACCGTTTTCCATTCTCACCACCTGTCGACGCCTGCCCTTGTTGTCGGGGTCATCTTCCTGGGCGGTGATGGTGAATCTTGGCACTAGGTGCAACACCTGGGCCCGGGCGTTGTTGCGACCTTCCAATTGGAATTCAAGACTGTCTTTGTCGGCTTGGATGGTCACTTGACCGTTGTTGCCATTGGAAACCCGCACGGGCGGATCCGGTTGATTTTGGGTTTCCATCAGCGTGACTTGGCCCTGGCCAGTCATTCCCTGCGGCTTTTTTACAGTGAATTTCACGGTTGCCCGGTCGCCTTGGGTCAACTTGATGGTGGTTTGGTCGGGTGTGAGAGTGAGGAGTGGAGGATTGGGTGAAGTCGCCACCAATAGGTCATGTTCCATCCGCACGGGCTGAGGATTGTTGACTTGTTGGGTCGATGGGTAGGCAGGCGCCGCATGGCGTGCTTGGTGTTCGATAGTATTTGCACCGGCAGCCGGTTTGGCCGAACCTGTCACATTGAGGGGCCAGGCTGCCTCAGTCATACCCTGTTCGCCTATCAGTGTTAGCCATGCTCCTCTCTGGCCGGCGGGGATCTGGCAAGGGAGGGCGCGGGTGCCTGGTGGAAGGCGGTCAATGCGCACCTCGATGGGAGCATCAAAACCACCGAGGCGTTCCGCCAGCACCAAAAAAGAAAGTGCCGTTCCGGGTTTCAAACGCGGAATTCCTCCCTGGGTGGTGGGATCTATGGTCACCAAACGGAAATCGGGCCTGGGGGGCCCTACCCGCAAGGCATATACCTGCTGGGGGGACCCACCAAGATTCACATCCCGGGCCGAGACACTTAGTCTGTAGGTGCCATCCCTAGGGGGGGTGAAGCGCAGGGTGGGATCATCGGTTCGATTGAAGAACCACTGGGGGTGAAGTGCCTCTGGGCCATCATCGAATTCTTGGGTGTTTTTGTCGTTATCGCTTTTTAGGCTTAGCACAAAATCGAGGCGGGTCCCCACACGGTCGCCCAGAAGTTCAATCGAAAGCGGTTCACCTTTTTTCGCGTCGAAGCGGAAGAAATCGCGATCGCCCGGTTTTTCAAGCCGAGCGGAAACGACCGCCGGCACAAGGATGGGTGTGGCTTTGTCAGGTGAGTTGTTGTCGCTTTTATCGTCGGGTTCCATCGTGATTTTGTCGCTGACAGGGAGCCAAATTGCCGGGCCGCCTGCAAACCGAAATGGCTTCAAGGGGAGAAGCCCGTTTGGGTTATCAACAGCAGTGGCAGGAGTTGATTCTTCTGAGACAGGCCTAAGAATTAACTTAGCCTGCTCGAGCCCATCCTTGCGACCGGGTACCGGGGTGCCGCCGGGAAGGCCGTGGCCAAAAACCAGACAATCCCCGCCAGAGGGAGATTGGACCAACGGGTGGACCGAATCAATCACCGGCGATTCACCCAGCCGCAACAGATAAAAAGCATCTGGGCCGCTCTCCACATGGCCGAAGCCGAAGATGCGGGCCTTGTAGGTGCCATCGGTTGGTATGCGGAGATCCAGCACCGTGTCGCTATCGACCCGGTCGCGGGCTTGGGCCAACACGCGATTGTCTGGCCCAATTATCTCGACTGCCCCGGGTAGCCGGCTGTCTATGGTGGCGGTTCCCAGCCATGCAAGAAGTCTTTGCCCCTTGGACCCTTCGAACTGATAATAGTCCACATCGGTGGTGGAGCTGATCACTCCAGCTGCTATTTGGTTAAGGTTTAATTTATGGGCACTATCTGGATCATTGTTAGGTTCTTTTTCTTCCACCACGCTCAGGCTTGTCAGCAAAATCTTGCGGGAATTGCTTAGCCCGCCAGCCGTTAAAACCCGCAATTCCACCATTTCATCACCCGCTGTCATGGGCGAGGTTGCCTCCACTCGGCCTACCAGTCGCGAGGGCTGGTTCATGGGTTGGGTGGCCGGGCGTGAGCCGGGTTTCGCAGGTGGTGGTGGAATCTCTTGGGGGATGATTTTGAAACCAAAACCTGTTCTGCTTGCAAGTATTTCCAAAGGATTTTCCACCCCAGTTCCGCGCAATTCTAAAGAGGAAGCCTTTCCTGTTGTCAGTGCCGGAGGAAACACCCGGTTCAATACAGGCGGCTGGTCTAGAAGGGGAGCTTTAGGGGGCGTGGGCTGATTTTGGGCCTGGGGGGTGGTTGAAAAAAACGCCGAAATTACCACAACCAGCACTAGAGAGGTCCAATGTTTGGCCATGACGACCTTTCGTGAAGATGGAGCAAAAAAGCGGTGATGGTGGTTGCAAAACAAAACTGGGGGCTTTTAGTTTTTGTGGGAGAGGGAACCATTGGGTGAGTGCATTCATCTAAAATAAGAGCGTAATCCAAAACTGTTTGGGATGCCAATCAGGTGCTTTTTTGGTGCTTGAAGTGATCAAAAAGTTCCATTGAGCGGAATTTTCTCTTGGAAAATCAAAAATAGAGCGGGTAATATGTCGATAATTCCTAAAGGGAAATCGCCTAGCCTGCCCACGGCTGCCTTCCTGCCTCCGCTTTGTCCCCTTGGCAATATGTGTTCTGCGCAATCCGAATGATGGGGTGAACGATGCTCACACTTTGGGGTTCAGCGGCAAACAATGGCTTTTGCGATGGCATGGGCCGACGGGATTTTATTCGGTTGGGTGCGTTGGGCGGCAGCCTCACCCTGGCCGACATGCTGCGCATGAAGGCTTTGGGGGCTGACAATGGCAAGTCAGGTCCAGCCAGCAAAACCAAATCTGGCAAGGTGAGGGCAGCCATTCTGGTTTACTTGCCAGGTGGCCCATCCCATACGGACATGTATGACCTCAAGCCGGAGGCTCCGGTCGAGTACCGTGGCGAATTCAAGCCGATTGGCACCAATGTGTCGGGTATCCAAATCTGCGAGCATTTTCCCCTGCAGGCGAAAATGTTCGACAAGCTGGCGGTGGTTCGGTCCTTGGTGGCGGTGGACGAGCATTCCGACTCGCAAGTGATGACGGGCTTCAGCGAACAAGTCAACCGGGTGCAGGAGCATCCTTCCTTTGGGTCGGTAGTATCCAAGCTACGGGCCAAGCAAGCTGATGTTGGCCATGGGGCAACCGTGCCAGCGTATGTGAGCCTGCGTGGTATGAGCCGGGGTACCGAACCGGGATTTTTAGGTGTGGCGCATCGCCCGTTCACTCCGAACGGCCCTGGCTTGGCCAACCTGCGCGCGGCGCAACCCAATACCGGTGATAACCTCGATGCCAGACGCAACCTGCTAACCGGACTGGATGACCTGCGCAGGGATATTGACTCCTCAGGCACTATGGCCGGTCTTGATACCTTCACTGCCAGAGCTTTTGATTTGGTTACCTCCGGGGCCGCCCGTGATGCGTTGAATTTGGAAAAAGAGTCGAAGGAGAACCGAGAGCGTTACAAAGGTGTCGAAAGCTTCCTGACGGCTCGCCGGCTGGTTGAGGCGGGAGTGAATTGCGTCACCTTGTCAGTTGGCGGTTGGGATACCCACTCTGCCAACTTCACTACCCTAAAACGGCAATTGCCGTTGGTGGACCGAGGGATAGCCAATCTGGTGAACGATCTGCACGACCGAGGCATGGCAGACGAAGTGGCGGTGGTGATGTGGGGCGAATTTGGCCGCACTCCCAAGGTGAACAGCACCGCTGGGCGCGACCACTGGTCACCTGTCATGTCGGCTTTGGTGGCAGGTGGCGGAATGCGAATGGGGCAAGCGGTTGGATCTTCCACCTCGCGTGGCGAACGCCCCAAGGACCGGCCCTACCGGCCCAGCAACCTGCTGGCAACGCTTTACAACGCGATGGGCATCGATCCCGCCATGACCTTCCTCAATGGCAGCGGTCGGCCGGTGCATCTATTGGAAGACCGTAACGCTATTAGCGAACTGGCCTGATTCGTTTCGCAAGGCAAACGCCATGCAGGCCGCGGGTTGCATCCCGCGGCCTTTTTGCCTGACAGATTTTGAATTTGAGCAGGCATTTTCCAAGGGTTTGACCGAGAGGGTCCTATTGATGATAGCCCGCCTTGCCAACCTGATCGCATTACCTATAGCAGGTGTTTTAGCCACAGTTTCCTTGGCAGTCGCGCCTGCCGATACCAAAGGCAAACTGGAATTGTTTCCAGCGCATTTGGTTTTGAAGGGTCGGGAGGCATCGTCGCAGGTGTTGGTCACCTTGGTCGGGGTGGATGGATTGCGCACCGATTTGACCAACCAAGCCAAATTTGTTCCAGACCGAGCGGGTCTGATTGAAACGCGCGGCGAGGGGCGGATTTTTCCTGCGGGTGATGGGGTTGGTGTTTTGAGGGTGGAAGCAGGTGGCCTTTCAACCATTTTGCCCGTCGAGGTGAAGGACAGCTCAAAAGTGGAGCCTGTCAGTTTCACCCACCAGGTGGTTCCGGTGCTCACGCGGTTTGCCTGCAACTCGGGCGGTTGCCATGGCAAGCAAAGTGGTCAAAACGGATTTAGGCTGTCACTTTTAGGTTTTGATCCGGAGCTGGACCATCTCACGTTGGTCACCGAGCATCGCGGGCGCCGGGTGTGTGTGGACGCGCCGGAAAAATCGCCTTTGATTTTGAAAGCCACGGGTTTGGTGGCGCATGGTGGTGGTCGCAAGATTGAGCCGGGAAGCGGCGAGCAGAACATTTTATTGCGCTGGATTGCCGGTGGTGCCAAGGGGCCTTCAGCCGACGAGGTGGCATTTACTCGCTTGGAGGTGGTGCCTGAGGGGAACAATTTTCGGACAGATTCAAGGCAGCAGGTTGTGGCCCTTGCCCACTATGCGGATGGCCGTGTGGAAGATGTCACCCGAATGGCCCAATATGAGACCAATGAGCCGAATGTGGCTGGTGTGGACGCTCAGGGCGTTGTTCGACCAGGTGGGTCGAGTGGTGAGGCGGCTATTATGGTGCGCTATGGGGGAAAGGTGGAGGTGTTTCGCGCCAGGGTTCCGCTTGGTTTTAAGGGGGCGACCCATTTTGCCGCCAAAACACCGATTGACCATGCGGTGTTGGGGAGTTGGAAAGAGCTGGGGGTGCAACCATCGCCAAGGGCCAGCGATGAGGTGTTCATTCGCAGATTATTTTTGGATTTGACCGGAACCTTGCCCACCCCAGATGAATTGACCTCGTTTGTGGAGGACAAAAACCCCGAAAAAGATGGCAGGTGGGCCGATGAGCTGTTGTCCCGTCCCGAACATGCCTATTATTTTGCAGGCAAATGGGCGGATATTTTGCGGGTGAAAAGGGGCAACCAGCCCGAGCGAGCTTTTGGCACCTTTGCTTTTCACCGTTGGTTGTTCGAGTCGATCCGCGAGGATAAACCCTACGACCAAATGACCCGAGAGATTCTGCTGGCGACGGGTGATGAGGAACGGTCGCCAGCCACGGTTTGGTACAAGGATTTGGCCACTCCTGACCAGATGGTGGATAACCTTTCGCAGGTGTTCATGGGCACAAGGCTTCAGTGCGCCCAGTGCCATCACCACCCCTATGAGCGCTGGAGCCAGGATGATTATTGGGGCTTGGCCGCTTATTTTGGCCGTCTTGGGCGCAAGAATGTGCAGGCTGTCACCCGCTCAGGCCAACAGCAGAACAACAACCAGCGATCGTTTTACTACAACCGCCCAAGCGGCACGGTGTTGAACAAGCGCAACAACAAGCCGATAGAGCCCACAGCACTGGATGGCAAATCGGTTGCGCTAGCCACTGAGGAAGACCCGCGCGCTGTGTTGGCCGACTGGTTGACATCTGAGAAGAATCCTTTTTATGCCAAGGCGGTTGCCAACCGTTATTGGGCCCATTTTTTCGACCGTGGTGTTGTGGAGCCTTTGGATGACATGAGGGTAACCAACCCGCCCAGCAACCCGGCTTTACTAGAGGCACTGGCCAAGCATGTTGTGGAAGACCACTATAGCTTGCGGTCGCTTTGCAGAAGAATTGTCACCAGCGAAGTGTACCGACTCTCGAGCGATCCGGTCGAAGGGAATGCTGCCGACAAACAATCTTTTGCACGCTATTACCCCAAACGTATGAACGCCGAGGTGTTGTTTGATGCGGTGCACCAAGTGGCAGGATCGCCGGCCACGTTTCCCGGGCTTCCTGCTGACAAGTTTGCCCCTACGCGGGCGATTATGCTTCCGGACGAGTCATTCAGTTCCTATTTTTTGGATGTGTTTGGCCGGCCGCAGCGTCTAAGCCCTTGTGAGTGTGAGCGGGTGACAGAGGCCAACTTGGCTCAGGTGCTGCACCTGCTCAATTCGGAAGAGGTGCAAACCAAAATCTCCCGCGCGGGAGCCCGAGCTGATTTATTGGCTAAAGATACCCGACCCGATGCGGCTAAGGTGGATGAGCTATTCCAGTGGGCGGTGGGTCATAAGCCAACGGATGCCAAGCGCAAGCTGGCAGTGGATCATCTTTCAGCGGCCAAATCAGCCCGGGACAAGAAGCAAGCGTGGGACAATCTGGTCTGGGCCCTGTTGAACAGTCAGGAATTCAGTTGGATTCGGTGAGTGGTTTATTTTGAGCCTGTGGGTCGGTTCTGGGTGGGTTGAAACCCAGAACGAGCCAAAAAACACCCGGCAAGAGCGTTGGGCCGATCAGGAACCAGATTTTCCAGGCCCCCATAAGACCAAAGAAGGCAATGCCGCAGCCTAAAACGAGCAGTCCCCCTGCCAATTCCCATTTCCAGCCCATGGCCAAACCGACGAGCAGGCCAAAATGGAGTGCCATCAGGCCTGTTACCCATAGGGGTGGCCTATCGACAGGATTGAAATACCACTCATTGAGGTGATGGAGAAAAAAGCTCCCCCACAAAAGAAAAAACACGCCTGCCAGAAACCTTGCTAACCAGCGTGTGATTTGGCACTTGGTGCAAGAAAACGGCTTCATGGGGAGCCCTTCTCCCGGCTTTTAGCGGCAGGCTCCAAAGGCAATTCCACCACCTGCCAATCTTCCAGGATGCGCTTCTGATCGGCACTGCCTTTACCCGTCCACCACCACATGGGGTATTGCAGGTTATGCACTGGCTTCAGGCCATACAGGCCACTGTCGATAGTGAGGTTGGGGTCGAAATGGAAGGTGAGGAAGGTGCCGGGGTCGTTGCCGAAATAGGCAAGGCTTTGGGGGGCTTTCTTGTCAAATTCAACAGCCCCAGAGAGATCGACAGGCAGCCAGCCTACATCTTGGATGAAGCATTCGCATTTCACATGCCACTGGTAGTAGGGGGTGCCGCCCAACTTGCTATTTGGTTTGGCCGAAACAGCCCATCGGCCATAAAGGACCCGTGCGGGGATATTGTTAGCCCGCATGGTGGCGGTGAAGAGAATGGAAAGACCGCCACAGTCGGTTTTGCCTGCTTTGATGACAAAAGTGGTTATGCGGCTGGCTAAGGGTTTATAGTCGTATTCAAATTGGTTTTTCAAAAAGAGATACGCCCGCCGGGCAAAATCGAGATCGCTTTCACCCTTGTCGCGTTTCAGTTTGTTTTTTGCCAGCCAGGCTGAGAAGGCGGCTGAGGTGTGGTCAATGTCGCCCCGGCTGGCCAAATAGTTCTTTTGGTCTAGGGGCCGAAGGGGAACAACCGGCGGTGCCGACTCGTCTGGGCCAAGGGTTTTTAAGATGCGGGAATAGAGGGTTGCTTCATAGGTGATGGTGACTGGCAGCGTGGTGAGAGTGGCGGGTGTGACAAGGCCGATGATTTCGCGGTTCTCGGGGCTTTTGTCGCGCTGCTCGGTAGGCTGGGGTGTCATTTGGGTTCGGGTCGTGTCTTGCCCGGGAAAATTGGGGGCGATGGCGGCAAAAACCGACCACTGACTGGCCACCATGTTGGGGCAGTGGACGGTGTAAGAAAGAGTGGCCCGAACCCGTTTTTTTGGTTTGCGCTCGATTGCATAACGGACGAGGTCGCCCGAAGCGGCATGGCATGAGGCGCCGAGGATAGTGCCGGCCACCACGGATTTGGAAAAGCGACGCCGGGAAATAAGAAAAGTCTTCATGCACCTATTATCGGGTGCATGGAGACCTGGGGGCAATCCGGGCTGGGAATCAGTTTCCGGTGCTGCCTGGGATATCGGCTGTGGGCATGATCTTCAAATTGTTGGCAGCGGAATCGGGGACCTGGAAATCCAGGGTGCCCTTGCCGGTGGGCACTACCCCGCTGGTTTGCCAAGTGTTGAAGATCTGCTTGCCATCGGGGTAGTAGTCTAGGGGCTTGCCATCAAACCCGCTGATCATGATTTGGGCGTCGCCTGGGAAGACACCGTTGGCGTTCCCCTCCTTGGTGGCGTAGGCGCCGTCCTTGATACGCACCATGCGCACCTCCCCGTACACCTTCTTGGTGGAGTCGGGCATGAAGTTAATGTAACCGGCGGGAACCGGTTTGCCCTTGAACGTGACGGTGCCCGAAAGCTGGGTGGTGGGCTTTTCACCCGAGCAGCCCGCAAAGCAAAGGGCGGCGGCAAACGCGCCAGGAAACAGCAGTCGTTTCATCTCATCTCCGGATGGTTCAAACGGGTGAATGCAATGGGGCTTTCCGGATCACCAATCGGCGCCCAGGACCGAACCATCATCGGGGCGGCAGGCGTTGAACCATGTGACAGCGGTGAGGCCGCCGCTAAGCGACCGGACACTGCCGTCCATTTGGGCCACATTCATCACGGTGCTGTGAAGGCCCTGCAGTCGACGGTAGTCGCAGGCGTTGGGGAAAGCGCCCACCTGGAAGGCACCGGGATTCACCACCCCCCCGTTCCAGTTCTGGCGGAAGCCGGGGTCGCTGCGTGGGCCGACCGTGGTGACTGGCAGGTCGAAGGCAGGCATGTCCCACCACGAGTTGTTGGCGCCCAGCGGGCCAGTGGCGGGGTTCCAGGCGCCGGCGCCATCCTGCCAGTTGGCGGTGGCGGTGACTTTTTGGCCGCGGGCCCAGATGGAATAGGTGAAGGATCCGGTGCCCAGATTCGGGGTCGCGCCCGCCTTGGGATAGTTGGGCCCGGTGCAGTCGGCCATGCGTTCGGCGAAGGCGACGGTATTGGAGGTGCCATCGGTGACGCCGGTGATGGTACGATTACCGTCGCATACTGCGGCGTTCACGGGATAGTTGGTCGCGCCAAAACCGACCCCGTTGCGCACCAACCGGGCGCCCCGCGGATGCCCGGAGGAAAACTGGCCACCCTGGACTGCTGCCTCGCTGGGACAAACGAACGTCTTCACCACCGCGGTGGCCACATTGAAAGACTGGCCATTGGCCTGCTTGAACAGGTTATCCTGTTCGATGAAGGGGAGCAGAAAGAAATGGGCGCTTCCATTGGTGCTGCCCAACAGGCCAGCATAGGGGGGAAGTTTGCCGTTGGTGTCGCCGAAACTATGCAGGGCGATACCCAGTTGCTTCAGATTGTTGGAGCAGCTCATCCGGTTGGCGGCGTCGCGCACTTTTTGCACGGCGGGAACTAGCAGGCCCACCAGGACGGCGATGATGGCGATCACCACCAACAATTCAATGAGTGTGAATGCACCACGGGGGAAAGGTTTTTTCATTGCGGGAGGACCCTGAGAAGACTAAAAATGAAAAAATGAAGAGGCTCTCAGAGATTAAAGGTGATTTTGTGAGAACGCAAGCTTCTTTTTAATGAGAATTAGCGATATACTTAAATATTCTTCTATGGGATTGAATTGCGATGGCCCGGATCAGAAACCATCCGTTGTTCCCTGCCTTGGTTTTCCTTGCGGGGCTGTTTGGCCAATCCGCGCAGGGTGCCGAGAAGGTTGATTTCCAAACCATCGGAACCCTATTTCGGGCCAAATGCTTCAGTTGCCACGGGCCTGAAAAACAGCGGGCCAACTTGCGGCTGGACACCCCGGCTGGAATTCAGGAGGGTGGCGACTCCGGTCCGGTGCTGGAACCGGGCAAGCCCGACTCCAGCCGGTTGCTCGATGCCGTTCTTGGACGCAACGGTCAGAATCGCATGCCGCCCAAGGGGGACCCGCTTTCAGAAAAGGAAGTGGAGCTGGTTCGCGCCTGGATCGCCGAGGGTGCCAAAATGCCAGCCTCGGGGAAAACCGCGACGGTGGACAAGTCAAAGCACTGGTCGTTCCAACCCATCACCAATCCCCAGGTCCCGCAGGTGGCCCAGCCGGCTTGGGTGAAAAATCCTATCGATGCGTTTGTGCTGGCCAGGCTGGACCGTGAGGGGCTCAAGCCCTCGCCCGAAGCCGATGCCATCACCCTGATGCGGCGGGTCAGTCTGGATTTGACCGGCTTACCACCTGAGCCAGCGCAAATAGCCAATTTTATCGGTCGCTTTGGGGCACAAGCCTATGAGAAGTGGGTCGATCACCTGCTGGGTCAGCCAGCCTATGGGGAACGCTGGGCGCGGGTCTGGCTGGACCAGGCACGCTATGCGGACAGCAATGGTTACTCGATTGATGCACCGCGCAGCATCTGGCCCTGGCGCGATTGGGTGATCCAGGCGCTAAACGACGACATGCCCTTTGACCGATTCACCACAGAGCAATTGGCGGGAGACCTGATTCCCGGCGCGACAGTCAGCCAAAAGGTGGCCACAGGTTTTCACCGCAACACGCAAATTAACGAGGAAGGCGGGGTAGATAAGGAACAGTTTCGTGTTGAATCAGTCATCGACCGGGTGGGAACAACCGGCTCGGTTTGGCTCGGGCTCACCATTGCTTGCGCCCAATGCCATAACCACAAGTTCGATCCTATTTCCCAGCGAGAGTATTACCAGCTGTTTGCCTTTTTCAATAACCAGGATGAGCCTTCTTTGACTTTGGTGCCAGCGGTGATGGCCAAGGAACAGCTCGAGTCGGTTGGCAAGGTTGACAAAGATGGCAAGAAGGCCAAGGCCAAACCCAAGGTGGAAAAGCCTGCCATCACCACCATGGTTTTGGCCGAGCGCCCTGTGGCCCGGCAAACAAAAATACTCCTGGGGGGTGATTTTACCCGGCCGGGAATGGAGGTGGATGCGGGAACGCCTGCCCTGTTGCCCAGCCTGAACAGGGCTTCCGCTGTGGGCAAACCCAACCGTTTGGATTTGGCCCAATGGTTGGTAAGTAGAACCAATCCACTCATATCCAGGGTTTTGGTGAACCGGCACTGGGGGCATTTCTTTGGTCTACCCTTAGTGGAGACCGAGAACGACTTTGGCACGCAAGGATCCTTACCCAGCCATCCCGACCTGCTTGACTGGCTGGCAACGCGGTTCATGGAGGATGGTTGGTCGATGAAAAAACTGCACCGGCTGGTGGTTAACTCGGGCACCTACCGCCAGTCTTCGGCCCATAGGCAAGATTTGGATTCCCGTGACCCGCGCAACAGGTTGCTGGCCCGGCAGAGAAGAATCCGCCTGGGGGCCGAGGCGGTGCGCGATAGCGCCTTGGTAGCGAGCGGGCTATTGAGCGACAAAGTGGGTGGGCCCAGCGTGTTCCCACCCCAGCCGTCGGGGGTGGACCAGTTCACCCAAGTGAGGCGGCCCTGGGTTGCCAGCGAGGGGCCCGACAGATATCGCCGAGGGTTGTACACGCATTTTTGGCGCGCCGCACCCTACCCTGGTTTAACGGTGTTCGATGCGCCAGATGCCGGAACCACTTGCACCAGGCGTAACCAATCCAACACGCCACTTCAGGCGCTTACGCTCCTGAATGATCAGGCCTATGGCGAATGTGCCCATGGGCTGGCGCTTAGGGTGTTGAAAGAGGGTGCCGAAAGCCAACAAAGCCTCGTTGGAAGAATGTTCGAATTGGCCATGGCGCGCCAACCGACTGAGGCCGAACGCCAGCGGTTGGGCCGGTTCAACGAGGAGCAAGTGAGGCGGTTTGAGGGGAATTCCAAAGTGTTGGATCTCTTGCTTGCCCAAGGTGGACAACCGGGCAAGGAACTGGCGGCCCGTCCCGAGGCGGCAGCGGGCAAGGCTGCACTGGTACTGCTGGCCCGGCTGGTCCTCAATCTGGATGAGTTCATCACCCGTGAGTGATTCCATGCACCCAAATGAAATGAACGCACTTGCTATCGAAACACGCCGGCATTTCTTTAGAAGGTGCCCGGTTTCGCTAGGCGGCATAGCGCTTGCGAACCTGTTGGGGCGTGATGGTCTGGCAACAGGATCCACGCGCGTTTCGACAGGCGATGCCTTGTGCGGCCTTCATCACACGCCCAAGGCCAAGCGGGTGATTTACCTGTTCATGGCGGGCGGCCCCAGCCAGTTTGAGCTGTTTGAGCCCAAGCCCGAGTTGCAAAAGCTCCACGATCAGCCAATTCCCGAGTCGTTTGTGAAGGGGAAACGATTCGCCTTCATGGACACATTCTCGAAAGAGCGTCCCAAGCTGCTTGGGACCAAGCGCAAGTTTGCCCCTGTTGGGGATGCCGGTTTGCAAGTCTCGGAGTTGCTGCCGCATTTCAAGCATATTGCCAACGATGTGGCTTTTGTGCGCACTGTGGCCACCGATATTTTTAACCATGCCCCAGCGAAATTGTTTGTCAATACAGGCAGCGCTCAATCGGGCAGGCCCAGCCTGGGTAGTTGGCTGAGCTATGGCATAGGCAGCGAATCGAAAGACTTGCCTGCATTTGTGGTGCTGCAGTCAGGCGGTCGTGGGCCCCGTGGCGGTGCCCCCCTTTGGGGATCTGGTTTTTTGCCCACCGCCCATCAGGGTGTGCCTTTTAGGTCGATGGGTGACCCGATTGTTAGCCTATCGAGCCCCCCTGGAATTGATCAGCAGATTCAGGGCGAAACGGTCGAGGCGTTGGCCGACCTGAATCGGCTTCATCAACAATCGACCGGGGATAGCGAGATCACCACGCGGATCAAGGCCTATGAGATGGCCTACCGCATGCAGTCGAGTGCGCCCGAACTGATTGACCTCAAACGGGAAAGCAAGGAAACCCTTGATTTATATGGCGCTACCCCGGGCAAACCATCATTTGCCAACAACTGCGTGATGGCCCGTCGCATGATTGAGCGCGGTGTGCGCTTCGTGCAGCTTTACCATACCGATTGGGACCACCATGGCGACACCGTGAACCATCTGGGTGGCCCCTTGGAAAAGGTGTGTCTCGAGACCGACCGTGCCTGCGCCGCATTGGTGCTGGACCTGAAGCGGCGGGGCTTGTTGGAAGACACGCTGGTGGTGTGGGGTGGAGAATTCGGCCGCACGCCCATGGGTGAGGTGCGAGAATTGGTGGGCCGCAACCACCATATTGACACCTTCCCCATGTGGTTTGCGGGCGCTGGTGTGAAAAAAGGAATCGTGCATGGCCAAACTGACGAATTTGGTTTCGCGCCGGTTGCAGGCCGGGCGCATGTGCACGATGTTCAGGCCACCGTGCTGCACCTGTGTGGAATTGACCACAAAAAGCTCACTTACCGCTTTCAGGGGCGGGATTTCCGCCTGACGGACGTCCATGGCGAGTTGATGGCACCGATTCTGGCTTAGGTTGGTTCGCCCGGTTGAGCGGTGTTTCCACCTGCCCTGAATTACCCGGGGGCTTCTTGCCCAGGCAGGTAGGGTGCGGTGTTTTCATTTGTTATGTCAGATGGGGAACCGGATACAGCCCCTGGATTGCCAGTAGAATGGGCCATAGCAGTGTTGTCCAAGTTTCTATAGTGGCGGGGCCTCCATGAAAAGTGTTTTCGGTCATGTTTTGGCGATGCTGGCGGGGGCGGCAGGCCTAGCGCAAGCCGGCGCTGGGGACACGCCCACCTTCACCAAGGATGTGGCGCCGATCCTTTTCAAGCATTGCGCGTCCTGCCACCGCCCGGGGGAAATCGCCCCCTTCAGCCTTTTGGAATACAAGGATGCCGCCAAGCGCGCCGATTTCCTGGCAAAAATCACCGGGGAAAACCGGATGCCCCCCTGGTCTCCCGAGCCGGGTTTCGGTCATTTCAAGGATGAGAGAAGGTTGACGGTTTCGGAAAAGGCAACAATCGCAGCATGGGCCAAGGCCGGCGCCCCCGAGGGGGACCCGGGGAATCTACCCGCCAAGCCCGCCTTCGGCTCTGGCTGGGTGCTGGGCAAACCGGACCTGGTGGTGGAAATGCCGGCGGAGTTCACTATCCCCGCGTCCGGCCCTGATGTGTACCAGTGCTTTGTCATCCCGCTTCCTGTCACGCAGGACGAGGCGGTGGTGGCGGTCGATTTCCAGCCGGGCAACACCAAAGTGGTCCATCATGCCATCCTCTACCTGGACAGCAACGGTCAGGGGCGCGCCAAGGCGGACCCGGTCACCCGCAGCTTTCCAAGCTTTGGGGGGCCGGGCATCCGTCCCACCGGCAATATCGGGGCGTGGGCTCCGGGAATTCGACCCGGGCTACTGCCCGAGGGGACCGGCCGTTACCTGAAAAAGGGATCGGACCTGGTGCTCCAGATTCACTACCACCCCTCCGGCAAGGAGGAAAAGGACAAAAGCCGGGTAGGCATCTACTTTTCAAAGGTGCCGGTCCGCAACTATGTAGGCGCCGCCGGTATCCGCACCAGGCAATGGGCCCTCAGGATTCCGGCCGGTGAACCCAACTTCACCGTGGTCGAGCAATCCGATCCCCTGCCTGTGTCCGCTAAGGCGATCGGAGTCCTGCCCCACATGCATTACTTGGGCAAGGAGATGAAGGTGGACGCGAAGCTGCCCGACGGCAGCGAGATACCACTGATCTGGATCAAGGACTGGGATTTCAACTGGCAGGGGATCTACGGCTACCAAGAGCCGGTCAACCTGCCCAAGGGGACGGTGCTGCGGATGAAGGCGGTCTTTGACAACTCGACGGCCAATCCCCGCAACCCCTCCTCCCCGCCGATCCCCGTCACCTGGGGCGAGCAA
>Ga0255132_1000374_pt1 | contig 17918 bp, 12 predicted proteins | sample Law_Law_RepA_8d_FD_188551 | JGI IMG/M metagenome (GOLD analysis project Ga0255132, IMG submission 188551) | Freshwater microbial communities from St. Lawrence River, New York, United States - Law_Law_RepA_8d | ecosystem: Environmental > Aquatic > Freshwater > River | place: USA: New York...
CGAAGCCCGGTGGTCGCCGACCCACGCCAGCAGCGTGACGTCCTCACGGGCAGTAGCCGGGGCCGTGATGCCCACACGACCTCCCGATGTCACTCGCGCCGACCAGCCCGGTGGAGTTTGGAACTGCACCGTTCCCTTGGCCAAAGAACGGCCCCGGAAAAGGGACAGGCTCGTTTCTTGGCCGGCGACGACGGGGACATCGGCCTGAAAGGACTGGGCCGCATGGGCGATCCGGTGGACGCGAACAAACTCCCGGTACCGAGTCACAGCGGGTCTCGGGACGAAAAACAGGTCAGGGTCTTCGGTAGTCTCCGGCACCGGAAACCCATTCCAACGCGGGGGACAGGCTCCTAAAGCCTCGGGGAGGGGAAGGCCTTGGAAGAGATCCGTTTCGGTCGGGTAGATGGGCAGGACGCTGCAAACCGGGGTGAACCATTGGTTGGTGGTGCGACGAAACCACGTCGATTGCGCAATGGAACCAAAGGCCTGAGATCGGTGGTTGGACAGAGCCTCGGCGGCAACGATCACCGGCAAGCGTCCGTCGGGTAGGGGGTGTGTGAGCGGGATCGACAAAGCCTGCCCCGGATTGGCGGCTGCCCCGGAATAGAAAAGCTTTCGCGGTCGCCATAGGGACAGGCCTTCCAGGCGCAGGTGGTCGGGAAATTGGTTGGGATCCGCCGCGGCCTCGAAGGCCTCGGTGGCCAGCCATCCGGCAGCCTGATGGTTGCCGTGCTGCCCAGGCGAGGGGGCAGGGTTCATGGTGACCACCACCTCCGGTCTCAGGGTGCGGATGACCCGAACTAAGCGGCCGAGGGTGTCCGAGTGGTTCCATCGCTCCAGAGTGATGCCGAGACTTTCGGTGTAGGCGAAGTCGGCCTTATCGAGGAAATGGACTTGCTGCACCCCCAGGCCCCGAAGGGCATCCCGCAGCTCGATCTCGCGCAGGATTCCCAGAGCCGGTCCCGACTGGGTTCCCACCATGTTGCCTCCTCCTTCGCCCCGAGTGCAGTAGACATGGGCAATGGAACGACCAGAACCATGGCTCAGCGAGGCGATGGTGGCCGCCACACCGGTTTCGTCGTCGGGATGGGCGAAGACACCCAACAGGTCTACTTTCAATCGGGCTGCCCCGGATTCGTTGGCCCGGCTGGCGGTTTGACCTTCGAGGATCGCAGGCAATAGGGACGACGACAGCAGCGACGACAGCAGCAGCGACAAGGCGGTGCGGGCCGGAGGGAACATAACCTTAGGCTGCTCCGAACTGCGGATCCCGGCAATCCCGAGAGCGTTGTCGGGAGAATTTCCGGGGCAGGGCTCAGGGCGTGCTGCAGCGGCCGATGATGCGTCCCCGAGACAGATCGAATGGAGATAGTTCGAGTTCCACAGTATCGCCGGGTTGGATCGCGCCGATGATCGGTTGGAGCTTGCGGGTGACATGGGCCACCAGTTCATAGCCGTTGCTCAGGCGCATGCGATAGGCGGCGACTCCCAGCGGACTTAGAACCTGGGCCGGGACGTGGATGGCATCTTCTTTGGGCATAGCAGGTGGAGGAGGAGAGGTTTGGCTGGAAGCGGAAGGATCGAACGCAGGAAGGCGAAGAGAGAGTCTCTTCGCCTTCCGATGTTGGATGCAGGAAACCGAAGTTTCGGCGATCAGGGCAATGAGGTGGCGCCCATCAGGTAACGGTCGCACTCACGGGCTGCGCCGCGCCCCTCGTTGAATGCCCAAACCACGAGGCTCTGGCCTCGGCGACAGTCGCCGGCGGCAAACACCTTGGGGATGCTGGTGGCGAACTGACCGTGCTCCGCCTTGATGTTGGAACGCGGGTCCCGTTCCAGGCCCAGGGACTCGAGCAACGGCTGCTCAGGCCCGACAAAGCCCATGGCCAAGAGAACGAGCTGGGCCGGAACCACTCGATCGGTGCCAGGCACATCCACGGGGGTGAATTGGCCCTTGTCGTTTCGTTCCCAGCGGATCTCCACCAGATGCACGCCGGACACGTTGCCTTGATCGTCGGTGAGAAACTTCTTAGCGGTCGTCAGGTAGACCCGCGGATCGGAACCGTACGCAGCGGCAGCCTCTTCCTGACCGTAGTCCATCTTGTAGGTCTTGGGCCATTCCGGCCACGGATTGTCCTTGGCGCGCTCGGTGGGCGGCTTGGGCAGGATTTCAACCTGGATCAGGCTCTTGCAGCCGTGACGCATGGACGTGCCCACGCAGTCGGTGCCGGTGTCGCCACCACCGATGATGATGACGTCCTTGCCGGCCGCGGAGATCGGAGGCTGAGCCTTGTCGAGCAGGGACTTGGTGTTGCCGTGGAGGAATTCCATGGCGAAGTGGACACCCTTGGATTGCCGGCCCTCGATGGGCAAATCTCGCGGCTTGGTGGCACCAGTGCACAGCACCACGGCGTCGAAATCTTCGACGAGTTGGGTCGATGTGATGTCGCGACCGACCTCGCTGTTGCAGCGGAAGGCGATACCCTCACGCTCCATTTGTTTGATGCGGCGCAGCACGACCTTCTGCTTGTCGAGCTTCATGTTCGGGATGCCGTACATAAGCAAGCCGCCGGGACGGTCAGCACGCTCAAACACCGTGACGTAATGGCCCGCCTTGTTGAGCTGGGCCGCGGCGGAGAGTCCCGCAGGGCCTGAACCGATGACGGCCACCTTCTTGCCGGTGCGCTTCTTGGGCGGCTGCGGCTTGACCCAGCCCTTTTCCCAGGCGTGGTCGATGATGGTGCACTCGATGTTCTTGATGGTCACCGGCGGCGCATTGATGCCGAGGACGCAAGAACCTTCGCAGGGTGCCGGGCAGACTCGACCGGTGAATTCCGGGAAGTTGTTGGTCTTGTGCAGACGGTCCAGCGCTTCTTTCCATAGCCCCCGGTACACGAGATCGTTCCACTCGGGGATCAGGTTGTTGATGGGGCATCCGCTGGCCATGCCGCTGACCATCGAACCGTTGTGGCAGAAGGGGACGCCGCAATCCATGCAACGGGCTCCTTGCTGGCGCAGGCTCTGGTCGTCCATGTGTTCATGGAACTCATTCCAGTCTTTGATGCGTTTCAGGGCGCTACGGTCGAGAGGAAGCGCGCGCGCGTATTCTAGGAATCCTGTGGGTTTTCCCATATCTCTATGTCGTTTGAAGGACTTGGTCTCGTGACAATTTGTGGGGTTCTGTGTCGCGCTTGGATCTTAGCCCCCACCGGATCGGGAGACGTCTTTGGAGTTGGCTTCGAAGGCGGCATTCAGCGCGTCATCGCCCGTGAGACCATCGGCTTGGGCTTTGAGCAGCGCTGCGAGCACGCGCTTGTAGTCGCGGGGCATCACCTTGATGAACTTCGGTTGCGTGGTGCTCCAGTCCCTCAGGATAGAGGAGGCTCGAGTGCTCTTGGTGTTGATCGCGTGGTTTTGGATCATCTCTTGGAGCACTGCGTTGTCGGACTCTTCTAGCTTCTCCAAGGCGACCATTTGTGTGTTGCACTTGGAGGCGAAGTCTCCGGCCTCATCATAGATATAGGCCACGCCACCGGACATACCCGCAGCGAAATTGCGGCCCGTCGGACCGAGGATGACCACCGTTCCGCCGGTCATGTACTCGCAGCCATGGTCACCCACGGCTTCGACGACGGCCTTGACGCCGGAATTGCGGACGCCAAATCGCTCTCCCGCCATGCCTCGGATGAAAACCTCACCCTGGGTCGCGCCATACAACGCAACGTTGCCAACGATCATGTTCTCTTCCGGTGCAAAGGTGCTGGCCGCCGGCGGATACAAGATCAGTTTGCCGCCGCTCAGGCCCTTGCCGAAGTAGTCGTTGGCATCGCCCTCGAGGGTGAAGGACATGCCCTTGGGCATGAACGCACCGAAACTCTGACCAGCACTGCCTTGGAAGGTAATCTGGATAGTGTCTTCGGGCAGTCCGGCCGCACCGCGTTGGCGGGTTAGCTCGCTGCCAGTGATGGTTCCGACCACGCGGTTGACGTTGCGAATGGGAAGGGTCGCCTTGACCTTCTCTCCTCGCTCGATCGCGGGTCGGCACAACGGCAGTAACTGGGTGATATCCAGCGATTTGTCGATGCCGTGATCTTGGATCATCTGGCAGTACCGTCCCACTTCGGGGCCCGCCTCCGGCTGATAGAGGATCTTGCTGAAGTCGACCCCCTTGGCCTTCCAGTGCTCGATGGCCTTACGGGGCTCGAGCCGGTCGGTGCGACCCACCATCTCGATGATGGAGCGGAAGCCGAGCTGCGCCATGATCTCGCGAACTTCTTGAGCAATGAAGCGCATGAAGTTGATCGCATGCTCCGGTTCGCCGGTGAAGCGCTTGCGCAGTTCAGGGTCTTGAGTGGCGACACCCACAGGACAAGTGTTCAGATGACACACGCGCATCATAATGCAGCCCAGTGACACCAAGGGTGCGGTGGCAAATCCGAACTCTTCGGCACCCAGCAGCGCGGCGATGACCACGTCGCGGCCGGTCTTCAGTTGACCGTCGGTCTCGACCACGATGCGCGAGCGCAGGTTGTTGAGCACTAGGGTCTGGTGAGTTTCGGCCAAGCCGAGTTCCCAAGGAATACCCGCGTGCTTGGTGGAGGTCTGGGGTGAAGCGCCCGTGCCGCCATCGTAACCCGAGATAAGTACCACGTCGGCATGCGCCTTAGCCACGCCGGCGGCGATGGTGCCGACACCCACCTCGGACACCAGCTTAACGCTGATTCGGGCGTGGATGTTGGCGTTCTTCAGATCGTGGATGAGTTCGGCGAGATCCTCGATGGAATAGATGTCGTGGTGCGGCGGCGGGGAAATCAGACCGACACCCGGGGTCGAGTGACGGGTCTTGGCCACCCAAGGGTACACCTTGGTGCCGGGCAACTGGCCGCCCTCACCGGGCTTGGCACCCTGAGCCATCTTGATCTGGAGTTCTTGGGCATTGACCAGATATTGGCTGGTCACACCAAAGCGTCCCGAAGCCACCTGCTTGATGGCAGAATTCTTGGAGTCGCCGTTGGGCAGGGGAATAAAACGTTCCGGATCTTCGCCGCCCTCGCCGGTGTTGGACTTGCCGCCCAGGCGGTTCATGGCGATGGCCAAGGTCTCATGGGCCTCCAGGGAGATGGATCCATAGCTCATCGCGCCGGTCTTGAACCGCTTTACGATCGACTCGACCGATTCAACCTCTTCGATGGGGATCGGGCTTGATGACTTGAAGTCGAGGAGTCCCCGCAGTGTGGCCCAATGCTTGAACTGGTCATTGACCGACTTGGAGTAGTCTTGGAAAGCCTTGAAATCTCCGTTGCGCACCGCTTTTTGCAGCTTGTGCACCGTATCGGGATTGAACAGGTGGTACTCGCCATCGCGACGCCATTGATACCGGCCACCGACATCGAGCGTGGGGTTCTGCGACTTCCGGTCGGGGAAGGCGGTTCGGTGACGGATTTCGATATCGCGGGCGATCTCCTCCATACCGACGCCTTCCACGCGGGTCGGTGTCCAGGTGAAGTAGCGATCCACGACGGCCTCGTTGATGCCGACTGCTTCGAAGATTTGAGCGCCGCGGTAGGACTGGAGGGTTGAGATACCCATCTTGGAGGCCACCTTGATGACGCCCTTGACCGCGGACTTAACGAAGTTCTTGTAGGCGGTCTTGGAGTCGACGTTGGTCAGCAACCCCTGATGGATCATGTCGTCGATCGATTCAAAGGCCAGATACGGATTAATGGCTCCGCACCCGTAGCCGATGAGCAGCGAGAAGTGGTGAACCTCGCGCGGTTCGCCCGATTCGAGAACGAGCCCGACGCGATTCCGGTCGCCTTCGCGAATCAAGTGATGATGGAGGCCGCTGACTGCCAGCAATGCCGGGATGGCCGCGCTCTTGGCGCTGAGTCCGCGGTCGGACAGGATCAGAATATTGACCCCGTCGTTAATCGCTTTGGAAGCTGCCTTGAACAGGTCTTTCAGGGCCTTCTCGAGTCCCTTGGAGCCCTTATCCACCTTGTAAAGGATGGGGAGCGTGACCGACTTGTAGCCCGACTGATTGATGCTCTTGAGCTTGGCCAGTTCTTCGTTAGTCAGCACCGGCGACTTCAACTCGATGAGGTGGCAACTCTCCGCTGACGGGGTGAGCAGGTTCTTCTCGGAGCCGATGGTGGTGATCGCACTGGTGACAATCTCTTCGCGAATACAGTCGATCGGAGGATTGGTGACCTGCGCGAAGAGCTGGTGGAAGTAATTGTAGAGCAACTGCGAGTGGTTGGACAACACCGCCAAGGGCGTGTCGGTACCCATCGATCCGATGGCTTCGACGCCGTCGCGAGCCATCGGAACTAGCAGCATTCGCAAGTCTTCGAAGGAATAACCGAAGGCCTGCTGACGCTGCAAAACTGTGGAGTGGCCGGGCTCGGGCAGGTGCTCCTGGTCGGGCAACGAGGACAACTCGATCAAGTGCTGGTTGAGCCACTGACGATAGGGTTGTTCGATGGCGATTTGCTCCTTGATCTCGGCGTCATCCACGATTCGGCCCAGGGCCGTATCGATGTAGAACATGCGGCCGGGCTGGAGACGGCCCTTATGGGCGATGTTCTCCGGAGCGATATCGAGTACGCCGACCTCTGAGGCCATGATGACCTGATCGTCTTTGGTGATGTAATAACGCGACGGGCGCAGGCCGTTGCGGTCCAAAGATGCTCCGATGCGGACGCCGTCGGTGAAGGCCACGCAAGCAGGGCCGTCCCACGGTTCCATCAGGCAAGAGTGGTACTCGTAGAACGCCTTCTTTTCGTCGCTCATCGACTCATGATTGGCCCAGGGTTCTGGGATCATCATCATCATCGCGTGCGGCAAGGAGCGGCCGGCCAGCACCAGCAATTCCAGCACGTTGTCGAACATGGCAGAATCGCTGCCGTCTGGGTCGACGATGGGCAGGATCTTGTGGATGTCGTCACCGAAGGCATCGGATTGGAACAAGGCCTCGCGGGCCCGCATCCAATTGATGTTGCCGCGCAGCGTGTTGATCTCGCCGTTGTGGGCGATGTAACGGTAGGGGTGCGAACGGGCCCAACTCGGGAACGTATTGGTGCTGAAGCGCGAGTGTACCAGTGCCAAGCCCGACTTCATGTCCGGGTTCTTGAGGTCTAGGAAGTACTTGTCGACCTGTTCGGTCATCAGCATTCCCTTGTACACGAGGGTGCGGCAGGAAAGGCTGCAAATGTACCAGTACCCGGCGCCGTCCTTGGTGGAGCAACGAATCTCGGAGTAAGAGCGCTTGCGAATGACGTAGAGTTTTCGTTCGAAGGCTAGGTCGTCGCTGAGTTCCGGGTTCTTGCCGATGAAGACCTGTCGGACATGGGGTTCCGAAGACTTTGCAGTCTCGCCGAGCGAACTGTTGTCGGTCGGGACGGTGCGCCAGCCCAAGAGGTCTTGGCCTTCCGATTGGATAATCTTCTCGAAGGCCATCTCCAGCTTGCGGCGCTGCTGCAGATCCCGGGGCAAGTATACCATGCCCACGCCGTATTGACCGGGGGGAGGCAGAGTGATGCCCACACGCTGGGCCTCGCTGGCCAAGAAATCGTGAGGCATCTGGATGAGGATGCCAGCGCCATCGCCTGTATTGGCTTCGCAGCCGCACGCGCCGCGGTGGTCCAGATTCCGGAGAATTTGGAGCCCTTGTTGGACCACAGAATGAGTCTGGGTTCCCTTGATGTTGGCCACAAAACCGACGCCACACGCGTCGTGTTCGAAGTCAGGCCGGTAGAGTGAGTTCGGTACGGACGGGTACGAGTTCATTCAACGGGGAATGGTGAGACCTTGTTTGGGTCCAAGTGAGCAAAGTGAATCAATCGAAATGGTGGGGAGCAAAATATTTTTTGAAACGGACCGGGAAATACCTTTCAAGGGCGGAACCGCATGACGATTACGCTGAGAATTGCCCGGTGGTTTGAGATGAATCCGGGGAGTTCAGCTCTTCCAGTCAAACGCGCGTTTTTTGACGGCGTAAATGTATCCGACAAAGACGATTCCTAGGAAAGAGAGCATTCCGCCGAGGCCAAGAGCCAGATCCGTTCGGGCCAGTTCCTTAAAAGTAACGGCCCAAGGGTACATGAAGACCACCTCGATATCGAACAAGACGAAGAGCAGGGCGACCAGATAGAACTTAATGCTGAGTCGAGCGCTGCCCTCGCCCTGAGGGAGCATTCCGCACTCGTAGGGGATGTCCTTGGTTTGAGTCCGTCGCCCTGATTTTCCGAGCAACACAGACACAGCCAAAGTTCCAACGGCGAAATTGGCAGCCACGAACAGCAGCATCAGCACCGGAAGGTACTGGTTCAGTTGAGTATCCATCAATGGAGACAAGATGGAATCAAAGCCGTTTCCCGGCAAGCGGACATTGAGTCCGGTTATTCAAAAGAGCCTGTCCCCTTTGAAGAGCCTGTCCCCTTTGAAGAGCCTGTCCCCTTTGAAGAGCCTGTCCCCTTTGAAGAGCCTGTCCCCTTTGAAGAGCCTGTCCCCTTTGAAGGGGAATCAGATGAATTTGGTCTGGAAATGGTTTTGACAGTGCAAAGGGGGGAGGTAGGTTGTTGCTATTCCAGACGGAAATGGTCTGGTTCAAGGGATGCAAATCACCAAGGCAGGAGAATACGGGGTTTTAGGGCTAATTGCCCTTTCCCGCCGCCCATTGGGTGAGGTGGTTATGATCGACATCCTCTGCGATGAAGAGTGTGTCCCGAAAAGTTTTCTGGGTAAAATTTTCCAGAATCTCAGCAAGTCGGGCTTAGTGGGCTCGGCCCGCGGATCCGGTGGGGGCTTCTACCTCACCCGCCCAGCGTCTGACATTACGGTGCTGGAGATTTTGGAGTCCATCGAGGGGCCAATCGCTCTTCAGCGATGCCTCGAAATCGATGTGGGCTGTGAACACAGTAGTGGTTGTGCGCTGTGTGGCTTATTGGCCGAGGCTCAGGAGCGGATGAAAGAAGTTTTTTCCGGCACAAGTTTGGCCACCTTGGCAGGACGCCACTTGCCCAATGGTCTGGTTCAGCAGGCCCGTTCGGTTCGAAACCCCAAGATTTCTCTGACGGCCTCTGAGGTGACCGTTGACCTGCAGTCAGACGGAACCGCAGTGGCCCCAAGTCTAAATTAATTTCAATTTTATGAGCGAAACTTACACGTTATATAATTCCACTGTGATGGAACACTTCATGAATCCGCGCAATATGGGGGATTTAAAGGATGCGGATGGTGTGGGTGAGGTGGGAGCCGCCGCTTGCGGAGACATCATGAAGATCTCCATCAAGATTAAGGACGGTCGAATTGAGGACGCCCGCTTCAAGACCTTCGGTTGCGGCTCAGCCATTGCCAGTTCGAGCATGGCCACCGAACTGATCAAGGGACGCACCATCGACGAGGCTATGTCCTTCTCCAACCAGGAGGTTGTAGACGCCCTCGGCGGGTTGCCTCCGGTTAAGATCCACTGTTCGGTCCTTGCCGAGGAAGCCCTCAAGGCGGCATTGGAAGATTATGTGAAGCGAAACCCTTCCGCGGCCGCCAAGGTGGCGACGACGGATTCGGTTGCTGCTTAATTTGCTTATCTTGAGAGGCCTGCAGTCGGAGAAAGTTTCGACGACTGCAGGCTCTTTTGGTTATTTGAAGCCGTTCCCGGTTCATTGCTGTTGGCTTACCTTGCTGTCGGCCTACCGGGGTTATTCTCAGCCAACTCTGCACCGTCTGATCCCCTGATTGTCCCACCCATGCGCCAGGTTTTCCTTGATCACCAGTCTTCGACTCCGGTCCTCCCGGAGGTCTTCGATGCCATGCGGCCGTACTTCACCGAGTACTTTGGTAATGCTTCTTCGCTCCACCAACATGGTCTTCGGGTCCGGGACGCTCTGAAGCGCGCGCGTCAGCAAATGGCCGCATTGATTGGCGCCGAGAGCGAAGAGGAGATTTATTTCACTTCGGATGGTACCGAATCTTCCAACTTAGCCATCAAGGGCGCGGCCTATGCGAACGAGCGCAAGGGCAAGCACTTGGTGATTTCCGCGACGGAGCATCCGAGTGTGATGAACTCCTTGGATTTTTTAGAAAAGCAGGGGTGGACCTGCACGCGAGTCGGTGTGACGCCTCAGGGGATGATTCGGTTGGACGAACTCGAGGCAGCCATCACGCCCCAGACGGTGCTTGTGGCGGTGCACCATGTGAACCACGACATCGGTACTATTCAACCGATGCGTGAGGTGGGGCAGATTTGTACCACCAAAAACGTGCCCCTTTATGTGGACTGTGAGGCCAGTGCCGGGTGGTTACCCATCGATGTGAAGGAGTGGGGGGCCGCCATGGTGAGTTTCTCTCCCCATCGGTTCTATGGTCCCAAAGGGGTTGGCGTGCTCTACCGCAATCGCAAAGCCCGCATCGTCAGTATGATTCATGGCGGGGTGCAGGAAGGGGGGCGTCGGGCTGGTACCGAGAATATTCCCGCTATCGTGGGTGGCGGAGTGGCTGCAGAAATTGCTCGGGAACGGCTGACACAACGGGTTGCGCACGTGGCTCCTTTGCAGAAACGGCTTTGGGAGGGACTGAAGTTGAATGTTCCTTACATCCAGCTTAACGGCTCGGAACCGGGCCCCGATCGCATCTCGACTAATTTGAATCTTTCCACCGAGTTCATCGAGGGCGAGGGGCAGTTGTTGCTCTGCGATATGAACGGAATCTCCGTGGCGAGTGGGTCGAGTTGCGTGAGCAAGAGTCTCAAGGTCTCCCATGTCCTGGGAGCCATTGGCTTGGATCATGCACTGGCACAAGGGAACATCATTATGACCCTTGGCGAGGTCAATACCGAAGCCGACATCGACTACGTGGTTGAAACTTTCGCCAAGATTGCCTCCAAGCTCCGGGGGATGTCCCCGATGTGGGATGAGTTTGAACACGGTGTGATCGACTCGGTCATTGCACCCACCGGTCGTGGAAAGTCCTTCAGCCAGCATGCGGCGGAAGTGTCTGGAAAGCCGGCGCACTAGACTCGATCCGCAGGTTTCAAACCCGTCGATCCGAGGTCTGTTTCTTTGGGCGGTTTCCTTGATTTGCACAATTTGATTCCTCCAGTATAATTTCGTTTATGTCCATAAACATGACTTTGGCTCATGCTGTGACGGTGTTGGCCCTCTTGTTAATTCCTACTGCGGTGAATGCTGCCACTCCCTCGGAGTTGCGAGTTGGTGCCTTGAAGGTTCTGGAGCCGATTCCCGAGAAAATGCCGGGTAGCGAAAACGACACCCCTGCTCGAGTAAAACTGGGTCGGGACCTGTTCTTTGAGAAGAAGCTCTCGGCCAACAATACCCAATCTTGTAACTCCTGCCATGCGGTTGATCACAACCGTGGCGGCGTGGACAATGAGCCAACTTCTCCGGGTGCCTTCGGCAAGCGCGGTGGTCGCAATTCACCGACAGTACTCAACGCGGGCTTCCATGTTGCTCAGTTCTGGGATGGTCGCGCCAAGACCCTAGAGGATCAGGCCAAGGGTCCCGTACTCAACCCCGGTGAAATGGGCATGCCCAGCGAGGCGGCAGTGGTCGAGAAGCTTAAAGCTGAGAAGAAGTACGTCGGAGCCTTCAAGAAGGCGTTTCCAGGCGAGTCTGATCCGGTTACCTACGACAATTTCGCCAAGGCGGTCGGCTCATTTGAGCGAACCCTCCGTACGAACGACCGATTTGACGATTTTCTCAAAGGTGACGACAAGGCTCTCACCGCTGCCGAACTGAAGGGACTCGACACCTTCTTGTCGATTGGTTGCACCACCTGCCATACAGGCCCTCTCCTTGGAGGCAACGACTACAAGAAGCTCGGAATCCTCAACGCCTACGAAAACACTGCGGACAAGGGGCGCATCGAGGTAACCAAGGAAGACTACGACGAATTTGTCTTCAAGGTGCCCAGCTTGCGCAATATCGCTCTGACCGCGCCGTACTTCCACGACGGCTCCCAGAAGACTTTGGAGCAGACGGTTCAGAAAATGGCTTGGCTGCAATTGGGCAAGAAGCTCTCCGCCGAAGAAACGAGCGACTTGACAGCCTTCCTCCGGGCGCTTTCCGACAAGAAGCGGTCGGTCGTCGCGGCTAAGTGAACTGCTGACGAATTTATTTAAGGGGTGGAGCCGTCCTTTCGGATGCTCCACCCCGTTTTTACAACGGCTAAGACCCTCGTATTCCGAACAAAATCATCCATGGTAACCATTCTAGAGTCCTCCGTGATGGAAGCGCTGCGCACGGTCAAGTACCCCGGATACAGCCGGGACATCGTCTCCTTCGGATTGGTGAAAGGGGTTCAGATTGACGGTGGCGCAGTGGGAGTGCTTCTTGAATTGACCACTCCGAATCCGGAGATCGGCAATCAAATCGCCGACGCAGCCAAGGCTGCATTGCGGGACCAGATCGAGGGGATCACTGACGCCCATGTGCAGGTTCAGGTACCGCCGCCGACCTCGGCAGTTTCGGCGACTCCGGCCAATACCGGGGTTGCTCAGCGCAATCGCATGCCCGGAGTTCGTCGGGTGGTTGCGGTGGCTTCGGGCAAAGGAGGGGTCGGCAAGTCTACTTGCTCGGTCAATCTGGCGTGCGCCTTGGCGCGTGCCGGATTGCGGGTAGGTCTTTTAGATTGTGACATTTACGGCCCGAGCATTCCGCTGATGATGGGTATCCAGGAGCGGCCCACCCTCACCGATGATGAGCGCTTGGTGCCACCGGTGCGCCATGGGGTGAAGCTCATGAGCATGGGCTTTCTCATTGATCCAGAACAGGCCGTCATCTGGCGGGGACCGATGATCCAGAAAACCATCCATCAGTTCATCAATCAGGTGGCGTGGGGTGACTTGGACTACTTGTTGGTGGATCTGCCACCGGGCACCGGCGATGCCCAGTTGTCCTTGTGCCAGTCGGTGCCGCTAGATGGTGGAGTCATCATCACTACACCGCAGGAAGCCTCCTTGGGAGTGGTTCGCAAGGGGATGTCGCTCTTTGAGAAGGTTCAGGTTCCGATCCTAGGCATCGTGGAGAACATGAGTGGTTTCCGTCTCGCCGATGGAACACGCGTGGACATCTTCGGGCATGGCGGAGGGCGTCTTGAAGCCGAGCGCAAAGGAGTCACGTTCCTGGGAGAAATTCCGTTGGTTGTCGCGATCCGCGAGGGCGGGGATCGTGGCGAACCAGTGGTGGTGGCCGACCCGATGGGTGAGGCGGCCCGGGCTTTCTCAGCGGTGGCTGCCGGGTTGCAGCAGTGCTTTCCGGGCGGCTGAACTTGTGAACTTGAGGAGATCTTAGGCTGAAAACCTTGGGCATTGCCGACTAGGCCTGCTGCAGCAATCCTACAACCGTGTTTCGTGAACTGGGCAAGATGCTGGTGCTTTTTGGGGCGACCCTGAGGGCATTGCCGAGAATTTTTCGCTATCGGCGCAATTTGGCCGAGCAGTTGTTCGAGATTGGCAACGCCAGTCTCTTCATGGCGTGTGTTCTGTCGCTCTTCATCGGGGGCGTGTTGTCGTTGCAGGCGGGGCCCTTGCTGGCCCAGCGAGGCCTCGGTTCCATGCTGGGCGGCTTGGTGGGTGCCTCGCTAGCCAAAGAACTGGGCCCGGTGATGATGTCGATCCTCATCGCGGGTCGCATTGGTTCGGCCATGGCGGCCGAGTTGGGATCCATGAGGGTTTACCAAGAGATCGATGCCTTGCGAACCCTGAATATCGACCCGGTCGAGTACCTCGTGCTGCCGCGGGTCGTCGCCATATCACTGGCACTGCCCTGCCTGCTGGTGTTTTCGCTGCTCATTGGTTCAGCCGGTGGTGCCTTCGTGGCGGCCCTCAACCCGGAAGTGGCTGTGTCGGCAACGGCCTTCTTCAACAGTCTCAAGGCGACTTTAGCACCGCGGGACATCATCCACGGACTGATCAAGACCTTTATCTTCGCCATCACGGTGGGTGTGGTCTGCTGCAATCAGGGCCTCGATACCATGGGCGGTCCTCGCGGAATCGGGCGCAGCGTCACCAAGGCGGTTGTGAACTCGATCGTGTTCATTCTAGTGCTCGACTATGTCATCACTCGGATGCTCTTACCGTTCACTCAGGCATCGATGGCGGGAGGGTTTTAAAATCCATGACTTCTGCGAAGATTGCTGAATCGGGCGTGGCCGTCCGAGTTCGCCAACTCCGAAAATCCTTCGGGTCCCAGATCGTTCTCGACGGCGTTGATCTTGAGATTCAACCCGGAGAAATCTTTGTTTTAATGGGTCCGAGTGGTTCCGGGAAATCGGTGTTGCTGCGCCATTTGATCGGACTCGAGACGGCCGATTCTGGCGAGATTTTGCTCAACGACACGCGTATCGAGGACGAAGGCATTCGCGATCGGTTCCGCTTGGCCATGGTGTTCCAGAGCGGAGGTTTGCTCAACTCACTGACGGTGGGTGAAAATGTTGGCCTTTACCTATCGGAACACCGCCTGAAACCCGCGGCAGAGATTGAGCGGATCGTTCAAGAGAAACTGGCGTTGGTGCACCTGGGGCCGAAGGATTCCCTGAAGTATCCGTCGGAACTTTCGGGCGGCATGAAAAAACGAGTGGCCATTGCTCGGGCACTCGTGATGGAGCCGCAGGTTGTTCTCTACGATGAGCCGACCAGTGAATTGGATCCGCTGGTCGCAGTGACGGTCGGACGAGAAATTGTGCGGGCCAATGCCGTGACCCGAGCCACTACGCTGGTGGTGACCCATGACCGCGACCTCGCTTTCGGCATCGCCAATCGTATCGCCTTCCTCAGCGAAGGGCGGATCGTGGCTGTAGGAACGCCTGAAGTAATTCGTGCTTCGCAGGATCCGTTGCTCCGTCGTTTTCTTTCCGCCGATTTTACTCGGGATTGAACGGTTGCCCCGATTTTCTAGCGTCACTAGTCCTACGGGGTTACTCACCACTGGCTCCGGTTCGAACTGCTCGATAACATGGGTCCATGCGAGGGTTTTTCTCTTGGATCGGTCCATGGCTGTTGGGGGGTATCGCAGCACTGGCGTTGAAGGCCGATGAGGCTCGGTTGTTGCGGTTTCCCTCTCTGAATGGAAATCGGGTGGTGTTCACCTATGCCGGTGATTTGTACACCGTCTCGGCCTTGGGAGGGGTGGCCCGACGACTGACCTCCGACCCGAAAGGCTTCGAAATGTTCGCGCGCTTTTCGCCCGACGGCAAAACGCTGGCTTTCACCGGGCAATATGACGGCAACACCGAGGTCTATGTGATGCCTTCCGAGGGGGGCGAACCCCAGCGGCTCACCTATACCGCGACCCTGGAACGGGATGATGTCTCGGACCGGATGGGTCCCAACAACATCGTCATGGCTTGGAAGGACAATGAGACGGTGGTGTATCGCTCGCGCCGGAACCACTGGAACCCGTTCAAGGGTGAACTCACCTTGGCCCGTCTCTCGGGTGGCGTTCCAGAAGTTTTGCCGGTGCCGCGCGGCGGTTGGTGCAGTTTCTCGCCGGATGGTCGGCAAATGGCCTATAATCGAGTGTTTCGTGAGTTCCGCACCTGGAAGCGCTACCGAGGCGGCCAGGCCGATGAAATCTGGTTGCACGATTTTGGGACGGGTCAGACCGCCCGGCTGACCACCGATCCGGCTCAAGACCTCTTTCCCATGTGGCACGGAGACAAGATGTACTTCGTCTCGGAACGGGAGGAGTCCCATCAAGCCAACCTCTACGTGATGGACATGAAAACCCGGAAGCCCCGCCGACTGACCGAGTTCACTGAATTCGCCGTCAAGTTCCCCTCGATGGGTGACACGGGCATCGTCTTTGAGAATGGCGGATATTTGTACCGACTCGATTTCCAGACAGAGAAAGCAGTGCGGATTCCGGTGGAGATTCATGAAGACTTGGCGATCGGCCGCGGTGGTTTACGCGATGTCAGCAAGGAGACGACCGCCTATGAGGTGGCTCCGGACGGCGCGCGTGCGCTCGTTGGTGCGCGGGGGGATGTTTTTACGGTGCCGGCCAAGAACGGGGCCACCCGCAACCTGACGCAATCACCCGGGGTGCATGAGCGCAATGCGGTGTGGTCTCCGGACGGAAAATGGATCGGCTATGTCAGTGACCAGAGTGGCGAGGATGAGATCTGGATCCGGCCGCAAGAGGGATCGGGTGAGCCGCGTGCGCTGACTTCTGGAGCCGACACCTACAAGTACGAGATCGCCTGGTCGCCTGATTCCAAACGCATCGCCTGGACCGACAAGCTCAACCGACTCCAATTCGTTGAGGTGGAGTCGAAGCAGGTGACTCCGGTGGCAAAATCGGACGCCTTCGAAATTCGCGATTTCGTCTGGTCGCCGGACAGCCAGTGGTTGGCATTCACGCAACCCGAGGTGCGCCGATTTGCCAACATCTACCTCTACGGGTTGGCACAGAAAAATCAGGTCCAAGTCACCGATGGGTGGTTTGATGTGGGATCGCCGGAATTTAGCAGTGACGGCAAGTACCTCTTCTTTGTCTCGGAACGCTCGTTCAATCCCTCCTACGGCCAGACAGAGTGGAACCACACCTACAGCGACATGGAGCGGATCTACCTGGTCACATTGGCCGCCGCCACGAAGTCGCCCTTGGCGCCCAAGTCCGACGAGGTAAAACCGCGCGACGACAAGGCAGCAGTCAGCGGCACCGAGGCCAAAGCGGCTTTCGACAAAGACAAGGACAAGGACGGAGACGTTGCCAAGGCCGCCAAGCCCTCCAAGGTGGTGGTGAGCGTGGACGTCGAGGGGTTAACTCAACGCATCACCGTGCTGCCACCTTCGGCCTCGAATTACGGATCGCTGTCCTCGGTGGGCGACAAGCTGTTCTATCTGAAGAAGGGCAAGCTCCACCTCTTCGACCTCGAGAAGGAAAAGGAAACGGAGTTGGGCGAGGTGGCAGGGTTCCGGGTCTCGGCCGACCGGAAGAAGATGCTGGTCAAGGTGGGCTCAGATTTGGCGATTCTGGATCTTCCTTCCGCCAAGCTCGATCTCACCGACCGCAAGCTGAGCTTGAGTGACCTGAAGGTGCGTCTGGATCGCCGTGCGGAGTGGAACCAGATTTACAACGAATGCTGGCGACAGATGCGGGATTTTCTCTTCGATCCGAAGCTGCACGGGGTGGACTGGGCGGGCATGCGCCGTCGTTATGAGCCCTTGCTGGCACATGTGCAGCATCGGGCCGACCTGACCTTCATCATCGGGGAGATGATCGGCGAGTTGAACATCGGACATGCCTATGTGGGCGGCGGTGATTTGCCCAAGCCGGAGCGCATTCCCTTGGGGTTGCTCGGGGCTGTCATCCAGCCCGATGCCAGTGGTTATTTCCGCATTGAGCGCATTCTCCGCGGACACAACTGGGACTCCAAGTATCGCAGTCCGCTGACGGAGATCGGTGTCGAAATCCGCACTGGCGACTACCTCCTGGCTGTTCAAGGGCAATCTACCCGAAGCATGACGGATTTGTACTCGGCCTTGGTGGGTACGGCCGGCAAGCCCGTGGTTTTGCGGGTGAACCGGGAACCTAAGGAAGAAGGTGCTCGTGACCAGACAGTGATTCCCACGGCGGACGAACATCCGCTTTACTACCTCGATTGGGTCTTAGGTAACATCGAGAAGGTGGACAAGGCCAGTGGCGGCAAGATTGGCTATGTGCATATCCCCGACATGGGCGTTCCGGGACTCAACGAGTTTGCCAAGTTCTACTATCCGCAGCTCCACAAGGAAGCACTGGTGGTCGATTGCCGCGGCAATGGCGGCGGGAACGTCTCACCGATGATCATCGAGCGCCTGCGACGTGAACCGGCGATGTGGACGGTGGCGCGCAACGGCTCGGTGAACGTGGATCCCAGCGGCCAGGTGTTGGGACCCAAGGTGCTGCTCATCGACCAGC
>Ga0255132_1000376_pt1 | contig 17868 bp, 12 predicted proteins | sample Law_Law_RepA_8d_FD_188551 | JGI IMG/M metagenome (GOLD analysis project Ga0255132, IMG submission 188551) | Freshwater microbial communities from St. Lawrence River, New York, United States - Law_Law_RepA_8d | ecosystem: Environmental > Aquatic > Freshwater > River | place: USA: New York...
TCCCGGTGCACATGATCGAAACGATCAACAAGCTGATGCGCGTGCAGAAGCAGTTGATCCAGGACTTCGGCCGCGAACCGACCCCTGAGGAGATCGCCGATGAGATGCAAATGCCGGTCGAGCGGGTCCGGGCTGTGCTCAAGATGGCGCAGCAACCCATCTCGCTTCAGAGCCCCGTAGGCGACTCAGACGACACTAACTTCGGTGATTTCATCGAAGACAAGGCCGCCGAAAACCCGTCCGACATGACCAGCTACAGCTTGCTGAAAGCGAAGCTGGCCGACGTGCTAGACTCCCTGACCGAACGCGAGCGCAAGGTACTGGAGCTGCGGTTTGGCCTTTTGGACGGCTACAGCCGCACCCTCGAAGAGGTGGGCAAGCAATTCAAGGTGACCCGCGAGCGCATCCGTCAGATCGAGGCCAAGGCACTCCGTAAGATGCGGCACCCGACGCGTCTACGTCAGCTCAATGGCTTCCTAGAAGGCGAAGAAGCCTTAGTCTGAAGCATAAAATCAAAGCCCCGCCCCTCCGGCGGGGCTTTTGTTTAAATCGACTTATCCCCTGTTGAAAACGCCAGCCGACCGCATCACCGAGACCCGGTGCCCATTCCGGCCGTTCATGATGACCGGTCTGCTCCTCTGTTTCCTTCTGGGTCTGCTACCAGGCATCGCCAGTGCCCCGGTCTACCCAATCACCGCCCCAGTCGAGATCCGCCGGGAACCCCTCTTCGACGGGCCGGTGCTGCATTGGGAGGTTCAGGTACGCCGAGCCGATCTAGCCAAACTCCGCAAATCGGGTGGTCCCTGGAACCGAGAAAACGATCCGGATGCCTCAGCAACCGTGCGGGCCGGTGGGCAAGTCTGGACCAATGTTGCCATCCATCTCAAAGGGGCGGCCGGAAGCTTTCGTGCCGTGGATGATATCCCCGCCCTAACCTTGAACTTCGGCAAGTTACAGGACGGACAAACCTGTGAGGGGCATCGCAAGCTGCACCTCAATAATTCGGTTCAGGACGCCTCGCGTCTCGATGAAATATTGGCCTCGGAGATGTTTATCCAGTCAGGACTGCCGACACCCAGGGCCACTCGGGCCCTCGTCTCCCTGAATGGTCGCTACTTGGGGATTTATGTGCTCAAGGGTGGCTGGGACAAGGCCTTCCTGAAGCAGCATTTCGGGTCGTCGAAGGGCAATTTTTATGACCCTGGATTCATCACGGACTTGGACGCGAATCTTGAGCGAGACTCCGGCGAGGGGGCTCCTGATTGGTCGGACCTCATTGCCCTGCGTCAGTCCCTCGCGGTGCAAGATCCGGCCGAGCGCCTACAACAAGTATCCCTCCATCTGGACATCGATCGCATCGCCACGCTCGGGGCACTGCAAATCCTGCTGGACGATTGGGATGGCTACCTTCGGAACCGTAACAATTATCGGGTGTACCATGTGCCCGCTTCCGACCGCTTGGTACTCATGCCGCACGGGATGGACCAGCTCTGGAGAAGCCCGCGGGGATCGTTTACTCCCCCCTTGAGCAGCCTCCTCGGCCAACGGCTTTTTTCTATCCCGGCCATGGCCGATCAACTGAGTCATCGTATGCGGGAACTGACCAACACCGTGTTCCGACCGCAGTTTGTAGATGGGGTGTTCAGCAACGCACAATACCGACTCCGGGAGAGACTCATTTTAGAGGGCCGTGAAGCCGAACTGCCGCCGGTACAACGCGCGGTGGACTCCACATTGCAGCGGACCCGGCAGCGGATGGCCGCCTTTGCGGGTCAGCGCTACCAACCACCCCAGCCGGGCGAGTTCGACAACGAGGGTCGCATGCGCCTCACCGATTGGTCATCCTCTTCCCCTGAGCAAGAAGGCCCTGCAACTCGGATCGAGACCGACGAGGGCACCTCGGTCTTTCGCATCACCGCCTCTGCCGCCGAAAGCCGGACGTCACTCCAAAAACGAATTCTGCTGGCTCCCGGCCTTTACCAATGGGAGGCCCGGGTGCGCACTCGATCGGTTTCTGGCTTTGGGGCCTGCCTCGACATGGAATGGGGGCGCAGAGGGGAACGATTCGAAGAGGGATCCACCTCACTTCAAAGCGTGACCGGCACCACCGACTGGACCCTCCTGAAACGCGAAATTTCGATTCCGGCTCGCGGCGAAGGCGGACGCCGCAGGCCCGGCAGACCCATGGGAGAGAACGGCTCATCGCCGCGAGAGATCATCCTCCATGCCGAACTGCGCGCCGATTCAGGCACCGCAGAATTTGATGCCGATGCCTTCGTCCTGAGGAAGCGCTGAGCAATTCGCTGAGAAGCACTCGCGATCCTCATCGCTTTTTCTAGGCACAAAAAAGGCCACCCCAAACGAGGTAGCCCTTTATTGATAAGCCGAAAAAGAAGAGTCCCGATCGATCAGTCCCCCTTGTGCACAGAATGGCAGGCCTTGCAGTTGACGGCCGTCTTGAAGCCATCCAGCGCACCGGGCTTTCCGGCGGCGAGGGAGTCTGCAGCGGCCTTGAGAGCTGTGGTCTTCTCGGTCCAACTGGAGAGGTCGCCCTTCGGGGGGTGGTTGAGGGCTAATTCCTTGGTCAGGAACGCCATTTTCTTGAAGTCATCCTCATTGCCCTGCCCCTTGGAGATGCGGGCGCTCAGAGATGTCTTGCCCTTGAATCCGTCTTCCATGATTTGCTCGATCGACAGGGAAGCCTTGGATTTGCCGTGGGTGGTGCATCCGGCCGTGACAGCAATGAGTGTCGCTGCAACGGCGAGGAGATGAATGGAAAAGCGTTTCACGATATCTTGATAATTCGTGCCAATGAAATCCCAAGACCTGCCTGCAGTTCAAGGCTGAGATGACTCTGTGGACGGCTCGGAAATCGAGCCTCCGGAAACCCGCGTCACCACACTGAAAACTTCGCCGGATTGAAATCGGGTCTGAAGGCGTCTTCCGGAAACCAAACTTGTTGCATCCCGGACCACGCCTCCCGTCTCAGCATCGAGCGTGAGCGAATAGCCTCGGTTCAAAACATTCTGAGGCGAAAGCAACCGCAGGCGTGCCAGCAAACTCTCCAGAAGCTGCCGTCGACGCTGTAATTTCCGACCTGGCAGGACCGTCAACGCAGATCGAAGGCGCAGCAACTCCTGCTGACCCGCCCTCACCCGCATGCGAGGGCGCTGTGCCAACATTCGCTGGCGGTGTGCCTCTAAGAGTCGCCCCCAAGTCCGTACCGAACGGGCCGCGACGCGGCGCAGGGATTCTATCGTTTCATCCACCTGCTGAGAACGAGTCTCCAACCGACGCCTCGGGTGCGCCCGGATCCAGCGTCGAAGCGAGCCCTCCAGACTATCCCGAGAACGAATTAACCGGCGCTGAGCCAGCACCGCCAATCGGTGACCGGCCGACTCCACGAATTCACGACTGTCCACCCAATCTTGGGTCAGGATTTCGGCGGCGGCGCTGGGCGTGGCGGCACGAAAATCAGCGACGAAATCGGCGATGGTGAAATCAATCTCATGACCCACCGCAGAAACCACCGGAACTTCTGAGGCGGCAATGGCACGGGCCACCACCTCTTCGTTGAAGCACCAGAGGTCTTCCAGCGACCCACCACCCCGGGTGACGAGAATGACATCCAGCGGATGCCCCAATTGCGAAAAGCGGTTCAGACGACCGATGGCCGCGGCAATTTCTTGAGCGGCTCCGGCCCCCTGCACGCGCACCGGATCTAGGATTACCTCGGGACAGAACCGTCGTGAAAGCACATGCAGGACATCTTGAATGGCCGCACCGCTCGGTGAAGTTACTAGCCCGATCCGGGTGGGATATCGGCCAATGGGACGCTTTCGGGACGCATCAAAAAGCCCCTCCGCCGCCAACTTTTCCTTCAACCGCTCGAAGGCAGCTTGCAGCGCCCCCACCCCCTGAACCTCCACCGTATTGACCCGCAGTTGATAATTGCCGCGAGGCTCATAAACCGTGAGGTCGCCTCCTAAAATAACCTGGGCCCCATCACGGAGGGCCGCTCGTCCCGCCCCGCCCTGCCCCCGGAACATCACACACGCCAACTGGGCTCCGGCATCCTTGAGGACAAAGTAGGCATGGCCAGAACTTTGAAGCCGGAGGTTGGAGACCTCACCCGCCACCCTCCGATCTGCGAATCCGCTCTCCAACTGTTTCTTCAGCTTCTGGGTCAACTCGGACACCGACTCGGGCGTCTTCTGAACCGTTTCTTGGAACAGGTCACCAGCAAAGCTCCACTGAGTTTTTGAAACGCGGGACATGGCGGGCAAGTAATTCGGTGAGGCGCTCGAAATTAGTCCAGCAACTCCGAGATGCGGACAATCGATTGAGCCCGTCCGGTCGCCGGATCGATGTCCACCAGGGCTCCCTGGAGACGCACTTGTCCGTTGGCGACGTCGAAGCGTTGCGGCAAACCCGTCAAGAACCGCTTCAGGACTGGCTCCACCTGACGCCCCAGAACCGAATCATGCGGACCTGTAAAGCCAGCGTCCGTCAGATAAGCCGTGCCTCCCGGAAAGACTTGTTCGTCGGCGGTCTGCACGTGGGTATGGGTTCCAATCACCGCCGAAACCGAGCCATCGAGCATACGCCCCATGGCGATCTTCTCCGAAGTCGCCTCACCATGGAAATCGACGAGGATCACTTTGGTGGCCGTTCGCAACCGAGCCACCTCGGACTGGGCGAGCAAGAACGGGTTTTCCATGGGCGGCATGAACGTCCGCGCTTGAAGGTTCAGTACGGCCACCGGGGGCAAACCGGGTTTGTTCCAGACAATCGATCCATTGCCCGGCACGCCCGGCGGATAATTGGCCGGCCGCAACACCCGGGACTCGGTCGTGAGGAACGAAGCCGTCTCCTTCTGATCCCAGACATGGTCCCCGGTCGTGATGATATCCACGCCGTAGCTGAACAATTCCCCGGCGATGCCTGCGGTAATCCCGTTGCCCCCAGCGCTGTTCTCGCCATTGGCGACGACAAAATCGATTCCCTCGCGGTGCACCAAGTCTTCTAGGAGCATTCGGACTGCGCGCCGACCGGGTTCGCCCACGATATCCCCTAAAAACAAGAGCTTCACTGCGGTGAACCCTGTCGGATTCGACGCCGCCTAGGAAGCAAACTGTGCTGCTGGCCGGGCCCGAAACATTCTGCAAGGAGCAGAGCTTGGATTTTAACTAGATCCCCGCGACGAATTGCCGGACCTTCCCTTCGCTGCATGTCACCATTCCGCTACGTATTCTGGAAAAGCTATCGGGAAGCGGGCCACCTGGCCGAACAAGCCCAGAAGATCCTGGATCATCAGCGGGATCTCCTGACGCCGGCACGCGTCACCGAGTTGGAAGCATCCATCCGCCATCTGGAAAGCATGCAGAAGAGCGGCACCCGTGATGACATCGCCGCAGCGATGACCCGGTTGGAAGCCACAGCACAGACCTCGCTGATGGCCTACCCGCACGCCTCCATGCGCGAGAATGTCGAAGGCCTCCTCACCATGGGGATCGTGCTGTTTGCCTTCCGCCAATTCTTTTTCCAGCCCATGGCCATCCCCACGGGATCGGCTCAACCGACCTTCAGCGGCATCACCTGCGAAGATCTGCGCCACACTGGCAAGACGGTTCCAAACCTAGCGGTCCAGGCTGTGGAATGGGCACTCTTTGGTTATCACTACTACGAGGTGATCGCCGAGCAGGATGGCGAACTGGGAAGCGTCAGGCCTTCGTCGGGTTCCGGCGGAATCACCGGCTTCCTTCGCAAGTCTTTCGAGGTTGAGGTCGGACGGGGCACCTACACCGTCAAGACCTCCATGAGCGAGGGGCCCAACGACTTCATGCGCCACATGGGCCTGGCCAATGACCAAGGCAGCCTACCTCAGCGCTTCTTCAAACAAGGGGACCCAATCATCCGCTGCCGGGTCAAATCCGGCGACCGCCTCATGGTCGACCGGATCACCTACAATTTCCGGAACCCGAGTCGTGGAGACACCGTGGTGTTCAAGTCGATGCAACATCCCGGCATGACTGCCAATACCCACTACATCAAGCGCCTGGTGGCTCTCGGTGGCGAGACCGTCCGCATCGGAGACGATCGGCACGTGGTGATCAACGGCCAGCGCCTAGATGCCAAGACCCCCGGTTTCGCGGACGTTTACAGCTTCGACCCGGCCAAGCATCCGGTGTCCAGCAGCTACTCCGGTCACGTGAATGGGATTGGCTTCGCCGAGGGCAGTTGGTTTTCGACCCATGAGGCAGAGTACGAACTTTTGCACAGCCGCGACGCCTCGGCACCGCAGCAACTCACTTCCATTAGTGACGAAAAATTGAAGATTTGGCGGAGTTTTACCCACGCTACGGCCGCCACCACGGATGACTCGCAGAATGGACGCTGGGCCCAGCAAAAATCACGCCTTGAGGCGATGACGCAGAGCACGCCCAATTTCCCCAATGCCAAGGCCGAGGTGAAGGTCCGGCCTGGCCATGTGCTGTGCCTCGGTGACAATACGATGAACAGCTCCGACTCCCGGATGTGGCCGGTTCCAGATTTTCCACAGGAGCGCATCGTCGGTAAATCCGGTTGGGTCTTCTGGCCCCTGAGCCGTCGTTGGGGTTGGAGCCAGCACTAAGACGTTCCCTCCCACCGAAGCAACGCAAGTCACTGATCCAGTCGGGAAGCTCCTTCATCGACATCAGCGTTGACCGGACTCCTTGAAGCAACACCATCCGATGTCTCTTTTTTCTCGCGCATGAAGACCCTGCTGTTCGTCTGCACCGGCAATACATGCCGCAGCCCCATGGCTGCCGCTTTGGCTCGTAAGGCCGCAGGGGATTCATCAGAATGGCAGGTGGTTTCAGCGGGGATCAATGCACTGAATGGCCAGATGGTGAGCCCGCACTCGGTGAGCGCTCTTCGTCAGATGGGGATAGACATCTCGCAGCACCGGGCCCAAATGCTCACCGGTCGATTGGTCCGGGAGGCCGATTACATTTTCGGTCTCACCCGGGGACATGTGGAAGGCATCGTTTCACTGTATCCGGAGGCCGCTGAAAAACTATTCGTCCTCCGCGAATTCGAGGAGAACGTCAGCGAACTAGACCTCGACATCCACGACCCCATCGGCGGACCGCTGGACGGCTACCTCGATTGCCGGGACCAGATCCACCATGCCGTCGATGCTGCCATTCGATTCATTCGTGAAGGGGGTTCAATCCGACCGACCCTGACCGTGTCTCTTGGCTCAGACCACGCCGGATTCTCCCTCAAGCACAGCCTGGCCCCAGTCCTTTCCAAGATGGGCCTTCATGTGATCGACGAGGGGGCCTACGGACCGGAATCTGCCGACTATCCGGACTACGCTCAGGCGGTGGCCCGCAAGGTGGCATCCGGAGAGGCCGACTTTGGACTCCTCATTTGCTCGACCGGAGTGGGTATTAGCATCGCTGCCAACAAGGTTCCCGGAATCCGCGCCGCATTGGTGCACAACATCGAGGGAGCGGCTCTTGCCCGTCAGCATAACGATGCGAATATCCTCTGCCTTGGGGCACGATTCGTCTCTCCGGAGCAGGCCATTCAAATCGTTGAAAACTTCATCCAAACCCCTTTCGAAGGCGGCCGCCACGAGCGCCGCGTGAACAAGATCGAACCAGACATGTCCACATCACTCGCCTCCGTTGATCCGCAGATCGCCGACATCCTACGCCATGAACGTTTGCGCCAGCTCGAGAACATCGAGCTCATCGCCAGCGAAAACTTCACCAGCCCGGCCGTTATGGAGGTCCAGGGCAGCGTTCTTACCAACAAGTATGCCGAAGGCTACCCGGGCAAACGGTGGTACGGGGGCTGCGAGTACGTCGACGAAGCAGAAGTCTTGGCCATCAACCGCGCCAAGCAACTCTTCGGAGCCGAGCATGCCAACGTACAGCCTCACTCCGGCTCTGGAGCCAACATGGCCGTGTATTTCAGCATGCTGAAGCCCGGCGACAAACTGCTGACCATGGACCTCAGCCATGGCGGTCACTTGACCCACGGCAACAAGGCCAATTTCTCCGGCAAGTTCTTCGAGATCGTCCACTACGGCGTCAGCAAGGACAGCGAACTCATCGACTACGACCAGCTCGCCACCATGGCGCGCGAGCATCGGCCCAAGATGATCACCGTCGGAGCTTCGGCCTATTCGCGCCGCATTGATTTCCAACGCATGGGCGAAATTGCCCGCGAGGTCGGTGCGATGCTGTTAGCGGACATCGCCCACATCGCTGGCCTCGTGGCCGCCGGGGTTCATCCGAGCCCAGTGCCCCATGCCGACTTCGTCACCACGACCACTCACAAGACCCTGCGGGGCCCGCGCGGCGGACTCATCTTGTGCAAGGCTCAGTACGCCAAGGCCATCGACTCGCAAGTATTCCCCGGCATCCAGGGCGGCCCCTTAATGCACGTGATCGCTGCCAAGGCCGTGTGCTTCCATGAGGCACTGCAACCCAGCTTCCAGGGCTACCAGCAGCAAATTGTCCGCAATGCAGCAGCTCTGTGCGAGGGCATGAAGCGCAATGGCTTCCGCATCGTCAGTGGTGGAACCGAAAATCACCTCATGCTCGTCGATGTCGGGGCCCGTGGATTGACGGGCAAGCAGTGCCAGCTAGTCCTCGACACCGCCGGGATCACGACCAACAAAAACACTATCCCCTTCGAGACCCGATCTCCCTTCGAGGGCAGCGGAGTGCGATTGGGAACCCCAGCGGTCACCACCCGTGGCATGTGCGAACCAGAAATGCTGGCCATCGCCGACATGATTAGTGAGGTGCTGCTAGATATCACCAATCCGGCCACGGCGGCGAAGGTGCAAGATCGCGTGAAGGCGCTGACGGCCCGTTTCCCCCTGCCCTATTGAAATACGGGTGATCTGAGCGCGGTCCTAAGTTTTCGGCAGGACCGCGCCTGCGCTCGCCAACAAGATCCGAAGAGGATGTGGCTTTTGCGCTGTGTCTGAGGCAATGGGTTGTTCGCTTCCAAAGGCTTGCTCCAGCCCGGTCTCAGTGCCACTGAGTGGGCGGTTCTGAACAAACCTTTCCGGGTGACCAACCCGTGGAGCGGAGGTTAGAATCTGGCCCATGATGAACGCCGCCCCCAGACCCGGTGGCACGCTGGATGAGCTCGCCAACTTGGCGGCTCAAGTGAGCGTTGCTCCGGCGGCCATAGTGGTGCTGGAAGAGCGCCTTAGCTGGATCCCAGCAGGACAGACCGGATGCTCTCCAGAGTTCATTGAAACGGTTCTGCCGGTGATCTCCCGAGTCGCTGTTAGCATCCACGACTGGATCGAACTGCGCGATGCCCAGACCCAGCTGCCGGACGGATGGCGCTGGCTTTCGTGTCTTCCGATACGCCTCCCTTCCGGGGCCGTGGCCGGCGTGATCGCTGTGCTGGATCGGTCTCCGCGACGATTGAATTCGGGTCAGCGGGCAGGCCTTCAGACGGTTGCTCGGCAAGTCATGGTCCATTTGGAGCTTCGGCGACAGGCCACCGATCTCGCGACCACCACCGAGCAGCACCGCCAAACAGAGACGCGCCTGCGTGACAACGAGGCCTACTTCCAATCCTTAGTAGAATCCCTGCCCCAGAACATCTTCCGTAAAGATCTCAATGGCCGCTTCACCTTCGTGAACGGGGCCTTCTGTCGAACGGTCAAACGCCACAAAAGCCAACTCATCGGAGTCACCGACTTCGATCTGTTTCCGGAAGAGTTGTCTCGCCGCTACGTCGAGGATGACCGCCTGGTCATCAGCACCGGCAATGCTCTAGAAAAAACCGAGGTCAACGTCACTCCCGATGGTCAACGCCATTGGTTCCATGTCATCAAGACCCTGCTGCTCGATGCGAGCGGCCAACCCGTGGGTCTCCAGGGGAGTTTCTGGGAAGTCACCCAAGAGAAGCGGATCGAGGAGCAGTTGGCCCAAGAACGTGATCTGCTTCATGCGCTGCTCGAGCACGCGCCAGATGCCATCTATTTCAAAGACCTTGATTCCCGAATTACCCGCGCCAGCCGTGCGTTGGCCCATCGGGTCGGAATCTCAGACCCGAACCAACTCATCGGGAAGACAGACCATGACTTCTTCGACCGCCAGTACGCCGATGCCGCTCGGTCCGACGAACTAGCAATTATCCAGACCGGCCAACCGATCCTAGGTCGTCTGGAAAAGGAAAACCTCCCGAATGGCCAAGTCCGTTGGGCACTGACCAGCAAGATGCCCTTGCGGTCTCCGGACGGACAAATCGTGGGCACCTTTGGACTTTCTAGAGATATCACGGAACTACAGACAGCGCGCGAACAACTCGAACGCACCGAGGCCAATTACCGCGGCCTAGTTCAGAACGCCGTCGACGGCATCTTCCAAACCTCACCAGACGGACGCTATCTCAACGCCAATCTCGCACTGGCCAAGATGTACGGTTTCGACACCGTCGACGAACTCCTGGCCAGTCGAACCGACATTGAGCACCAACTCTATGTCGATCCAAAGCAGCGCGACCGCTTCGAAGAGCTGCTCAACCGGAACGACAAGATCGACCACTTCGACAGTGAGGTCTATCGCAAGAACGGCCGGAAAATCTGGATTAGCGAGAACGCCCGCGCCGTCCGGGATCCTTCCACAGGAGAGCTTCTGTACTACGAAGGTACGGTCGAAGACATCACAGCCCGGAAGCAGGCCGAGAAGGATTTGAATGAGGCAAATTCTGCGCTGGCTGCAGCCCGGGACGTCGCCATCGAATCGGCACGTGCTAAGTCCCAGTTCCTGGCGAACACCTCGCATGAGATCCGTACCCCGATGAATGGCATCATCGGATTCGCCCGCCTGCTTCTGGACACGCCTCTCAACCCAGAGCAGCGCGAACATGCGGACACCGTCCTTCACAGCGCCCAGAACTTACTCAAGGTGCTCAATGACATCCTCGACTTCTCCAAGATCGAGAGCGGCAAGCTCGCCTTCGAGAACATCGAGTTCGACCTCAGGCCCATCGTTGAGGACACCGTCGAATTGCTGGTGGAGATCGCTCAAGCCCGGGGAGTCGAGGTGGCCACACGAATCGATCATGGTCTGCCCGCGATGCTCCGCGGAGACCCGGGACGCATCCGCCAAGTGCTCACCAATCTTCTCGGCAACGCCATCAAGTTTACCCAGAAGGGAGAAGTCACCGTTGGCATCGAGGTTCTGGAGATCCAGGGAGAACGCTGTCGAATTGCCTGCTGGGTCCGAGATACTGGGATTGGCATCGAACCGGCCGCTCTCGGAAGAATCTTCCAAGAATTCACCCAGGCCGACGGTTCAACCACTCGCCGCTTCGGGGGCACCGGTCTGGGCTTGTCGATCTCCCGCGAGCTGGCCCGCCGGATGGGTGGCGACATCGAGGTGAGCAGTGAGCCAGGGCATGGTTCGACCTTCACCATGACCGGGGTCTTCGAGATCGTGAGTCACGCCCCCGCGGCACCCGCTCCATGCCCTCTAAAACTGCTCATAGCCGACGCCCATGCAGCCACCTGCCAGTCTTTTGAGCATGAATTGGGTCGCTGTGGAGCCTTAGTCACCCAGGTGCCCACGGCCGCTGCGGCCATTGATTCTCTGCGACAAGCAGCCGAAGCAGGCCACCCGTTTGATGCTGCGTTCATCGCCCTGCAATTACCGGACATGGATGGCCTGACGGTGGCCCACGAGGTGCACTGCATCGCTGCCATTGCATCCGTGCGGATCATCCTAGTCGCGGCGGTCTCCCAACGCCCGGATCCGAATTTGTTGCGGACGGTGGGAATCGCCGGGCACCTGGTCAAACCCTTCAAACAATCCCGACTGCGGGAGGCGCTCCGAGCGCTGGCTGCCGGAGAAAGCCTCCTGAGCGGACCCAGCCCTACGGATTCTATTTCTAGAAAAAAAACCCCGAGCGGCCGTTCGCTGAGATTACTGCTGGCCGAAGACAACCTCGTGAACCAGAAGCTGGCCGTCACCCAACTCCGCCGCCTCGGACACAGCGTCGCTGTCGCTTCCAATGGGCGCGAGACGCTGCAGGCCTTGCAACGGGGTCCTTTCGATGCGGTCTTCCTCGACTGTCAAATGCCCGAACTCGACGGCTACGAAACAGCCCGCGAAATCCGCCGTCTGGAGGCCGACCGAAAGTTGGGAAACCGGCTACCCACCTTCTTAATCGCCCTGACGGCCAATGCCATGGCGGGTGACCGGGAGAAATGCCTCGCGGCCGGCATGGATGAATTTCTCACCAAACCGCTCGATCTCGACCAACTGCCGAGCGTGCTCAACCGGGCTGTTGGGGCTCCGTCACTGTTGCCGACAGAGACTCCATCACCGATCTCAACCCTCGCGAGACCGATCTCACAAACCTCGGAGGCGTCCCGCCCCGACTCGATGCCCATTCTCGATCCCTCCCTGTTGGATTCCTTGCGAACCCTTCGATTCGATGGAGAGCCCGACCCGGTGACCGAGATCATTGATCTATTCCTGCGCGACACGCCCTCACGCCTTGAAGAGGCAATTGCATCCTTCCATCGACGGAATGCCACTGGAGTACAGGAGGCCGCACACACCCTGAAGGGCAGCGCGAATAATTTAGGAGCCCGCCGATTGGGAGCGGCCGCTGGACGCCTGGAAAACCAGGCATCCACAGGCCGATGGGACCTCATCGATGAACTCCTCCAAGCCGCCACGACGGAACTCCAGTTGCTAATCCCGGAGCTGGAGAGTCAGCGTTCTCACTGAAATTCGCGGAAGAGAAGCTCGATCGCCGACCGCACGCTCACTTCATCATCGCTTCGATCTCCTCGGCCTCGATGGGGATGTCGGCCATCAGATCCACCGGTCCATTTTCCGTGATGAGGACATCGTTCTCTAGGCGTACCGCGAGGTCTTCTTCCGGGATGTAGATGGCGGGTTCCACCGTCATCACCCAACCGACGGCGAAGGGTTGATTCATGTGCCCCAAGTCATGGACATCTAGGCCGATCGGATGCCCATTGCCGTGCATAAACCACTTTTTGACCGGCTTCTTCGAGGGATCGGTGACTTTGACTTTCAGATCCTTCGGCTTCAACAAGCCCAAACCGACACATTCCTGGGCGACAAGATCCTCCGCTTCGGCCTGCCACTGGCTCCATATCTTACCCGGGGTGAGACCGGCAATGGAGGCCCGCAACACCCGGAGCACGGCGTCATAGACCTGCCGTTGTCGCCGCGTGAACCGACCGTTGACGGGAATGGTGCGTGTCAGGTCTGAGTTGTAATTGGCGTAACTGGCCGCCACATCGAGCAACAGCACTTCGCCACTTCGACAAACCTGATCGTTGTCGAGGTAGTGGAGCACGCACGAATTCCTGCCGGAACCGATGATCGGATTGTAGGCAAAATTACCACGGCGGCGGATGAATTCATGGGCGAACTCCGCCTCCACATCACACTCGTTGACCCCCGGGGCCACGAAGCGACACACCCGTTCGAACCCTGCTTTCGTGATGGAGCAGGCGTGGCGGATGAGGTCGACCTCCAGAGGATCCTTCACCACCCGGAGCGTGTGGAGCAGCGGTGCCACTCGACGGAAATCGTGCAGCGGATATCGGGAACGCAAATCGCGGATAAAACGCACATCCCGCGACTCGACCTCCACCACGGCCCGCTTGTGCTCATTGGTGTTGAGCCAGACCGACTGGGACTCGCACATCAACCGATGGAGAATCCGGGGAAAGTCCGCCATCCAATGCACGGATCGAATGCCGGAGACCTCCATGGCCTGGGGCTTCGTCAACTTGTGCCCCTCCCAGATAGCGATGAGTTCGCTGGTCTCGCGCAAGAACAGCATCTCCCGCATGCGCTCGTCTTCGGCAGACGGGAAGATCACCAGAATGGATTCTTCCTGTTCGATGCCGCTCAAGTAGAACAAGTCGGTGTTAGGCACCATTCTGAGTGTTCCGTCGGCATTGGTAGGAAGAAGGTCATTCGCATTGAGAATGACCATGGCCCCAGGCGGGAGCAGCGCGCGAAGTCGCTTTCGGTTCTGGGAAAACAGAGCGGACGGGATCGGAGCGTGTCTCACGGGCTCCAGATTCTCCCGGCGGGCGGCCTCGTCAATCCTCGGATGTGCCCCTCCCCGAGCTCAGGGTCATCGTGCACCCGTACAAATTCTCAACAGAGCGTCCGGAGGGAGTCGTTGAAGAGCTTCAGTGATCGAAGCCCCCTCGCCGGGAAAACGGTAGCCAGAATCCAATTCTGCCAAGGGCTGTAACACGAACCGACGAACCTGAGCCCTAGGGTGAGGCAAGACCAGTTGCGGCGTGTCGCGGGTTTCACCATCCCACGCGATGAGGTCCAAATCGAGGGGGCGAGATTCGTTGTGCACGACCTTCGGACGACGTCCGGCCTCGACCTCCACGGATTGTAGAAACGCCAGCAGCGACTCCGGAGTTTCTCCATCTTTAGGAACCAAGATAGCCACCGCATTGGTGAAGGTCGGTGAACCCGGTGGACAGTCTACCGGAGTGCTGGTCCAGAGCGACGAACGCTGCAGGAGCCTGCTCGAACGGTCTTCTAAACGATCCATCGCCCACCGAATGAGGGATGCCGAATCGCCGAGGTTCGACCCAAAAGCGACCACAACCTGGACCGGGATAAAATCCATGCGACAGAGCGGTATGAATGCTGGGGCGGATCGACTCAGTGCAAGCCCAGCACATCCTGCATGCTGTAAATGCCGGGAGCCTTACCGACCACCCAATCCGAGGCCCGAAGCGCTCCCTGGGCAAACGTGTCGCGACTGCTGGCCTTGTGGGTCAGTTCGACCCGCTCCCCCACCGCGGCGAAGAGGACGGTGTGGTCTCCCACCACATCGCCGCCGCGCACCGCGTGAATACCAATTTCCGAGGGCGTGCGGGCACCGACGATGCCGTGCCGACCGTGGCGCAGCGCGTCTTCCAACTGGACCTTGCGGACATCGCCCAGAATTTCCAACAAGGTGGTCGCCGTCCCGCTGGGCGCGTCCTTCTTGAGCCGGTGATGAGTCTCGATCACTTCGAGGTCGAAGGAAGTCCCGAGAATTTCGGCTGCCTTGCGAGTGAGCCAGAAGAGGGTGTTCACCCCGGTCGAGTAGTTCGAGGCCCAGACCATTGGAATCTGAGTCGCAGCCGACCGGATGGCCGCCTTCTCCGCCTCGCTGTGACCTGTGGTGCCGATGACTAGGGCTTTTCCGTGGGCCGCACACAAGGCAGCCACCTGCGCAGTGGCGTCATGGTGCGTGAAGTCGATCACCGCATCGGCCTGTGGAAGGACCGCCGCCAAATCATCGCCGACATCCAGCCCGGCAACGACCTGCAATTGCGGATGATCCTTGGCACACGACAGCAGTGCCTGACCCATCCGCCCCTTGGAACCCGTGATGATGATGCGCGTCACAAGTCGAACCCTACTGCGATGTCTCCCGGCGAACAAGAAAGCCGATGCTCACCCTTTTCACTCAAAGCGCTCAAGACCGACGGCTCATTGCTTCCGGTGGCCAGAAACCGCGTTCTGGTGTTCTCTGGTCCGACTTCATGGCAATACCCGGAGCCCCCTTGAAACCCATCCCCCACTTTGTGCGATGGGTGGGGCGAATCCTGGGCTGGACAGGGAGCATCGGCCTCGTAGCGATCGGGGTCTCGACCGAGGATGTGACCCCTCGGGGAGCCGGTTGGTTCTTGGGTGGATTCACTCTGGCAATCGCCCTAGAAACCCACCGCTGGTTGCCCACCCAGAACACCGTCGCGGCCGCCGGCCTGATTTCACTGGTAGGAAGCATCATGGCTACCCTTCTAGGCTTTGGCTCTCCAGCAGCCTTGAAGCTCAATTTACTTATCTGGTTTAGCCACCTTCTGGCCAGCCGTGGGCTTACCCGCTACCTGCTCCGCCCCTGGCGCAGTCGCTCTGGTTATGGCGTGGGTGTTCTGATTGGGACGACCGTGTTGTCCGGAGTGTCCATAGGGCTCTCGCTGGCCATCCTGGGCCTTCCCATCTCAATGCCAGGACTCGGACTCCTGTGGGTCGGTGCTGGCATAGCTCTCCTCAGTGCCAGTGTGTGGCTTTTGGTGAAAAAGCCGATTCCCGAGGTGCCGAACCTGTTTCCCGCAGGGTTGTGGCTCATTCTGACGCTGACTCAACTCATGGCCGGAGTGGCCACCGGACACAGTATCGAGGCCGCCTGGGCGGGCACACTGGCTCTCGCCGCGACCCTGGGAATTTACAGAACCCTGCGCACCGGACGACGCCAGATTCATTGATCCTCGGAGACCGGTGCCTTCGCGCGGACCAAAAGAACCCGCGAAGCCCGCATTCCATCCAACTCGCACACCGTCAACTGATGGTTACCGAGAGCCACCGAATCGCCAACTTTGGCAAAGCCACCCAGTTGTTCGGTCATCCAACCACCGACCGTATTGACCTCCGAGGCCTCCACGGGTTCATCAACCAACTCCGACAGCTCAAAGAGAGGAAGCGCCCCGTCCAATCGCCATTGGCCATCGCCCAACACCTCGATGCGCGGTTTTTCTTGGTCGAACTCATCTTGAATCTGACCCACCAGTTCTTCGAGGACGTTCTCCAAGGTCACCATGCCGGTGGTACTGCCGTATTCATCCACCACCACCGCCAGATGAAGGCGACGGTCCAGAAAGAGTTGCAGCAACCGGTCTAATCGAGCGGTCTCTGGGACGTAGATGACCGGCTTGGAACTGGCTTGCAGATTTGAAGCCAACCCAGCCGCACTCCGGCGCAGGTAGATGTCCTTGACGTGCACCACGCCCACCAGCCGGTCGAGATCTCCCCCATCGCTCAATGGAAACCGAGAATACCGAGTCTCGTCGGCCACACGGAGGCATTCGGCGATGGGACGTCGAATGTCTAGGGCCACGATCTCCCGCCGAGGTCGCATTACTTCACGCACCCTCCGTCTTCCGAGGTCGAGGGAGTTTTGAACGATTTCACGGGCCAACACCGAACTCCCACCGGCAGCCAACGTGGAACCCAGCATCAATCGAAGCTCGTCCTCAGAATGCACCTCACCATGACCCGAGGTCTCGATGCCCAATCGTTGCAACACCCAGAGCGACGTCCAGTTCAGCACCCAAATCAAGGGATAGGTCACCACGTAGAACCAGTGCAGCGGATAGGCCACCCAGAGCGACGCGGGCAGCGGGCGTTTAATGGCGATGAATTTAGGAGCCTGCTCTCCCACCACGACATGGAAAAAGGTCACCGCCATGATGCCCACCGAAGCCGAAAGCAGGTGCCGCAATTGGGCCGACTCAATTTGAAACCAGCCAAACACCGGTTCTAAAAGTGCAGCAAAGACGGGCTCGGCCACCCATCCCAGAGCGAGGCTCGCCAAGGTAATACCCAACTGGCAGGCGCTCAGGTACCCATCGAGATGACCTAGAATATGGCGAACCATCCCGGCCCGTCGGTGGCGTCGCTGGACATACCCTTCCAACTGGGTATCCCGGACCTTCACCAGAGCGAATTCGGCCGCGACGAAAAACCCATTGAACGCCACCAGCGACAAGGCCAGCGATAGCTTGCCCACCACTTCGAGGACCGAAGAGGAGTCACTCATGATTGCACCTCTAAAAATAAAGCCCCGAGAACATCCGACAGCGTCACGATCCCCACCTCGACACCACCGGGTCCGCGGACGATCGCCAGATGCTCACCCGACCGCTGAAAGGCTCGAAGAGCCTCCTCGATGCGCATTGAATCCTCTAAGAAAAGCGCTGGCCGCAACCAATCTCGCGCCGTCGTGCGTTGGCCGTCTGGTTCCGAATACAGCACGTCCTTAAGGCTCACG
>Ga0255132_1000392_pt1 | contig 17478 bp, 14 predicted proteins | sample Law_Law_RepA_8d_FD_188551 | JGI IMG/M metagenome (GOLD analysis project Ga0255132, IMG submission 188551) | Freshwater microbial communities from St. Lawrence River, New York, United States - Law_Law_RepA_8d | ecosystem: Environmental > Aquatic > Freshwater > River | place: USA: New York...
TTTCGTGTTTGCCTGGGCGAATGTAGTAACCCAGCGTGCCAGAACTCAAAGTGTTGAGAGGCGGCATGGAAGTAGCATCGCAACCGCCAGCTTTTAACAGGCGGTAGACCGGATCGGCGGCGCGCAATACTTCGAACTGCCCCATCGGGTTGGCCCAAGTATCTTCCTCGGCATTGGCAAAAAGTACGGGCCGCGGTGCCATCAGGGCTACCAGATGATGTTGCTCGAAAGGGAGCTTTTCCGGGCGTTCATTAAAGGCCTTGTAGTGGCTGTTGAACCAATGTGGGAAGCGGTCGTTGATCTGCTTGACCGATTCCCCAATCTTGCCCCTGCTGGGTGCTGTGCCGCCACAACCGGCCTGAAGGGGAATAGCTATGGCAAAGCGTTCATCCATGGCCCCTGCCAGTAGTGCTGTTTTTCCCATGCGGGAGTGGCCAACGGCGACAACCGGTGCCTTGGCGGTACTCGGTTCATTGGCCAGAACATCAACCATGCGGCTCATAGCCCAAGCATAAAGAGCAATGGTGCCCCATTTTTCAGGGGAGTAGGGTTGTTTCGAGCGCAACCATGGCTGAATACCGCCGCGTTCGTCACCCCGGTCGGGATCAACCTCTCCGCCATAGAAAGTGGCCAGGCCAAAGCCCTGTTCCGTAATCATGGAAGCATTCCACACGCCAAGACCCTGTCCACGGCCAGCTTCAGTGGCGCGATTGTCTTTTGAATTCATTCGGTCTGGGTAGACCCAAGCCTGAGTCATGGCGATACCCGGATCGGCCAGCACAGCATGGTTGCCGTTGAAGTTAGGCCCCACAAATATCGCTTTGGGGGAGTTTCCTTGTTTTGGCAGAACAAGTAGAAGGCGGATGACTGGTGCTCCGGGTCCTACTGATACGTCAAACTCTCTTACCCACATGCCGTTGGCATTGGATTCGTAGCGGACCTTCGCGGTAACCGGCCCGGTGGCTTCGGGCATGGTGCCGTACATGTAGTGCCCGAACAGTCGGACAATTTCGGGTCGTCTCTGATTTTTCCAACTCTCAGCCGTGGTGATGCGTGAACCATCGATGGCTGTCAGTGGATCGGGCCAGTCTGCGAGGACCGGGAGCGCTGCTGGTTCCGGCAATGCAGGTTCCGCGGCAGCAAGGATCAGAAGGGGAATAAAAGCTTGGATCATGGAAGAGCTCCGTTTAATTGTCCAATTTAGAAGAACGGATTGACTTCTGGAATGCAAGCATCTATTTTATTAAATAATGAAACAGTCAAGTGATGAATCAGTTGCCCCAGACGCACACGCTGCTTGCCTCGGGCTCGACCACGGCTCTATCAGCCGCAGGGAGCTTCAAGCTCTAGCAGCCAAGCCTCGAGCGCTCGACCGCGCTGCCGCGCTGTTCCGAGCCCTCGGCGACCCGGCCCGTTTGCGTTTGCTAGTTCTGCTAGAGCAGGGCGAGCGCTGCGTGAGTGAACTGGTCGATGTTCTAGGCGAAAAATTCCCCACCGTTTCTCAGCGCCTCAGGCTGCTGAGAACCGAAGGATTGGTGGTCCGTCGCCGCGATGGCAACCACCTGCATTACGCATTGGCCGATCGGCATGTTGCCGACTTGGTCAAAACAGCGCTGGAGCATGCCGCCGAGTTGGTTGCTGCTCCAGTGTCCACTGAGGAAGAAGGAGGCTGATCATGTCTTGCTCGAACCATTCCCATCAGCACGGCGCAGGCTGCGGCCACACTGCTGTCAAGCATGGCGATCACGTCGATTTTCTGCACGACGGTCATCTGCACCATGTGACAGCATCGGGTGTTGAAGAACACCGCCTGCCAGTGGATGCTTCCAATCCCGATACCTGCACACCGGCACATGACTGTGCCGGCCACGATGCGGCGCATCGTCATGGGCCTGATTGTGGTCACGAGGCCGTGCCTCATGGCGATCATGTCGATTACCTTGTAGCTGGGCACCTGCACCATCCCCATGGCAACCATTGCGATGACCATGGTCCGGTCAAAATTGCTTGATCATCTCGGAAAGCCCATCATTCAAAGGCCTTGTTGAACCAATGTTCGACAAGGCCTTTTTGTTGGACGAAGTGGCTTCGGAGCTATAACTTCCCCATTTCCGCCTAGGGAGTTAATAACATGCTTGGATTTCTGTTGGTTGGGTTACTGACTGTATCTCAGGTTCCGCCATTGCCCGAGGGAATCGCCTCGCGCGAACGCGATATTATTTACGGTCGCAAATATGGCATGTCGCTCACCATGGACCGATTTACCCCTACCAAGCCCAATGGCAAAGCTGTGATCTGGGTGGTTTCTGGCGGTTGGTTTTCCAATCCAGATTCCATCAATACCGGATTTGTCACGCCATTGTGCCAAGCGGGTTATCAGGTATTCGCGGTTTGCCACGGCAGCCAGCCGCGGTTTACCATTCCCGAAGTGCTCGACGATATGCACCGTTCCACACGATGGATTCGCCACAATGCCAAAAAATATCAAATTGACCCGGACGCCATCGGCGTGACAGGCGGATCAGCAGGTGGCCATTTGTCGTTGATGCTGGGAATGGTGCATTTGCCGGGAGATCCCAAGGCGAGTGATCCAGTAAACCGGCAACCATCTGGCGTTCAGGCAGTGGCTTGTTTCTTTCCGCCCACGGACTTTCTGAATTGGACCAAGCCGGGCGAGGTGATGCTGGGTAAGCCGCACGTTCTGAAAAACATTCCCCCTGCTTTTGATTTTCACACACAAGACAAGGTTACCGGGCAGTTCAACGTGATTACCGACCAGAAAGAACGCGAGCGCATCGGCAAGGAGATATCGCCCATCACCCATGTCGGTCCCAAAAGTGCTCCGGTGTATCTGGTTCAAGGTACCAACGACTTATTGGTGCCTCAGATTCAGGCGGAGATTTTCATGGCGGCCCTCAAGGAAAAGGGCATTGCCAATGAATTTGTTATCAAGAAAGGTGCTGGCCATGGTTGGGCCAATATGGACAAAGATATCGAGCAGTTTGCGAAGTGGTTTGACAAGCACCTTGCGGCGACAAAATAGCGCTAACGAAAGAAGGGCCGGGTTTGTTGAAACCCGGCCCTTCTACATTATTGGAAACTTAACGCGTCAGGTGTCAGTCGCGGAATACTGAGTGACATTCGCTGCAGCTGGTGTTCATCTTGCCAGCGGCCTTCTTCACATCGGCCCACTTCTTTTCCTTGACTGCGGTGGCCAGGGCTTCAGCGCCTTCCTTCATCATGTCGTTCAGTTCGGTCCACTTCTTTTTGCTCTTCGAGGCTTCTTTGCTCTCGGGCCACTTGTGGTCGCTGACAGCGGCAATGGCTGCCACGCGGTGTGCCAAATCGGTCAGTGGTTCAGCCATCTTGGCTTCGTCTGACTTGGCAACACCCTTCTTCTGCAGGCCGGGAAGAGCGGCTTCGATGCCATCCAGATTGGCTGCAACGAGTCCTGCCTTGGCACCAACACCAAAACCACCCTTGGCGCGGGGCTTGAAAGCGCGCATTACGGCCTCAAGTTCAAGGTCGGCTGCAGCGGCCTTGGCATCAGCTGCGCCGTTGCCCTTCTTGGCCAAAGCATCGAGTGCTTCGAGTGTTTTCTTGTTGTCCTTACCCTGCCAAGCCAAGCCGGTGCCTGCTGCGAGCATGGCCAAAGCCAAGCCAAGACCGGTTATCCGCATGAATTTCATGATTGGGTCACCTCGGGAACATCTATCGGGGTGGAGTGAAACGCCTGCCGTGCCTGATGAGGCGGGACAACAGCCCCAACCTTGGCAACGACTCATAGCACAATGATTCTACGGAGCTCAGTGTCCATGACAAGAAACAGGGGCATCAAACTGCTGTAACAGGTTGCAATACAGAATGGTTTCCCCGGTACGTTCCCCCTGAATCCTTCACTTTGCCATTGCCGCTGCTGTTCGCATTCGTGGCCAGTACCACCATCAATTGCCTCGAAACCATGGTTATGCCATGGGGATTCACCACGGGAACAGAAGCAAGTGCTTTCCCGGACAACACGTCGATCTGGTGAATTTTGCCTGTACCCGGCTGGCCACTGGTTACTACTGCCAGCCAGCCATCGGGGTGCCAAGCAGAATCGAGTGCAAAGCCTTCATTCTCGCCCCCTAATTTTAGGTCGTGCATCAACTTGCCATGGGCGTCAGTCACTGCAACTCTCGGAATGGCCTGCACAAAGCCCCCGGTGCGTGGCTCGGCACCCATGGCTACAAGTGTTGCGTCATCAGGCCCCCAGGCCAGACGCCGAATGCCGCCAACGGCTTGCAGGCGATCAATTTTGAAGAAACCGGGAATATCAAATTTCCCCGTCACGGTCAGGCCGGAAGACAATACCACCACACCGCCATGGAGGTTGCCCACGGCCAATCGGGAACCGTCGCGGCTCCAGGCCAAACTCATCAGGTCATCTCCCAGCGATAGTTCCTTGTGGGTGGCCCCGGTGTCGGTATTCAGCAGTCTCAAGGATCCATCACGGGCTGCAATGGCAACAAATTTGCCATCGGGTGAATTCGCCGCGGCGCGTAACCATCCCGCGCTGAGGCTCGGCCGCGACCATAGTCTGGCATCCCCCTTCCAGCTCATCGCGTTGCCGTGGCTGTCGATTCCCACCACAAAGCCATTAGGCAGTTGGTCGATTCCTGTTATCCATCCGGTAAGACCGTTGAAAGCACCGGCGGCAACAATCGATATACCATCGGCCCGATATCGGCGGGCAACTCCGTCGAAACCACCTGCTATAAGATTTGGTCCATCGCCGCGCAGGCATGCCATCTGCGCATCAAGAGGTACTGGTTTTTGAAGCTTGAACACAGCGGGTTTCATCGGGCATTCTCCGGCGGCTTGCGCAGCATGGCCTTGATGGGGTACATGCCCTCGTGAGCCAGAGGTAGTGGTTGCCCGGACTGTTCGTAGTGAATCGCGCTGGTGGAAATACCAAGGGCGTGAAATATAGTGTGAAATAGATGGCCAATATCGTAAGAATTTCCCTTGACTTCGCTGCCGTCAGCCACAGTTTCACCCACTACTTGTCCGGGCACGATGCCTGCCCCAGCCATGGCGGCAGACCACGCCTCGGGCCAGTGATCCCGTCCCAGATGACCGTTGATGCGCGGCGTGCGTCCGAATTCCGAGAGCACTACCACCAGAACATGGTCGAGCATTCCCCGGTTTCCCAGGTCGTCGAGCAATGCGGACAAACCACGGTCGAATTGCGGCATCAGAGACATACTGCCATTAAAATGATCGCCATGGCTGTCCCAGCCGTAGGAGATCACTTTCACCGAGCGGACGCCGGCTTCCAGCAATCCCCGGGCCTGCAGCAGGTGGCGGCCCAGGTCGGTGTCGCCATAACGTTCGATATCGTTACGCGACAAACGAGCCGGATCGAACAAGTCGCGACGCCGGCGAAGAGTTTCCGCCAACTTGAATGTTTCAGTATTCGCCAGAGCAAGTGATGAGCCACGTGCAGTGGCGCCCATGCGGTCGAGCGTATCGCGCAACGACAGACGCAGGTCGTCTTCTGCGGCAGCCAGATCGGCAGGTCGGTCGAGCAGAGCTGGGGGTTTGCCATCTCCCAAAGCTAATGCCGCGTGGCGTGGTCCAAGAAAACCAGTTTCATTCACTAAAAAACCGCCATTGCCCGGCTTAATGACCATCGATGCGGGAAGTTCTGCAGCCTTGGGGCCGAGCCAGCGTGCTGAGGCAACGTTCAGATATGGATAATCGACACCTCTGTTTTTGGGATCACCCCTCTGGATGCGGGCGACTCCGGCAGAGTGAGAATTATCCTGAGTGCACAGGTTGCGGATGAGAGCCAACTTGTTGGTATGTCGAGCAGTTTGTGGCATTAACTCGCTGATGCGGATACCAGAAACGGCTGAAGGAATCGAACGGAACGGGCCGCCGAAGCGCGTGCCCGGTTTGGGGTCCCAGCTTTCCAGTTGGCTCAGACCGCCATCAAGCCAAACCAATAGTAACTGGCGATCTGAAGACACACCGCCGCTTGGCGCGGCGCGAGCCAGCGAGGCTGTGGCAGCCCCCATGCAGCTCATCCAAGAGCGTCTGGAGAGGCTGTGCTGCATCCCGCAGTTCATGGCAGATCTCTCAATGGTTGATCTGGAATTCAGTCGAGGCGAGCAGTGCCCACACAACCACTCGGCGAGCTTCCGCGGCCGATTGGGACTTGGCCATGGTGTCTAGCACAGCCTGTTGTTCCATGGAGTTGGCTGGGCGGCCTAACAGGCTCATGTAAACCTCGTTCACCATGGGGGCGCCTTCCAGTTTGGTCAAACGGTCCATCAAGTTGCCGGGTTTTGCCACCAGTAGCGTTCGAACCGTGGGATCGTGCCGCCAGAAGAGCGCTTTTTCAACCGACGGATGGCCAGCTTCCTCTGGCTCGCGTGCCGGGTGGCCAAAGACTTGGCGGAATCGTTTCAGGCGTGCTTCGTCTCCTAGCTCACTGCCCAGCGCGACTTCGATCGATTTGGCTAAAACCTCTCCAGAAAGAGGTCGTTCTATCGCGCGGCTGAATGGAATATTGTTGGTTTCCAAGGTTGGGGCAGATGCCGTCTGGTACAGCTTCGACAAAACCATACCACGCAACCAGCTTTTCAGCGCCATGCCTTCACGCAACGCATTGGCCAAAGTATCGAGCGTGGCTGGCAAAGAAGGAGGATTTCCTGGATGGTCGAAATCGGGATGCTCAACGATTCCACGGCCCAGCAATGAACGGGTGAGGCGGTTGGCCCAGGTCCGGGCCAGCCGCGTGTCATCCGCCACGGCATTGGCCAGAAGTGGCAGGGTGGCCACCCTTGGAATACCGGGATTGTTGGTTTTGCGGTCTGGTTTGACTGCAAATTCATCACCTGTCTTCACCTCGGCCACATCCAGTGGTTTGCGATCGGGCAATGCAGGCCCTGTCTCGTGACGTTCCATATCGAAGACCGAGCTGAACGCAACCTTTCCTGCGATTGGTTTCTCCATCACCGTTGCGAGTTTAGCATCGCCCAGTGTTGCTTGCCGGGTGAAGGCATACAGACCCTGATAGTGGGCCTGTTTGAAACCCGGTACTGTCAAGTGGTCGTGGCACTGGGCGCAGCGGAGGTCCATGCCCAGAAACAGTCTGCCGATGTCCCGAGTCAGTGCCGGATAATCGACCGGGTTCTGGCCGTAATTCTCCAAACGTTTCGACAAGAAAAAACCAGCGCCTGCCGGAACCCCTTTCGCACTCGGGTTGAGTAGTTCAAGGCAAATGGTGCGGATAGGCTTGCCCGATACCACGCAATCTTTCAGATAGCTTTGCCAAGGTTCGTGGTCACCCATTCGTTCCATCAGCAGCAGATGCAATGATTGCGACCAGGTTGTAGCGAAAGCAGGATCTGCCAGAAGGCGATCTACCAGCAGTTGTCGTCTGTGGTCGGCGGGGTCTGCCAGAAACGCGCGGATTTCGTCTGGTTTGGCAATGCGACCCACAAGATCGAGATGAACACGCCGGCAAAATTCGAAATCGTCGGCAATTTTTACCGGAGCATGCCCAATACGATCTCTGGCCAGTGCAGTGTCGATGGCGACGTTCAGATCAATGCTTTCGACAGAAAAGCACAAAGCAGTCAGCAACAGGTAGGCTAGGGACATCGTGGCACTCTCCGGTCCTTGATGAGAACCGCAAAGCCCAGTCAGGTCAAGCCACGGGATCGGGCGATTGAGGTGGTTGCCAGCCTTCGGATTCCAGTTCTGCCACTCGGTTATTTCGGTATTCTTCCCAGGCGTTGCGTGATGGGAAAAACACGCCAATCATCATGACATATATAACTCCGGCGCAGGCCAGATTGATAATGTTTCCGTTGTCGACACATAAAGCTAAAATGAGATTGACCATAGTGAAGCCCATCAGTATGAAGAAGCGGATCAATACTGTTGTCCCCCATTCTCTGTATGCCAATTCCTCTTTGGATTTAGGCAATTGAACCTGTGGTGTCGGCTTTGGTTTGCTTTCTGACAAGGACTCCACGACAGGTTTTTCTAAATCAGATTTTTTCCATTGCTGTATCGGACTGCTTAAAAACACCATGGCGACGATGATAGAGATAACCGTGATGAATATACCAAAACCAGAAGGAAATATTTCGAGAGATGTGGACTGTGGTACACCAATCGTGATTGTCCCGACGATGCCAACATTCGGTATCACAAAAAAAACCAACATAAAACAAATATTTTTCAGCATGTTGAAGTCTGATGATTCGTCAAATTGCTGGGCATCGGTTTCATTCATGACTAGTTTCCCCTTTCAAAACAGTCGCATGATAAGGCTTCTTAATATTTAGTAGAATTTATGATGTCAGTTTGCATCGCGCAAGCAGGATTAATCGGAACTATTTTTCGTTTACTCGAAAGATTATGGCTAGCGAGCCTATAATAGAATTTCCGGTCGTTCACTGCCTTGAAACGACAGCCGATCAGGAATTTAACAGTCTAATTACTGGTTTTTTGCGTGGAGTAATTCATCATGGCAGCATCACCGTCCAGCAGCAGTCAACCCACGGCACTGCAGAACTTGAAGCCTTACGTCTCTATTCTTGGCCACGTCTGCTTCGTGCTCGGATTTGCTTCTATTATTGCTTCAATTGTTGTCTGGAATATTACAAAAGAGCCCGATATTGCCCATGGTGAACGGTTTGGGATTTTCATCGGCTTGTGGGCGCCAACGTTTTTCATACTTTCGAGCCGCTTTGAACGGTTTGCCAAAAGCTGACCTGACTTCGAGTTTCTTTTTGTGGCCTGACCCAGTTGTTTGCAACTGTTTTGCCCAACGACTTTACTCAGCATGCAATTCATTTTCCGGCCGGTGACACAGCCGGTTCGGGTTTAGCCCGAATGACGAAGTCAAACTTCTGGCCGTGCCGAATCCCATCCAGTGTGATGTCCATCGGTATCATTAGGGTTCCCGTGGCAACATCGTTTCTGCGGATACTGATTTTTACCGGGAAAGATCCCCTAGATTTCGGGTCCACAACACCCTGCAGGACCGGAGGGTCGGCCGACACTCCGGGTGGTAGGCAGAACGCCACGGAATGCTTTTGGGGCGTGTCGCGGAAATTTCTTACCGTTATCGTGACTGTGGCTTGATCAGTCTCTTGTAGATCTACGCGGTACGGGTAAGCCGACACCCAGAATGGGTCGAACTGATACTCATAATTCTGTTCGGGTAGAAGTTCTCTGTATTGGCGCGCGATCCGTTTCGACCATGCGTGGTATCTGTCCACGAAGGCCGAAGGATCGGTCATGAGGACATTGTGGGCTCCCATAATGATGTCCGGCTTGAGATCCCGCAGATACTTGCTGCCGAGGATATAGCCTTCCTCGAAGATGGCGCTGTTCCGGGCGACTACCGCCTCATGTCCATTTTGCTCCGGATCGGCCGGGTCGCCGAATAGGTTATCCCCGGTGAAAGCGATCTTTTTTCCGTCTAGTTCTACCCAGAGGCAGTTGCCGAACTCTGTTTGTCCTGGCATCCAGTCCACATGGAGTTTCAGCCCTTCCCACTCCACCACTTCACCATCTCTCAAAGGGCGATCCACTTTCAACCCTCGGTATTGAAGGTTATAGGAAGTTATTAGGGCGCAATAGTCGTACCGCAGAGGATTCTCCACTTTGTCAACAATGCGGTCTAGCGTCCAGATCTGAGCCCCGTACTCCTTTTTCAGTGTCTCCCCCAAAGTGAAATGGTCGCCATGCATGTGGTTGATCCATAGCGCGTCGATTCTTTTCAGGCCGAGGTGCTTCCGCATCTCAGCCACCAGTTCCGCGAGCAATTGTTCTGAAAACAAACCACAGTCCAGCAGCAATCCCCTGCCACTGTCGGAAATAATGATAGCGAAATTCTTCCCGGCGAGCGCGTCGCCGAACTTGTACAAATGCGGCGTCACCCGTCTGATTTGTGGAATGGGCGTGGGCTTGAGGATTGGATTGGCTTTGGTTCGCTTTGTCAATGAGTTGACGGGATAACCACGGATATAATCTGGATGAAATTCCTTAAGTTTGCGGTGGTATTCTGCCAGTTGACCTCTGGCGTCGGCCACTGTGGGGCCTTGCGAGGGGAACAACACGGAAAGGTTGAGTTCGCGCAATTTCCCGACGGAATGGGTGAGTGCCTCGAGGCCCTTGGCGAAGCCGTAGTCCCACTCAGTGTCGTACCAGTTGGTCATCCGTGCGCCATGGTGCATGATTCCGCCGGAAAAGGCGCACGTTTTGTCACCTTGGCGCAACACGTAACTCATGCCGCCAGGGGAATGGCCGGGAGTGGCGACACAGATAAGTTCGTATCCTCTCCAGCGGAAAACCTCCCCCGGCAACAAGGCTCGGTCCAATAGTATTGGCCGGGAAGGAGGGCGGACATAACTGGCCCCGTGGACAGTGTGCTTGTCACCTAGCGTGGGCCGCCACTTGCGGAAATCTAGCGGTTTTTCAAAAAGTTCGCGCTCTTCCCCGGGCGCCGCGATTTTCACGCGGGTTCTGTCAACTCGGGCAATTCCCTGACACTGTTCCCGGTGATGGTCGGTGAACAGCACCCACTCGATATTGCGGATGCCATTATTAGCAAGATGCTCCAGCACAGTACCGTCACCTAGATTCACAAGAACAGCGGTATCGCCGTCGCGAAGGATATGGACATTACAGGTATCCCGGTGCAGAAATACGCCGGGCCAATCCGGGTGGGCAGGAGCAAGTTTCGCGGGCGATTGTGCGAACGCTACCCATGAAGAAAGGCAGAAAACGACCAACTGGTGAGAAATCACAGCCAGCCTCCCCAGTTTGCAACCACTGAGAACAAAGTTACGCCAGTTGCAGGTAGACGGTTTACCGCCCGACCTGTTCCGCAAGTTCGCGCGCCAGTTTCAGAAATACAGCCGGGTCGTAGGCGTTCAATCGGCTCATCAGCTTTCGCTCCTCATCGTCGTCGAGACGCTGGAGTTTGGTAGCTGTAACATCCTCTGAAAGCCATTTATTGAAATCTTCACTGCGGATCCTGTTGAACGATGGCAAAAAGTCTCGGTCATCTACCAGTTTGCGAGCAATTTCAACAGGACCGTTGGCTTTGAGGTATTCCGAAAAAGTTGAGGCAGCACCCTGTGGCAATTTTTGTTCTCTTTCGATCAAGCTCAGAATAACTCCCAATCGTGCCTGTCGGTTGGCATATGGGTGCAAATCGACCAAGTCTGTCAATTTTGCAAGTGTGGCGCGTGATCCCTCGGCATTTTCACGATCTGCCTTCATGTCGGAAGCAATGACATCGGCCAAACTGGCCAATTGTCGCGCTGCTTCAAAGTCGGGTACGGGCTGATCTGGGCGTCCTATTCCCGGTTCGGTGAAACCGTCCAGTGCCATTTTCAAGATGGCTTGAACCTTTGTTTTGTCGAGGGGCGCCGCCTTGGCAGACTTGATGGCGGCATCACATGCCTTTTCCAGTTGTAGGCTTGCTTGTTTAAGTCCTTCCGGATCGCCAAATTGCTGGGTAGTTGTGGCCGCGGCCAGTTTCATCAACGCTCCATCGATGGCATCGAGGTGTTCCTTGCCTGCCAGTTGGGCGGCGGCTCCGGCCAATGTGGTTGCCCACATACGAACCATCACCCTTCCCGGGAAAACCCGGTGCCGGGATTTACCGGGCAAATGATACCCGTAACCGCGCGTCTGCCGGTATCCAGGGTACTGAAGATCATGGTGGCACGCGTAACAGTCGGAGGTCGCCAGTGCCAGTTCGGGCCAGCGGGCTTTGCGTCGCGCCGCCGGATCGGTTGGTTCGTCCGCATCGCGCACGGCCAGTTCCGGCCAGCGGACTAACTCTTGTTTGGCATCTTTGATATCAAAACTGGTGCGTTCAGCGGTAAGCCTTGCAGTTTCCCGCAAACTGACAAGGGCACCCACCAAGGCCAGACGGGTCATCTGAAACGGTTCGGCATGGTAACGTTTTTGCACTTCGGGCGATGCTGATTTCAGAAATGGAACATCCAAGCCTTCGCGATAATGGGGCGGCTCATTGCGGCTGAACGTTGCGATTTCAATGGGAGGAAGAGGCGGGTGCCCGGCAGCAAACATGGAATGGGTGACAACTTTCCCTTCCTGAGCATTGCCAATGTGGCACGAGGCGCACAAGGTGGCGCGTACCTCAGGGTCGCGCAGGTTGCGCATACCAATTTCTGCTTTGTCGCGAGGGGATTTTTCTCGCCATGCAACATTGGCATGAGGACCCACCCATGAAGAGGATGGCCCATGACACGAGGCGCAGCCAATTCCTTCCGACATGTCCAGTGAGCCTGCCGACCGCTCCGAAAGCGCGTGTTGGCCATGGCAATTGAGACAGCCTGTGGCTGCAACCGTTACATCCTGACCTAAAATTTTGCCAATATCCTGCCCGCGTTTTCCTTTTAGAACAGCATATGCCTGAGCATGCTTATCGTGTGTCTTCCAGATGGCGTATTCGCTGAGCCATACGAAATCGAAAGAGTAAGCTCTTCCGGGAACTCTTGTTACAGGTGGTATATCATTGACTGTAGGCTGGGCATGGCAGCGGACGCAGGCCATCGAATCTTGGAATTGATGGTTCGAGGCAAACGCATCCCTGCGCCCGGGGGTCAACCAGGTGGGGTCCTGTGCTGGAGCCGAAATGGCCAGTGCATAACCGAGAACAACCACCTGAAGCATACGACACCTCGGCGCGGAATCAGGGCTGGGACCTAGCGATACCGTCCAACCCATCCTGCAGGCGCTTCAACAGGAGCTGTCTATCGCGTGTTGCCCGCATTTCGTTGGGATCGGAACGAGGACTATCGTACCCGTTCGGGAACTGACCGAGTAGAGAATCCCGCACGGTGAGATACGGCAATTCATAGCCAGCTTCGATTTGCCCTTGGCGCCGGCGCAGGTCGTCACGCAAGGCGGCCAGTGCCAAAAATTGCTGGGCTTGCTGCTCCCATGTCAGTTTCTCAGCGTTAACTGAAGAAAATCGTGCTATGCGTGTGGATGCTTCTAGCTCTTGGGCGGTTGTCCACGGTTCCCGATCTGTGGCATAGGCGATCCGCCGAGTTAGGCCCTCAAGCGCCTTGCGAGCTCGCATGGCTGTAGTTGCAGCATCGGGAGCGGGCTTGCCCATGTGCGTTTTCAGGCTCGCCAGAGTGTTGTACGCCTCGGAATCGGCCAGATCGAGAGCGCCTGTGTACCACGTCTGCCATGGAGCACGGCCTGCTGTTGTGGGGGTACGGTAGGCAACTCGGTCGCTATCGACTGTCAGGTTCTTGTGGCAACTGAAGCAATCCTGCTCCGCAAATTCCGGCCATGGCGCACCATCCGCAGACCGGCGGGCCCGGGCTTCAGTCAGTCGCACGGCTGCTGTTGCCACAGCAATCTGGCCGACCTGCCAGCTACGCCAAGCATGATCCGGTGTGCGCGCGTGTTCATCTGCCATGCGCCAGTGCGCTGGGTACTTGGCCAGCGCGCTTGAAAATTCAAAGTTGAGGCGCGGATGGCCCGCAGCAATCAGGTCGTGGTTGACCTGCATCAAAGGTACATCGGGATTTCCAACATGACACGCGGAGCATACCTGGGCGCGCCTTGCCAAATCTTTGGTGTTCCACAGGCCAAAATCGCGTTCTTTCGTTGCAGCATCCAGTTCCTTGAAACCGCCCTGCGTATGCGCAGCCAGCCAAGGTTGAGCTGGGCCATGGCAACTCTCGCAACTGACGGCATCGACAAGACTGAATGAAGTGGATGCTTTGGATAGTTGGCCTTCTCCCGTGGCATGGCAGGTCAGACAGGCCACCGTTTTGGAGGCAGAAGCGGCGTCTGGACCATAGAGATTGCGCACCATCCGTTCAGAACGAATGGAATAAAGCGTGTCGAACGCCTTGCGATGTGGATCTTCGCTGTTCCATGTGACGAATTCAGAGCCCACCACCCGGCGGTGTTCCGATTTGTGATGGCATGAGCTGGAGGTGCAACTGGCAGTTCCAAGGTAGTCGGGTCGGGAAGTGCAGGTGCCTGCCAACGATTCGACAACGGCCTGACTGCGCGGTGCGGGCAAACGAGATTCATCCCGTGCCAAAACCGCCGACAGCATTGCTGCTAGGACCGTTAGGCCGGCCAGAATTGGAGCGAAACGGAACATGGCAAGGATACCTGTTGGCTCAGCAAGAGACCTAACCCAACGCCATTCTGACCTATTCGGTTGTTGCATCTGAAGAAAAAATGCCTGAATCTTTCTGGTTCGACCCGGCTCCAGCCGATAATCCGCACGTCCGGCATGTTCGGCTTTTACTTGGACTCCCACCCAATTCCGGTTACTATGTGGGCCATCCCACCGACGCTTCCTCCACGGACGAAGAATTTCATGAGCATGGTCATACCCGGCTTTCTGGCCAGCTGCCTTCTCACATTCCCAGGCCAAGCACCCACTCTTAAGGCGCCATCGCCCTTGGTATTGCTGCCCGGTAAGGCGACAGATGTCACGCTGACAGGTGCTAATCTGGCAGACCCATTGGCTCTTCAGCTCGATCTCGCAGCGACCATTACCATTCCCGCAGATGGCAAGAATGGTAAGGATGCTGGCAAACTGATGGTTCAGATCAATCCGGCCAAAGATGTGGGCCCGGGGTTCCACTCGTTGCGTCTGGCGACAAAGCGTGGAAGCTCCAACGTGCGGCTGTTCGTAACAGATGAGCTACCGCTGGTGGCGAAAACCGACGGTTCCCGCAAGCGTGAAACCGCTCCTGAAATCAAGCTGCCTTGCGTGGTGTCAGGCCGCTCGGATGCCGAGCAAGCGGATTGGTTCCGCTTCAAAGCGAAAAAGGGAGAAAAGGTTGCCTTCGAGATTCTGGGAAGGCGCTTGGGCAGTGGCATCGACCCGCAAATCACACTGTTCGATATCAAGGGCCGCGAACTCCGTGCCGGCCATAGCAACGACGCCCCGGGCGCTCAGACAGATCCACGCTTGGTGCATACGTTTGCAGCCGATGGCGACTATCTGGTTCAGGTGCGTGATGTGGCGTGGCGGGGAGGCGAGGATTTTCACTTTCTGCTCCGTGCAGGAGCTTTTCCGGTAGCGACGTGCGCTTTTCCATTGGCAGTCACCCGTGGCAAAACCACGCCCGTGGGTTTCACCGGGACACACGTGGATGGCACCATTCCCGTACCTGTTGCCGCACCAGCAGATCCAGCCGTAATGGCTCTTGATGTGGTGCCACGTTTTGCCAAAGACGGAATTCCTGGCTGGCCTGTTTCCGTTATGCTTTCGCCCTATGAGGAACTCGTTGAAAAGGAACCCAACAACGATTTGCCGCAGGCTCAGAAAATCCCGCTGCCTTGCGGTGTTTCTGGCCGGTTCGACAAGCGAGGCGACACCGATCGCTACAGCTTCACGGCGACCAAGGACCAGCGCCTGATCATTGAGGTTCAGACAACGGATTTGGGAAGCCCCTCGGAAGTCTTGCTGACGGTGGTGGACGCCAAGGGTGCCAAGCTGGCTGAGACGAACCCAACTCAAGCGGCGCGTCTGGATTTCAAAGCACCCGCTGCTGGCGATTTTGTGATTGTCGTCGAGCACCTGCATCTATGGGGGGGCCCGGAAGAAGCTTACAGACTGCAAGTTGCCCCGTACGAACCTGGATTTGATCTCACACTGGCGGCCGAGCGCATCGATGTCCGCAAGGAAGGCACCGCGGCGTTGCCGTTGCAGATCGTGCGCCGCGATTATGCCGGCCCAGTGGAACTTTCTTTGGTGGGTCCGGCAGGCCTCGCAGGGGCTGGAACCATCGCGCAGGGTGCGCCCGCCAAACCCGCTGATCCAGCGGGCAACCTGACCATAACCTGTCCAACCGGATTTGCTTCTGGCCTTTATCCGATTCGTATTGTTGGAAAAGCGACTATTAACGGCAAAGCTGTTTCGGTGATTGCCAGCACGCGACCAGCCATGACAGCCGCACTCGGTGGCCTGCCCGTGCCTCCTGTTCGCCTGACACGGTCTGTGGCTGTTGGTGTGATCGATCGGATGCCCTTCACCTTGGCTGTGAAAATCGACCCCGCTACTGTGGCACCGGGTAAGGATGCCACGTTCACAGTAACGTTGACTCGCCGCGACGGTTATGCCGAACCGGTAGCGTTGTCGGTTGCTGGCCTGCCTGCCAATGCCACGGCCGATGCGCCCACCATTGCCAAGGATAAAACAGAAGCGAAGATTGTTGTCAAAACCAAGGACAATACACCGGTGGGTGCCCCGGCGCTGATCGTGAATGCCAAGGCCAAGGTCGATGGAGCCGATGTGACGGTTGCTGCCCCCGCCGTGACATTAACCATCAAAAAGTAAGCATGCTGGTTCTTTCCCATCCGTTCATCTCGTGAGCCTATATTGAGGTGTCAGGGTCGAGGGATGCAGTAGAAAGGCCGGGAGATGATGATCAAGACACGGCGTCTTGTGGTGGGCATCAGCGGTGCGACCGGGATTGTTTATGCTTCCCGGTTGCTTGAGTTGCTCAAACCTACCAATGTCGAGACTCACTTGGTGGTTTCGCGCGCCGGCGATATTACCCGATCCCAAGAAACAGACCTAACGTCCGAACGGTTACGCGGCTTGGCCGATGTGACCTACACCATAGGCAATATCGCCGCCCCGTTGGCCAGTGGTTCTTTCAAAACCATTGGTATGGTGGTGTTGCCTTGCTCCATGAAAACCTTGGCGGAGATAGCCACCGGGTTGAGCGAATCACTGCTCTCCAGGGCCGCAGACGTTACCCTGAAGGAACGCAGGCGCTTGGTGCTGATGGTTCGTGAAACACCACTCAACTTAATCCATTTGCGCAATATGCTTAGCGTCACGGAAGCGGGTGCCATTGTTTTCCCACCCGTACCGGCGTTTTACACGGAACCAACAAGCATTGAAGACATGGTAACGCAGACAGTTGGCAGAATTCTCGACCTGTTCGACATCGAGCTACCGGGAATTCGTCGCTGGGGCGAAGACGTTGGCATGGAAAAGAGCGATTGAATTAGGCCTGATTGATTTTGCTATTTCCAAGCGAATGAAACAACGAAAATGGGATCAGGTTTGGCTGGCAGGGCCATTCGGCATATCCCATTGTAGTAAAAAGACCTTCAAACCATCTGGATCAAGCATTGTAACCACGCTTGCCCCCCACGACATGGCCCGGGGAAGCGGTGTTCCTTCAGGAAGCGCCCGATGGCGTTCCGTGATATTGTTTACCTCGATCACCAGATGAAACCGTCCGTCGGGCTCACGCAGGGTAGGCGGGTTGCGTTCCCGGGTGGCATCCATCAGTTCCAGCCGTAGGCCACCCAAATCGAGAAGCATGCCACGCGCATTGTCTCGATCCCAAGATTTAAGCACGGTGCCTTCCAGCGTGCCGCAGTAAAACGCGCTCATGGCATCAAATTGTGCGGTGGCTAGGCTTACGA
>Ga0255132_1000400_pt1 | contig 17315 bp, 8 predicted proteins | sample Law_Law_RepA_8d_FD_188551 | JGI IMG/M metagenome (GOLD analysis project Ga0255132, IMG submission 188551) | Freshwater microbial communities from St. Lawrence River, New York, United States - Law_Law_RepA_8d | ecosystem: Environmental > Aquatic > Freshwater > River | place: USA: New York...
GGATATGATAGAGTACGTCGAACCGCGTTCGGCCCCCGCCTTTGCATTACCCCGCCTCCGCAAACCCCAGCCCCCCTCGGCAAATGATTTTTCATCGCCCACTTCTGTGGTTCGCCGTCGTTCTTAGCTTGGTCTGCGCCGCACAATGCCCCAGCCGATCGCTTGGCCAAAGCGACATCGATTTCAACCGCGATGTCCTTCCAATCCTTCAGTCGCATTGCATCCGTTGCCATGGCCCAGAGGTCCAAGAAGCAAACATGCGCCTCGATAATCTTCCGATCAACCTCAACGACAACCGCGCTGCGACGGAATCGTGGCACGAAGTCCTCAACGTCCTACAAACCAATGAGATGCCCCCACCCGATGAGAAGCAACTCTCGAGCGAACAACTGAGCACCGCCACAAACTGGCTTTCGCTCGCGATCCAATCGGCCTTAGCCGAACGCCGAAAAACCGATGGACGCATCGTCCTGCGACGACTCAATCGCGTGGAATACCAAAATACAATGGAAGACCTTCTCGGACTCGAGATGGACTACGCAAGGGACTTGCCCCCCGATGGTATGTCAGCCGAAGGCTTTCGAAATAATGGACGCTCCTTGCAGATCTCATCACTGCAACTTGAATACTACTTAGCTACCGCCCGCCGAGCTTTAGACCGAGCGATCGTTCAACATGAGCAACCTCCCGCGATCGATCACACTTTTACGGATATCAGCATCGATAATTGGCTCGGCGAAGCGCAACGATCCAAGCGACTGGGACGACGTCAGGAATTCCTCGTCAAAATGGTCGATAAATATCCCGAAGAAGGAGAGTTCTCGGTCCGAGTTCAACTGAATGCAGATCTGAAGAGCAACACCGGTTACCCACTCCTCGAAGTCTCCGTCGGTTATCAAATCGATACGGAAATCCTCATGCGTGAATTCGATACCGTCGAAGTCACCTCGCCTGAACTGCAAACATTCGATTTCCGAGGACGCATCGAAAACTTTCCACTCCCAGTGCGTGGCCAAGGGAAGTTTCCTGGCCTTGTCGTTCGCGTACGAAATCTTTACGACGATAAGTCTCCACTTCCACCACCACAAAAGGACGAGAGTGGAAAGATAACCTATGCCGCAGAAGACCATCTGCCAACGCTGACGATCCAGTCGGTGGAGTTTCATGGACACCACTACGACCAATGGCCTCCAGCGTCACACCGCCGAATCTTGTTCGATGCACCAAACGTTGATCGTGAATCGATTCCTTATGTCACCCAAGTCCTGCAACGTTTTATGACGCGAGCCTATCGCCGCACGGTCAGCGATGCTCAAGTCGATAAGTTTGTCGCGTTCTATCAAGAAATACGACCCGAGTTTCCGTCCTTCGAAGAAGCGATCCGCGAAACACTTGCAATGATTCTCATCCAACCTGAATTCCTGTTCTTGCTGGAACCCGCCGGTGAAGAGAAACGCTTGATCGATGAATTCGAACTCGCTTCGCGACTCTCCTACTTCTTATGGAGCACGTTACCCGATGAGCGGCTGATGGAACTCGCAACCAACGCTAACCTGCGAACCAACCTCAACGCCGAAGTCGACCGAATGCTCGATGATCCACGATCACAACGCTTGGTAAGGCAATTCACCGAGCAATGGCTCAAACTCAACCTTGTGGAAAATGTTGCTGTCAACAAAACCCGTTACCCAGGTTTCGATGACCGACTCAAAAGCGACATGTGCACCGAAACACAGTCGATGTTCGCAGAGCTCTTGAAACACAACTCGAGCGCCACAGAACTACTATCTTCCGATTTTACGATGCTCAACGAATCTCTGGCGAAACACTACGGGATCGATGGTGTCCTCGGAAAGTCATTCCGGCGAGTTGCGATACCTGCCGATTCGCATCGCGGCAGCTTGTTAAGCCATGCAAGTATCCTGCTGAGCAATTCAACTGGGGCTGATTCTCATCCCGTGCGAAGGGCGGTCTGGATCCGCGATCGACTTCTCAATGATCCGCCCGCTCCACCCCCACCGAACGTACCATCCTTGGAACAAGCAAACCCGGAATTTCATCAACTCCCCGTCCGCAAACAACTCGAAATCCACCGAACCGTCGAATCCTGCAATCAATGTCACCGATCCTTGGATCCTTGGGGAATTGCCCTGGAAAACTTCGATGCATTGGGCCGATGGAGAACTGAAGTACCGAAAAACGCAGGCGAGAATGCTCAAACGCAACCCATCGACGCGACCGTAGAGCTTCCGGATGGCAAGCAGATTGCAGGCGCTGACGGACTTCGCACTTATCTCCTGCAAGAACGAAAAGAACAATTTGCTCGTTCCCTGGTAATGCGTCTGTTAACCTATGCTTTAGGTCGTTCCCTCGAACTGACAGACCAAGCGGCGGTCGATCAAGTCCTCGAACAATTTTCCAAAGACGATTTACGACTCAAAGGATTGATCCACAAAGTCGTCGCGAGCGAACCGTTCCAGACAAAGTGAACACAAGACAAAGGAATCCGCAACATGGCTGATAAATCTTGGCATCTGGATCGACGCACGTTCTTGATGGGCACCGGCGTATCGCTTGGACTCCCCTGGTTGGAATGCATGGCCAATGCAAGTCCCCGCCCCTCGCGCACGGAACAATCCCCTCGCCGCATCTGCGCTCTGTACTTCGGATTCGGTGTAGCTCTACCACCTGCGAATCACGAACACGCTCACTGGCGATGGTTCCCCCAAGGCGAAGGGAGCGAGTATCAGTTCACTGAAACACTTAAACCGCTCGAATCCCAACGCAATAAAATGACCATCCTCGGAGGCCTCTCGCATCCAAATGGGCGTCGCATGGGAGCACACGACACCGCAGATACCTTCCTGACCGGTGCTTACCTGAACAACAAGAGCCTGATCAACACGATCTCTCTAGATCAATATGCGGCAACTAGAATTGGCGATCAAACCCGCTTCTCTTCGCTCGTAATGTCAACCGACGGTGGTGTCGGTGAACCGACCAGATCAAGCACCCTTTCTTACAACGACAAGGGGCGTCCGCTACCAGCACTGCACCAGCCACAACAAATTTTCGATCGATTCTTCGGCGAAGGGGATTCCGATACCATCGCCCAGCGACGCAGACTCAAGAGCGCCGCAAGCATGCTTGATCGAGTCCTCGAGGATTCTCACTCGTTGCGAAATCGACTGGGCAATCAAGACCGCGAAAAACTCGATGAGTACCTCACGGCCGTTCGACAGATCGAACAAGGAGTCGAGCGATCGCAAAGCTGGCTAGAGATCCCTCGCCCTGAACTACACGATGAAGACCGCAAAATGCTTCAACTCGATTCCGATGACCAAGCACCTTTGCAGTTCATCCGAACCATGTACGACTTGATCTATCTGGCGTTTCGTACCGACTCAACGCGAGTAGCGACCTACCAAATCACCAACATGGCTGACTGCTCGTCGAAAGCGGCCAAATTCCCGCAGTTGCAAGGCTTTAAAGATTCCCTTCATACTCTGGCACACGACTGGGACAAACCCGGTGGATCCGAGAGACTCGGGCAATGGGATCGATTCATGGCCGAACAGTTCGCGTACTTCCTCAACCGCTTGGATTCAGCAACTGAACAACAAGGCACCTTATTGGATCAATCACTGGTTCTTTACGGTAGCAGCAACAGTGTCACCCACGATAATAACAACTACCCGTTGATCTTAGCCGGTGGCTCGCAGATGGGATTCAAGCATGGACGATTCTTGAAGTTCAGCGATAAAATCCCGATGTCGAACCTCTTCGTGACAATGCTCAATCAAGCGGGTATCGAATCGCCAAACTTCGCCGACAGCACCGGGGAATTGAACGAACTACTTAGCTAGAAATTCAAACGTCCATGCTGCCCAACGCAATCCTCCGCTACTTCGGATTCATCAAACCCTATTACACCGCTTCCTCCGTAGCCTCGATTTTATGGTTGCTCTGTATCGCCGTTCAAGCCGCAGATTTGCTGCCGAGTACACCCGATCCGGATGATGCGAAGTCCTCAAGTCGTTTGCTCGGATATAACGAACACCGCACCAATCTCCCAGGTGGTCGGCATGCGAATGTTCGCACCAACCGAGCGATGATCGTTCAAGCCGATGGCCAACATCGAAGGTCTATCGGTAGCGAACTCATCGACGACCTGACTGTTACTGACAGTACGGACAAGACAGATGCTTGGACGCAATTTGCGGGTTGGTCACCCGATGGCAAAACAGCAGTTGTCCTTCGCGGTTGGGAAAGTATTGAAAACGCGCGATGGGAAGAAGAACACAAGACGTTCCGATTCACACCCGAAGGTTGGTTGGTCGACTCGTATCTCGTCGATTTGAAAACCGATAAAGCGATCAACGTCACCGCCGTAGATCGAGTCAGCTTCTATAACACCGGATTGTTCTTCTGGCCCAAGGATTCGATGAAGCTTGGCTTTACGCCGTTGATCGATGGCAACTCCAAGCCATATCGCATGGACATCGATGGTCGCAACAAGACCGATCTTACAACCGGTTCAAGCGGCTTTGCGTATGGATTCAGTAGTTCTCCTGACGGATCGAGAATCTCCTATCACGAGAACTACCAAGTCTATCTGGCGAATGCCGATGGCTCGAATCGCGTACACATTCAAACCGGACATCCCTTCGTCTTCGTACCATCTTGGTCACCCGACGGAAAATGGGTTCTTTTCGTTTCTGGAGAGCACTACGATTGCCATCCCCACATTGTCCAAGCAGATGGCAATGGACTCAAGAAGCTCGCGGATCGCGGTGGCTACAAAGGTGTAACCGAATTCCTTGATGTACCCGATTTTCACGGTGGGAGCAGCGATATCCCTGTTTGGGCAGTCGATAGCAAGTCCGTCTTCTACACTGCCAAAGTTGGCAATAATATCGAACTCTTCGAAGTCTCTCTCGACGGACAGATCCAGCAACTGACTCATACGCCCGATGGCACGCTACACTATCACCCCAAACCTTCGCCCGATGGAAAATCGATAGCCTACGGTTCGAAAAGAAACGGCGTGCGAAATCTATTTGTAATGCGGTTAGCAGATCGACAAGAGCAAGCACTGACCGACCTGCCCGAAGGCTTTGCCGCAATGCATGCGTATTGGCAACCGTAATGCATCAACTCAACCTCGATCATCCAACACGAGATTCACTATGCCCTTGATAAAATCATATTCCCATTTCATCCTAACAGTGCTCTCTTACCTTGCCATGACATCGTGCGGGCAAGCCGATGAGCTATCCTTCAGTCGCGACGTACGTCCAATCCTTTCGGAAATGTGCTTTTCATGCCATGGTCCCGATGACAAGGGCCGCAAGGGTGAGCTTCTGCTGAGCGAAATGGACGGTGCACTCAAAGGTGGAGAATCTGGTGAACCGGCAATCGTCCCCGGAAAACCGGCCTTGAGCGAAATGATCAAGCGAATTCACTCCGAGGATCCAGATGAACGGATGCCTCCCGGGGAAACCAAAAAGAACCTATCCCCAGCGCAGATCGCGATTCTTGAGAAATGGATCGAATCGGGAGCCAAGTACGAAAAGCACTGGGCCTTCGTCCCACCAGTCAAAAGCGACATTCCCCGATCCGATGTTTCGCATCCGATCGATGCATTCGTTAGGGCAACGCTTGCACAAAACAACCTATCCCCAACTCAGGAGGCCGACAAAGCCACCCTCTATCGTCGCTTGAGCTTCGATCTCATCGGTCTGCCACCTTCCCCTGAAGACCTTGCAGAGTTCCTTGCGGATGATTCTCCGAACGCTTACGAAAACGCGGTAGACCGCCTGCTTGACTCACCTCACTACGGCGAACGTTGGGCTCGCAAATGGCTTGATCTCGCTCGCTACGCTGACACGAACGGCTACGAAAAAGATCGAACGCGAACCATTTGGCCATACCGTGACTGGGTGATCAAATCCCTCAATGAAGACATGCCCTTCGATCAATTCTCGATCGAACAAATAGCTGGCGACCTGCTTCCTGGTGCGACAACACAGCAACGCATCGCCACCGGCTTTCATCGCAACACCATGCTTAACGAAGAAGGTGGGATCGACCCACTCGAATTCCGCTACAACGCCATGGTTGACCGCGTTGCTACCACCGGCGCGACTTGGTTAGGTCTGACCCTTCAGTGCTGCCAGTGCCACACCCACAAATACGATCCGATCCAACATCGAGAATACTTTTCGATGATGGCCTTCCTCAACAACGCCGACGAACCGGAACTTGAAATTCAGAATCCGGACCAAGAGCGCGAAGCCGCTGCCCGATTGGCGAGAGCCGATGCACTGGTCGCTTCGTTACCGCAGAAGTGGCCTATCGCAGACCCTACCATTAACTGGGTCACCTCAACTCCAACGGTCTCGGCTGAACCAACCGAACGCATCAACGTCCTCGATGATCACTCGATGCTATTCCCCGCTCCCGGCCCGGAACGCTCCACCGCAAACGTCGATTTCGCTGAACTCAATGGCTCCTTCACACATATTCGTATCGATGCATTGACCGACGACTCTCTGCCAGGGAAAGGACCGGGCCGCACGGCACACGGTAACTTCGTTCTCAGCGAACTTGAGATCTACATCGCAGGCAAGCGGATCAAACTCACCGATCCGACCGCAACGGCTGAACAGCCTAATTACCCTGCGATTAATGCGATCGATGACAACAACAACTCAGGTTGGGCAGTCCAAGTCGATGGGCAAGATCTTCGCACGAACAAATCGATTACGCTTCGCTTTGATACGCCGATAGAAACACATGGTGATACCAAAGTAATCATCAAACAACTCTTTGGTACTCACCATACCATCGGGCGATTGAAAATCAGTTTCGGTAAAGCAGTCGAAAGCTCCATAGCGCTCGAAACCCGTCGACAAGAGGCTCTCGATAAAGCATTCGCCGATTGGTGCGAGCAACAAAAAGCGACCACTGCAAACTGGCAAGTGGTCAAACCCCTCGAAGCAACCTCGAATCTGCCACTGCTGAGTATTCAACCCGACTCGACTGTCTTCGTTACCGGCGACATCACCAAAGCAGACACCTATCAATTGAATCTTGGAACGCCGCCACAAGGCATCACAGCGATCCGCCTGGAAGCCCTTCCTGATCCAAGGTTACCTGCTCGTGGACCCGGTATGGCGTACTACGAAGGCCCTAAAGGGGACTTCTTGTTAGGCGAGTTCCAACTCTTCGCCGATGGCCAACCGGTCAAACTCGCAAAAGCCAGCCAAAGCTACGCAAAGAACACCTTCGGTTCTCAAGCTGAAGCTCAATACGCAATCGATGGAAACCCAGAGACGGGCTGGAGTTGCGCAGAAGGGCAGGGGAGGGCTCATGAAGCTGTCTTCCAACTCGAAAAACCACTGACCACTACCAACCTTCAACTCACCATGATGTTCGGGCGACATTACGCTTGCTCGCTCGGGAAATTTAGAATCTCTCTCACCACGCAATCTGGCGACATTCTCGCGAGCACCGTCAACTCCGAACTTCAATCACTAGTTCACAAAAAAGATCGCTCCGAAGCGGAAACACAGCAACTCAAAACGGAGTTCTTGCTCCGTGCTCCACAACTCGCTTCGTTAAACAAAGAGATCAATGACCTTCGCCGGCCACAATCCTTTTTGACTTCCCTCGTTCTCCAAGAGCGTCCAGTCGAGAACCCTCGAACAACTTTTATCCACAATCGCGGGGAATGGACTCAACCTACCGATCCTGTTGATCCAGGTGTGCTATCGGTCCTCAACCCGCTCCCAGCCGATGCCCCGAAAAACCGCCTTAGCTTTGCTCGCTGGCTCGTCAGTCGAGATAACCCACTGACTGCCCGCGTCGTGGTGAACCGAACTTGGGCATCCTTCTTCGGACGAGGTATTGTCAAAACACAAGACGACTTCGGTTTCCAAGGAACCCCGCCATCCCACCCGCAACTCCTCGATTACCTAGCGGTCCGATTCATGGAAGACGGCTGGTCACTGAAAAAGTTTCAACGATTCATCGTCACCAGCCAAACCTATAAGCAATCAAGCCATTCCAATGCGATTGGCGAAGAGAAAGATCCCGAGAACATTCTGCTTTGGCGAGGACCTCGAATGAGACTCGATGCCGAAGAAGTACGCGATGCGGCATTGAAATCTGCGGGAATCTTGTCCGAGAAAATGTTCGGACCGAGTGTGTTCCCACCTCAACCGCCGAGCGTTACTACCGAAGGGACCTATGGAGCGATGAACTGGGCAACGAGCCAAGGGCCCGATCGGTATCGTCGAAGCCTATACACGTTTACAAAACGAACAGCTCCATTTGCTTTTGCGAACACCTTCGATGCACCTTCGGGCGAAGCATGTATCGTTCGTCGCGACAAATCCAATACACCTCTGCAAGCGTTGACCATGCTTAACGATGTAATCATCATGGAGGCTGCCCAAGCACTCGGCAAACATCTAATGCACTATGAAGGATCCCCTGAACAGAGGATCAATCAAGCGTTCATCCGATGCTTCTCGCGCCCCGCAACCAACAATGAACTCACCGCAGTTCTCGACTTCTATCAAAAACAAGTCCAGCGGTTTACCGCTGCTCCCGAATCTGCAAAAGCGCTCGCGGTTGGGGAACCGTCTGAAACAAGTATCTCTTGTGCAGCTTGGACCCTCGTCGGACGCGCTTTGATGAACATGGACGAATTCGTCACGAAACGATAAACAAGGCAAACCACGTTATGAAACCTATTGAACGCTCGTGCCTCGAAGTCACCCGCCGCCATTTCTTTCGCGATTGCGGAATTGGTACCGGAAAGCTAGCCCTCGCGGGTTTGCTCGCCAACGAACTTCAAGCCGCACCTCCTACACCTCAAGCGAGTAGCTACGTTGATCCGTTAGCTCCTCGCCCTCCACACTTTCCCGGCAAAGCCAAAGCTGTCATCCACTTGTTCATGGCGGGTGCTCCAAGCCACCTAGAGCTCTTTGATAACAAGCCAGCACTGACGGAAATGGACGGCAAACCCCTTCCAGCTTCGGTCACCGAAGGCCAACGTCTCGCGTTTATTCGCTCCGATGCTGCTGTGATGGGTCCGCAGTTCAAGTTCGCTCGACACGGACAATCGGGGATGGAAATTTCAGAGGCCTTACCCTACCTTTCCAAAATCACCGATGACATTTGCTTGATTCGCTCTTGCCACACCGATCAATTCAATCACGCCCCAGCTCAAACCTTCTTTCAAACAGGTTTTGCCGTACCAGGGCGTCCGAGTTTCGGATCGTGGGTCACGTACGGACTGGGGTGCGAAACAAAAGATCTTCCCGCCTTTGTTGTTCTTAGCACCGGTAGTGGTATCAGTGGCGGTACCGGCCTATGGTCTAGCGGCTTTTTACCAAGCATTTACACCGGCGTGAGATTTCGCAACCAAGGTGATCCGATCCTGAACGTTACCAACCCTGTAGGGATTGACCAAACTCTCCAACGAGAGACGATCAACCTTGTTAACAACCTCAGCCGTATGCAACTCGAAGAATCAGGCGACCCTGAAATCACTACGAGACTCGCAAACTATGAAATGGCCTTCCGAATGCAATCCTCTGCACCGGAGCTTATGGACCTGCGCAGCGAATCGAAGGCGACGTTAGATCTCTACGGATGCGATCCCGCCACCCCATCCTTCGCAAGAGCTTGCCTGCTTGCACGTCGCATGATCGAACGAGGGGTACGTTTCGTGAATATCTTCCATGAAGGTTGGGATGCTCATAGCGATGTCGCTGGAAACCACCGTGGCAACTGCAAAACAACCGATCAAGCGAGCGCAGCGTTGGTTACCGACCTCAAAGAACGAGGCTTGCTCGACGAGACCCTAGTAGTCTGGGGTGGCGAATTCGGACGAACTCCCATGGTTGAAAGCAACGCAGCCCTCGGCCGCTCGCGCGGTCGCGACCACCATCCAAAGGCCTACAGCATGTGGCTTGCAGGTGGCGGCATCAAACCCGGAATCACCCACGGAGCTACCGATGAACTTGGATACAACATCATCGACAAGCCAGTGCATGTGCATGACATCCAAGCAACGTTGCTTCATTGCCTGGGCTTCGACCACGAACGACTCACATTCCGAGCCCAAGGTCGCGACTTCCGATTGACCGATGTCCACGGCAAACTCGTCAATGAAATCCTTGCTTAATCCAATGCGAGCGTCTCCTCGGACGTTCATTCGCATATTGAGCGAGAAACCCTAAGCGCACCATCGGTTTGACCGTCTGAAACATCAATAGGTCTGACCGTCTGAAACATCAGTACCTTATTGATCGGCAACATGGTGTTGCGTGGAAGCAAATCGAGCATCGAGTCCTGTATATCAGGTTGAACGATACTCGAGTCCTTGGACACCGCTACCGGAACTGCTACCGAATTGCTCGACCTCGTGCCCCATTTGCTGTGCGACCTGCACAAACAGATTGCAAAACGGGGTGTTCTTTTCACGATCCAAAATCAAATGCTGACCGTGTCGAAATTTACCACCTGCAAGCAGCAGTGGGATGTTTTTCGTATCGTGCGAATTGGCATTTCCTAAATTGCTTCCGAAGACCACGGAGGTACTATCTAAAAGTCGCGATGCCCCCTCCTGCTTACGACTCAATGCGGCAAGCAACTTGTCAAAGGCGTGCATTTGAGCCTCTTCGATCAACCGCAATTGCTGAATTTTCTGCGAATCTTGACCATGGTGCGACAAGTTGTGGTGATCGATACTGACTCCAGGAATCGGCGGTACATCATTTCGGCCTTGGACCATTACTGTGATCAATCGTGTGGAATCGGTTTGCAAGGCCAGTGGGATCAACTCGAACAGCAATTGCATTTGGCCGATCAAGTCCTTGTTTTCCTTAATGTCCTGAGGGACTTCAGCGTCGACCTTGGGTTTTGGCTTATGCACCCAAGCTTCTGCTGATGACAACCTCTGCTCCATTTCACGAACAGAATGCAAGTACTCTTCAAGCTTCTTGCGGTCCTCTTTACCGATCTGGTTCCGGAATTGCCGTGTTTCATCTCGGACCGTATCCATGATACTCTTGCCTTCACGCAGCTTTTGAATCTGAGCGTCTTTCGCTTCAGCAGTTCCTTCAAGAAAGAGCTTGGTGAACATTCGTGACGGTGATTGCTCACCCGGAATCATGATACCACTAGATGTATACGATTGACTCGATCCGTCCGTGCTCAGTTGCAGCGATGGAAAACGTGTCTCTAATCCGATTTTCGAAGCGAGCAATTGGTCGATGGAGATCGAGTTTTTGAAGCCCGCAAGACCAGGATGACGCGCTGCGGTTAACCATGTCATCGCGGATGAATGACCATCCGCCCCAGACTGATCCGGATGGGATATCCCGTTGATTAACGTTAAATCACCACGATGAGAATCGAGTATCTTCAAATAGGGTGTCGACTCAAAATCAGTACCACCAGATTCCGGAAACAGAAACGGTGCATGCAGTCCAAGTGTCGTGCAAATACAGACCAATCGCTGCGGAATTTTCTCCTGTGCGGCACGAACACCATTAGGCAGAAACGCATCGAGGATGGGCAACGCTAACCCTACTCCACTGGCTCGCAAGAACGTTCGCCGATCGGCCCTAAATACACCTTTGGGATAGTTCATCATTTACTCTTTCAATGTGTCTCTTAGGGACTATCGGTTCGATGGGTAGTTCGGTTCAATGGGCATTTCAAATCAATCGGCAGTTTGGATCGAAGGGACTACTTGTTGGTAAATAGCTTGCTCGCAACTACTGAATGGACCAGAGTGCGGATCCCCCCTCCGTTTGCCTGAATATCGGCAACGATTCGATCCACTTGCTCTCGATCTGCAAAGCTGATAGCCGCCCCAGTAGCATAGGTAGCAAACTGCTCGACTAGCGACCTAGAAATCTGGCTTTGATCGCGCAACAGGATGCTTCGATAGCTCTGAATGTTCGAAAACGCCATTCCATCGGAAGTCTGGCCACTTGAATCGACCGGCTTCCCAAGCTTGTATTCCCAAATATCTCTACCGTGCAGTTTAGAAGTAGGCGGTGTGCCTTCGCCAACCGATCGATATTTCTCCCGAAACCCTCCGATCACATCGAAACTTTCTAACGCAAATCCAGGAGGATCGATTTCTCGATGGCAACGATTGCAAGTCTCCGAATCGCGATGCTTGGACAACTGCTCGCGAATCGTAGTCGCTCCGCGCGTATCTGGTTCGATCGCATTGACCGGTGGAGGGGGAGAGGGCGGACGACCTATCAATCGCCTTAGTATCCAAGCACCGCGAAGTACAGGAGAGGTTACAGTACCATTGGCTGTAACTTTGAGAACCGATGCATGGGTCATGATCCCCCCGCGTGGAGAGTCTTGTGGCAGTTGCACCCGGCGTATCTCTTCGCCATAGAGATTCGAATCGCTTTGATGAAACTCATCGAGCAACCCATAATGCTCGGCCAGTCGTCGATCGATCATAACGAAGTCCGAATCGATAATTGCACTAATAGGCAGATTCTTCTGCAATAGCTCCCGCAAAAACGCTTGCGTCTCTGCAACCATGGAATCCCTTAGCAGATCGTCATACTCGGGATAAAGTTTCGCATCAGGTGTGGTTGCATCGATTTGAAATAGGTCGAGCCACTGTCCTGCAAACGAAGCAATAAATTCTTGACTGCGTGGGGAATCTAAAAGTCGATCCACTTGAGCCCGCAAAACATCGGCCTCGGAGAGCTTACCGCTCTTGGCCAGACTCAAGAGTTCATCGTCCGGGGGACTGCTCCAAAAGCAATACGAAAGCCGAGAAGCCAGCGCATAATCGTCAAGCTTGCCAGGGGTCTCCTCGAGCATCAAGAATTTGGGGGAAATCAGGATGCTTCGTAAAGCCACTCGCATCGCTTGCTCATACGTACGCCCCGCATCCAATTCGGAGTGCGCCAATGCGATAAAGCGATCGGCTTCTCCATCCTGGATCGGTCTGCGAAAAGCCCGCTGCGCGAATCGATAAAGCGCATCTTTGGATTCGGACTTTGGATTCTCCGGTACTAATTCGTAAGCGACATGACCGTTCTTCGTCCAAGGACCCCGCTGCTTGAGTTTGCGCACCGATGAATCACCGAACACACGCGACACGCTTTCAGGTGGCCACTGTTCCACCAGTGGCCCTTCAATCTCGACCCATTGGAGTGCCATTCCAGGAACTTTCCAATCCTTGACGGTCTCGACGTTCCATACACTCTTGCCTTGCGAGTCGATACCGATCCCATACCCGGCGAATCGAAGATGGTCGTTGGAGGTTAGCCGTGTGGTGAATTCCACGACGCGCGGTACTCCTTCCCGAAGCTCAAAATAACCTAGCATGCGACTGGTCTTCCAATCGCTAGAGTACACCTTCAGCGCGACGGTTTCCTGGCGAGTATCCACTGCATACGCCGATGCTCGAATCCGATAGAGTCCATTCGCCGACGGGCTAAATTGTCTCAGGTCGTCCGGCGAATATCCATGGCTGATAAAGACGATTGCATCATCGGTTTCGCGAAACAACTGCCGATGCTTCTCCCCCGAAACAGGGTCAACAAACCCCTCGGCTTTACCGAGATTCTCTCGCACTCCTTTTTCATCGTGGTATCGCAAACGCTTTTGAAACACCTCGGGAGCGTCGGTCAACCGAACGCAATCGTCGAGCGCAACCTCGATGACCTCAAGGTACTTCTCCAATTGTAAACCCGAGATACGAAGTCCTTCCGCCACGGTATCGTAGCCACTTGCCCTGCCATCCTCGGGCAATAGGTGTTGAAGCGGAGTATCGATCCCAAGCAGATCATGAAGGCTATTCTCGAATTCGCGGCGATTCAACCGCCGGAACGATGTCCTACCATCGCGATCCTGTAGCTCCGAGATTTCAGTATGCAGCGCGTTTTTCAGCGTCTGTGCGATGGGTCCAATTTCCGTATCCTTGAGCGCAGACTCCGGCGGCATCTCTCCTCGAACCACCCTATCATGGATTCGAATCCAACGCTGTCGGTTCTCTTGCGAGTCGACCGCCCAATCCAATGCATCAATATCTAATCCGCCAGCCATGTCCGTGGCGTTGTGGCACTGTTTGCAATTTTCCGCCAAGAAGGGGGCTACCCCGGTTGGGGGAGCCGCAACAACCGTGACGGAAAGAACCAAACGAACCACCAAGGACAATAGCACCCACCTAGCAAGGGTAATCGATGGATGTGGTAAAAGGGCCATCCGCGGCTTCTCCAAAATTGTGCAGGGTTACCGACGATGCGTTACAAAGGACTATCCCCATAACGGCAATCATCGCTTTTTCCGGTACACAACGCAATGGAGCAATTTCGATCGATCATCGCCAATTCGGGATCGGTCGGCCTGGTGTCCAAGGTGCACCCAAGGCATCGAAGCGGCCAAGCATCGCGGGAATCTCCGTCCCGAGCAACTTGTTCAATTCCCCGAGTGCAGTTTCAAATTCTTGACCTGCGATATCATACTGACGACGATGGGTTCCCGTTGGACCTGTGGTGCTCCCCAAAGCGCCCATCATCGCATTCGACAACCTGCTTTGCAGCCCTGGCATCGCACTTTCGTTGCGCTTCGTACGGGTTGGATCCCCAGTGAAAATTTGCTGCACGTCGATCAGCCGAAGCTGCATGGCGCGAATCTCTTTCCATAAACTCGGGTCCACTTCCGCCGCCGACTTGGTCAAACTCTCAATCGCTTCTAGTCGTTCGATCGCTTCATTGGTAAGCTCGGTCGCTGCATTGACGGCATTGGCAAGCTTGTAAACCTGCTTGGCAAAGTCCCGAATAGCGGTTCGATTGATCTCCGTGGTATCACCGAAAGTCAACGGTTCAATTTCGAACTCCGTCTTGGGAATCACCTCAGTGATCTCACCTTCGATCATCTGCGAGACTTCAACTGTATATTTGCCAGGTACCGCTACCGGGCCGGTTCCTGAGGCTCGGCGTCGACGACTCCCACCACTTGGCCCCGCATGGCGATAATCCCAATTCGCACGGACCATCCCACGCTCTGTCGATGTTGGGATCTTCCGCACCACCGTTCCAGCCATGTCACGGATCGTCAACCAACGCGATGGTGCAACTTCTCGATCCTCATTCTTCAAATCGTCCCAAGAAGGGTAGGGGGTGTCTTTCCCGGACTTGGCTCCCTCTCGATCGCTTTTCTCACGCTTGGACTTCTTGCTTTTCAGCTCTTCCTTCAAATGGAAAGTAAAAGTCACACCATACTCAGGATTCGGTGCGGTAAAGAAGTTCGCTCCTTGAAAACCACGCCCCGAAACTCCCATCGGATTGACTGTCTGAAACATAAGCCCCTTTTTGATCGGGAACATCGTGTTCGACTCGAGCAACTCAGGCTTGATGTTCCTCAACGGGGAATAATCATCAAGCACGTAAAATCCACGTCCGAATGTCGCCAAAACCAAATCGTTCTCGCGTCGTTGAATCTCAATATCTCGAACCATAATTGTTGGGAGCCCCGACTTGAGTGCAATCCACTTCTCCCCACCATCGACGGTAAAATAGCAACCGAACTCGGTACCGCAGAACATGAGGTTAGGGTTCACATGATCTTGCTTGAGTGTGTACACACTCCCTCGCTCAGGAAGGTCACCGGTGATGACTTGCCAATTCTTTCCTCGGTCGCTCGACTTGAGAATGTATGGCTTGAAATCCCCTCGCTTGTGATTGTTCACAACAACATAAACGATGTTAGGGTCAAACAAGTCGGCTTCGATGTCATTGATGTATCCAAATTCAGGCACATCGAGCGTTCCAAAGCGATCGACCTTGCGCCATGTAGCGCCTCCATCTTCGGTGATCTGAACGAGACCTTCATCGGTACCGACATAGATCAGCCCCTGTGCTCGGGTCGATTCATCGAGCGCGACTATATTGCCGTAAAGCGATGTCGACGAATTTTTCGCCACCGCATCAACTCCCCATACTCGCCCCATCACCTTGAGTTGATTTCGATCGATTTGCCTTGTCAAATCGGGACTGATAGCGGTCCAATTATCCCCCCGATCATCGCTGCGAAATAGCATCTGCGAAGCGTAGTAGAGGCGTTTCGGATCATGTGGAGAAATCAACAATGGCGAATCCCAGTTCCATCGCAACGCCGGGCCTTCTTTTGATTCCTGCGGTTTGATATCAACCGCCTCTCCCGTTTTACGGTTGTAACGGACCAACCCACCATATTGCCATTGAGAATAGATGGTATCAGGATCATTCGGATCGACCGCTGGCTCAAATCCATCCCCAAAGACCGTCACAAACCAATCGCTATTGCGAATGCCATGCTCGTTGTTCGTGCGAGAAGGGCCTCCTTGCGTGGCGTTATCCTGAGTTCCACCATAAACGTTGTAGAATGGCTTGTCGTTCGATACGGCAACTTTGTAGAACTGTGTGATCGGCAAGTTGGCTTTGTAATCGTAGGTCTTACCGCGATCCCAAGTTTCATACAAACCACCATCGCAACCGATGATCAAGTGTTGCTCATTCTCAGGATCGATCACCAATGCATGGTTGTCGACGTGCTTGTCCTCTTCACCAAGATTCACGAATGTCTTGCCGCCATCTTCGCTGACCATCATCATCGTATCGAGCGAGTAAATTCGGTTCACATTATGCGGACAGCAGACGATTTCATTGTAGTACTGAGGGCCATTCGATACGTAACTGCTCATCTTCTCCCATGTCTCACCTCGATTGATACTGCGGAAGAATCCACCCTTGTCCTCGGCAGCTTCGACGATCGCAAAAACCACTTCGGGATTTACCGGCGAGATGTCTAAGCCGATCTTGCCTTTGTCGGAATCTGGCAAGCCGCGACCGATTTTCCTCCAAGTCGCTCCACCGTCGGTGGACTTATGAATCGTCGACTCAGGTCCACCGTCGATCAAAACCCACTCGTGACGACGACGTTGGTAGGAGCTCGCGTAAAGAATATCTGGATTGCTCGGATCGATGTGTACTTCATTGATCCCTGTCATCGGACTGATGTTGAGAATGTTCGTCCAAGTCTTTCCGCCGTCGGTCGTCTTGTACAACCCGCGGTCTCCACCGTCCTTCCACAACGGCCCCTGGGCTGCGACGAACACAATATTCGGATCCTGCGGATGCACGGCGATCATCCCGATGTGCTCGCTGTTCTCCAATCCCACCCGCTTGAACGACTGCCCACCATCGGTGGACTTGTACAACCCATCGCCATAACCGACGCTGCGCTGCGAATTGTTCTCACCGGTTCCA
>Ga0255132_1000402_pt1 | contig 17241 bp, 15 predicted proteins | sample Law_Law_RepA_8d_FD_188551 | JGI IMG/M metagenome (GOLD analysis project Ga0255132, IMG submission 188551) | Freshwater microbial communities from St. Lawrence River, New York, United States - Law_Law_RepA_8d | ecosystem: Environmental > Aquatic > Freshwater > River | place: USA: New York...
ACTCAAAAGAATGGGCATTAATAACATTTGCTATAACTTTCGCAGTTTGCACCCTTGGGAGTATTTGGCAATTAGATCGATTTGCTATTAAACATAATAATCGCAATCAAAAATTTTAGCACTACAGCAGCTACCCTATGATTTTGGTGCCGGACTGGGCCTCAGCTAGGTTTAAAATTCCTGATTTGCGATAGCCTATAGTGTCTTCATTCCTATCGTCATTCAAATGGTTCAAGCCCATCAGATTTAATCAAAATTTGATTCAACCGTCACCAAGACAGAGTCGCATCAACAATTGCCGGAAGGAGTCGAACGCATGAACGACAAACAAGCGAAGGCAATCTTGAAAGACGTGTGGCGGGAGAGGACACGTCTTTGGGAGAGACCAAACCCTGACGGGTGGTGGATACGAGCACGACCAGGCCCGCGCTCTCCCGTGATGCCCTATCTCAAAACACCGGGAGCAGAGCTGTTCAGCACCCAACCCGACGGCTTGTGGCTCTGCAGTTCGCAGCCGGGGGTTGAGTTGACCTACATCAAGCAGGGAGCTGAAGGAACGGGGGATGCCGGTGATCAGTACACCGGCCTGGATCGCTTCGGTCGAGTCTATGACCAGCGCTGGCTGGTCACCAGTTCCGGCACCGCGGTAGACCGCTTTCAGTATGGGTTCGATCGGAACAGCAATCGGGTCTTCCGAGACAACTTGGTGGCCAGTTCGGGACAGGACGAATACTACTCCTATGACAACCTGAACCAGCTGACGGTGCTCAAACGGGGGGATCTGAATGCCGGACGAACGGACATCTCGGGCACCCCGGTGTGGCAGGAGAACTTCACCTTCGATCCTACCGGTAACTGGCATGGCTCCAGCAGTGGCTACGTCACCCGGACCAGCGGCGTCATCGACCTCGACCAGAATCGCAGCAACAACCCGGTCAACGAAATCACCGGCTTCACCACCACCACCGGTACTGGGTGGGCAACCCCGGCGTACAATGCGGCTGGAAACATGACCACGATGCCGCAGCCGGCATCCTTGGCCAATGGGTACACGGCTCAGTACGACGCATGGAACCGGATGGTGGAGCTGAAGAATGGGACCACAACGGTAGCCACCTACCGCTATGACGGAGCCACCCGCCGAGTGACCAAGCTGGTGGGCAGCAACACCACCCACTTCTACTACTCGGACCAGTGGCAAATCCTGGAGGAGCGACTCAACACCGGGAGCAGCGCAGACCGGCAGTTCGTGTGGGGTCAGCGCTACGTCGATGACCTGGTGCTAAGGGACCAGAGCACCACCCGGCATTACGTGCTGAATGACCTGGTCAATGTGACGTCCATCATCAACACCTCAGGCACGGTGCAGGAACGCTACGGCTACAACGCCTTCGGAACGAGCCGGGTGATGAATGCCAGCTTCGTCGTCCAAAGCAGCTCCTCCTACAACTGGGAAACCCGGTTCGCCGCCTACCGCTGGGATAGCGAATCCGGACTCTACCAGGTCCGCTTCCGCTACTACCACCCACTCTTGGGCACGTGGATAAATAGAGATCCCATCGGGGAAAAGGGTGGGCTGAACTTGTATGGCTATATTTACAATAGCCCGATTAAGTTCCTTGACCCATATGGACTCGCACTTTATCAGCCAGACTTTGTAGGACCGTTGCAGCCAGGAGATTGGAGGCAGACGATTTTCAACGGGTTTGAAGATCCGAGGTATCAGCAACACGACCAGCTCATTCACGACTTGGTGAACGATTTTAATCGTAACAAGCAAAAATACTGCGGTTGTACCACAACACAGGTGGGCGGCGTACAAGATTTGAAGTTCGACCAATTAAAGTCTTGGGTCATCCAGGAATCCGGCGGCGGTGGAAGACGCTCGCGAGCGGCCTGGAACACCGATCCTGCTCAGGTCAATGTTCCAGATGATTGGAGCAATTACAAAGGCGACTTGGGACTTACGCAGCCCACGCGCCGGAACGAGGGCACACTTGGTGAAAATCTTAATGCTGCTCTTGGTTGGCTATGCAGAAAAGGATTTGGCAAATCGGGCCAGCCAGCAAGAAATCGGCCCAACGGATTCTTCGATGGTTGGTTTAATGCGTTTCGCCGCTACAATGGTCGAACAGACGTAGCAGATAATGGGCTAGTATACAGCGTCAACTATGGCAACCAAATTATGAATCGTGCTGCTAACCCCAGTGTTCACTACCCAATACAACTGCCATGAGCAAGCACTGGGCAAAATTATTTGAACCGGTTAAGCGGTTATCTCATGTTTTTTTTATATTCCTTGCGGTGGTTCAAAGTGTGGCCGCGCAATGCGGTCCAGTGGAGCGAATCTCGCGGAAAGATATTAAGCCTCTGAAGAACGGAATGCCTGGGGAAGAGGGATTCGATAAGGAAATTGTATTTGCAGCCGGAATTAAGATTGCCGCCACCATTAATGTCACGAATAAAGGTAACGGCAGTTTGCAGATTGCAAATCTTAAACTTAAGATTTTCGACTCTCACGACGACGGCAAATACTACGAGAATGAGATGCTGAAAATCGAATTTGTCGACCTCGATGGTGATGGTAAGCGCGAATTGCTGGTCTCCGGCATAGTCTGCTTTACCGATGAAAAAGGCGACAGCATGTTACGCAGAGAGGCGGTTGTTTTCATCTACGCGCTCCAGCTAAATCATACCTTCAGGCTTATTTACAGCAACACTGATTTGCGACTTGATTTGTCACCGGTCACTTCAAAAAAAAACACCCACCCCTCTCAGCACGGAGATTAGTGGCCATTATGGTGTCACCGGGCGGTTCAAAACCAGCCAGTCTGAGGGGTGGTTTCCATAACAGTTATGGTTGCTGGATCAAGGGGTTTGGCAGCCGGATAAATGAGCTGGGGACGGCTGCGAGTCCCAGCTCGCGGCCCCGGCGGTCGACGGTTTCTTCGACCTGGCGCTGCTCTCCTCGGGCAGGGATGGCGACAGCGAGTCCTTGATCCGGTGCTTGGGTAACGCCTTCAGTCCAATGTCGTCGATGATGACGAGGTCAGGCTTGAGATGGCGGCGCAAAGCGTGCCAGCTGTGCGAACTCCTCGAGCTTGGGGTTGGGCCGGGGGGCGTAAAGTTCAGGATCTATTACCCCCGCCTTGAGGTTGTCGATCACGAAAGTGGCAGGGACCCTCCGGAAGACCGGAAGGCGTTACCCAAGCACCGGATGAAGTGCTCGGTGGACTGCCGTAAAGTGGCCTCGGGTGACGGTTACACACAATCGGTTGTGTGATGAGTTGGAATGTCTGGTGCGGTGTAAAACCTGCCTCGAAGGAAGCGGATTGGGAGAATTAGTATCCGCAGACTAAGTCAGTTTTAAAATCAGGAATACCTGGCCCATCCGGCCATAAATATTGTTAATTTGTCCCTTATGTCCCTGTGCCGATAGCCTTTGCCTTTCCGTAGATTGCATCTTGCACAGGCGACTCGAAAGTTATTGGATAGTTCGGCGCCAGCTAGCCCACCAATGTTGGGTTTTACGTGGTCAACATGCCAACCAGAGACGCCTCGTTCCTCAAGACGCCAACGCTTGCGCGTGCATAGGTGGCACCACCCATTGGTTTTATGCCAAATATCATCGACTTCTTTTGCGGAAAAATAGGATTTCCGCTTGGCCAACAAGATCGGGCCATCATTATCTTCGGATCTGGGTGCTTTGACTCGGACCAAAAATGGCAGGTTTTCAACGTCATTTTCCTCTGGGTATCGCAAAACATTTCGGTCATAAGCGGCCATCCAGCCATATTCTGATTGGAAGATATCAAGGTCGTGAGCTGACCAACAAGCATCGCATCTGGATGGGCCAAATGAACCAAACGGCTTTGCGATCAAGAATGTAACCCGCCATTGGCCACAGGCGTTACAAGGCAAGTTTAGAATTCTCGTAGAATGCGGTATTCGGAGGGGTTTCAATGGTATTTTAAAGAATCTTTATTCAACACAATACGTATCTTCTTGGGACCCGGTAGAATTAGTACGAGACTTTGAACGTAGGCGAGTCTTCAGGGCGACTCTGCCTTTTGTCATAAAGGCGGGTAGTCGAGATGTCGGAATGCCCAAGCCACTCCTGCACCTTCGCGATGTCGGCTCCGTTTTCGAGCGCGTTCGTTGCTGCGGTTGCTCTGAGCGAGTGCGGCCCGAACGCCTCGATGCTGATGCCGATGGCCTTCGCGTAGTGCATCACAACGTTACGGTAGACAGAGTCGCTGGTGAGCGCCTTCTCCACCTTTCCATCGGGCCTGCGCATAGGACGGAAGAGGGCTCCTTTGGCATCGGTCCCATGCCCGGAGGCATCGAGGTAATCTTGGACTAAAGAGAGGGCTTTGGGGTGTACAGGAGGGTAGCGAAGCTTACCTCGTTTGCCGTGGACGGTGAGCGTCATGATACCGCGCCGCTGGGCAAAGTGTTCGACCTTCAGTGCACACAATTCTGCCCGTCGGAGTCCGTGATAGAGGAGGACTGCGAGAATTGCCCGGTCTCGCATGCCTTTGAGGGTAGTGGGGTCCGGAGCGTTAAGGAGCTGGCGGGCCTGCTCGTCGGAAATCGCAGGCGTTTTCCCTTCATTCGCCCCCTCGGTAGGTCTTTCGACACCATGCACCGGGTTGATAACGATGGCGTTCTCTTTGCAGAGGTAATCGAAGAGGTCAGAGAGCGCGGAGAGCTTTCGGCGAATCGTCGCAGGAGCCATGGCTTTGTCTTCCAACGACTTGCGCCAGGCTATGACGTGCGCTCGCGCGACGATCCGAAAGTCGGTGAAGTGCTCGATGCCAACGAACTTCATGAACTGCCCAACATCGTTCCGGTAGGCTCGGCGGGTGTTGGGATTGGTGATGTTGGCAAACCATTCAGCCTCGGGGGGAATGTCGGCGAGGCGCTGAAACTCGGCTTGGGTGATGAGACGCTGTTCTGGCGACTGGAGAGGGACGGGTAGGGCGGAGTCCGCGGGGGATTCTCCGGTGAGTTCCGGAGGGGGGGGTAGAGCGACCCCTTGAGGTTTATTTCGTCGGACGATGATAGGACCATCTTTGGACATGGGGGCGGACATGAAGGATTTCCGTCATTTACTGTGCGGGAATCTGACTGGTCAGGTGGGACAAATACGGTCCTACGGGGTCCCCTTCTCTGGCCTTCCTAGTCTGATAATCCATTTTATCGGACTGTATGGCAAGGGCTATTTCCGGCTTTTGCATGCGTCCTCCCGTCGCCGTGCCGGCCGACGCAAAAGGATGCAAAAGGCCCGTTGCCTGCGACCCGACGCCGATGCACTCTAGGAAACATCGGTATGACTACGGCCACCGTCCAAAAACGACTGAGACCACAGGCCCAGGAAAAGGATCTCCAGAGTTTCCAGGCTGCTGCGCGCCGCATTCTGAGCAACAAGAAGAGCATGCTGCGGCTGTTGCAGGCTACCGGTCTTCACGATGCCCGCGGCCAGTTGAAACCCGAGTTCCGATGACGGTCTCGCGGAACTTGGTGCTTGGGTACCACGGCTGCGATCGGTCGGTTGCTGAGGGCCTCGTGGACGGGTCCAAACGACCGGACCCCGGCTTGAAACAGCATCACTGGCTTGGTCCAGGTGTCTACTTTTGGGAGGAAAGTCCTTCCAGAGCGCTGCGTTGGGCCGAAGACAGCAAAAAAGCGGGTCGGCTCAGCCAGCCGGCCGTCGTCGGGGCAGTCATCAACATGGGGAACTGCCTCAACCTCATCGAAGCTGCCCACGTCCAGCTCGTGACTGCGGCCTACGATGTTTACAGGCAGGTCTGCGAAGACACCTCGGTTACGATGGCGGAAAACAAAGGCTCCCTGTTGGAGCGGCGGTACCTCGACCACGCCGTCTTCAAAACGCTCCACGAAATTCGAGAGGAACAGAAGCAGCCTGCCTTCGATACAATCCGAGCCTTCTTCATTGAGGGGACAGCCGTTTACCCAACCGCCGGCATTCGTTCTCTGGATCACATCCAGATCTGCGTAACCAACCCCGAGAGTATCCTCGGGTTTTTCCACGTGCATGACCCGAATGCCTCGGCGTTCCGCTGAACCTGTGTTTCACGGCAGGTGTGAAAAGCAATTAGGCACGAAAACAGCCTACGTGCTTCCACCAGGCTGACCAGAGTGCGTGGCTACGATTTCGGTCCGATTTGACCCAGGGCTCGAGCTTCGGCCATCCTTGGCGGCATGGGTCCCATCGCCATCACGGTTCACAAGTCGGTGCCGGTGACTGTCCCGGCAGAATTGCTCAGCCAGCTCAAGGTAAAGCCCGGCGACCGACTGGAGTGGAGGGTTGATGGGAGCGAGTTGGTTCTCCGCCGGGTTCGTTCCTTGGATTCCTTGCGTGGGTGCCTCGCGTCGACGGTGCCATTCCCCGGTCTGGAGGCCGAAAAAGCCGCCGCACGCAGTGTCGGCTACTCAAAGGTCTTGAGGTTTTGTGCCAATGTCCAAGGTCGGCAACTTTCCTGAAATAGATTGGACGGACCCGGGAAATAGATGCGGAAGTGTGGGGTGATGAAAGTCATCGACCACTACTCTCCGCGGGGCTGCGCCAACGGCATGTGCCCCGGAATCATCGTCACCAACCGCAACACCGTGCTCGTCCAGGGCCATGTGTTGCCCGCGGTGGACAAGGCCCAACTGACCGTCCCCGGGCACGAGGAAGTCGTCGAGATTCCCCGCGAAGTCTTCGACGACCTGTTGAGCCAGTTCCTCCGGCGCTAAAAAGCGCCTCGGACCCTCAAGGTCCCCTACCCTTCCTGCCGAAGGGTTCTTCAAACGCCGACTGGGCCAGTCCCCGTCGGCGTATTTCTGTGTTTAAGGAAACACGATTGTGGATGCGCTTTGGCCCTCCCCCCTTTCCCTCACCGACATCGTGGCCGTTTTCGGCTTCCTCGTCGCCCTGGTCGGGTTGGGAATGAACACGTTTCAGGTGCGGATGCTGGTGCGCCAGTTACGCCTCGATGCGAGCATTCGCCTGACTGATTCCAACCGGCGAGTCGTGTCGGTCGCCATCGAGCGTCCGGAATTGTGGGAGGCCATACAGATTGCTGAACCACGTTCCAGCCATGATGGATTCCGGAGAGACCGACTTATCCAGCTCTGGTTGAACCACACCTTGATGGTCTGGAAGTGTCATCAGAACGGAATGCTCGAAGCAGATGATTGGGAGGCGTGCTGCCGGGACACCCGGGCGTTCATGGAACTGCCTGCGGTACGGGAAGAATGGCTCCGTGTTCGGGACTTTTACCCGCGTGAGTTTCAGCGGGTAGTTGCAAGGGTGAGCCACGGTGCAGTCACCGCCGCAGTGGGCCCTTGATGCCTCTGGCCATCGGGGACTGGGGTAGAGCCGGAACGGGCCGAAGCGAAGCGGCCATCGGTCGCGGCCCGTGTCCGTGCGAGTGGGGCCTGGTCACCGGTGGTTTATGGGCCAATGGCATTTCTACCCGTCAAAGCCCAACCACTTCTCTAGTCAGGCTTGTTGACAGTCGGAACCGTTTCGGTCACATCGAAAAAGTCCCCCGAAGCATCGTCTGCTTGTTCCAAGCAGAATCAGACCATTCTTACTCATCACCCGACATGACAGAATTGAAAACGATTGGCCGACGGCCTGCTGCCAAAAAAACACACGCATCTGCGACCTCATTGGACCGACTCATCTGGACCTTCAGGTTCGCGCTCCTTCTGGCCATCTTCTGCACCGCTCCAAAGGCAGGTGCGCAGGTGAAAACAACGTCATCGAACACTGGAGTAGTCGACCAAGGGTCCAAGGATGTTCTGCCCCCAAAACCGGCTAACCTGACTCAGGTTCCGGTCGCCAAGATTGAGTCGGACGATGGAAGCCCATATTCGCGTCAGATGGTCAGCTATCTTGTTTCGCTGTTCAACCGGGCGGGACGGCCTCGGATTACCGAAGGTGAAAACTTTGACTACGTCATCCGCGCCTCGGTGGTGAATCCTCCAGAACTCGAAGAGTACAGCAGTGGCCATATTGCTAATGGCAAGCTCCTCAAGGAAATTGGCGGCAAATTCCTGAATCCGAGACTGTTTAGCGGTGGTGTCGAGAACATCGACTTCAACAACACCAATCTGATGACCGTGACGCACTGTGGTGTAGAGCTGCGTCTTCTGAACAAGGACAAGGAGATCATTGTCCTGCGTACCGCGCAGGTGGGCAGCACCAACAGTCTGCGCGCCCTCAGCCTTGAACTGAACGGCATCTCATCTGGCGACCCCTCAGGCGATGTGGACACCTTCAAACGAAAGGTCAGCAAGGGGACTGTCCTGCAAGCACTGGTCAACCTCGCGGCCTACAGCGCTGCTACCAATTTTCTCCCGGCGGCTGACGTGCACTTTGTCCAAGCCAAGCCCACACAGCCCACAAAAGCCCTCCCTGTTTCATCCACCAACGTCGCCCCCCCCGTGGCAACACCACCGGCTGCCACGGGTGGCCCTGCGACCGTTGCCCGCGCACCGTTCTGCTCGCACTGCGGCACAAAGATGGCCGCGGATATCCGATTCTGCTCAGGCTGCGGAGCCAAGGTTACCCCCTAGCCATTATTTGGGTGGTCGGCGCGTAATCGGTTCTCAATTCAGTAGTCCTCGGGCAGCAACACCGTGGTCGAACTCCGGTCAGCCTCGGTGATAATCCAGAACTTGGTTCCCTGCGTATCGGTGTAGGCAGACAGAATCCGGAATCCTTCCCTGGCGGAGAGGTCGTTCTCCTGTCGGTCTTCTGGCGACAGGTCTCCCCAGTCACCGGTGGCATGACGGCGGAGAGCTTCTTGAACGCTGTCTGGGTCCAGCGTGGCTATCGCATTGGCCGTGATGACGGTGCGTCCGAGGGAAATCTGAGTTTTGGTTGCTTCGGGCTTCATAGGTCCTCCTGGAATGCAAAAGCCGCCCGGGCGATGGGCGGCTGTCGTGCTACTCGCTGACGGGTTCTTGTCTTCCGTTGGCGTGAATCCATCGGTGGACCAGGTCGGCGACCTTCTCCACGAGGGGCAAGTCATCCCGACCAAAGCTGTCGGTGGTTTTCCAAGAATCGTCGGTGTCCTTGTAGAGGCGGCCAAATGTAACCGAATGCCAGGTACCGGCGGCAGAGCTGTTCATCCAGACCGCAGCTTTGACCGAGCCGAGGCGGATTTCGTGGATGGGTTTGTTGTTCATGACGGGTTCTCCTTTGCAGCGAGAGGGTCCATTCCCTCTCTTCCAAGATGCGGTGAGAGGGAATGGAGACTCACCAAAAACGAGGGCCGGAGGCGAAATCAATGCCCAAAACCAGGTTTTGATTCCCTTCACCCTGCTTCAGCTCATCACCAGTTTTGCATTTTCCCGGGTACTGTTATCTCAACGTCATACAGTACGACCCAGATTCGCCGTCTTTCCTGTGGTTTTAGCTCCCAAAATTGAATTTAGACCTCGTTCGCCAGTTCCAACAGCCAGGACTCTCGATCGCATACTTCGCACGTAAGGTCACTCGCTTTGTTCCCGTCCGGCTTCGCCATGCACCCAAGCCTCCAACGCATGGGCCTTCGGCCGAGTTCGTCTCGTCCTCGGGCTGGATCCGGCGAAGCAGCTGGAGGAAGTGCTGAGGCAGGTCCCGACCGCGATCGTAGCGAACCTTCATGAGTTGCTGCCCAGGAGCTGGAAGCCTGCAACCGCCTCAGTTCGTCCGGCACGGGCCCACAATTTCAAACCCTAAGTCCAGCCACGGTAAATGGGTGGTAGAACCATGTCCTTCACCGAATGCTTACCTTCGTTCCACCGTCGCTTCGAAGGAGGCCCATAGTGGGCCTGCTTCTCCGTGGTGATGGTAGCAATGGCAAGCGCTTGACAGAACCCGAGCAAGATTGCAATGCCACAATGCCCAAGCGCAACAAACTACCACTCGCGATCACTGCTTGGTACGCGAATGAACACCGCATATTCGAAATGTGCGAACCGGGCTCGCTTTCGGCACTGCCGACATTTCCAGGAGCACGCAACGCGGTCCTCGGTCGACTAGCGCTTGACCTACTACGGATAGCGCGAGCCCCGTCACTCGAGCGGCTGCTCCTGGAGCACAAGGTCAAAACGGGAATGCAGTTCACTTTCGAATACCGCTTCAACAGCGCTGGTTTGGCGGGACTATCGACCGATGGTCCGCCGCGGGACGCTACACTAACCGCATCTCTGAACGAGTTCGGAGATTCAAGGCAGGTAGTGATCAAGTTCAATTCGGCAGGAATCCTCACAACGTCGGGATTTGGGCATCTCTCGGGAAGGCCCTCCGTCTTCGTGTTTGCCTACATACGCGATATCACTCCGGATGCCATCATCGCTTCACCATTCGTAATCGGAGACTTGATGACGGCTCCCGGCAGTTTCGGTTCGATCAGATGGCGGGATGATTGCAAAGTTTGTCCGGAGTCCATCGGAATTTTCTCAAAGGTGGACTTCGCACGAAGGCTACCGAAAGACGCTCTCGAACAGGTCAAGGCATTCCCAGAGGAGCGTTTCAAACAACTGGTGTGTTCAGAGGTTGGCATCCCAATTCCGAAAGACTGGGGTGGCGAAACCTGTGACATCTCCACGCCAAACCTGAAAGTCGGGGGCCAGCGAACCGATGCGTCATGGCTTCTCAAAGGGCCAGCGAAGTTTCGACCGCTTACACCTCGGGACTGCGGCAAAAACGGCGACCAGATTCCAAGACTTTTTGATAACCCCTCGGGGTTGTTCATTCTCCAACACTGCCACAAGGTTGAACCATCCGTGACAAAGATGATGTACGCATTTATACGAGAGCCTTCCCGAATAGGTGCGAGATTCTGCATCATCGACGGATATGACACCTGGAGAATCTTCAAACACTTCGGGGTCATCCGATGAAGGAAGACGTCAGCTCTCGGGCACCTCGATAATCCAACCCACGAACTCGCCGACCTGAAAAAGGTCCGCACCGATTTGGGCAGCATTCGCGGGTCGAGCGAAGACTGGTACCCGGCGAGGGACAGTTTCTGATGGTGGCCTTCGGTTTCGCACCCCCGGCATACCTTCTGCAAGAGTATTAGGCGACTGAATGCCGAGCCAACGCAGCCCGACGGTATTTGGACCTTGTCCAGAATTACCAGCGCCCCGCCCGGCCTGGTCAGCGACTGCAACCGGCGCAGGAACGGGTCGCCCTCGGTGACCGGCAGGAACATGAAGACCAAGAAGCACACTGCAAGGTCGAAAGGCGCATACCCAAAGTGAACCGCGTCGGCAACCACGAGCGGCGGCGGACCGGATCTCCGCACGTTCGTAGATGGCGGTGAACCGCGCACGGCGCTGGTTCAACATAGGTGTACGCTGAACCCCATGGTGCAACTGGGTAGTTCCCCCTAAGCCGTCTGCTGTTGATGGGAGTGGATTGTTGGGAGATTTCTGAACTTTCTTGAAAGATTGGGTGCAGTTCTCCCGTACCTGAGAAAAGCACCACAAAAATCCAGGTCTGCTGGTCGTGTCGACGGAGTACTCGTTGTACCCTTCGTTGAGCGGCTCAGCACTGGATGCCCCTTCTAAAACCCCGCTAAAGAGGCCTCTTTATGCCCACCTCTCAGGACTACACCTACTACAGCTCCAGCACGTCTGCCACGTCGTCTTCGACCTCCACTTCGACGCCGCCGGAGCCTCCGGCAGAGGTTCCCAATTCCTGTGGGTCATCGTCCTCTTCGTCATCGTGCAGTTGTTCGTGCCAGGACTCTTCGTCGAGCGGCTCGTGTGGTGGCAGTTCGACTTCCAACTACAGTGCGCATCCCATCCGGTATTCGAATGGAGAGATCCGTCAGGTGCAGACTCGGCTTAGTTCTAGGGGCTATGGACTGCCGTGGGGTCATACCTTGAGTTACGGCAGTCGTGTGGATGGTGCGACGACAGCTGGTCCGAATGGGTTCCGTTGGTTCATCGCGCAGCTTCCGCAGTTGGGCAAGGATTCCAGTGGCAACATTGAGGTGATTTTGGTCATCAACGATGGTGTTTGGTTCAACAAGAGTGGTTCCAACTATGTGGCTCGGTTTTTCACGTTGGACACGTTGACGGAGGATACGACGAACAAGGAGTTTGTGTTCACGGACAGTGGGGGGAGGGTGTTCAAGTTCTTTAGCTTTGATGGGACCATTGCCACGGCCAAGCAGGGACAGTTCAAGAGCTATACCGATCAAGCGGGGACTACCTTTACTCCCACCTACAATGGAAGCAATCAGGTGACTTCGCTCAGTGCTGGGTCATCGCCGGGGATCAGCTACAATTACGATTACTACACCTCTGGAAACAATATTGATCGTATTCAATATGTGACATTGAAGCGGGGCACGACCAATGTGCGCCGTCTCTACTACACCTACCATGATACGAGTGCGAGCACTGGCAACGGGCTGACGGGTGATCTCCGGACAGAGACCTTGGAGCAGTGGAATGGCTCCAGTTGGGACAACCTCGGGTCGAGCTATTTTCGGTATTACACCAGCGATACGTACGATTCATCGTCGAACCCGGGGTTTGCGCATGGTTTGAAGTTTGTTCTAAAGCCTGAGGCCTATGACCGGGCGACATCTGGAGGGACGGTCGATCCGGACAGTCTGAGTGATACGACGCTGAAGAATTACGCTGACAGCTACTTTGAGTTCACGAGCGACAAGCGCGTCAACAAGGAGTTGGTCAATGGGCCTTGTTGGACTTCGTCGTCGTCATCGTCGCCGTCCTCATACGGGTACTCTTTTGGGCAGAGCAGCAACAGTGACGGGTACAATAATTGGAAGAATAAGAATGTCGAAACGCTTCCGAATGGCAGCACGCAGACGGTGTATTCGAACTACTCGGGACAGGTGATGTTGAAGGTGTTCCAGCAGGCGAGCAGCACCAACAAGTGGTATGACTATGTCAACTACGACTCGAAGGGTCGGGTCGTCCAGGAGGCGACCTCCGAGGCGGTGGCCAGCGTTAACGAGGGTTCGGTTGGGTTGGTGACGTTGAACAGTTCGACGGGCCTGATCCGGGTCAAGGAGTACTATTCGACAACGGATCTGCCCAATGGGGCTGTCTTGGATTACCTGCGATACGAGAAGGTCAAGCAGGGCAGTTCGGGAGCTGAGACCAAGGTGCGGGAGTTCAAGTACACCTCTCGGACGGTGGGGAGCAAAACTATCTATCCCTTGTGGAAGGATATCCGTTACCAGAGCGACGTCAGCGGTGGATCGGACCCAGCGGAGACCACCTATGACTACACCTTTTTCACGGGGTCCTTTGCGGTGGAGCAAAAGACGACGACTTGGCCTGCCATCACCACGACGCAGAATGGTTCGGGCACCAGCAATACGCGGGTGGAGCGGTTTGATCAGTACGGCAACCTGATTTGGGTCAAGGATGAGCGGGGGTTCCTCACCCGCTTCAAATACGATGCCGCCTCGGGTGGATTGCTCCAGCGGATTGATGACGTGGCGACGGGGCAAATCACCGATACACCCTCGGTGCCCTCGGGCTGGAGCACACCATCGGGCGGAGGTCTTCACCTCATCACGGACTATACGGTGGACAACCTGGGTCGACCCACGGTGGAGAAGGGACCGCAACACAATGTCGATTTATCGGGCACCTCGACAGACCTGCGGCGGGTTCGCTGGACGGTGTACAAGGACACCGTTTCGGAGACGCGGTCCGCCTTGGGTTACGAGACGGCGGCTACGTCGAGTAGCTCCAGCTCGACGAGCCTGATTGAGCCAATCGTCGTTGAGAAGACCGACGAGAGTGGTCGTGTGACCGACCTGATTGAAACCAAACGTGCTCCGGGGGTCTCGGGAGCTTTGACCTCCACCGAGGACGTGGCTACTCAGGCGCGGTGGGTGCGTTGGCAGAAGGTCATCTACTACAACAACACGCGGTCGGCGAACAAGACGCGGGTCTATTGGTCCATTCCTACCACCGATGGGGACCCGGGTGATGCGACCTCGAACTACAACGAGACGAACTTCGGCTTTGACACCGCGGGCATGGGCTGGGTTGTCCGCGAGCAATCTCCTGGCGGAACCATCACCCGGTGGGTTTACACCGCTCAGGGTCTTCGAAAAGAGAAGTGGGTGGGAACTGACGACAGTGGTGCCACCGACAGCAATCCCTACAACAGCACCTCGGGCACCAACAACATGGTTCAGGTTGAGGCCTACGAGTATGACGGCAATGTGGCCGGCAAGAATGGGAACCTGACCAAGCTCACCCAGCTGGTGGATACGAGTTCGACGAACAACCGGGTCACCAACTACGAATATGATTGGAGGAACCGGAGGATCAGCCTATCGGGGGAGTTGAGCCGATTTGAGAGCTACACCTATGACAACCTGGACCGGGTCATCAAGGTGGAGCAGAAGAATGGTTCCGGGGGCACGTTGATCGGGCGTCAGGAGACCAGTTTCGACAACCTTGGACGGGTGTTCCGGACCAAGGTCTATGCCGTGGACCCGTCCACGGGTTCGGTGGGCAACGCCTTGAGCAATGACTTTTGGTACGATGCCCGCGGTCAGACCATGAAGACCAAGTCGGCGGGCAGTTCAAAGCTCACCAAGTCGACCTACAACGGTGTAGGATGGCCTCTCAAGCAGTATCAGACCGTCGACACAACGGATAGCAGCTATACCGATGCGTCTTCCATCACTGCTGACACGGTGTATGAGCAGGTGCAGTTCGGCTACGACAACGCTGGCAACGTGGTGTTAATCACCCGACGCCAGCGCTTCCACAATGCCACGGGTACGGGGGAACTGGACGGGACGTCCACGGAACCGCGCTCCCGGGTGAGCTATGAGGCGTTCTGGCCCGATGCCCTTGGTAGACAAATTGGTCGGTGTGACTACGGCACGAACGGGAGCACGTCGTTGTCTCGTCCCAGCACCGTTCCGTCTCGGGCAGACACCCGTCTGGTCACCACGACGGCCTACAACTCGGCCGGTGAAGCCTATCAGGTGACCGATCCCAAGGGAGTGGTGACCCAGTCCGCATGGGATGCGGCCGCACGGTTGACCTCGACCGTTGAGGATTACGGGACATCGAAGCTGAATCGAGAGACCCAGTATACCTACGACTCCGACAATCATCTGGTGACCCTCACAGCGGTCAATGCCACCACGGGGAACCAGGTGACGACGTTCATCTATGGGACCACGTTGGCGGACTCAGACGTCGCCACCAACGACCTGCTGCGTTGCAAGATCTTCCCCGACTCGAGCGATACCGATCCCACCGGGACCGATCAGGTGAAGTTCGAGTACAACCGCTTGGGACAGATCCGAAAGCAGACCGATCAACTGGGTACCATCCATACGGTCGAATACGACAAGCTGGGCCGGCTGAGCCATGATCGGGTGACGACCTTTGGGACTGGAGTGGACCAGAGCGTCCGACGCATCAGCCGAACCTACGAGGTCCGTGGGCTGCTGGAGAAGCTTACCAGCTACGACAATGCGACGGTGGGCTCGGGCAGCATCGTCAATGAGGTTCAGTACGCCTACAACACCTTCAGCCAACTGGTCACCGAGTACCAATCCCACTCTGGTGCCGTGAACACCAGCACCTCCCCCAAGGTGCAGTACGCCTACAGCGATGGGAGCGCCAACCATGTCCGCCGGACTTCGCTCACCTACCCAACCACGAAAGTGGTGACCTACGACTACGGCGCCAGCAATGGAGGCGATGATCTCTTGAGTCGGGTTGCTGCCCTCAAGGAATCCACCACCACCCTGGTCGAATACAGCTATCTCGGACTCTCCTCATTCGTGCGGGCCAACTACAGCTCGCAGCCAGGAGTTGAGTTGACCTACATCAAGCAGGGATCTGAAGGAACGGGGGATGCCGGTGACCAGTACACCGGATTGGATCGCTTCGGCCGAGTCTGTGACCAGCGTTGGCTGGTCACCAGTTCCGGCACCGCGGTGGACCGCTTTCAGTATGGGTTCGATCGGAACAGCAATCGGGTGTTCCGAGACAACTTGGTGGCCAGTTCGGGACAGGACGAATACTACTCCTATGACAACCTGAACCAGCTGACGGTGCTCAAGCGGGGGGATCTGAATGCCGGACGAACGGACATCTCGGGCACCCCGGTATGGCAGGAGAACTTCACCTTCGATCCTACCGGTAACTGGCATGGCTCCAGCAGTGGCTACGTCACCCGGACCAGCGGCGTCATCGACCTCGACCAGAATCGCAGCAACAACCCGGTCAACGAAATCACCGGCTTCACCACCACCACCGGTACTGGGTGGGCAACCCCGGCGTACAATGCGGCTGGAAACATGACCACGATGCCGCAGCCGGCATCCTTGGCCAATGGGTACACGGCTCAGTACGACGCATGGAACCGGATGGTGGAGCTGAAGAATGGGACCACAACGGTAGCCACCTACCGCTATGACGGAGCCACCCGCCGAGTGACCAAGCTGGTGGGCAGCAACACCACCCACTTCTACTACTCGGACCAGTGGCAAATCCTGGAGGAGCGACTCAACACCGGGAGCAGCGCAGACCGGCAGTTCGTGTGGGGTCAGCGCTACGTCGATGACCTGGTGCTAAGGGACCAGAGCACCACCCGGCATTACGTGCTGAATGACCTGGTCAATGTGACGTCCATCATCAACACCTCAGGCACGGTGCAGGAACGCTACGGCTACAACGCCTTCGGAACGAGCCGGGTGATGAATGCCAGCTTCGTCGTCCAAAGCAGCTCCTCCTACAACTGGGAAACCCGGTTCGCCGCCTACCGCTGGGATAGCGAATCCGGACTCTACCAGGTCCGCTACCGCTACTACCACCCACTCCTGGGGACGTGGATAAATAGGGATCCGTTGGGAGATCATGACAATTGGCGAAAACTCGCTCTTTCAAGACGGATACCAAAACAGATCGCAAATTCGCCGGTTGAATCTATAATCGGACCCAATTTATATATTTTCACAAGCAATTCACCCATTTCTTACACCGACTCAGACGGCAGGATTGTGTTAATCCCGATTGTAATAGGGGGAGTTATAGGTGGAATCTGGGGAGGAGTAACCGGAGGTTGGGATGGCTTGTGGCGAGGCGCACTTGCTGGCTCGGTAGGTGGTTTTGTTGGTGCGGCCCTTGCACCTGTTATGCCAGCTGCATTGGCCGGCGCCGTAGGGGGTGGAACAGGATCCCTGTGGGGACAGTGGTTAAATG
>Ga0255132_1000404_pt1 | contig 17236 bp, 12 predicted proteins | sample Law_Law_RepA_8d_FD_188551 | JGI IMG/M metagenome (GOLD analysis project Ga0255132, IMG submission 188551) | Freshwater microbial communities from St. Lawrence River, New York, United States - Law_Law_RepA_8d | ecosystem: Environmental > Aquatic > Freshwater > River | place: USA: New York...
GATTATGCACTGTTCCTGAACCGAGAGGGCGTGCATGGATTTGTCGTCAAATACCGGCTCGGCAGCCAGGGGTACCGACACCCTTCGATGCTTCAGGATGCAGCCCGAGCCGTTCGTTGGGTCCGGGCCCATGCCGCGGAATGGGGGGTGGATCCCGACCGGATTGGGATTATGGGAAGCAGTGCCGGAGGGCACTTGGCCTCCACGCTCCTCACTCACCATGACGGAGGCGATGCCCAGTCGTCCGACCTGGTGGAGCGCATGAGCAGCCGTCCAAATCTGGGCGTTCTGTGCTATGCAGTCATCTCCATGGGGCCCTTCAGCCACGCGGGCTCCCGTCGCAATCTCTTGGGAGAGAACCCTTCGGCTGAATTGATCGAAGATCTTTCGAACGAAAACCGAGTCACCACCACAACTCCACCGGTTTTCATCTGGTCATTGCGGGATGACGCGGCGGTACCCATCGAAAACTCGATGTCCTTCGCCACCGCCTGTCGGCAGCACAAGGTTCCCTTCGAATTGCACCTCTACGATGGAAAACCCCACGGAATCGGACTCGGTGCCAAGCCTCCCACCTTCGAGAACCCTCACGTGTGGACCGCGGACCTGCTGGCTTGGCTGAAAACCCAACGGTGGCGCTAAGCCAAAATGCTCCGGCCGGACCGGTCGTCCTTATCGAGACTTCTTCCGCAAGCAGCGCGACGGTGCGTATGTCGTAGTGATCTATCGCATCCACGCGAGTTGCATCGACCCCACCCTCGAGGAACTGACGCAGAAGGTCGTGTGCGGCCCGACAAAGATGACGCTCGGGCGCTACGACTGGGTGGCAGCCCGTAGCGGGACAGACGCAGAGATCAGCCCTTCAAGGGGGCCTCCGGCACGCCACGGCTCATCCAAGGCAACCAAAACCTGCAACGCCACAGGGTCACTACCTCCTCCCCAAATCCAGATAAATTGGCTCTGGAAAACCCCGTCGGCATTTTATTTTTTGACTTGACAAAACCTTCAGCTTTTCAAAACGTTGACAACCTCCCCGCAAGTATATTGCAGCAATGATCTCCACATTGCCGCTTCCGTAGCACCTAGAGGGGTTTGGTTTTGATTACTCAAAAAACAAATGAAAAAAACACAAAAAATTCAAATCGCGACTGCAGCAATGCTACTTCCCTGCGTCGCATTTTCACAGGCCCTTGACCTCGCAGCGCTCGACCCCACCGCGGCAGGGCCCTGGTCAGAAAAGGCGAGAACCACCCTTATGGTTCCCAAGGTGGCGAATGACTCGGTCAAGGCCGACGGAACGTTGGGCCTCAATGAGTACGGCGGCTTTACCGGAGTGACGGTGACACCCGGGGTGAGCGCCTGGATCCTGAACTGGCCAGAGGATCGGGCTTGGGACAATGCACAAGACTCCAACTTTACCTTTTGGCTAGCCCATGACGACAACTACCTCTATGTCGGCATCAAGGCCCAGGACGACGTCGTCAATAGCGATGATCCAAATGGAAGTTTCTGGAAGGACGATGCCATTGAAATTGTGACCGACGCGCTGGCAGACGGCTTCGACAACAACACCGACAGTTCAAAAGATCCGGTCGGCGGCCACAGCTACGTCAACTTCCAGGGTCGGTTTTCCGCATGGGATGAGAACGCTGGAGCCAAAGGAAGCCAGGCGTGGGCTAATGAGGTCGACTGGAAATACGGAGCCAGTGGGGATGTTTTCGGTAAGGGCGCTGCCGTCACCGGCGGTTGGCAGATGGAGGCCCGTTTCCACAAGCGGATGTTTGAGAGTCCAACGGCCGGTAACAAACTGCGCAACGGATACCGGATGGGTTTCAACATCGGACTCGATGACGACGACAAGAAAGGCCCCGGAGCTAATGGGGACAAATCCCGAAGCCAAGATCTAGAAATTCAGTATTTTTGGGCAAATCGCCAACGCTACAAGGGAGTGGATGCCGATTACATGGCTACACTCTCGGCCGAAGATAAGGCCGCTCAAGTTTGGCGCACGGACACCGAAAACCATCCGTTCATCATTGATGGCAACGGACGGTTGTCTCATGCCGGCACCGGGGAAATCATCTTCGGTTATGACGAGAATCAGAAATCGTCCGGGAAGGTTCTCTTCATGACATCTTCCTCCGCGTCTCCGATCAATTCAGATCCGGCATTGATTGCTCTGCTTCAAGCCAAGGGGTATACGGTGACAGTATTTCAATCGGGCGGGCCACCGGATGAAATGCGCAACGCCATCGTAGGGCAGGATGTGGTATTCATTTCCGAAACGATCGGTTCGGGATCCGTGCTGGAGCCGATTGGGGATCCTGCCGTCCAAAAATTCATTCTCCGCGATTCCAATATCCCAGTCATATCAGCGGAAGCCTACATGTGGGACAATGCGGAGTGGACCCAGCATCCGGCGGACTTTTCGAATGAGTTCTCCTTCTTTGGGAACACAGGGCGAACCGAAAACGACCAGCCAGCGAGCCTCAAGGATGCAGTCGATTCACTCTACATTCGTAATGCCGCGCATCCCATGGCCAAAGGCCTCCCGGCCAAAGCCAAGGTGTACAATACTCCGTACAGCTTCAACTACGGCAAGCCGTCGGCCGACGCCGATGTGATTGCTAGCACCCTATCAGATGGCACCTACCCCACCCTTTTCGTTTACGAAAAGGGTGACAAGTTGGTGGATGGAAGCACCGTTCCGAATAAACGAATCGGACTGTTTTTCGGCCAGGCCGCCAGCTTGGTTGCCAACTGGACACCCGAGCTTGGTTTTCTAACCGAGGACGGCAAGACGCTGCTTCTGAACACCATCGATTACGCCATCGGTAAGCCCACCACTCCGCCCAAGATTGCCATCGACCGAAGCAACACTGGCCTCACTATCACCTATTCCGGAGGGACACTCCAGAGTGCTGATAGCCTGAATGGAACGTACTCCAATGAAACGGGCGCCAGCCCCCTCACGGTTTCGTCTTTTACCGGACCCGCCCGATTCTACAAGGTCAAGTCCAACTAAGTCGCTATCGTCACTGATTACCAACAAAGGCGCCGCTATAACCGCGGAGCGCGATAAGCAAATCCCTATTGATAGTCTGGTTCTGCGAGAGGGACGGCTGGGAAACCGGCCGTCCCTACTCGGCCCGCGAGCGTCAAGTACTCCCATGAAAGGTTTTCACCACGTCCAGAGGCGCTCTCCCTTTGCGCGCCCAGTTTCCGAGGGGTTTACCCTCATCGAACTCCTGGTGGTGATTGCCATCATTGCGATTCTTGCCTCCATGTTGTTGCCCACATTGGCCAGTGCTAAGGAGCGGGGCAAACGTGCTAATTGCATCAGCAACCTCCGCCAACTGGGTTTGGCGACGCATGTCTACGCATTGGATTACAATGACCGGATGTTCACGGGCGTTCGGGATGGCGGCGATTCCTTCCTGCTCAGCATTGCGACGGTGATGTACACGACGATTAGCAATCAGTTTGGAGACAAGGTGTTTGATTGTCCCAATGTCTATCCAATGTCATTGCCTGGAATTACAGACAACAAGACGGGGCGATACCAGACCGGCATAGGGTACTATATTGGGTATCACTACCATGGGGGACGAGTGATGCCCGAGGCAGCGGGTTGGACGGCACCGCTGAAGTTGACGGACAACCCGGTCGCCCTGAAGAGCAACACGAATGCGCTCAATGAGCCCTTGCTCCTCTTTTCAGACATAAACAGTTGGGCCGCGAATGGGAATGGTGGGTACAATTGGGTGACTGCTCCTCATGGGAAAACAGGGCCGATACGGCGGAATGGCTCGGTTTATATTTATCCGATCACGAACCCGTTGACGGCACGACAGGCAGGATCCGTTGGTGGTCACGTCGCTCCCTTAGATGGTTCGGTCCAGTGGAAACCCATCAAGCAGATGCGGGACATCTATTGGACCTATTCCGGGGATGGTGGACATCGGGGCTCGTGGTGAGTGGAATCGGCTCAGCGACCGCCGCCAACCCCCTCCTCGACTAAAGCCCCCCCGCTACCGCACCGGTGCTGGCCCAGTGCTGGCCCTGAATGCCAATTCAGCAGGAATGCGCACCGAGGCCGGGCGCTCACCCTCCAGCAGTTTGCGCATCAGTTCCATGGCCACCGAACCTAAGCGAAGCTTGGGTTGGCGAACGGTCGTCAGCGGTACGCGAAAGAATTCGCTGACCAAAACATTGCCAAACCCAGCCACACTCAGGTCCTGAGGAATGCGGACTCCTTGGTTGAGCAAGGTATCCGCGGCCCCGATGGCTACCAAGTCGTTCACACCTTGGATCGCTGTGGCTTCGGGGTTTTCCTGGATGTACTGCAGGGCCGCTGAAGCGCCCTCCTCTAGGGTGGAACCGGCATGGAACACCAGACGGTCTTCCACAGGAATTCCCGCATCGCGCAATCCCCGACGGTAACCCTCGATCCGCTCCTGCGCCCAAGGTGAATGGGTCGGGCCCGCAAAGAAGGCAATCCGACGATGTCCCAACGAGATCAGATGCCGCGTGACCGCTTCAGAGGCACCGAGATCATCCGTCTCGACGTTGACAAACTGTTGGCAAAAGGGAGCCCGCTGGCCCAGCAGGACGGTGGGAATGCCCTGTTTGAGGAGATCCTCAAAAATCGGAGCCGTGGATTCCATCCGATAAACCGGAGCAATAAAAATACCGTCCACACGGCGAGACATAAAACGCCGGATCACCGAATCTTCGCGATCTACTTGGCCCAACGAATGAGCCAACAGCAGGTCGAACCCGCGTTCATAGGCCATACTCTCCAAGGCCAACAGCACGCGCGAGTAGACCGGATCGGTTGGGGCCGGAATGACCAACCCCAAGAGGCGGGTCTTGCGATTCCTTAAACCGCTGGCCGAGGCGTCGGGCACATAGCCCATTTGTTGCGCCAACGCTTGAATTCGCAACTTGGTGCCAACGGACAAGTCCGGCTTGTCGCGCAGCGCCTTGGACACCGTCATGACCGAGACTCCAGCCACCGCAGCGATGTCCTTCAAACGTACCATAAGACAGTGATTCGGAAAACCAACGCCCCGACGAACTTTGCCGCTCGAAAACTTTTATCAGGCGACCCTCACCGATGAAGTCCGAAGCAGCTCCGCGGATCAAGTCCTCTTATGCTGCAGCTCACTTAGAAAAGCGAAGGCTGTCATCACGTGGATTCATCTTAAAGTTTAGAATTTTCATCCATCCTCACCTACAGTCGGGACATCCCCATGAAATTGCTGCACGCCGAACCCACCCGGATCGAGATTGATGGACATCATTTGCGCTGCCACCAGTGCACGCGTGAGCAGTTTCACCGTCGGCGCATACGTCTCGAAACCGCCAGTCCAGCGGGCATGCAACCGGAATGGCAGGAAAGCATTGCCAATACCTTCATCTGCTCCCACTGCGGCTTCATTCACAATTTCCTCATTCAATAATATCCTGACCTGAGGAGCCTTGACGCTGCTGGTATAAAGGCCGATATGTGGTCTTTGTCATGAAATTGGCGACCACCCACCGACCGAGACATTTCCGCGCATTTGCGGCGATGATGCTCTGGGTTTGGCTGGTGTCCCAATCGTTCTGCGTGGCCCATTGCCATGGGGTTTTGAGCGGCAGTTGGCAGTCCCCAACGGGAGCCACCAAATCTTCCCACAGCTGCTGCGCACGGTCCAAGCCCTCACAACGGATACAAACCGACGTGACCGCGCATTCGGCCTCACGTCCCCATAACGCATCCCAAGACCCGGAATCCAACAATTCCAAATCCCCGTCTCCGGCCAACCCGTGCTCTCCCCAGGCGGTGATCCAGGGGACGCTCAATTTGGAGCCTCCGACGTGGGCTCCGCTCATTCTTCCGTTTCCACAAAGCAGTTCTGGCTCCGAATTCTGCGGGGCTGCCGTTTTTTCCTGGCATCATCGGACAGCCGCAGTCCGACCTCGCATGTCAGATCAGGCCGTTCCCCGATGGGATGCCGGCTTTGAGCCCTCGGTGATCCTCGGGTCCGGGCTCCGAAGCCTGGCGCCCCCCATCGGAGTCTGATCGATCCCTGAATCCGGTCTGATCACCATCAGGCATCCGGAGCTAAAGGCCGTTCCACGAACGACCTTCTGAACTCAGCCGCAGACGGAATTCCTGTTTCAGGCATCCCCTGTCGGTGCTTCCCAAGACCAAGAAAGCGCCCAGCGCTTCAGTCCTGCCCCAGATCTCCCGTTGGTTCCATCCATGAATTCTTCGCCTGTCCTTTTCCGGCTACCGAACCAAATCGGCGGTTGGGTCGTCGGCCTTCTGGTGGCCTGGCACTGCCGTGCCGAGGTCGTCACGCCGTTGGCCGTCCACCAATTGGCCGAATCCATCCCGGACCGTCACCCCGGCCTGCAAGCCTTGGAACTGCGGGCCGATGCTGCCAAGGCCCAGGCCGAAGCCACGCGGCAGTGGGCCGATCCAACTCTCAGAGCTGGAGGCCTCGGCTTCACCTCCCGAGGAGCCCAGGCTTCAGAGGAGGGCGATCTCGCCCTCGGAATCACCCAGACGCTGCCCGTCTTCGGCAAGGAAACTGCGGCCCGTGCCCTCGCCGATGCCGAGGCCAAGACCGCCCGGGAAATGGCCGAGACCCGAATTGCCATACTCCAGCGAGACCTCATGGAACGACTCCTGGAAATGGCCTTACTCCATCGCAGCATGGATCTGGCTGAGGCCGATCAAGTTTGGATACGCCGAATCCTCAACACCCTGGAGGCACGCCACGCGTCCGGTGGAGTTACCTCCGCGCTGCTCCTCCAAGTCCGCAACGAATTGTCCCAATCTGAGACGCGGCTCAGGCTGCTGCGCATCGATGCTCAGAATGCCGCGGCGCGTATTAATCGTGTCTTGGGACACCCCATCGACCGCGCAGTCGGGCCTTGGGAACTGCCGTCCAAAGCCGCACCCATTACCTATCAACACGATTGGCCGCGCCGCGCTCTCGCTGCAGAACCCCAGTTGCGGGTGGCTCGAAAGTTCAGCGACGAAGCCTCCGCCCGGGTCGATGCCACCCGACGCTCCCGGCGACCCAACCTGTCGCTGGGTCTAGATTCTCGGCAGTACTCGGGAGATGGCGGTCTGAGGAACGGGGCGGCCACGCTGTCGCTCTCCCTTCCCTGGTTCAACGGAGACCAATACCGCAAGGACCTCACCCGGGATCGCCTCCGACTTGAGGCCTCACACCGCGATGTGGCCAATCTGGAGGCAGAGGTCACCCTGGAGATTCATCATTGGTTGACCCGTATCGAAAGCGCCCGCATCCGGGCCGAACTGGCAGAGGAGACTCTCCTGCCGCGTATCCGCACCGCCCTGGACACCGCCACCGCGGCCTTGAGTGCCGGTCCTGGTGAATTGCGAGACACACTGGATCTGCGTCGGCAATGGCTTGACGCACAATCTAATCAGGCCACCGCCATCGCCGAACAATGGTCTGCCATCGCCGAACTACTCCTGCTCTGCGGTTGGCACGATTTGCCCAAATTCCCTTCACCGCTTTCCAGTCCTTCTCCTGCTCCATGAAAACCTCTCGCCTGCTGCTGTTGGCTGTCTTCGTCGCTGGTCTCCTGACCGGTGCCGGATTCTGGGTCCTCCGGTCCCATAGGGATCTTCCCCAGACATCCACGGTTTCCCAACCAATAGGTGTGGCCCCCTCGCGTCCACGATCCGTGCGGTTCTACCAGTCGCCGATGCATCCGTGGATACGGTCTGACCAGCCCGGACGATGCACTATTTGTGGCATGGAATTGACCCCGGTTTATGAGGGGGATTCTGGAGCAGCTGCAGAGGGACCCGTCGTCGTTCTCGGAACTAATTCGATTCAATTGATCCACCTCGAAACCAGTGAGGTTTCCGAATCCCCCCTCATCCGCAACCTGCGGCTCTCGGGGACCCTAGAAGACAACGACACCCGCCACCGGATGATTTCAGCTTCCGTGGCCGGGCGTATTGAGCGCCTGGCGGTCAACCGGGTGGGTCAAGAAATTCGAGCAGGGGACCCCCTGCTGACCCTTTATTCTCCGAGTTTGCTCACCGCAGAGCGCGAGTACGTGGCCCTCAGCAAACAGCCGCACCTGGAACCCGTCGGCGCCTCAACCGACCTGACCCCGATCCTGGCCTCCGCCCGACAGCGCTTAATTCAAATGGGCCTGACTCCGGGGCAAATCGATGCGCTGAAGGACAAGTCTCCCAGCGCCCTGACCAGCGAGCTCATGATTCCAGCCGATGGCACGGTGGTGCTCAAACAGGTGTACGAGGGCCAGTACGTCACCGAAGGGCAACGCCTCTTTGAGACGGCGGATTTCTCCACCATGTGGGTGCAACTCACAGCTTACGAGTCAGACCGCCAATGGCTCCGGGTGGGCCAATCGGCCCGCATCACCACCGCTTCCTGGAACGGCGGAGTGATCACCGGCCAGGTGAGTTTCATTGATCCGAACTTCGACCCGATGACCCGGAGCACCCGAGTGCGCGTTGAGGTTCCCAATCCGATCGAGGAGACAGCCGATGGCCCCCGCAGACGGTTGCTCCACCGGGTAACCGCCATGGCCGAGATCGCCTGCGTCGAAACCGCACGCACCCTGCCGCGCAGCGCCCTCCTGTGGAACGGGGGGCAACCGGTGGTCTACTTAAGCCTCGGCGCCGGGGCCTATGAGTCCCGGAAGGTTCGCATCGGCCGCATTGGCGACCACTTGGCCGAAGTGCTGGATGGCCTAAAACCTGGAGAACGCGTGGTGACCCAGGCGGCCTTCCTCATCGATGCGCAATCCCAACTCCAAAGCGGCGGCAGTGACGACAGTGGCGACAGTGGCGATAAATCTAATTCCCAGGCTTCATCAACCTTACTAAGTCGATCTCCCGCACCACTTCCCTTGGCGGGGTTTCTGCAACTCTCGGCCGACTTGTCCGAAGCGCTCGCTTCGGATCAGTTGGAGGTTTTTCAAGAAATCCTAAGACGTATTCCACCTCGTCAGGAAGCACTCCGCCAATGGGCCACCCTGCCAGATTCAAGCCTTCCAGAAACTCTCCAAAAATCCATCGCATCGGTTTCCGTTCCACCGGTTGCCACGCCTCCTTCTAGTCTTGCGGAGGCCCGGAAATGGTTTCTCGACCAATCACGGACCACCGTAGACCTAGCCCGGTGGACCCACCGTCAAGGATGGGAGGCGGGAGTCCGTGCCTTCGAATGCCCGATGGTCGATCGAGCGATTCCATCGGCTCCCAAACGGGCGGGCTGGTTGCAGAAACGCGCGGAGGTCCGCAACCCGTTCTTCGGAGCTAAGATGATCGATTGTGGTCTCGAACTGAAGGAGAAGCCGTGATCGCTCGCCTCATCGAAGCCTCTCTGCGCCAGCGCTTCCTCGTGCTTTGCGGCACCTTGATGCTCGTCGCCTTGGGAATACGGGCCGTGTACCGGACTCCGGTCGATGCCATACCGGACCTGAGTGAAAACCAAGTGACCGTCTTCGCCGACTGGGCGGGCCGGGGTGTTCAGGAGGTCGAGGACCAGATCACCTACCCACTGTCGGCCAACCTACAAGGTCTGGCCGGAGTGCGCAGCGTCCGAGCCACCAGCATGACGGGTTTCTCGCTCATCACCGTGCTGTTTGAAGACTCCATCGACAATTATTTTGCCCGCACCCGGGTGCTGGAGCGCTTAAATCAAATCACCGGCTCACTGCCGACCGGTGTCGTGCCGAAACTCGGTCCGGATGCCTCCGGGCTGGGCTGGGTGTATCAATACTATCTGGAGGTGGACCCAACTCTGGCCCCCGAGGGCGGATACGATTTGGGTCGATTGCGCAGTATTCAAGACTGGCTCATCCGCTACCCGCTCCAGTCCATTCCAGGTGTGGCCGAGGTGGCCTCGATTGGCGGGTTTGTGCGCCAGTACCAGATCGAGGTGTCGTCGGCCAAGCTGCGCGCTGTCGGCATTACCTTGGGCCGGGTTCTTGAAGCCGTGGGTCGGGCCAACATCAACGTCGGAGGCAAGGTGATCGAAGAGAACGGACGCGAGTACGTGGTTCGAGGCGTCGGGTTAATTCGAAGCACCGACGAATTGGAGCAAGTGGTGCTGTCGGAAACCAATGGTGTTCCGGTGCTGCTGCGCGAGGTGGCTCACATTCGCTTAGGCGGCGACTTCCGGCGGGGCACGCTGGATGTCGACGGACAGGAACGGGTCGGAGGCGTCATCGTCATGCGGACCGGCGAAAATGCCCGCGAAGTCATACGCAAAACGCGAGAACGCATCGCCCAAATCCAACCGAGCCTTCCGCCCGGGGTGAGCCTCCGCCCCTTCTACGATCGCAGCGACCTCATTGACCGCACCCTAGACACCCTGAAACACGCACTGTGGGAAGAGGTGATTCTGGTGACCCTCGCCCACATTTTGTTCCTCTGGCATTTCCGGAGCATCGTCATCGTTACCCTGCCCCTGCCACTGTCTATTCTGACGGCTTTCCTGCTCATGCAGCAGTTCGGTATCTCCTCGAACATCATGTCGCTGACCGGCATCGCCATCGCCATCGGTGTTTTGGTCGATGCTGCGATTGTGATGACCGAGAATGTCCTCCGACACGCCGAGGAGGCCGAGGCAAACAAGCAGCGGGCAGGACTCGGAAATCGACTCACCCTGGCGGAGACGCTGCAAGTCACCCGCGATGCGTCTCTCCAAGTGGGTCGCCCGGTCTTCTTCGCCATGGTCATCATCATTTTGGCCTTCGTGCCGGTCTTCGCGCTCACGGGTCAAGAAGGCAAACTCTTCCACCCACTGGCCTTCACCAAAACCTTCGCCATGATCGGATCCACCTTTCTGGCGATGACACTGGTGCCGGTCCTGTGCTCGTTCCTTGTGCGCGGGCCGTTCCACCGCGAAGCAGACCATTTTCTAATGCGCTGGCTGCTTCGAATCTATGACCCCGTGCTGTCGCAGGCTCTCATCTGGCGCAAGACGGTCCTGACCTCTGCGGGTCTGATCCTGGCGCTGGCGATCATCTTGGCTCTTGGACTCCCCCGAGCCTGGGTGGCGCGGCTCGAATCGGCGGGTTTGCCCTCTGTCGCCCACCTGGGCAAGGGCATGGGCAGCGAATTCATGCCGCCTCTCAATGAGGGCAGCCTCCTTTTTATGCCGGTGCTGCTGCCGGGCACTTCGCTCACCCAGGTGAAGGAGATCATGAGTTGGCAGGACCGCGTGATCCGAGCCCTTCCGGAGGTTCAGACGGTGGCCGGAAAACTGGGTCGATTTGAAACGGCAACCGATCCGGCGCCGGTGGAGATGATCGAGACCACCATCACTCTCAAACCGGAATGGATTTCAACCAACCGTCTGGTGTGGGGATTCCTTCCAATTCCCACGGTCATCCGCAATCCAGAATGGCGGGCCGGAGTCACGCCGCGCGACCTCATCGGCGAATTGAGTCGGAAGCTCAGTGAGATTCCCGGTTATGTACCCGGGTTCCTCCAACCCATCGAGAACCGGATTCTCATGCTAAGCACCGGCATCCGAGCCCAATTGGGCATCAAAGTGTTTGGCGATTCCTTAGAAGAACTCCAGCGCAAGGCCTTTGAAATCGAACGCGTGGTCCGCTCGGTTCCTGGAGCCGTGGGCGTCGCCGCCAGTCGAGTGCAAGGCAAGCCCTACGTGGAAATCGAGGTGGATCGCACGCAGGCGGCGCGCTACGGCCTCAACGCACAGGATGTGCTCGAAGTGGTCGAATCGGGAATCGGCGGCACGGTCGTCGGCACGGCAATCGAGGGTCGGGCCCGGTTGCCCATCCAGGTCCGCTTGGCAGCCTCCGAACGCGACGACATCGATCGGTTGGGAGAAATTCTAATACCGACCGCCAACGGGTCCCCGGTGCCACTCTCTCTAGTGGCCCGAGTCCAACGCACCGATGGACCGGGAGAAATCGCCAGCGAGAACGGCCGCCTGCGGGTCTTTGTCCAAGCCAACGTTCAAGACCGGGACCTCGGCTCCTTTGTCACCGAAGTCCAGGAGCGAATGGACCGCGAGATCGTGCCCACCCTCTCCCGAGGCATGACCCTCGAGTACTCCGGTGAATTCGAGAACCAAATCCGAGCCAGCCGGACTCTCCGTCAAATCGTTCCGACGGTGTTGGTCATTATCTTCCTGCTGCTCTATCTCGTGTATCGCTCCGCCATCGAAGCGGCCCACGTCCTCTTGGCCGTCCCGTTCGCCTTGTCTGGCGGTGTGTTTTTGCAATGGGCTCTCGGTTGGCATTTCAGCGTCGCCGTTTGGGTCGGGTACATCGCGTTGTTCGGAACTGCCATCCAGACCGGGGTGGTGATGGTCGTCTATCTCGAGGAAATGCTGGCCACGCGTCGTGCTGCATTGGGAGACCGATTCACTCATAGCGACCTCATCCAGGCGGTGAAAGACGGCGCGCGTCTCCGACTTCGCCCCAAGGTCATGACCGTGGCCACCATCGTAGCCTCCCTTCTGCCGATTTTTTGGAGTCACCGAACTGGGGCTGAAGTGATGAAGCCGCTGGCCACACCCGTCATCGGCGGCATGGTGAGCAGTCTGCTCCACATTCTCATCGTCACCCCTATCCTTTTTGTCCTGATTCGAGAGCGAGAATTTAAAAAGCCGGTCAATCCAGCACACTAGCCCCTCAATCCACCCATCCCGCCTCAGAACGCGCTGGAACCCGTGATTGCGGCTTGCTGCCTGATTTTCCAGGGGGCAGGCTTTACCACATAAAGCGTATGGCTGAACTCATTGGAAACCTTCTCGTCGCCCAGTCTGGCGGCCCCACCAGCGTCATCAACGCCTCCATTGCCGGGGTTATCACCGAAGCCGGTCACCATGAGGGCATCGAAGAGATTTTTGGCGGTCAGAACGGTATCTTAGGGATTCTCAACGAAGACCTGATCGACATCAACGACGAGCGGTCCAAGTCGATCGAAGGCCTACGGAACACGCCCGCAGCTGCACTAGGCACCTGCCGCTACAAGATTGATTTCAACAAGAATCCCGAAAAAGCGGCCAAAGACATGGACCGCCTCTTCGAGGTCTTTGAAGCCCACAACATCCGCTACTTTTTCTATGCGGGCGGCAACGATTCACAAGACACCGCGCACAAAATCCATTTGGAGGCGGTGAAGCGCGGCTACGACCTGCGCGTGATGGGTGTGCCCAAGACCATCGACAACGACCTTCCGGTCACCGACCACTGCCCGGGCTACGGTTCGGTGATCAAGTACAACTCGGCCACGGTGATGGAAATCGGCTTCGATGTCGGTTCCATGGCCACTGATGACGGCTCTTGCTGCATCGTTGAAGTGATGGGCCGCGCCGCTGGCTGGATCGCTGCTGGAACTGTCTTGGCCAAACAAGGCAATCCGGCCAACCCACCGCACATCATCGTGCTGCCAGAAATCCCCCTGAATGAGGCTGCATTCCTCAATCGTGTGAAGGAAGTGGTCGCCGAACACAAGTACTGCGTAGTCGTCTGTGGCGAAGGTGTGAAGAACGAAGCCGGCGAAGAAATTGGCGCCGACAAAACCCGCCTCGATGCCTTTGGACACGCGGTGCTCTCTGGAGCCGCCGACGCGCTCGCATCCATCGTCCAGGGCAAGCTCAACCTCAAGACCCGCACGGTGAAACTCGGCTATGCCCAGCGCGCGGCCGCTCACTACGCCAGTCTCACCGATGCCGATGAAGCCTTCGCCTGCGGCACCGCAGCCGTCCGCGCCGCTGTCTCTGGCAAGTCGGGTCTGATGCCGAAGATTGTCCGCCTGTCTTCCAGCCCGTACCGCTGGGAGATCCAGCTCGAACCGCTGGAGAACATCGCCAATGTCGAGCACTTCATCCCGCGCGACTGGATTAGCGAAGACGGATTCTTGCCGAACGAGAAGTTCGTCGAATATGCCGCCCCGTTGATCGAAGGTCAGGTGGTCGTTCCGCAAAAGAACGGTCTGCCGTCCTACACAATCCTCGCCAAGAGCCCGGTCGAGAAGAAACTCGCACCCCGCGCCTAGGCCATCACAGCGCTGACGGGCGATAAAATTCCCGAAAGCCTCAAACCGCCGAACGGATCCCACAGATCCCTCGGCGGTTTTTTGTTGATGAATCCCACCTGGAACGCCCCCAACCCAAGCGATGACACGGCGTTGCATTGCAGTTCTGGCGTATTCGGCGTTAACTCTCTACGCGCATGAGTTCGCACCCCACCGCTCGCAACCTCCCACTCGGAAAACCTCAGGGGCCCAGACGCCATTTCGCCTCGGACAACTACGCGGGCATCACTCCGGAAGCCTGGGCCGCCTTAGCTGAGGCCAACCAGGACCATGAGCCTGCCTATGGCAATGACCGCTGGACCCAGGCCGCCACAGACCGGATCCGCGATCTCTTCGAAACGCCCTGCGAGGTCTTCTTCGTCTTCAACGGCACTGCCGCTAATTCGCTGGCCCTATCGGCTTGCTGCCAAAGCTACCACAGCGTCCTGTGCCATGAGGTTGCCCACGTCGAGAAAGACGAATGCGGTGCGCCCGAATTTTTCAGCAACGGATCCAAACTACTCCTGCTGCCCGGCGACGGTGGAAAACTAACCCCTGCAGGCATCGAGGAAGCGGTTCGGCGCCGAACCGACATCCACTACCCTAAACCCAAGGTGGTCACGGTGACCGAGCCCACCGAGGTCGGGACCCTCTACACCCCTCAAGAACTCCGAGCCATCGGAGCAATGACCAAGAAACACGGGCTGCGCTTCCACATGGACGGCGCACGCTTTGCCAATGCTGTGGCCGCTCTGGGCGTGGCACCCCGAGAGATCACCTGGCAGGCCGGTGTCGATGTCCTCTCCTTCGGTGGCACCAAGAATGGCATCCATGTTGGCGAAACGGTGGTCTTCTTCAACTTGGCCTTGGCTGAAGAATTTGCCTACCGAACCAAACAAGCCGGGCAGCTTTGCTCGAAGATGCGCTTCATGTCTGCCCCTTGGGTAGGAATGCTTCGGGACGACGTCTGGCTGCGCCATGCCGCACATGCCAACGCCATGGCAACGCTGCTCCACGACCTCGTCGCCACTTGTCCGAGCGCGCGAATCCTATTCCCTAGACAAGTAAACAGTGTGTTCGTGGATTTGCCCAAGCCGGTCATCCAGGCGCTGTGGGACAAGGGTTGGCTCTTTTACAACTTCATTGGTGAGGGTGGCTGCCGCTTGATGTGTTCCTGGGACACCCGCGAGGAGGATGTCCGGGCCTTCGCCGCCGACCTGTTGGAATGCGCCGGAGGCTGACGCCACGGGGCAGTTCTCGGCCCGCCCTTCGCAAGACGCAGGGATCCGGCTATTCTGTGTTTATCGAACTATCCCCACTCGCCCACTGCCTGCCTCCAGGGCGAGAGGTCGTCCTGCTCATTCTCGGTGGAAAGAAATAGTCTCAATCTCGCTACGCCACTGCACTCTTGCCCGACATGCTCCCCGATCCCCTGCCTCAGCCTGATCTACTTCCTGTCCCGTCACCTGACACCGTCCCAGGCGAAATTCCCACGCACCGACGCCGGGTTCGCTATGCTGGCAAGCACCCGCGTCACTTCGCTGAAAAATACAAAGAGAAAGCCCCAGAACAATACGCGGAAGATGTTGCTCGAATTGTCTTATCCGGAAAGACACTGGCTGGATCTCACCGATCAGTTCTGGTGCCAGAAATCCTAGAGACGCTCGAACCTCAACCCGGACAAACCCTCGTTGACTGCACACTCGGCTTTGGTGGCCATGCCCGCGAACTCTTGGCTCGCCTCGGAACCGACGGGCGTTTGGTTGGCTTTGATTGTGACCCGGTCGAGTTGCCCAAGACCACAGAACGACTCCGACAAGCCGGATGGTCGGAATCCCAATTCATCCCCGTGCGGAGCAACTTCGCGGGTCTGGGGGCGGGCCTGGCCAGCTTGGGTATCCAGAGTGTCGATGGCATTCTGGCCGATCTCGGGGTGTCCTCGATGCAACTCGACGATCCCGCTCGCGGCTTCACCTACAAAGACGATGGTCCTCTCGACCTGCGGATGAACCCCTCCAAGGGACTTTCCGCCGCGCAGTGGTTGGCTCGTACGACACCAAAGCAACTGGCCACAGCACTCCGGAATAACGCGGACGAACCCGTGGCTGAAGCATTGTCTGAGGCCATCGTCGCCGCCTTGCAAATCCAGCCGATCACCCGAACCCGGGAATTTGCCCGACTGCTCCATGAACTCTACCGTGAACGCGGCTGGACGCGGGACAAGCCCGAGGGCGATGCCCGCATCCGTCGAGTTTTTCAGGCTCTTCGAATCGAGGTGAACGACGAATTTGGTGTCCTGGATGCCCTGCTGCGCCAATTACCCGCCTGCCTCAAACCCAACGGGCGGGTCGCCATTCTGACCTTCCACTCGGGCGAAGATCGTCGCGTCAAGCATGCCTTCGCAGAAGGCGAACGGCTGGGACTCTACACCGTCGTGAGCGACTCAGTTCGACGGCCCGGACCCGAGGAGCTCCGTTCCAACCCGCGGTCGGCACCTGCCAAACTGCGCTGGGCGATCCGGAGCAGCACCGGGGCGGCAGACAGTGATCCCACTGCGGAGCCTTAAACGCCCCGAACCCGATCCTTCTTAGCCTCGCGTTCGGCCTCAATCTTGGCCTTGTCGCTGGCATAGCGCTGGCGGAGCAGTTCCATCGTCTCGATGTCCCGGGCTGCCTGCGCTGCCTCAAGGGCCGCGCGGGTGGACAAATCCGCCTGCGCGAGTTTTGCGGCATAGATAGAATCCAATTCTGCCAGTTCCGCTTTCTGGGCGGTGGTCAACTTGGCCGGCGCTGCGGTCTTACCCAAACGATCCATTGCCAGTTCATAGGCCGATTTCATAAAAATTAGGATCGGCCAAACCTCTCTGAAAATCCACAACGGCATCCAACGGATCTTTCAGAGCCTGTCTGAAAATGGGGAGGGGTTCTGTTTGGGAGAGAAGGGTTCGATTGGCAAGGCGCGAGGAGGAAGCAGACCCGCAGCAGCGGTCTGTGACCGACAAGCAACGCCGCCAGCGGGCCCTTCCCCCCAAACCCTACGGGCGGCGGGTCTTCTCGGCTTGGACTGCGTTGGTTCGGGCGGAACAGACCGCAGGAGGTCTGCCCCGCCGCTCACCGCCTTGCCCAACCCAGAATTCCCCAGCCGCAGAACCCCTCCCGATTTTCAGAC
>Ga0255132_1000413_pt1 | contig 17035 bp, 9 predicted proteins | sample Law_Law_RepA_8d_FD_188551 | JGI IMG/M metagenome (GOLD analysis project Ga0255132, IMG submission 188551) | Freshwater microbial communities from St. Lawrence River, New York, United States - Law_Law_RepA_8d | ecosystem: Environmental > Aquatic > Freshwater > River | place: USA: New York...
GCCTTGGTGAGACAGTGCTTCAAGGGTGACCGCGCTGATGACGCCGTTAATGCCAGGTGCCGGTCCGCCGCCCACAATAAGCCCAATTCGCTTAGATGCCATAAGTCGAAACCCCACCATGCAGTTAGGCCGGAATCACCCGGCCGGGAGAGCAGATAAGGTTCTGTTTTATGCCTTGGGCAGTGGGCTTCAAGCCGCTCTTTTGGGGCGCACGGCCAAATCGAACAGACCGAAGATTTCGTCTTCGTTCATACCCATGTTGATGGGCGGGCCATTCATGGCGATCATTTCATTGAACAGGGCGCGTTTCTTGTCTAGAACGGCGGCAATCCGTTCCTCAATGGTGCCAGCGGAAATATACCGCGACACAAAAACCGGGGCTTTTTGGCCCAAACGGTGTGCCCTATTGATGGCTTGGTCCTCAATGGCAGGGTTCCACCAGCGGTCGAACAGGAAAACATAGTTGCAGAACTGCAGGTTCAATCCAACGCTGCCGCAACCGTAACTCATCAGAATTACACGATGCTCAGATCGATCGCGGAAGCGGTCGAGTACCGTTTGCCTATCTTTTTGAGGTACTTTGCCATGGTAAAGCACTGGATTGTGCTCTGCCAATGCCTGCGCAATCCTTTCCAATGGCTCAACCCATTGCGAAAAGATGATGGCTTTGTTGCCGCTGGATACCACCTCGTCCATTTCGCTCAGAAGCATTTCCATTTTGCTGGAGGCGCCCGTGCGCGGGTCGAAATTGCAGACCTGTTTCAGCCGCATGACCAGCTCGAAAACATGCTGAACAGTGATGGTGTCGCCTAACTCATTGAGGTGAACCACGCCGTCTTTTTCAGCCATGTCGTAGGTGGTACGTTGTTCGGTCGACAGTTCCAGCGGGATATCGCGGATCACACGCGGGGGCATGTGGCTGGCCACCTGCTCTTTGGTACGCCGGATGATGCGATCGCGCACAAGATCTTGCAATAGTCGGGGATCGGCTTCGGCAGGAATCAGGCCCGGTTCCACGAAGGAAAAGATGTTCACAAGGTCTTCAGTCCGATTTTCAATCGGCGTGCCCGACATCGCCCAACTTCGTTCGCGTTTCAGGGCGCGAACAGCCCGATTGGCTTTGCTCTCATTCGTTTTGATGCGTTGGGCTTCATCGAGCACCACCAGATCGAACTGGCAGGAATCAGCCGAGGCCATATCGGTATCGCGTGTCAATATTTCATAATTAACAAGCTGGACGGGGCAGTTCGAAACCTTCCACATGGCCGCGCGCGTTTCCGTGTCGCCTCCAATCACTTCAAAAGGCAAGTCCGGCGCCCACATGCGCAATTCCCGCGACCAGTTGATGACCAGCGGTTTGGGGCAGACAATCAGCACGCGTTTGAACATGCCACTCGTAAACATCAGCCGCAGCGACAGGATCACCTGCACGGTTTTTCCAAGTCCCATTTCATCCGCGATCAAGGCATGAGATCTGGGCATCAAGAATGCCACGCCCTGAAGCTGGTACGGGTAGGGCTGAAATGGCAGGGTCATCCGGCCCTTACCAAGCATTCCCTCCAAAGGCGGCTGGAGCAGATAAAGTAGACGGTCTTTCAAGCCAAGCATGGTGCCCGGTGGGCGCACCCGAGTTATAGACACGGCACGGCCGGTTGATTCATCCGCAGGCATGCCTTCGGGGGGCTCCGGAATATCTTCTTTTCGTGCTGAACCACCTGCTGGCACAGTGGCCTCAGATTGTTTACTCGAAGGCGGCAAATCGGCAGGAAGTGGGAAACGCCAGCCCTGCGTCTGCACGGTCATCTGCAACGGGCCCAAGGCTCGAACCCATGGACGACTTGTCAGTACGGGCAACGGGCGCGCTGTAGGAGCCAGAGGCCTATCCCAGCCCGGCACGCGTGCCAGCCTTGGAGTTGCCAGTAAATCAATAAAATCACATGCCGGTGAAGGCAATTCTTCGGGTATCAATGGTTTGCTCTCATCGTGTGTCACAGACGAAGAGATCGGCGTATCGTGGGCTTCTGCTTGAGTCCGTCACTATGTTGATCGAGTAGGCGGGCAGCGAAATTCTGGTTTGCATTGCCGAAGCCGCTATTGGCGGTAACTTGCATGCCAATGCGGATTATGCGGAGAAGGGGTTTTGGCTGGAATGGGTAGCGAGTCATGGGGCGTGATGGATGCTGGCAAGCATTTGCTGGGCCAGTTCGATGCCCCATCGTATGTTCGGCGGGGACTTGAGGTCGAAGTGGCCTGGCTCGACGTATTGGCGAAGCTCAAACGCGAAAGAAAACAGTGGTTTGAACCGCTGGGAAGGCGACTCGGCGAAATTAAAGCCCGGGCGGGCGATTGGCGGCGTCTGGTGGGGGATAACGATCGGGCAGTGGCGGCACTGGGGCAACTCGAAACCATGCTGCCATGCCGTCTCCGATTTCCACCGTCCCGTGCTTGGGTGATCCTTATGCACCGGAGAGAATTCAAACGCTGGTGCCGCGATGCTGAGCAATTCAACACGTACTGGCGGGCCACCGCTGCCGCTGCCAATCTTAATCCAGTCAACCAGCGGCGTGAGGCCTACAACCGCTGGTACCTGCTCGAAAAAGAGTGCGCGATCGGGTCTGCAAGGCTGGCGGCGCAAGGTTTTCAGCCCCTTGCCCCATTGACCACCGCCGACATTCTTGCGCACCTCCCGGAACTACCGATTCCAGATGGCTGTTAGGTTTTTCTGTTCCTGAAATTTTCGATATTGGCACTCATGCAGTGCATTGCGAATTGGACACCCTTGGGGCTAGCTTCGAAGTTGATAGCGTTGTCTTGCTTGATGGCGATCGATTCCGCCGCTGCCAGCGCGTCTTGGTTGGCCGCCAAGAAGAGGAACTCCCAAGAATAGGTTGTCTGCTGCTTCTGAATCATGTCAAAAATGTTTTTCTGGCTGAATTCATGGCTGGAGTTCTCCTGCCCATCGGTCAGGATCACCACAATCACTTTCCCCGGTCGGTTGGCATCGGGCATTTTTGCCAAGCGCGCTCCCAAATCGTTGATGGTGCGACCCACCGCGTCGTACAGGGCGGTGGAGCCGCGCGGTACAAACGTGGAATGATCGAGCGGTTTGATCTGAGCCAATGGTGTGCCGTCTTCAACAATCAAATATTCGTTGTCGAACAGCACAAGGGTGAGGCGGGCTTCGCCGGGTAACTTCTTTTGGTTGTCGATGAAGGTGTTGAAGCCGCCGATGGCATCGTCGCGGATCGACTCCATGGAGCCTGAACGATCGAGAATGCAGGCGATTTCAGTCAAATCAGGGTTCATGGCAACGGCTCCAGCGGGTTGATTGTGCGCGACCAAACAACGGCCGCTACCATTCATTCGCTGGCCACCTAGGCATCTTCAGTTTTTATTTCGATTGTTTTAACTGGCTGGCTTGATGGACAAATCTTTCAGCTTCTGCCGAAAGAAAAAAATCGGCACTACGCCTCCGCATGTCTTTAGGGCGGAGGTTGACTGAGCCGTATTTAACGTCGACTTTTTAGTGGATTAAGCCCAGATGGTTCAAGGCAAATTCTACGAGAAACCGTCACATTAAACCGACCATTCAAGATTAAATGGTCGGATTGAAATAGTCATGGGATAGGGCGATTGATCCCCCTCAATCAAACCTTTCCTCGGATAGCTGGCGTGATTGAAAAAACCTTCATGCCTTGAATCAATCCCGCGCTCGACACCTTTAAGAGTGTGCTGCCGGCCGATTTCAGTGTCAGGTTGCTGAACGTTGCCACTCCATTGACTGCCCGAACAGTTATGGTCGATCCGGTCGTGAAGTCGGCGGGTCTGCCAGCAATAGTTGCCGCGATTGTCACACTGGCAGTGCTGCCGGTGACTTTGTTGCCATACTGGTCTTGGATCATGGCGGATATCACGGGAAGGAGTTGACCTGCTGTGCCTGTAGCTAGGGTTGAACTAATCACAACCTTGCTCGCTGGCCCCGGGTTGATGGTCATTCTTTGTTGAACCTGATTGGCGACAAAGCAATTTTGATTTCCAGACTGATTAGCGTTGATAATAACAACGCCAGGGCGAAGTATGGTAAGAACGTTACCCGAGATGCGTGCTGCATTGGGAGTGGATGCGGAATCGATTGTAAAGACAACCGGATTGCCAGATTTCCCGCCCGTTGCACTCAGAATGAATTGCTTGTTTGGAACAATCATAACGGTGCTGGGCAGCGGCGTGAAATTAATTGACTGGTTGGCTTTGCTGATGGTCATACGACTTGTGATGGTTTCGTTCACCCAAGTCTCGTTGCCGGCAAAATTCGCGACAGCGGTGTAGGTACCAACATTGACCGGAGCGCTATTAAGCCTGTATCGAGGGCTCAGATTGGTGCCACTATAATAACTGATTTTCGGTGTGATTCCGTCGAGGCTGGCCGCGCCATTGACCTGAGCGGTGGCGGGGCGAGCATTTCCAGTGTAAATGCCATTCGTGAAGTTAAGGGTCAAGAATGGCATCATCACAACGGCAGGACTGTCTTGATAATCAAGTGTGACTTGATTGACGTTTGAGAAGAAGACTTTCGCCACGCCCGGATTCACAACATAGCCAACATAGTTGCCAGTTGCGATCACATCGCTGTACGAGTCGGGCGCATTGTAGGTAAGAATTGCCGGCGATCCCGTTCCGCCGCCAATGGATACGGTTAAATTCCAAGGAAGCGACTGAGCGCTGATAAATGGCGTTACGGCTAATGTGTCTCCAGCCCCTCCGCCTAAATAGCTGAAACCGATCGTATTGCTGAAGGAGTAGGCGATACCGTTAAGAGTGGCCGTGCCGGCTTGCTGACCGGTGCCGACGAGGCTCATGGTGTTGGCCACGCCGCTGGCCCCATTGAGTGTCAAGGTGCTGGCGTTGGTAATATTAACAAACTGTACGTTCGTAAATGTCAACGGCGCCAGATTTCCAGCCCTGATCGTGTTGCCCGCGATGGTTACAGAAAGACCCTGCGCGTTGAAATTCAGCGTGTTGGGCCCCGCTGTGGAACTACCGCCGTTGACGGTGATCGGAGTGGTCGCTGAAGGGGTGATATTGAATATCTCATTGCCTGTGGAATTCGCGCCGACTCCAATCGAGACCGACTGTGCCAGAAGCGACCCAGCGACGGTCACAGTCGCACCGTTGGGATTGGCATCGGTATTGGCAGTGATGGTGATTACATTATTAGTAGCCGAGATTGTCGACCCTGCCTGAACCAGCACATTGTTGCCTGCGCTGAGGTTAATTGGCGCCTCATTGGCCTGAACTGTGACACCGGATGTCACAGTCAGGTTGTCTCGAATATTATTCTGATTACCGCCAGGCCCTGCTTGCAGATTGATGGACGTGTTCGCGGTAATATTAGAAGTGATATTCAAAACGCCATTCGATGGATTATTATTTTGAATGGTCAAAGCGCTTGAACCGGTCGCAGATATCGGTTGAGAAGGAGAAGCAAAGACAACACCGGCAAATGCTAAGGCTGTATTGGACACTCCTTGGGCCTGAACCTGAGCGGTGTTCGCTTGAGCTGTGCTGTAGATTTGCGCGGAGGTTTTGTAAGCCTGCATCGACACATTGTACGCGGCAGTCAATGATGTGAGGGCAACCAGTTCCGCTTGCCAAGTGGCAAAGGCTTGATTGGCTGTACTTTCCGCGAATATCAAGTCTTGCAAGTCTGCCATAAGGGCTTGGAACGCCTCATCTAATACGACGTTCAAAGAAATTGCGGACATATTACTGGCGGCAGCAGTAGACCCAAAAAATGCTGCAACTTCTAAAGGTATATGTCCAATGGTTACTGCAGGTCCACCAAGAGGATCCGTAACAACACGGAACATTATTTCACCTAGAAGAGTAAGGCCGGCCTCTTGGGATTCCAGAGAACCTGTAAAAAACTCAACAGCTTCCACAGCTGTGGCAAGATTTTTTACATTGGCAAATTGAGAATTAAGAGTCGTTTGGCAACTAGCTACTTGAGTCAAAGCATTAGTGTACGCGTTTTGGTCGTTAGTTACCTTAGTCTGAAGGTTAGGAATATATGATTTGAAGGCATTGGCTGCGGCTAGTTGCGCGGAAGCGGTTGCACCCGCAGCGTATTCCGCGGCGATTGCCTTGGAATAAGCTGCATTCGCCGCCGCGACCACCTGGGTAGCGTTAATCTGAGCCAGTGCCGAACTTTGGTTTGAGGAAGTCGGTTGAGACCCTTGCGAAAGCACTATTGAACTGCCAGTCAGGTTGGGTGTGCTGGCATTATTGGAAAGGATAAATCCAGAGGTAGATGTCACGGCAATCGCGCCGAGTGAGGCAGATTTTCCAGCAGCCAGTGTGCCAATGGCAATGTTACTGCCGGCGCTGATAGTGATACTGCTTCCTGCGGTTGTCAAGTTTCCGAGCGATGCCACGGATGTAGAGGAATTACCTGCTGAAATGTTGATTAAACCAGAACCAGTGGTTGTGATCGTGTCTGCCGGATTAAGAAACACGATGGGGCCATCTGTGGCAACAAGTATCAAAGACCATCCCGCTGGAATTGTGGCGTTGCCTGGGGCCCCCGATTGGCCAAGAGAGTCGATGGTGATGGCTCCGGCCGTGATAGTCACCGTATGTGTGGCGAAGTTTAATACTTCGGTGCCGTTGGCGATTGGAATGTTTGTTTGGTTATTCTGCTGCGCTAGATAGACCGACGATGTAAGGTCTGCCCAAGTGACTAAAGCGGGAACAACGGGAACACCGTCCGGAATAGGGGGAATGACTTCTTGGGTATTGCTGACAATTATCAAGGTGGAAAACGATGAAGTGCTGCTGTTGCTTGTTTCACCGTTGATGGAATAGGTTCCGGTGTAAATGTCATCTCCGGGTGGGGTGATGGTTATGGTTGGGGCCGAGGTGTAGCCTGTTCCAGCATTGGTAATCGTGATGGCGGTCACTTGCCCTTGGGCATTGATCGTGGCGGTTGCGGTGGCGCCCAGTCCGCCACCTCCGGAGAGGGTTACCTGCGGAGCGGCTTGATATCCAACGCCGGATTTAATGATGGTAACGCCGCTGTTCACCATGCCATAGGGATTGATGTTGCATGTCGCCGATGCGGTAGACGATAAACTGGTGATGAGCCCATTACCGGATCCAGTTACTGTTGTGCCGTTGGAGTTGAGGGTTTGGCCAGCAACAAGTGTCAATTGACCGCCCGGATTGAAGATCGCCACGGGTAAAGCGGTCGCCAGTTGAGTTAGAGTGGTCGTCTGCTGCTGAAGCTGAATGTTGCCTGCGCTGTAAATCTTGATATTATCTGCAGTTGCGCCGGTATCGGTTCCTACGGAGGCAGCGGAAAGCGTCAAGAGATCGCTGCTTTTGTTGCTGAGGTAAATGCCACCGTAGTTGGCTGTGGCGTTAATGGTTGTAGTATTCGTCTGAATAACATTGGTGGATGTGCCAATGCCATTTGCCGAAATCGTTAATTTGCCGAAGTTGTTTGTTTGAACGACTACTTCGGCCGATTGAGTTACGTTTCCGCCTGTTGCAGTCAAGTTGACGAATGTTCCGCCCTCCACATCGCCCTGCAAGTCCATGTTTCCTATTGACGAGATGGTAAGGGTGCCAAAATCTACTAATGCAGATGTCAAATTGACAGATGTATTGCTTTTAACATAGATATTGTCAGTAGCACTCATAGCCAATGTTAATGTGCCCAACGAAGTGGCCAGCAAGGGTGCATCGACTGAGCCGATGGACCCTCCTGAATTCAGGTTGAGAGTGCCTGCGGATATGCTCGAGTTATCGACACATGAAATATTGCCCGACGCTGTAAGGGTTACGGAACCAGGCGCGGAAACACTGCTTAAAACAACTCCTGAATTGCTGCTGAATACACTGGCGAGATCGATATTACCGTTCCAGTTGACAGAAATGTTCCCCGCTGAAGTGGTGGCAGTTAGTGTTAGCGAATTGCCGCCACCTCCATTGGCAAGATAGATGTTGCCTGTTTTGGTCGAGGCGTCGACCGTCGTAACGTTAAGAAAGGAGATTGGTGCTGCCGAGGTGCCGATACCGCTGGCTGCGGTCAACAAGATTGATTGGCCGAATCCGATGATCATGCCCGCAGAGTTTACAAGGATCTGCCCTGCCCCAGCAATACCATTGGATCCGATGCCAGCTGAAATTTTGTTTGTGTTGACGTTGCTGCCTATGATCACGTTGCCAAAGGAACCGCCGTTATTGTAAGTGTTCGAGAAGGTTACCATTGCGTCACCATTTTGTGTCAGCACATTGTTTTTAAAAGACAGATAAAGCGAGGTGGCATTATTATCCATTCCGTTGATGGTCACGTTGCCACCGAAAGTGCTGGCGCCAATCAAGCTAAGATGATGATCAATTTCGTTATTGATGTAAATGCTAGCGGAGCTACGTGTGGTGGCAGTGGCGTTCGCTATTATTCCATACGTTGCATTAACGTATAATGGCATTGAGGACGTTCCCAGATTATATGGGCTGGTCACCGAAACAGTCGAGCCGCTGATGCAACCGTTGCCTCCATCTGTGTTCATACCAGCATTGATTATGGATCCGGAATTCGCGCTGACAGCGGCTAATCCACCCGCTGTTATGTTCTGAACTATTAGGAATTGGGCACTGCTTGACACGGATACATTGTTGAGAATTCCATTCCGCCCATTGGCAATGACATTCACTGCTGTGCTGTTAACAGAACCTCCCGCATTTAAATAAATAGAGCCGTTGGTTGTAGTGGCACTAAAAAGCGGCGCGGTTGATAAAGAAACGGGGGCGCTTGCTTGCCCGATAATGCCATTGTCTACAGATACATTATTGTCAATTTCCGGGGTAAGGACAAAACTTTGAGTCAATGTCAGCGTGTTTCCAGACAAGCTTGAAATCGTGAAAATGCCATTGTTGGCGCTGGAGAGAGCGTTGGCAATAAATATCGTATTACCAATGGCAAAGCCGTACGAACTCCAAGAATTTGCTGTGGTTGGAAGAGACAATGTGTCGCCACCAGAACCCTGAGCAAAAGTGATTTGGCCCTGATAACTTCCTGTCCCTGTGGCAGTGAGGGTTATTTCGGGGGTAATAATATTAGCAGATTGCTCATTCCCCTGAAGAATAGACGAACCAGAAACCGTGACATCTCCAGTGGCACTTATAGAATTGAGGGTAACTGGTCCAATTGATGAGATCGATATTCCAGCACCTCCAACCGAGTAGGTGGCCGAACTGGAATTAGGAGTGCTGTTATATTCCACGTTGTTATTATTGATCGTTGCTTCTTGACCTGATTGCTCTGCAAGAAGTGAGCCAATGGTCAGCCCGGCAGGACTGGTGTCATTGATTGAAATGGCAGTCGATGTTTCGCCAACAAGCGCCCCGCATGTGACAATAGCCGACAGTAGAAGGCTCTGACCGGGTACTCCACCTTGGGTGTTGACCGCGATCGAAGTGGCGTCGGCGTTTTCAGAAGTCGAAATAAGATTGATTGCACCGCCTGTCAGATTGTACTGGGGAGATCCGGCGGAGGGAGTAGCCATATGAATGGTTTCATTAGCACCTAGAGTGATTGTTCCGGAGCCAGCGTTGATATTGCCAAGAAGGAGCCCAGCATCATTGTAAGTGTCCAAGATAGTAATCGAGCCGTTGTTCGAAGTGGCATTGAGAGTGATTGATGCGTTAGCATAGATTGCTGCAGAAATCGAACTGCCTGGGCCGGTAACGTTCAATGTTAAATTGGTTGCGCCCGTGATTTGAGTGGTTGATTCCGATGCAGGCTGCAAAATCAAATTGCAAGGGCCTGTTGTATCATTGGGGTTGGTGGTTAAGTACATGTTGGTGCCAATAATCGCTTCGATTGTGGCTGTGCTATAATTGCTTGTGTTATAATTGGCTGAGTTGTCGACGGAATAAATTATGTTGTCTCCAGCTTTGTAGCCATAAGTTCCCCATTCGGGGCCAGTAATATACTGGCAGTTTTCGAAGGGTTGTCCTGTGGCAGGCGCCGCATTGATATTTGCACTTCCTTGATAAGCTAAGCCCATAGTGGAAAAAATCAGGCTGTTGACGGAGGTTAATGATACAGTGGGAACATTAATTGTTGATGTTGATGTGCTTGTATTTATTGTTCCGCCATTGACAGTTAACGTGCCGGGCATTGTCGCGGAAACAAAAGTTACAGTATCGTAGGTGTCTGCTCCGGCAATTTCAAGTGTGGTTTCTGGGCCTCCGATGTTAAGGTTGGAAATTGTGCCGGTATATGACAAAGTGTTATTTGTGCTGGAAAAGCCAGATGGAAGATTGTCTTGAAATGATGCTGAATTTCCAGTCAAAGTTATGCTGCAATTATTTGATGAGATGCTCACTCCTACTGTGACCGGGCTACTGCTGTCATTTGGAAGAGCCAGTGCAAGTGTGCCATCCGAATAGAACACATTAACAGTTGATAAAGCCAATCGATCTTCCAGAGCTTCGGCGCAAAGTGAAACGAAGTTGGATTTGCGCCGGACGGGCGTCTTGGAGCGGCTTTGGTTTGAACCAGTTCGGAACAGGGGCTTTAACCAAGAAAAACCAAAAAACGCAGTCATTGTATGGTCCTATATATGGTCCTAATGAATAAGCATTAAATTGGAATATGACTATAAAGATTTTTAGTCGCGTCCGTCAAGTGGCGCACATAAATTTTAGGTGATCCGCAAGTTAGTAAAGGCATCATGAATAGATTTCCTCATGGGTGCTTGGTATTTATTCCTCCTTGGTTGAGTTGAGGTTATTGAAAAAGTATATTGGTCTAATCAAAAGAATTTATACGAGCCGGTATAGACGCGCATCTGTTTTTAATCTTTGTGAATTTGGCGCTTGCTTGCCAGCTGCATGTGCCAACCAGTCTAATGATTAATTTTTGAACCTGTTTGGTAGTATGGGTTCAATTGGCAATAAGGGCGGCTTGTCTATGTCCTTGTTTCTGAACGCGCGAATCGGCCCGTATTTCATGTGCTTGAACAGCATACAGGTGAAGTGTCCAACACCATTGTTTTAACTGGCTGGTTTGATGGACAAATCTTTCAGCTTCTGCCGAACCGCGGCTCGCCGGGCTTCTTCGCCGCCCATGAACAGCGTTTCCGCGCCGCCATCGTCGGTTGTGTCGTCCTTGGCAAAGGCAGGTATGGATTCACGCGCCACAATGGTGGGTCCGGAACCAGCATCGACACGTATCAAAATCCAATCGCACGGGTAACGGCGGCCCGGCCCTTCAAGCACCGGTTCACCCCAGCGGCATTCGAGAATCCAAGCCACTTCATCGATATCACATGCCGCGCGTCGCGATATCTCCCTGTCCGACCAAAGATCGAACAAGGCATGGCGCAGGAAACGCGCACCCAAACCCGCCCTGTCTTCCAATACTGTGATGAGGCCGCCGGGCGGCACCGTTATCGGGCCCGGCTTGGGGCTACCCGTTGCCGCTTGGATTTTTTCGGTGACCTGACGGGTTAGCCGGGTCTGGTTCACGCGGTATCGAAATCCTCGTTCCCGAGGCAACTGGTTCGTTAGGTAATCGCGCGCCTTGACGGCCGCTTCGTAGGTCTGTTCCGTGCCGTGACCGTCGGCCATGATTTCGTCGAGCCGAAGAAGCCGTTCTTCCCGCAATATTTCGGCCTGCTCGGCGGGATAATCTTCCGGGCGATCTCGCAACATGGTGACAATGTCGGTGCGGAGTTGGCTGTCGTACCTGCGAACAACCAAACTAACGGCAATTTTCCGCGCTTCTTCAATCACCCAAAAAGCCATGAGGGTGGTGACAAGCGGCATGATGGCACATGCCACCCAAAGGCTGGGGAAGCGGGGGTAGCAGGTCTGACCAGCGACAAAGCAGGTGGCGGTAAATGTGCCACCCACAGCCAAAGGCAGGATCCACAGCGGTGGAAACAGGCCCAGCAGCGCCAGCACAATGCCGGTAACCAACAGGCCTGCGGCAGTTTTGGCGATGGCGGCTGGCGACATGCAGGGTATCCTCTTTCACATAGTGATCCTAGCGAAGGAGTCGCAATGACACCCGCCCTTTTCATCATAACGATTCTTGCTGCTGCCGATCCATTGCCTTGGCCACCAGACCTCAACGATCGGCTCGATCGGCTGGTGCGTGAAAACCGCGCTTTCTGGCGCGTGCCGGGCTCGGTGGTGGCGGTAACCGATGGCACTAATCTGCGCTATTCCACTGCTCAGGGTTTTGCTGATGTGGCCGCCGGCAGGCGCATGGACCCAAACGATGTATTTCCCATGGCATCGTGCACCAAGGCGTTCACAACGCTTTTGGCGGGGTGCTTGGTGGATGAAGGAAAAATGGCATGGGATGATCCAGTGGTTCGACATCTTCCCTGGTTCAAAACGGGTGGAAATGCCAGCTATCGACCGATCACGCTCCGCGATGCAGCCAGCCACCGCTCGGGTTACGACGCTCACGATCTGCTCTGGTACCAAAGGGCAGAGTCCTTGCGTGCGCGGGTGGAGCGATTAGGGGGGCTTGCGCCCGAAGCGGCGCCCGGGGAGCGCTTCCGCTACCAGACCTCGGTATTCACAACGGTTGGTCTGGCTGAGGAAGCTGTTGCGGGAAAGTCATGGGAACAGCTTGTTGGTGAACGCATTCTGAAACCGCTGGAATTGAATTCCACCTGGACCGACCCGGCACGGGTGCCTGCCAAACGGATTCCCCAAGGATACAGGCTAGATGGTGAAGCCCGCCCGGTGCCTGCCAATACATATCCGTGGAATGGCCCGGATTCCACAGCGTCGATACATGCCAATGCCGCGGATATCTGTCGATGGCTGAATTTTCATATGGGCGATGGTTCATGGGCGGGAAAGCGAATCATTTCCCAGGCCAATTTGCAGGAAACGCATGCGCCCCAGATCACACAGGAGCTGACGCCCGAGGTGCGGGTGTATCATCCGTTTACAAAAAAGATGGCTTATGGGCTGGGGTGGGTTATTTTCGATCACCGTGGCGACACCGTGGTGGCGCATGCGGGCGCCATCGATGGCCACCGTGTGCAGGTGACCATGGTTCCCTCGCGGAAGCTGGCCATTGTGGTTCTGGCCAATCTTGAAATGACGCGGATGAATCTGGCCACATCGCTCGGAATCGTCGATGAGGTTCTGAACCATCCGTTCAGAGATTACAACCGTCCGTATATGCGCCAGATGGAGATGGAGGCGCGTCTTTCACTGGAAAAAACCAGCGCCGAGGCGCGCGCGCAGGCGGCATTGCCGGCACCGACGGGGACGCTGACTGGAAAATTCCACCATCCGGCTTATGGAGACGCTGTGCTATCGGAAAATGCTGGCGCCTGGGCGTTGGAATTAGGTCCCAGCAAAGCGACACTGTTGCAGCAAGGCCCCGCCTGCTGGGTAGCCCCCGGCCTTACGTTTGGCGACGCGGTGGTCTCCTTCGATGGCATCGATGCCCTAGTCGTCGGCGGCCGCGTGGGGGCGAGGTTTGGCAGGAAGTAGGATCACGGCCTCATTGGCTGTGTCCAAGCGCATTCCACCTCGTCTGCGAAGGATGGGTTTGGATGTTTTTTGGTTGAGGTGACCTTGGCGCGCACATAGAGTTCGTTGCCTTTGAATTCATAGGCGACATCCGAACCCGTCACGGTGGAAACCACCAAACCAATGCCGTCTGGGCCAGCGTCTTTCAGCGTGGCATGAAAGGTGGTGGTGTAGGTTACTTCGGGTTCCGCCTTGATTCTCAAGCCAAGCACTTTTTTGGCATAATTGAGATTTTCAAGTGTGACACCGGTGGAAGCGTAGAAGTCACCCGAAGCCAGTGCCTGCATCAAGGCTTCCGGTTCGAGCGACGTCGCGCGCACCATCACCCATCCGCGCCCTGGTGTGGGAGACTTGATGGAATTGATGTGGTAATTGTGGGCGTCATCTGTGGCTAATCCCAGCAGAGGTGCCCGACGGTTGGCTTTGATACGTCGCGTTACAACCAAATCCCACAACCGCTCGCATCCGGGCCGATCCTTGTCGCCATTTTGGTTGGTGCCTGGATGGCCGTTATAGACTTCGAAAAATTTCAGCTCCTCGGCAGTGGTCATGTCGTCGGCGTTCACGCCCCATCCGAAGTTGGGGTGGTTCAAAAAAGTGATGATCTCGCGGCCTGATTTGATTTTTTGTTCCGCCACCTGCCGGGCATTCACAGTGATGGTTTCTGCCACACTGCCACCGTCGGCGGGTTTGATCGTGGAGCCAAGATTGATGGCATTCATGTGCACAGGTAGACGGCCAAATTTGTGGGTGATCTCTTCGCCGGCCACCAGCAGGAACTTCCCGGGAGTGTCGAGTTTTTCACGCACCTGCGCCAAGGTTTTCAGGCGCACCTGCGGCCTGTCTTTCACAGTTCGTTTCTCCAGCCAGTCCGCTCCAAAACGCTTGGTGCATTTTGTTACAGCTTCTTCGCGCGTTTTGTTGGTGGCGGCATCCACCCACTTTTCCCCCGTGGCCATCACATTGTGTTCGGTCAGCGCGAGGAAATCGTAGTCATGGGACTTGTACCAGTCTGCAATCATCTCGGGAAAGTCATCGCCATCGCTCCAGAGGGAGTGCGTGTGCAAGTTTCCCTTGAAAAACACCTTCTGCGTGTCGGGCTTGCCGTCGCGGGCAGCCCAAACAGCCACAGCAAAACAGCCAATGACCGTAACAATCAAGCCGGTGGTGCGAGCCATGTTCATCATCTCCTAGCCTTGGTATGAGATCATCCTTGCGTGACTTGGCCATCCGGACAATGTTGGTTTCGATGAGGGTTTCGAGAAGTTCGGTGCAAGACTATCCAAGGCCCCGGTCCGCAACTCACCTTGATCCTGCTGATCCTCCTGCATTCAACTGTTGATTGAATTCAGGTTGCGAGTGGGGTGTTAATTCATGAACAAGTTCCTGCGTGGCATGACACGTGCCGTGGTTGAATCGTTTCACCTTCCCGAACCGATCTTGGAAATCGGTTCTCTTCAGGTGGAAGGTGCCTCCGACGACATCAACATACGCACACTGTTCCCCGGTAAAGACTATACGGGCGTTGATTTTCGCGCTGGACCGGGCGTGGATTGCGTGGCCAGTGTTGAAGACCTGCCCCAGAAAAGTCGCAGCGTGGGCACGGTTTTGGCATTGAGCACATTCGAGCATGTTCAGCGGTTTTGGAAGGGATTCGAAGAAGTTGAACGCGTTTTGCGGCCAGACGGCGTCTTCGTGGTGGCATCGCCCTTCTATTTTCATGTGCACGGTTACCCCAGCGATTACTGGCGCTTCACGCCTGAGGCATTCGATTTCATGCTGAAGCCGTATCCGCGCCGCCTACTGGGATGGCACGGGCCCGATCGTCGCATGGCCAATGTATGGTGTGTCGCGTTTGGCCCGGAGGCACGCATGCCTGACGAAGCCAGCATCGAAACATACCGCCAGAAGATGAACCTGTATGCCAAGGAACCGCTGCCCTGGCACCGCAAGCTACGCTACGAGGCGGGCAGACTCCTGTGCGGCAGGCGCCCGTTTGCCCCGCACCTCGATCGCGAAAAGTGGGATATGGAGATGCGCGGCGCGGCTTAACTTAAGCGTCAGGCCAAAATGGGGCGGACCACGTTACCGTGCACGTCCGTCAGCCTGAAGTCGCGTCCGCTGTATCGGTACGTCAGTTTTTCGTGATCGAGGCCCAGCAGGTGCAGCATGGTTGCGTGCAGGTCGTGCACATGGACCTTGTCGCGCACCGCTGCAAATCCGAAATCGTCGGTGGCACCGTGAACCATACCACCCTTGACGCCTCCGCCCGCCAGCCAAACGGTGAAACCGTGGTTGTTATGATCGCGCCCATCGGCGCCCTCGCTTGTGGGCGTGCGGCCGAATTCGCCGCCCCAAAGCACTAATGTCTCGTCGAGAAGTCCCAATCGCTTAAGATCGGCAAGTAACGCGGCAATGGCCCTGTCGCTTGTCTGCGCTTTCGACCGATGTCCATTAACGATATTGCCATGGTCGTCCCATGGCTGGCCCGCGCCGGTAAACACCTGCACGGTGCGCACGCCGCGCTGCACCAACCGGCGGGCAATGATCAAAGAATCGGCATACGCCCCTGGGCCATAAAGCGACCGGGTGGTGGTGGTTTCCCGGGAAAGATCAAATGCCTCGGTGGCTTCGGTCTGCATGCGGAAGGCCATTTCAAACGACTGGATGCGTGACTCCAGTTGGTCGTCACCGGCGCGGGCGTCGCGGTGATCGCGGTTCATGGCATTGATCAGGTCTAGTTGCTGCCTTTGCGACTGCGCCGAGAGCTTGTTGTTGCGGATATGGTCGATGACTTTGCTGGGTTCCATGTTCTGGATGTGGCACCCCTGATGAGCCCCCGGCAAAAAGCTGCTTCCCCACAATTGCGGCCCAACAACAGGTTTACCGGGACACAGCACCACAAACCCTGGCAGGTTGCGGTTCTCGGTACCAAGGCCGTACGAGAGCCATGCCCCCATGCTGGGCCTGATGGGCTGCAGGTTACCGCTTGTCATCATCAAAAGAGATGGCTCATGGTTGGGAACATCGGTATGCATAGACCGGATCACGCAAATATCATCGATCTGCCTGGCGATTTCAGGGAAAATCTCGCTCACTTCCGTGCCCGACTGCCCGGACTTATTGAATTTGAAAGCTGTGGGCAGGCAGTTGCCGGTTTTCCGTTCGGTGGACAGATGGCCTGCGGGCATCGGTTTGCCCGCATGCTGCGCCAGCATGGGCTTGGGGTCAAATGTATCGACCTGCGACGGACCGCCGTTCATGAACAAATGGATGACGTGTTTGGCTTTGGGCGCGAAATGCGAAGGCTTGGGTGCCAGAGCATCGCCAGTAACCGTTGCAGCTTGCACATGCCCGGCATCGTGCATGACACCGGCAAGGCCGACCATGCCCATTCCGGATCCTAAGCGTGCCAGCATATCGCGTCGTGAAGGAATGATCATGGTGCAGGCTCCCCTGTGGA
>Ga0255132_1000422_pt1 | contig 16744 bp, 13 predicted proteins | sample Law_Law_RepA_8d_FD_188551 | JGI IMG/M metagenome (GOLD analysis project Ga0255132, IMG submission 188551) | Freshwater microbial communities from St. Lawrence River, New York, United States - Law_Law_RepA_8d | ecosystem: Environmental > Aquatic > Freshwater > River | place: USA: New York...
GGTTTGAGTCTGCCGCGCGAAAAAACAATGCCGATGCCCAATGCAATCTGGCGATTCTTTACTTGCGAGGTCTCGGCGGCGCACAGGATTTCATGTGGGCCTATGCCTGGTTCGAGCGCGCGTTGGCGTCAGGGAACACCCGGGCTCAGTCCTACATCGCCACCATGGGCGACGCGTTGACGCCCAATCAGATCACAAAAGGCCGCCTTGGCGTGCAGAAGCTTTTGGCTCGCTGAGCCTCAAACCTGCACCGGCTCATCTTCCTGCGGATTCCGTCAACATTCCGGCAATGCCGCGTCCGTTATACTCCCCGCCCTGACAGGCAACAGCAGCTGAGCAACCTATGTGTGGAATCGTTGGCGCGGTAGCGCAGAGATTTGTAAGTCCTATTTTGCTCGAGGGACTCAAGCGCCTTGAGTACCGCGGCTACGATTCGGCCGGCATCGCGGTGGTGGGGGCCCACAGCACCATTGAGCGCGTGCGGGTGCAAGGCAAAGTCGCGGGGCTGGAGCGTGAGATGCTCACTACGCCGCTGGACGGCACGCTCGGCATTGCCCATACGCGTTGGGCAACTCATGGCGAACCCAGCACCCGCAACGCGCATCCGCATGTGGCGCGAGATCGGGTGGCGCTGGTGCATAACGGCATCATCGAAAATCACGCCAGGCTCAGGGCAGATTTGACTGCCGCCGGCTACGAATTCCACTCCGACACCGACACCGAAGTCGCGGTCAACCAGATTCACGTTTTTCTCGATGCCGGCAAGGATTTGCTGAGCGCAGTGCAGGCCACCGCCAAAATGCTGGAAGGGGCTTTTGCGTTTGGGGTGATCTCAAAAGACGAACCCGAGCGCCTCGTCGCGAGCCGGTGCGGCGGCCCGCTGGTGATCGGGCTGGGCATTGGTGAGAACTTCATTGCTTCCGATGTCTTTGCGCTATTACCCGTCACGCAGCGCTTCATCTTTCTGGAGGACGGCGACACCGCGGAAATTACCCGGCACAAGGTCACCATCTACGATGCCCACGGCCAGATAGTCACCCGCCCCGAAAGCATCTCCAACCTCAGCGCAGACGCGGTAGAGAAGGCCGGCTATCGACATTTCATGCTGAAGGAAATCTTTACCCAGGCCAGAGCCGTGGCCGAAACCCTGGAAGGTCGAATCGTCAACGGCCGACTGGCCGACGACCTCCTGGGACCGCATGCGGCGTCCATGCTGGCGGCGGTGCGTGAGGTCAATATCGTGGCCTGCGGCACGAGTTTTCATGCCGGCACGGTGGCCAAGTACTGGCTGGAAGATTTGGCTGGCATTCCCTGCACCGTCGAAGTGGCCAGCGAATTCCGTTACCGCCGTCCCGTGGTGCGTCCCAACACCCTGTTTGTGACGATCTCGCAGTCGGGTGAAACTGCAGACACGCTCGCCGCATTGCGCGAAGCGAGAAGTCGCGGTTTCGCGCACGCGCTCGCCATTTGCAATGTGCCCGAGAGCTCGCTCACGCGGGAATCCGAACTGGTCTTGATGACGCGCGCAGGCCCTGAAATTGGCGTCGCCTCCACCAAGGCCTTCACCACTCAGCTGGTGGCTCTGATGCTGCTCACGATCGCGCTGGGCAGACAGCACGGCATGAGCGAGGCCACCGAACTTGAGTTGGTGGCCGCGCTGGAAAGTCTGCCCGGCAAAATCAACGCGGTGCTTGAACTGAACGAGGGGATTGCCGCGCTGGCCGAGCACTTCGTGAACAAGCAACACGCGCTGTACCTGGGGCGCGGCACCATGTTTCCCATTGCGATGGAAGGCGCGCTAAAGCTAAAGGAGATTTCCTATATCCACGCCGAAGCCTATCCCGCCGGTGAGCTGAAGCACGGACCTTTGGCGCTGGTTGACGATGAAATGCCGGTGATTGCGGTGGCTCCGCGCAACGATTTGCTCGAAAAGCTGAAATCCAATCTCGAAGAAGTGCGTGCGCGTGGCGGTCAGCTTTACATCTTCGCCGACAGTCAGGTCACCGTGTCTACGCACCCGGCGATCCATGTCATGAGCCTGCCGGCGGTGCACGAGGCCATCGCGCCGGTGGTCTACACCGTGCCGCTGCAATTGCTGGCCTATCACGTGGCGGTGCTGAAAGGCGCCGACGTCGACCAGCCGCGTAACCTCGCCAAGTCTGTTACCGTCGAATAGTCCTTCAGCCATAGCGATGCGCGCCTGCCACGCGGTGCGCACCGTACTTTCTCCGACGTCGGCGCCGCATCGCGCGCCAGCGTTTGTCGCCCTGAAATCCGCACCCTAAACATGACGTCGCGCATAGGTCGCCGGTCTGGCCCTGTGCATCATTCTTCCCACGAAAAATTAATCCGCGCCCTTGGGGCGTGTGAAAGGGTGGGAACGGATGCTCAGAATTTTTCGACACTATGTGCCCCGGCTGTTGCTGATCACCGTCACCGTAGAAGCGCTGATCTTGATGGTGTCCTTGCTGGTCACCGGCTTGTTTGCGCTGTTGGCCAGCGACGGCCTGCCGAGAGGCGATGCGGGTGCGTTGTCCAGCCTGATCCCTTCGGCGATGGGTTTCGCGCTGGCCATGTTAACGGGCCTGTTAGCCACCGGCTGTTATCAACGCGACCCGCGCGAGTTGCCGACCCAGACCACTGCTCGCCTGATGATTGGCTTTCTCATCGGTCTGGCGCTGATCGTCGTCATTCGACTCGCGGTACCGGGTTTTCTGCCGCAAAGGGCGCTGCTGTTGCCTGCGACCCTGCTGGCCTTCATCGGCTTGCTCAGCGCCCGACTGATCTTTAGCCGGAGCACGGAGTCTCACCTGCGCCGCCGGGTATTGGTGCTCGGCGTTGGGGAGCGGGCGAAGCGTCTTGAAGGCTTGCGGCGCGCCAGCGACTGCATCGGGATTGTCATCGTTGGCTTTGTGGATGTCGGCGCCGGCCCGGCGGTGATCGACCCTGCGCGCACCATTGTTGCCACCGGCGCCTTACCCGAGTTGGTGAAACGCTTTGACGTTGACGATCTCGTGGTGGCGCTGGATGACCGCCGTAGCCGGCTGCCCGAGGCAGAACTGCTCCAGTGCAAGATGAGCGGCGTGCGAGTACTCGACGACTCCCAGTTTCTTGAGCAGCAGCAGGTTCGGATCAGTCTTGATGGCATCAAGGCCGGCGATTTTATTTTTGCCGATGGTTATACCGGTGCTGTGCTGCTCAGGGGCTCAAAGCGCCTGCTTGATGTGAGCATCGCCTTGCTCATGCTCTGTGTCGGCTTGCCCATCATGGCCGTGGTGGCGCTCGCCATCTGGCTGGAAAGCGGCCTCCCGGTGATTTATGTCCAGGAGCGGGTGGGGCTCCACGGCAAGCCGTTCCGGCTCTACAAATTTCGCAGCATGCGGCAAAACGCCGAAGGCGACGGCCAGCCGGTATGGGCCACCAAGGCCGACCAACGCGTTACCCGCCTCGGACGCTTTTTGCGCCAAACCCGCCTCGATGAGCTGCCGCAATTGTTCAACGTGCTGCTGGGGGATATGAGTCTCGTTGGACCACGTCCAGAGCGCCCGGCGTTTGTTAGCGCATTGGAGCAAGAGATCCCGTTCTACGCCCTGCGTCATCAGGTGAAACCCGGCATCACGGGCTGGGCGCAGATTTGCTTTCCCTACGGCGCTTCCAGCGAAGACGCGCGTCAAAAGCTGCAATACGACCTCTACTATCTCAAGAACTACAGCCTGTTTCTGGACCTGAGTATTCTCTGTCTGACCTTACAGGTGGTGCTGTGGGGTAAAGGCGCCAGATGACGCTGCCCGATCCGGTGTCCCTGTTTGGCGCGACCGGGGTTATCGCGTTTAGCGCGCTATGCCTCCTGCTGCTGACCGTCCTGCGGGGGGCAAGGCTCAACACGGCGATGATCCCTGCCGCCGCCGTGACCGCTTGCTGGCTGCTGATTCAGGCCTGCGCGCCTTACGCCGACGGCGCGCTCAAGCTCGCGGTGGTGTTGCACTGGTTCCGGGTGCTCGTCGCGGCCTTGGAGCAGACCGGCGCCAGCGCAGGCTTTGAATCTTTCCTGCACGGCCTGAGTCGGAGCTTCAGCCTGATCGTGGGTCTGCTGTGCGGCTTGCTTGCACTGGCGCTGAGCTCGTGGTCACCCTTAGGGCCGGGCGTCGCGGACATTGTGCGTATCGGGTTTCTCCTGCAGTCGGTGCTGGGGCTGGTGCTCATCGAGCAGCTGTATCGCAACACCCGCGATGAGTCCCGCTGGTCGGTGAAGCATCTGTGCTTCGGCCTTGGCTCCGTGCTGCTGTATGACTTTGCGCTGTATGCCGACGGCCTGCTGTTTGGCCAGATCGACCCCGACTGGTGGACCGCCAGAAGCATCGTCAACGCGTTTGCCGTGCCGCTGATTGCCATCAGCGCCATGCGCTGTCGTCATCTGGCGCAGCCGCCACGGCTGTCCCGACAGGCCGCGCTGCACGTCACGGTGATGTCAGCCGCCGGCCTGTATCTGCTGTTCATGGCGACCGCAGGCTATTACGTCAAAGTGTTTGGCGGCAGTTGGGGCGGGGCGCTGCGGATTGTCTTGAGCTCCCTCGCGCTGTTGGTGATGGTCTCTCTGCTGGCCTCCGCCAGCCTGCGTTCGGGCGTTAAGGATTTTCTCGCGCGGCACTTCTACCCGCATCGCCATGACTATCAATCTGCCTGGATGTCATTCACCGCCAGGCTCGCGCAGCTTGACCAGAATCCGCTCGATTTTCGTCAGAATTTGCTCAGAGCCTTTGCGGATGTGATGGACAGCACGGGCGCCGTGTTGTGGCAAAAGGGCTCGGCGGGCAATTTTCTAAGCGTGGCCCACTGGGTGATTGCCGCCCCTCGCGGCGCCGAGTTGGCCGACGACCATCCGCTCCTGCAACGCTTTGCCGTTGATGACGGCGCGCTGGAACTGCGGGCCGAAGCCGCCAGAAGCACGCTGGATGCGGCGAATCTGCTGCCCGCCTGGTTACTGGAGATGCCGCGCGCCTGGGCGCTGGTGCCCCTCATTCACCAGAACGAGTTACTCGCGCTGATGCTGCTGGGTGATCGCCGATCGGAATCGGGCATGACCCACGAGGATCGTGGACTGCTGCGCACGATGAGTCGTCAGGCGGCCGGCTATCTCGCCTTGCTCCGCGCCTCCGATGCGCTCGCCGAGGCCCGCCAGTTTGACGCGTTCAACCGGCTCTCGGCCTTTCTCGTGCACGACCTCAAGAACGTGCTCGCCCAACTGATGCTCGTCAATCGCAACGCCGAGCGCCATCGCCACAATCAGGACTTCGTGGACGACGCCCTGCGCACCGTGCACGACGCCACCGCCAAGCTCTCCCGCGTGCTGAGCGCATTTCGTCAGGTGCCGGAGAACTTTCAAGCGGAAGTTTGCGATTTGGTGTCGGTCACGCGATCGGCGGTGGAGCAGGTCAAAGCGCGACTGCCGCAGCCCCAACTCATCACCCATGCACAGGCGCTGCCTGTCCACGGTGCGGCGGAACGGCTTACCGCCGTGCTGGAGCACCTGCTGCAAAACGCGCAGGACGCGACGCCCGCGACCGGTTCGATTCGCGTTGAACTCTCCCGCAGTGACGACCGCGCGGTGATCCGCATTGAAGATACCGGCTGCGGGATGAGCGAAGAATTTGTGCAGGAACAGTTGTTCAAACCGTTTGCGACCACCAAAGGAAAAGCAGGCATGGGGATGGGGGTTTACGAAAGTTTGCACGTGGTGCGGGCGGCGGGCGGGAAGTTGTCGGTGGTGAGTGCGCCGGGGGCCGGTACCACTTTCCGGATCAGCCTGCCGCTTGAGGGCGCGCGCGCAATGCCGCCGGCGGTGGCCCACGCATGACGCCGCCACGACTCTTGCTGGTAGACGACGATCCCGGCGTGCTGACTCAACTCAAGTGGGCCTTGTCGGAATACGAACTTTCGCTCGCAACAGACCGGGCCTCGGCGCTGGATGCCGTGCGCCGTTGGCAGCCGCCGGTGGTCACGCTGGATTTGGGCTTGCCGCCGGACCCCGCCAATGCTTCGGAAGGTCTGCTCGCGCTGTCCGAAATTCTCCGCGCGGCGCCCAGCACCAAGGTCATTGTGGTGACCGGCAACGATGATCGCGAAGTCGCCATCCGGGCGGTGGCGCTGGGCGCCTACGACTTTTATGAAAAGCCGGTAGACCCCGACGTACTGCGACTGATCATCGCCCGCGCGCAGCGTCTTGCCGCGCTTGAAAGTGAAAACCAGCAGCTCATCGCCGCGCAGCGAAATGCCTGCACCGGTCTCATCGCTGCCAGCGCCTCGATGCTCGAAGTCTGTCGCCGCATCGAGCGCCTCGCGCCCACCAGCGCCACCGTCCTGCTGCAGGGAGAGAGCGGCACCGGCAAGGAAGTGCTGGCGCGCGCCATTCACGAGCAAAGCCCGCGCCACGCGCAGGCCTTCGTGGCGATTAACTGCGCCGCGATTCCAGAACAGCTTTTGGAAAGCGAGCTGTTTGGCTACGAGCGCGGCGCGTTTACCGGCGCCGTGCGACAAACCCGCGGCAAGCTCGAATACGCCGACGGCGGCACGCTCTTTCTCGACGAAATGGGCGATTTGCCCTTGAGTCTGCAGGCCAAGCTGTTGCGCTTCATGCAGGAACGCGTGATCGAACGGGTGGGGGGACGCGAGGAAATCGCGGTGGATACGCGCGTTATCTGCGCCACCCATAAAGACCTCCGTACGCTCATGGCCGAGCGCCTGTTTCGTGAAGACCTCTACTACCGCGTGAGTGAGTTATCGATCGCGATTCCGCCGCTGCGGGCGCGTCCCGGCGACGCCATTCTCATTGCTCGCGCCTTGCTCAGCCGCTTCCGTGAACTTTATGGCGCGCAGGTGCGCGACTTCAGTCCGTCGGCCCTCGCTGCCATCGAAGCCCATGACTGGCCGGGGAACGTGCGGGAACTCGAAAACCGTGTGAAGCGCGCGGTGATCATGGCCGACCATCTCGTGATCGAAGCGGCGGATCTCGAACTCGAGCTCCCCGTGGCGAATGGCTTCAGAACCTTGCGCGAAGTAAGAGACGAAGCCGAGGCGGGCGCGATTCAGTTGGCACTGGCCGCGAGCCGGGGACAGATCGGCAAGGCAGCCGATGTGCTTGGGGTGAGTCGCCCCACGGTTTATCACCTGATCAAGAAATACGGCCTGCACTGACGCGATGGCTGTGAGGCACCAGGGATGGTTGAAGGGGTCTGCGATTTCCCACGCTATTTCGAAGTGGTAGAAGCCACTACGCCTGAATTGCGCCATGAAGTCTTTCGCTTGCGCTATCAGGTCTACGCGCAGGAACTGGGCTGGGAGCCGACGGTGGTGGGCAACTTCAGCGAAGAGTCGGACCGGTTCGACCGCCGCGCGATTTTTGTCCTGCTGCGACACCGGGCCAGCGCGCGTTTCATCGGCTGCCTGCGTCTGGTGCTGGCCGACCCTCTCGATCCCTTGCAGGCGTTTCCGTTTGAACCGCTCGCGCCAGCCGCAGCCGTAGCAATGCATCAGCACCACGGTGCCCTGTGGCGCAAGACCTCGGCGGAAATCTCGCGCGTTGCGGTCATTGGCGAATTCCGCCGACGCGGCAAGGAAAAGCTGTCGCCGGTCAGTGAGTCGAACGGTGACCATCCGAATCTGAGCGTTGAACGACGCGGCTTTCCGCATATCGCCGCGGGCCTTTACATCGGTGCTGCCGCGCTCGCGCTAGAGCGCGATGTGGAGCGGGTGTTCGCCCTGATGGAGCCACGCCTGGCGCGCCGGCTACGCGCCTACGGCATCCTCTTCGAACAAATCGGTGCCCCCGTTGAGCATCACGGTCAGCGCATTCCCTATCGCCTGAAGGGCGAGGACTTCGAGCAAGGATTATCCGACGACCTCATCGGCCTGCTCTACATCATCAAGCGCAACCTCGCGGAAAGCCCGCCCTGAGCGACGCTATTTCACCACCGCGGCGGGCGCAGCGTCGGTCGCCGGACGCCACTTCTGCCAGGTCTTGTGGAGGGCATGCGGGAGCAGCCGCCGCAGCGGCATTTTCAGCAGATGGCTGCGCACGCTCAACACACGATGCGCCACGCGCGACATCCGCGCCGGCGGCAAGGCCGGCACCACCAGCTGGTTCATCAACTGCGCCAGCAAGGCCAGCGGCGTGAGCCCGCGATCGGCCTGACGGAGTTCACGTTTGACCAACAGTGGCACGGCCAACTCGAAATGCCCTTCAGCCTGACTCAACGCAATTCGCAGGGCGCGCACCGCGCGTAGTCTCAAAGCGCGGTCGACCAGCGAAATCCAGAACGCATCGCCGGACTGCAAAACGAAGTGGGTCACGAGTTCGTAGACGTCCAGCACATCGCGCAAGCAGTGCTGCAGGTCGCCCGCATGAAACCCGTGAAGCACGCTGTGCAGCACGAGATCGGCCGGGGCCAGGACGCAGGTCTCGCCGTTGGCGACCACTCGGCGGCTCAGCAATTCGCTGCCATCGGGATGCAGCGGATCGGTCAGGGGCAGCAGGGTGTGATGAACATCGAGCGTGGTGCCGCGGGTGCCATGTTGCAAAGGAGGGAGCTCGTGCATCCATTCACGGTAGTAGCGATCGTCGTAAGCGCTGTGCGGCGTGTCGTGCCAGCCCTGCTGGTGCAAGAGGCGCTCAACGCGGCCGAGTTCAGCGCGAGGCACCAGCACATCGACATCCGCCAACAGGCGACCCCGCGCGCTCGGCAGATCTGCCGCGAGGTAGGCCGCGCCTTTGAGCAAAGCCCACGGGATGTCGGTGGGATTAAGCACCCTGCTCAGACGATTGATCTCCCAGCGTGCGCGGCGCTCGTGCGCGCTGGCCACGCAATGGTCAGACCACAGATGACGGCGCACCGGGGTGGGCACCTGCGGCAACAACGCCAGGGCCTCCAATTGGGCGTGCCACCGTCCGGAAACGGTGTGCACGCGGCCCAGTGCCAGCAAGTGCTGCCAGGCGCGTTGGTCGTGCTGGGCGAGCAGGGCGGGCTGGCGCAGCGCCAGCAGAAATTGTTTGCGCAAGGGATCCCTCCATTTCAGTTGGCGACCGCGCGGCGTGGCCGGCAATCAAGCTGCGCCACAGCGGCTCGCGGACAGTCGCGGTCAGATGGCGTTGCACAAGGAAATCATTGTTGCCCGCCACGCCACTTGGCATGGCGCAAGAAAACCCCGAATCCCCTCCTAACGCTGTGGAGTTGCGCAAATGGCTAAGCAAACGGTTCCGCCTGACCAACACCGTCGACGTTTTCTCAAAGGCACCACGCTGGCCTTGCCGGCGGTGATGACTTTGGGCAGCACTGCCGCACAGGCGGCAGCGCGCACAAGCCTCGCCTGCGGTCAGCCGCCCATTGAACGGCCTTGTCGTCCCCTCGCGTTTGAAAAGGACGAGTTCTTCCGCGAGCGCGTGGCGTGTTACGACCAACTCATCGCGCAGAAAGACCGGCGCGGCCGGATTACCGGCTATCGGGCCTCGGGCGACGCTCAATATTTTGAAGGGCTCAGGAGCCGCGACCAGCAGGCGTGCTGGCGTTATGTGGCGACCGGCGAGCCCGTTGCCGATAGCGAAATTCCGTCCATCAACGCACCCAGCAACAGCCGCTCGCTGGACCGCAAACGCAGCCTGACCGCCAAGCCCTGTCGCGAAGGGCTGGCGATTGTGCATTTCAGCGCACGGGACGGCTCGGTGCTGGCCGTGGGTGAGCCGCGCACGCCGCCCGATGCGTTGGTCACCAGCCTCAGCGGCGCGTGCCTGAAATCCCTCTGGGGCAGGGCCGGCTAAATGCGACAGTCTCCGGCACATGACCCTCGTTGGCGGGCGGATCCGGCGGCGGAGCTGGTCTGGCAGCGCTGGGAAGAAGCGTATTTCGCTTTCGATATCCGCTCCGGACAGACGCATTTCTTGAATCAGGCGGCGGTGAGCGTGTTAGCGGCGCTGGCGTCGGGGCCGCAGTCGCTCGCGGCGATCGAGGACGCCTTGCTGCGAGCGCATGGCGCGGAGCCGGATAGTGCTACCCGTGAGGCGATCGCAGACACGCTGCGCGTCATGAGCAGTCTGGGTCTCGTCGAGCCAATGCCGTCACGATGAGTGCGCCCATGCCCATGCCCATGCCAACGCTCAAGCGGCTCGCCCTGAACGAACTGCACGCCCGTTGCGCGGACGGCCTCAATCTCAGGCTGGGTCCCTTTGTGATGCGCCTTGTGGGCCGCGACCGACGACTCGCGCAATGCCTCTACGACTACTATCCAGACTACCCATTGGCGCCGGATGACAGCTTCGCCGACGGCGAGATCCGCTTGCTCGGACAGAGTCTGGTCGCGCGCGTGCTGAGACGGCCGCTCTGCCTCGGACTGGAAGACGGCGTGCCCTTTACCGAGTGCGCGCCGGGTGCGCTGTTGGCGCATCTTGAGTGGGCCATCAACTGGTGTGTGGCGAGTCGCGCGCATCACTACCTCATGCTCCACGCCGCAGTGATCGAGCGCAACGGCCACGCGCTCTTGCTGCCCGGCCAACCGGGCGCGGGTAAAAGCACGCTCTGCGCCTGGCTCATCCATCGCGGCTGGCGCCTGTTGTCGGATGAATTCACGCTCATTCGCGATTGCGAATTGACCATCGATCCGCTGCCGCGCCTGATTCCGCTCAAAAACGAATCCATTGCGCTCATTCGGGAGCAGGTGCCCGCCGCCACGTTTGGCCCCAGCATCCCCGGCACCCGCAAGGGCACGGTCTCGCATCTCTCGCCGCCGCTCGATCATCTGCGCCGCATGGCGCAAACCGCGCGCCCGCGCTGGGTGGTGTTCCCGCAGTACGACGCGGACGCGAGCGCCGAATTCAGCGCGCTACATCCGGCGGAATGTTTTTCCCAGCTCACGCAGAACGCCTTCAATTACACCGTGCTGGGACGGGAGGCTTTCGAACGCGCTGGCGCCCTGACGGATGCCGTCGACGCGTGGCGCCTGCGCTATCGCAATCTGCAACAGGCGGAGGCGCTGCTCAACGCGCTGACCGGCGGGAGCCAAACATGTTGATTGAATTACCTGAGGTATTGGCATGAAACGCTGCCGACGCTGTTTGCTTCCCGGGGCCGCGCCCGGCGCGGCGATTGACCGTCGCGGCGTATGCGCCTATTGCCGCGAGTTCGCGCCCGCACTGCTGGAGACGGCCGAAATTCAGCGGCGGGTATTTGCCGACGACTTGGCGGTCACCCTGGCCAGCACGCGCGGCACCGGACAATACGACGTGCTGGTGCCGTTCAGCGGCGGCAAGGACAGCGCGCTGCTGCTCTACAAGCTCAAGGTGGAGCATCGCCTGCGGGTACTCGCCTTTACCGTGGATGTGAATCTGCCCGCGATTGCCTGGGACAACATTCGTCACACCCTGGCGCGACTGTCGATCGATCACATCAGCTATTCCCCGCCGGACGAGTTCTACCGCCGTCTGTTTGCCTATCTCTTGCGCCATCAGGAAGCGCGCGGCGCGGTCTACACCGTGTCTTACGTCTACGCCCCGTTGTTTGAGGGCGACGCCATCAGGCTCGCGCTGGAAAAAGACATTCCGCTGGTGATGGCGGGGTACTCGCCGGGTCAGCCAGAGCCCGAGCGCATGCGCTATGAGTTTTCACGCCAGCTGATTGAACAGACCGACTGGACGCCCCCGCAGCTGCTGCGCAGTGGCTTGTTTGATGTGGCCGACCTCGCGCGGTTTTTCAATCCGCGGGACTGGCCGGCCGGCACGCACTTTCCACGCTACCTCGCGCCGTTTCACGCCTGGCCTTACGACCAGGCGGCCGTGATGCGGGAGGTGGTGGCGCTGGGGCTGGTGAAGAGTGCGCGACACGCGAGTCCGGTCTTCAGCAATTACCCCATCAACTGGCTGCTGATGTATTCGGACCTCCAACACTTTGGCTACAACCCTTATGCACCGGAGTTCTCCGCGCTGATTCGGGAAGGCAAGGCGAGTCTCGCGCTGTGGCGCGTGATGGGGCCGGTGGTCGACGCGATGGTGCGTTGGCGCGTGGGGCTGGGCTACAACGTGATTCAGCAAATGAACTGGCTGGGCTTGAGCCCTGAATCGCTGCGGATCACCGAAGCGCGCGGCGCCTACGATCCGGTACTCACGCCGTGATTACCGCCACGGGCAGCGACTGGACCTTGCCCGACTACTACCGTGAGCGCGCGCGCCGCACGCCAGATCTCATCGCCTTCCGCTATTGGCTGCAAGACGAATGGCAGGGCCTCACCTGGCTGGAGTGCCTGCATCGGGGGCAATTGCTCGCCGGCGCGCTGGTGGCGGCCGGCCTCACGCCGGGGATGCGGCTCGGCATTCTGGCGCCGAACGATCTGCCCTGGGAGCTCACGCAGGTGGCGGCACTCATGGCGGGGGCGGTCGTGGTGGGCCTGGACCCGCAGGATTCTGCCGAGCGGCTGGATGAGATGCTCCTCGCGGCCGGCATTGGCATGCTCGCGGTGGCGGACAGCGCGAACTTTCTGCGGCTGCCGGCCGAATCCCGCGCGAACTTACGCGGGGTGATCTGTTTCTCGGATGAGGCGGCACCGGCGGGCGTCACGCAAGCCTGGTGGCGATGGTCGGCGTTGCTGGCGAGTTCGGGCGCCGCGCCGGTCCAGGGCCTTAACGCCAACGCGCCGGCGCTCATCGTGTTCACCTCGGGCAGCACCGGCCACCCGCGCGGCATTGTCTACACCCATGCGCAGTGTGCGGTGGCGGTGGACGCGATCCTTAACGCCTTTCCGCAGATTCATCCGGACGATCGTCTGGTCTGCTGGCTGCCGCTGTCCGGGCTATTTCAGCGTGTGATCAATTTCTGCGCGGTGGCGGCCGGCGCCCAGAGCTGGTTGCTGTCCGAGCCCCGCCGCTTGCTCCAGATACTGCCCATCGCGCGGCCGCACTGGTTGATTGGCGTGCCCCGTTTCTACGAAAAACTGGCCGGTGGTCTTGCCCTTGCGGGCCGCGAGGGCTCGCCGCAGCAGCAACGGCTGGTGGCGTGGGCTGTTGATGTCGGCACGCGCGTGGCGGCGTCAAAACGTGCGGGGCAGGCAACTGGCGCCTGCCTGCGGTGTCAGCACTGGGCGGCAGACTGGTTGGTGCTGCGACGCCTGCGGGCGGTGGTGGGCGGTGAGGTGCGCGCCATGCTCAGCGGCTCGGCGCCGTGCGCGGTGGCGGTGCTCGAACAGCTGCAGGCGCTGGGATTGCCGGTGCTCGAAGCCTACGGCCTGAGCGAGAACATCGTGCCGGTAGCGCTGAATCGAATGGATGAAAGTCGGGTGGGGACGGTAGGCCGGGTGCTCGCGCCTAACGAGCTCAGCATCGCCGCCGACGGCGAAATACTGGTGCGCGGCCCGGGCGTGTTTCATGGCTATCTCAACGCTGCGAGCGCCACGCCCGCCGTGGATGCCGAGGGCTTTTTGCATACCGGCGATTTGGGGCAGCTCGACGCCCAGGGTTATCTGCGCATCGCAGGCCGCAAAAGCGAGATTTTTAAAACCTCGACCGGACGCAAGATCGCGCCGGTGCTACTGGAAAGCGTGCTGCAGGCGTTGCCCGGCGTTGACCATGCGGTGGTGTTCGGGGCGGGCCGCAAGGCGCCGGTGGCCTTGCTCACACTCGCCGACCCGCCGGCGGAAAACCTCACGAATGCCGCGGCCTTCCGGCAGCTTGCCGAACGATTGGCGGCGGCCGTGCCGGCCACTCTCGCGGCGCTGCCGGGCTATTCGCACCCGGCCGGATTGCTCGTCTCGCTCACCCCGCTGACGGTCGCCAACCAAAGCCTTACGCCCTCTCTCAAGCTGCGCCGTTGGGCGCTGGCGGCGCGCTATCAACCTCCGCTCGATCGGCTCTACGCCGCGCTCGAGGCCAGGCCGGGCGAGCGGTTCTGCGAAGCCCTCGCCCCCGATTTGCTCATGTTGGGACTTTAAGGACAGCGTATGGATTGCTACTTCGTCACGGGGGCAAGCGGCGTGGTGGGCGGCGCGCTGATCCCCGCTTTGCTCGGCCTGCCAGAGGTCGAAGTGGTGGTGCTGCTGAGAGCCCGCAACGGGCACTCGATCGCCGACCGCTTCAACGCCCTGAAGCATTTCTGGCGCGCCCATTATCTGCAGTTGCCAGCAGGGGCTTTGGAACATCGCTTGCGCGCGGTGGCGGGTGACATCAGCGCCCCGGCGTTGGGTTTGAGCGCCGCCGACCAGCACGCGTTGGAGCAACGCTGTACGCACATCGTGCATTGCGCCGCCAGCGTGCGCTTGAACCAGTCGCTCGCCATCGCGCGCGAAACCACGGTCGTGCCCACCGCCACCTTAATCGCGCTCGCCCGGCGGTGCGTGGGGTTCTGCAAACTGGAGGCGGTCTCGACGGTGGGCGTTGGGGGACGTTGGCAGGGTCCGCTGCCGGAGCGCTGGCTCGATGAGCCGCGCGCGTTTCACAACACCTACGAGGAAGCCAAAGCCGAATCGGAAGTGCTGCTGCGCGAAGCTGCCGCCGCCGGATTACCGCTGACGGTGCATCGCCCGAGCATGGTGGTGGGCGATTCGCGCACGGGCGTCACGCCGCATTTCCAGATTTTTCAGTTCATCTGCGAATTTCTGAGCGGGCGTCGCACGCTGGGCTGCTATCCGGCGCTGGGGCAAACGGTGCTGGATATCGTTGCCAATGACTTTGTGGCGCACGCCATCGTGGCGGCCTCGCGCAGCCCGGATAGCGCGGGCGAAATCTGGCATTTATGCGCCGGGCCCAGCGGCGCACTGCCGCTGACCGAATTGCGCGATACGGTCCGTTCGCGTTTGCGCCGCGAGGGACGCCTGCCCTGGTGGCCGTCGATTCCGCTCCCGCCCGCGTCTTTCCTGTGGTTGATGAGTCTGCTGGCGCGCGCCTTGCCGGCGGCCCAGCAGCGCACCCTCGCCACCTTACCCGTGTATCTCGACTATCTGGGCAGCGCGCAGGTGTTCGATAACACCCGCACCCGCGAGCGTCTGCAGGCGCTGGGCATCGAGCGGCCGGATACCCGCGTCGTCCTGTCCAGGGTGCTCGACTACTATCTGGCGAACACCCGTCACACGGCTTGAATTGAAGCCCTTACAGGAACGGATCGGCGCGCCATTCGCCGAGCGCGAAGGCGCGGCGCAGGGCGTCCAGATCCGCGCTTTGGCTGGGACTTAAGCTTGCCCGCGCCGAGCGGATTTGCGCGCGCAAGGCGGCCGGTAGCGGTGCGGCCGGCGTGTGGGCCACCAGCAGGAACGGCACCGGACTGGTCACATGCATCGCCGCGCGCGGCAGGGCGTGGGCGATCTCTGTTTTAAGTTCATCCAGGGTGAAGGCGGCTTCGAGCGACGCGCGATAAAGCGCATCAAACGGATCGGGCGCCGCTTGCGCATTGCGCTCCAGAAAAAACGCCACCGATAACGGCGATTTGAGCCGCGCAAAATCTTCGAGATAAAACGCGGCATCCACCCCGCCGATGCGCGCCATTTCCAGTAGCGCGGTCCGTAGCGCCGAGCGATCCGCCAAAAAGTGCAGGCTCATGGTCGAGACCACCGCGTCGAAGCTGCGGCTATCAAACTCGGCAAGCTCGGTCATGTCGGCGCGCAGAAAGCTCACGTTGGTAAGTCCCACGCGGCTGGCGTCCTCCTCGGCGGCGGCGAGCAGCGTCGCACTTTGATCAACGCCTACGAACCGGACTTCGGGATTGAAGCCCGCCACCTGTAGCAGTTGTACGCCGGTGCCGCAGCCCAGATCGAGGCAGCGCCGGCGACCCTGCAAGACCTGCGAGATGCGCGCCGTGTGATAGAGATAACCCGCTGCGGTCCGGCCTTCGGCACGCCCTTCGCCTCGCATTGCGCCCAGCACCGTTTCCTCGCTGAGCAGCTCCAGCGGACTGGGGCCGCGCGCCTGCTGTCGCGAGCCCAGCATTTCCCGGGCAATCAGGCGGGCCATTGCTGCGATTGACATCACCACGCCGCTTCCTCCCGCATTAACCGATAAAAGAAAAACCCGCCGAAGCGGGTTTCCCAAGCGCACATCGCTGTGCCCAATCAGATTTTCCGACGGCGTTTGACGCCCATGCCCAACATGCCGAGCCCGAGCAGGGCCAGCGTGGTGGGTTCCGGCACGCCGATTGCGGCGTCCGCATGGGTGTTGTGGCTGATGGTGAAGTTGTACTTGCCCGCGGCCAGAAAGAGCTCCATTTCAAAAGCGCCCTTGGCCGGATTCGTAATGCTTTCACCGTCTTTGGTCAGCGTGCCTACGGTGTCCTTCATCGCGAAGGCGTCGGCATACTCGGTGCAGGTGCCAGCCGTGCGGCAAGTGCCGTTGTAGCCTTCACCCACAAAGCCGTCAGGACTCCAGCCCAGCACGTTGGTCACAGGCCCGGTCGGGTTGATTTTGTCCACGGACGCCGACCACGAGTAGTCCGCGTTCGCGTTGATGTGGTCCTGACCCAGTGCCGTGCGCAGAAAACCATCAGCATCAAAGCTCAGTTCAAACAACTGGCCCGCCGTCAGCGTGAAGGAGAACGTGCTTTGCAGGTTCTGGTAGGCGTTGGTCGCGCCGTCAGAAATGAACTTGTCGAGACTGACCTGTGATTCCACCGGGACATTAATCGGCGAGAGGAGCTCCACCCCGTTGCCGGTCGAACTGGTGGAAGCACCCACCCAGCTTGGGCCCGGATCGCCGGTCAGCCGGGTATAGGGCAAGTAGCCAGCGCCGAGC
>Ga0255132_1000426_pt1 | contig 16625 bp, 14 predicted proteins | sample Law_Law_RepA_8d_FD_188551 | JGI IMG/M metagenome (GOLD analysis project Ga0255132, IMG submission 188551) | Freshwater microbial communities from St. Lawrence River, New York, United States - Law_Law_RepA_8d | ecosystem: Environmental > Aquatic > Freshwater > River | place: USA: New York...
GTTGAATTTGATAACTGGTATGCAGAACGTAGCTTGTTCGCCAGCGGGAAAATCAAGGATTCGCTGGCCACGCTAACGGCCGGCGGGTTTATCGAAGAGCGTGCCGGGGCGCAGTGGTTCACTTCCCAACGCTTCGGCGACGAGAAAGACCGCGTCGTGGTGCGTGAAAATGGCATCGCCACCTATTTCGCCTCCGATATTGCCTATCACGCAGACAAATATGCCCGTGGCTTTTCCGGTCTCATCAATATTTGGGGTGCCGATCACCATGGGTATATTCCCCGGGTCCGGGCGGCGCTTAACGCACTGGGGCTAGACGCCAATCGTCTTGAGATCCTGCTCGTCCAGTTTGCTGCTCTCTATCGGGGCGGCGAGCGCGTGCAGATGTCCACGCGTTCCGGTGAGTTTGTCACCTTGCGCGAACTCTTTGATGAGGTCGGGCGCGATGCCGCGCGCTTCTTCTACATTTTGCGCCGGCAGGATCAGCATCTTGATTTCGACCTGGACCTGGCTAAATCGCAAAGTCAGGACAACCCGGTCTACTACCTCCAGTACGCGCACGCCCGGATCTGTAGCGTGTTGCGACAGGCCGCACAGCACGATGCCTCCAGCGCGGCGCCTGCTGCGGTGGACTCGCGTCACCTTTTGACCGAAAAGCGCGAGCAGTCGCTGGTGATGTTGGCCGGGCGGTTCCCCGAGGTCGTGGCAACTGCGGCAGCCGATCGTGAACCCCATCAGGTCGCCAATTACTTGCGTGAGTTGGCCGTTGAGTTTCATGCCTACTACAACGCCCACAAGATTTTGGTGCCGGAGCAAGATCTCCGGAACGCTCGGCTTCTATTGTGTCAGGCGGTTAGGCTCGTGCTGGCAAATGGCTTACGGCTACTCGGCATATCGGCACCGGAGGAGATGTAATGGCGCGTGATGTGAGGCGTGGTGCGGGCTCTCGAACGACCGCGTCTGGTCCCGGAAGCGTGATTTCGTTCATTACAGGGTTAATGGTCGGTCTCACCGTTGCAGTGGTTGTTTACTTCGTGATGGTTGGGCGCGTCCCGGAGGCGACCAAGTCTGCAAAGCTTGCTAGCCCGGAGGTTCTCGCGCCGGTTGTCAAAGAAGAGCCGCAGGTGATGCCACCACCCTCAGAACCCATTTCGGCCTCGCCAAAACCCACTTTCGATTTTTACAAAATTCTGCCTGGCTCCGAGGCGAAGGTGCCCGAAGCCGAACTGTCGGGTAATGCCAGAACAACCCAGGCGACAGCGCCGGATACGGCGAATTCTAGCTACCTGCTTCAGGTCGGTTCCTACCAGAAGTTCGAAGAGGCAGACCAGGCTAAAGCGCAACTTGCGCTGCAGGGAATTAGTTCGACCATCCAGCAACTCACCAACAAGGGACATGAAATCTGGTATCGAGTCCATGTTGGCCCCATCAAATCCATGGAAGAGGTGCAGTCGATGCGGGCTCGCCTCATCGAAGGCGGCGCTAAGGTGGTTGTTTTGAAGGTGGGCGCTCCCCAATAAGCCGACGGCATCGGTGGCGCTTGCTTCAGTGCGCTTTTCCGATTCTTTAGGGGGCGCGCTCGATTTGCTTATGCACAATATGAATGCATGGTGAAAGCAGAATAACCATTTAGCGTCGATGCTTCCTTTTTTTGCCAACAAACAAACGCAAGTAATTGAATTTATTTAATTATTAAAGGTTTGGTCAAGATCTGAGCATTCCGGCGAACATCCTTGTTTTAAGCCGGTGAAAGTTCACTTGATGAGGGTTGCTCACAGACTTATCCACAGAAACTGTGAGTAAGATCAAATTTTGAGAGGGCATTTTTTTGTCGCGCCGCGATAGCGGATATCCATCGCCTACCTTGTTTAAGGCTATTGGTCTGGGAGTGTGGTGACCGCCGGCCAGATTCTCGGCGGCGGTAATCAGGAGCCAGAGCAAGCCGTCAGGTTTGGGGGCGCCAGTGTTGCCAGCCACCCGAGGCAGGAGTCGCCAGCCATAAGACGTCGCACCGTGCCCTTGTTGCTGTGCAACAGAAACCCGGGCTGGCCCGGTAAATGGCGCTGGAGATAGAGGGAAATGGAGCGGGTGATGGGAATCGAACCCACGCTATCAGCTTGGGAAGCTGAAGTTCTGCCATTGAACTACACCCGCAGGGCGAGCGGCATTGTAGCCATTGCAGTGGCGCGCGGCCAACTCGGCAATCGTCGGCGACCGATAGGCCGCAGAGGGTGATGCTTCTCGCGGATGGAAGCCACATGATTGCTGGTGAATAATGACCGCCCTTTTCAGGAACGTACTGACGGATGGAACCTGCTATGAACGCCGTCAGGCCTTTGATCGTGTTGATCGACGACGCGAGCTCACTGAGATCATTTTTTGAACGAATCGCGGCTGCCATGGATATTGAGCCCGTAGCGTTTCCCTCAGCCGCCGCGGCCGTTCCGCTACTCAGCGAACGCAAGCCAGCCCTGATATTTCTCGACCTCATCATGCCCGAGAAAGACGGACTGACGTTCCTCCAGGAGTTGCGGGCCATGCCACTGCATCACGACACGGCTGTAGTGATTGTCACTTCCAAGGATTACGCCCAGGACCGTGCGACGGCAAAGAGCCTTGGCGTTATGGATTATTTGATTAAACCCCTCACCACACAGACCTTGCGTGAGGCTATCGCCAAAGCAACGGCTAGCACTGCGGTGGCACCTGAATGAGTCGCGCAACGGTCAGGTTTTGGGGAGTGAGGGGCTCGCATGCCGCGCCCCATGCAACCCATCTCGGGGTGGGGGGGAACACTTCCTGTGTCGAAGTACGCGCGGGCGACCATCTGATCGTTTGTGATGGCGGGACCGGTTTAATCCCCTTGGGCAACGAACTCCTTGCCCAGAGCGAAATTCGTGAACTGCTCGTGCTCTTTACCCACTACCACTGGGATCACATTTGCGGCTTGCCGTTTTTTGTCCCCGCATTTTTACCCCAATGGCAGCTGAAGTTTTTTGGTCCCGGTCAGACCGCTTCAGAAATCCAGCGGCATCTCTCCAACCAGATGAAGGCCCCGTACTTTCCGGTGGAGACCGGCAACTGGATGGCGGCCATCGAATATCTAGAGCCCTCGACGGGCGGTCTTGCGTATGGACCTATGCACGTCAGCTATCAGAGCGTTCATCACCCTGGCGTGACCTACGGTTATCGGATCGCGGTTGGAGGCAAGACCGTGGTTTATGTGTCGGACAACGAAGTCGATTTTATGCATGCCGCAATTGAGCAACGGGCAGGCGAGTTCAGCGCCGATGAGCGGGAACAAATGACCGCCATCGCCGAGGAAGAGCGCAACGCCGACCTTAACTTTATTCGCGGCGCCGACATCCTCATCCACGACGCCCAGTACACGCCTGAGGACTACACCAAGAAGCGCGGTTGGGGCCACTCGTGCTACATCGACACCGTGAACTACGCGATTGATGCCGGCGTAAAAGCACTTTATCTCTTCCACCATGACCCTGCGCATGACGACGGAAAGGTGGCCGAAATGCATCAGCACTGCCTGGAAATCATCCGACATCGTGGGGCTCAATTAATTTGTACGATTGCCCGCGAGGGCTTGGTTGTGGAGCTGTAGGCGATAGTGGAAGTCACTGTAAATGGTACGCAGCAAGTGGTGCCCGACGAGTGCTCGATAACGGCGCTTGTTGCGTTGCTTGAGATTAAAGGCAGAATCGCGGTCGAAATTGACGGCGAGCTGATACCCAAAAGCGAACACGCCGAGCGTCGCCTGAACGCGGGTGAACGCGTTGAAATTGTCCACGCCATCGGTGGCGGTTAATCCACCCCATTACCTAACGTCAGCAGGCCGCGAATGATGATGGCAGAACAACAAGACGATCCTTTTGTAGTCGCGGGCACGGTCTATCCGTCCCGGTTATTGGTCGGTACGGGCAAATATCGCGATATGGAAGAAACCCGTCTGGCGATCGAGGCCAGCGGCGCGAATATCGTGACCGTTGCGGTGCGCCGAACCAATCTCGGCCAGCACGCTGGCGAGCCCAACCTGTTGGACGTCATCGACCCTGCCAAGTACACAATCCTGCCCAACACCGCTGGCTGCTACGACGCCGATTCCGCCGTGCGAACCTGTCGCCTCGCACGTGAGCTGCTGGATGGCCATCGGCTGGTCAAACTTGAAGTACTGGCCGACCAGCGCACGCTCTACCCCAATATCCTGGAAACGCTCAAAGCGGCAGAGTCGCTGGTAGCCGACGGCTTTGACGTGATGGTCTACACCACCGACGACCCGATTCTCGCCAAGCGCCTGGAAGAGATTGGCTGTGTGGCCATCATGCCGCTGGCCGCACCGATTGGCTCCGGACTCGGGATCCAGAACCGCTACACGCTGCGTGAAATTATCGAGCAGGCGAAGGTTCCCGTGATCGTTGACGCCGGTGTCGGGACAGCCTCAGACGCCAGTATCGCCATGGAGCTGGGCTGCGACGGCGTGCTCATGAATACCGCAATCGCCGAAGCCGGATACCCCGTTATGATGGCGAGCGCTATGAGCCATGCGATTAAGGCAGGACGTCTTGCCTATCGTGCCGGCCGCATGCCGCGGCGAGCCTATGCGTCGGCGTCGTCTCCGATCGACGGTCGTTTCCACGTTTAATGCGCAAGTGAGTGACGACGACATCCTCTCCGCCGGTGGCGCATTACGCACGACCCGGAGCTACGTGCGTCGCGAAGGCCGCATTACCGAGGCGCAGCGCAGAGCACTCTACGAATTGCTGCCGGGACGTGAGTGGCCGGCCGACGCACTGAGCGTTGCCGATGTCACGGGGCGCCACGCGCCACTGTCGCTCGAAATCGGCGCGGGCGATGGCGAAAACATTCTGGCGCTGGCGGCACGCTTTCCTGAGGAAGATTTCATCGCTTGCGAAGTGCATGGTCCCGGTGTGGGGCATTTGCTTTTGGGCGCGGAACATCTGGGCCTGCGAAACCTCTGGATCGCCCGGCAGGATGCACACGACCTGTTGGCCAAATTGCCGGCGCAGGCGCTCCACTGCACCTACCTTTTCTTTCCCGATCCATGGCCTAAAAAGCGGCACCTCAAACGGCGCATTTTTCAGGCGCCTTTGCTGGATGCGCTGACGCGGGCGATGAGTGCCCACGGTCGTCTGCTGGTGGCGACCGATGTGGCGGACTACGCGCAGTGGATGCTGGATCAGGCCGCCGCGGCGCCGCAGTGGCGCAATCTCGCCGGTGCGGGAAAGTTGAGCCCCAGGCTTAAACGGCGCGTGCTGACCAAATTTGAACGCCGCGCCCTGCGGGATGGGCGGAGCATTCACGACTTTGCCTTTGCGCCTGTTTAAGCCCGAGCGCTGCGCGCCCACAGGGGCTTGAGTTCATCGAGCTGGTTGACGGACGGGAAGTCCGGAAACTCGCGCAACGCGCCGCTACTGCTGGGCTTGGTGACTCCATAGAGTTCTGCAATCCCCCAGTTCCGGGCGGCCTGTAGTACGGCAAGATTGTCGTCTACGAACAAGGTGCGCGCCGGATCGAATCCAAACTCCTGCTGCAGGGAGTCCCAAAATCCGCCCTGTTCTTTGGGCAGTCCGTATTCATGTGAGCTCCGCATTGCGCTGAAGAACGGCGCCATCGCGGTGCGTTCCAATTTGAGTTGCAGACTGCGCGGATGGGCATTGGTCGCAAGAATGCAGGGAATGCCCAGTGCCGCTAGATGCGAGAGAAAATCGGCGGTGCCCGGCCGCATCCGAATCAGTCCGGACTGTTCGTGCTCAACCTCATGCAGCGAGATTGAAAACACCTCACTCCAATGATCCAGACAGTACCAGCGCAGATTGCCTTGTTCTTCGGCGATCGTGTTGACGACGTGCTGCCGCGCTGCTTGCTGCGCCATGCCCGTTCGTTCAGCGACGCGCCTTGGCAATGCGTGGTTCCAGACCTGATCGTCAAAGTGGAGGTCCAACAAGGTGCCATCCATGTCGACGATGACCACTGCCGGCTCAGCAGATTCGCTCACGTAACACCTCTTGAGTTTGATTGATGCACCGATTGTCCCTCATGAGTGAGTCGCTGGTACCGGGCTTGTTGCCGGTCACTCATTCTTGCGATTCGGATGTCGTCACTGACGCCGCTGTTGGTCTGATGCGCGCTTTGAGTGCCCGCACCCGCGCTTCCACTCGATGTTGCTCGTCTCCGGTGAGTGCTTTCATTACCACCGAGGTTCGTTCGGTCGCGTCTTGGTCTCCCTGCAACGCGCCTAGCGAATACCACGCCGCGGACTCGACCAAATCCCGCGTCACCCCAAGGCCCGCAGCATAGAAGTCTCCCATTTGCCGCTGAGCCGGACCAAAATTCTGGAACGCGGCCTGATTCACCCAAAACCGCCCCTCTTCGGCGTCCTGCTTCAGGCCTGTACCGGTGGTGTACATCATCCCCAGCGCCGACTGAGCTTCCGCACGGCCGTTTTCGGCAAGTTTGCGAAACAGTTTCAGCGCGCCTGCGACGTGGCTTTCATCCGGGGCGTGCTGGAGATGGACCCGCGCCAACATGAGTTCCGCATCCGGATGGCTGTCGCCCAGCGATTCCAGCAGCGAAATCGCCCGCGGTTCGTCCGGCGCGACACCCTTGCCTTCCAGTAGCAACAGCGCAAGGTTGAATGTCGCCTCTTTCACGCCCTGCGCAGCAGCCTGTTCAAACCAATGCGCCGCCATCGCCGGATTACCGCCCCCGGCGGTGCCACGGAAATACAGCATGCCCAGATAAAATTTGGCTTCCTTATCGCCGAGCTTGGCTGATTTTTCGAGCCAGCCGGCAGCTTTCACGCGGTCGACTTCAACGCCATACCCGCGGAGATAAATCATGCCCAGGTTGTACATCGCGCCGGGCAAACCCTGAGCCGCCGCCTTATCGAACCAGCCGTGCGCCGCTTGCGGGTCTCGGGGGCGGCCTTTGCCGCGTAAAAGCAGTACCCCCAGATTATTCTGCGCCACCGCGTTGCCTGCGTTTGCCGTGATTTCAAACGCGCTTGCAGCGCCCGCAAAATCGCCGCGGGCCATCAGCGCCGCTGCTGAATCGCTCGCTTCGCTTGGCCAAATCGCCAGCCAGGAAACCGCTGCCATCAAGCTCAGTTGCAGGGCGCGGCGCATCGGGTGCGGACGGGTTCTGGGTGATTGCTTGGGCATGAAAAGTGGTTCGTGCTTGATCTCGGATATCAGGCCACCCGGGCCTCACCTGATGCTCGGATAGACTTGCTCAAGAGCCAGTAATACCATCGATTGCACCGTGCCCAAAGGTCTTGCTCGATGGCTTCAAGCCGCCTCTCAAGCGACCTTGAATCAGCGCGAGGGCGCGGCCTTTTCATTCGTGCAATCGTTTCACCGGAGGAAGGTCAGATGAAAAAGAACACTCTAAAGCCCGTCGCGATGGCCATTGGCTCATCGGTGGCGCTCGCACTTTCAGTGGGTGCCAGCGCGGCAGAAAATCCGTTTCAGATGCTCGAGTTTGGTCCCGCTGTAACGGTCGCCTCGGAAGCCGTGGACATGCAGGGTAACAAAGTCAAAATCAACGATGAAACCGGATTTAGCTACGGTGGCGATATTCAGGGCAAATACGCCAGCGGCAAGCTTGGCACTGGCACGAAAGACCCGGCCGTTTGCGGCACTTTCAGCGGCGCCAGCTGCTCCATGACGCATTTGAAGAAGGAATAAGCCTGCTGTTGACGCAGGACATGGCCGGCGGCGGCGGTCGCTTGGACCCTCAGGTATGGGGGGCCGGTCTTGGCTTACGGCGGGCCCATCTGGGCCCGCTCCTCGAAGAAATCCCGCCCGAAATCCAGTTCATGGAAGTCGCGCCTGAAAATTGGCTGGGCGTCGGTGGCCGCCTGGGCCGCGCGTTTGCCCAACTCGCCGAGCGGGTGCCGATGGTCTGCCATGGTTTGTTGTTGAATCTGGGCGGCCCCGACCCGATCGACGTTGATTTCCTCCGTCGGCTAAAGCCATTTCTGGCGCAGCATCGCATTCGCTGCTACAGCGACCATCTTTCTTTCTGCGGTGACCGTGGCCTGCTGTACGAACTGCTCCCTATACCGTTTACCGACGAAGCCGTGCGCCATGTGGCGGCGCGAATTCGCTTGGTTCAGGACGTGCTGGAGCAGCGCATCGCCATCGAAAATGCCTCCTACTACTGCACCTTGGCGGAGGACCTGCCCGAAATTGAATTTATCAACGCGGTATTGGCCGAGGCAGATTGCGGCCTCCTGCTGGACCTGAACAACGTCTACGTGAACAGCCAGAACCATGGCTATGACCCCGTCAGGTTTCTGGAGGCTCTGCCTGCCGAGCGCATCACTTATGCGCATATTGCGGGGCATTGGGTGGCTGACGACGGACTCATCATCGACACCCACGGCGCGCCGGTCGTGGACCCCGTATGGCAACTGCTCGGGCACGCCTTTGAGCAGTTCGGGGTGTTTCCCACCTTGCTCGAGCGCGATGAAAACATTCCGGCGTTACCGGAGGTCCTGAGTGAGATTGCGGCGCTTACGGCCCTTCAACTCGCGCACGGCCACGGCGCTGCACAAGGCCATCGACGTGGCTGAGCCGGGCTTTTTCAAATTGCAGCGAGCGTTCACGGACCACCTCCGCAACCCTGCTCAAGTTGCGCCACCACCGCTCCCTGAAGCGCGCCTCGCGGTCTACCGCGACGCTGTGTTTCTGAATATTGAGCGCTTCATGCGAGATAACTTTCCGCGTTTGGCGGCGGTGCTACCGGCCGCGATCTGGCAGGGGCTCATGCGTGATTACATCGTTCGCCACGCCGCCCGGACGCCCCTGTTTGTGGAACTGCTCTCGGAGTTTCTCGCGTATCTGGAACGCGAACGGCAGGAGCCCTCGGACCCGCTTTGGCTAAGAGAACTGGCGCATTTCGACTGGCTTGAAAACACGCTGGCCAGCGATTTGCGCGAATTTGAAAGCGGGTCCGCGACCCTGCCCCCACCGCTGATGACTCACGCGTTGGTGGTCAACCCGGTGCATCAACTCGTGCGCTACGTCTTTCCCGTTCACGCAATCAGTGTCGAGTACTTGCCCGACGAGCCCCCGCCGAGAGCCACGCTTCTGCTGGCCTTTCGCGCGCCGTCCGATGAGTTCGCAGTGCTCGACCTAAACGACGCCTCTGCCGAGTTATTTGTGGCGATCCGTGAAGGCCTCGCGCCACACGAGGCGCTTAACGCGATTGCCGAAGCCATGGGGCATCGCTCTCCTGCGCAACTGATGGCCTTCGGTGAGAAAATGATTCAGCGCTGGTATGAACTTGGGCTCGTTATTGGCGTCAGACCGGATGGCCAGACCCAGCCCATCGTGGACTGAGTCAGGATCGCCCGATCCCAAAGTGCTCCACCGATGCGTGTGGCTGTGGCATGATCCGGATCACCTCGGGCATGGTACTTAATCAGACGAGGGGCAGATGCCGGTCGCGGGCCGGGGCAGCTTCTTCGAATAACCCCCAAGGCACAGATGTCGGAATCCAATTTCGCCCTAAACGAGCGCCCAGCCTTCACCGTTGAAGGCTACCTGCCGCAGAAACTCCAACTGCTACGGCGGCCGGTTGTCCGCCTGATTGACAGACTGCTCGGACTCAGCGAACTCACCAGCCGGTATCGCCGTTTACCGCAGGCGAACGATGTGCCGGAATTTGTGCGACTCGCTTTGCGCGAACTCGCCATCAGCCCTGAATTTGAAGCAGAGCATCTCGAGCGGATCCCGAAGACGGGTCCTTGCGTTGTGGTTGCCAACCATCCGCACGGCGGACCCGACGGCCTGCTATTGATGGATTTGCTGCTGCGAGTGCGCCCCGACGTGCGCTTCGTTGCCAATCACTTTCTCGCCGGCTTCATGGAATTGCGCTCCTTGCTCTTGCAGGTCGATCCTTTCGGGGGCGGCCGGGCTGCACGCTACAACATTGCCGCCGTGCGGGCCGCCCGCAAATGGCTGGAGCAGGGCGGGATGATCGTGATGTTCCCCGGTGGGGAAGTCTCAAGCCTCAAGCTCAGCACCGGACAGGTGACCGATCCGGAATGGACCTCAGGTGCGGCCCGCCTCTTGCGACAGACCGGCGCACCGGCGTTGCCTATCTACATCGAGGGCCGCAACAGCACGCTGTTCCAGATTGGCGGTTTGCTCAATCCCCGTTTGCGTACCGCACTACTGGTGCGCGAACTGTTGAAGCCGAGGACCGTGCGTCTGCGCATTGGCCGGCCCTTGGCCCCTTCGGTGCTGACTGAACTGGGCGATGACGAAGTCTCCGCGCAGTATCTTCAATACAAAACCTACCTGTTGCGGGTGGCCGATCGGTCCGGCCGGAGCGCCGAGCCCGCGAAGCCCAAACCCAAAACCCGGTTACTGCCGATCGCGGAGGCCCCGTCAGAAGAGTCGCTGGCGCGCGAAGTCAGCGGTCTCAGCGCCGAGCAGTTGCTACATGCGCACGGCTCGCTCGAAATCTGGTATTTCACCGGCCGCGAATGCCCCAATTTGCTCAACGAAATTGGCCGTCTGCGTGAACTGACGTTCCGCCGGATTGGCGAAGGCACCGGCAAAGCCTGCGACCTCGACGAATACGACGACTACTACCAGCACATGTTTCTGTGGGACAAAAAGACCCTGCAGATCATCGGCGCGTACCGGATGGGACCCAGCGATCTGATTCTGCCCAAGCGCGGTCCGCACGGGCTGTATACCCATTCCTTGTTCCGCATGTCGGGCAAACTGCTGGAGAAACTGAGCTGCGGCGTCGAGATGGGCCGTTCCTTTGTGCGTATCGAACAGCAGCGCAGTTTCACTGCACTGCTGATGCTCTGGCGCGGCATCGGCGTCTACGTGGTGCGCAATCCGCGTTACCGCTATCTGTTCGGTCCGGTGAGCATCAGTAACGACTACCATCCGCTGTCGCAGCAAATTCTGGTCGCCATGCTCAAGCGTCATAAATTTGATGCCGAGCACGCGGGGGAAGTGCGCCCGCGCCGGCCGTTCCGGGTGCGTGAGCATGAACTCCCGGTCTTTGATTCGATGGAAGACCCCGACTCCCGGGTGCTGGCTGATTTGCTTGGCACGCTGGAGGAAGATGAGAAGGGCGTCCCCGTGTTGTTACGCCAATATCTCAAGCTCGGCGGTCGTATTCTCGGGTTTAACGTCGATCCCGCCTTCAACAACGTCATTGACGGCCTGTTAGTGGTGGATCTCCTGCAGACTGAGCCGCCGATTCTCGCCAAGTACTTCACCGACGCCGGTACCGAGGCATTCCGGGCTTTCCACGGCAAAGGAATGGTCATTGAGAGTGCAGCCTGAACCTTAGCTGCACGCTCTCTGACTCTTTGTTGCACTGCCCTTTCCTGTCTTAGACCCCTGCTGTAGAGTCGAACGCATCTCCATTTCCGGCGTGATGCGCCTAGAGATTTGCCATGCGAAAAATCCGAAAGCTTCTGGTTGCCAATCGCGGTGAAATCGCGATTCGCGTGATGCGTGCCGCGGCCGAACTCGATATCGAATCGGTCGCCATCTACTCGCAGGAAGACCGTTTCTCGCTCCATCGATTCAAGGTGGATGAGGCTTATCTGGTCGGCAAAGGCAAAACGCCGGTCCAGGCCTATCTGGATGGTGACGACATCATCCGCATCGCGCTCGAAGCCGGGGTCGACGCGATCCACCCCGGTTACGGTTTCCTCTCCGAACGTCCTGAATTCGCCGACGCCTGCGCCGAGGCCGGGATTATTTTTGTCGGTCCCCCGGCCGACGTCATGCGCACGCTGGGCAACAAGGTGGCCGCCCGCAAGCTGGCCGAGCGCTGTGGCGTGCCGGTCATGCCGGCCACCGGGCCACTGCCCGACGCGCCCGAGGAAATCACCCGACTCGCCGAAGGCATTGGCTATCCGCTGATGCTCAAAGCCTCCTGGGGCGGCGGTGGTCGCGGCATGCGGGTGATTGAAGACGCGACAACCTTGCTTGAGCTCGTGGCCCTTGGTCGTCGCGAAGCCGAGCAGGCTTTTGGCAATGGCGAGGTCTATCTCGAAAAACTGATTCGCCGTGCCCGGCACGTTGAAGTGCAGATTGTGGGCGACCTCCACGGCAACATCGTCCATTTGTTCGACCGCGACTGCACCGTGCAGCGGCGCAACCAGAAAGTGGTCGAGCGCGCGCCGTCGATGTTTCTGGACGACGACGCCCGTGCGGCGGTGTGCCACTCAGCGGTGACCTTGTGCCGGGCGGCGGGCTATCAGAACGCCGGCACGGTGGAGTTTCTGCAGAATGCGGATACCGGCGACGTTTACTTCATCGAGGTGAATCCACGCATTCAGGTGGAGCATACGGTCACCGAAGAACTGACCGGCATCGACATCGTAAAAGCCCAGTTGCGGATCGCGCAGGGTGGCCATATCGGCCAGGACGACAGCGGCGTGCCGCTGCAGGAAAACATCCAGCGCCACGGCTACAGCATGCAGTGCCGGATCACCACCGAAGACCCGGAAAACAATTTCATTCCCGACTACGGCACCATCACCGCCTATCGCAGTCCGGCCGGTTTTGGCATCCGCCTTGATGCCGGCACCGCCTATACCGGCGCCCAGATCACGCGCTACTACGACTCAATGCTGGTGAAAGTGACCGCCCGGGGCTCCACCCCGGACGAGACCACCGCCCGCATGCTCCGCGCCTTGCGCGAGTTCCGCGTGCGCGGCGTGGTGACCAATCTGCGCTTCCTCGAACAGTTGCTGACGCACCCGGATTTCACTTCCGCGCGCTATTGCACCACCTTCATCGATACCACCCCGGAGCTCTTCGACTTCGAGCATCGGCAGGACTACGGCACCCCGCTGCTGCGCTACCTGGGCAATGTCATCGTGAATGGTAACGAGGCGGTAAAAGGTCGACCCCGACCGCAGGTGTTTGCCACCCCGGAGCCACCGGAAGTCTCCCGCGCCGTTCCACCTGCCGGCACTCGCCAGTTACTGGAGGCTATCGGCCCCACCAAGTTTGCCGAATGGATGCTCTCCGAGCAGCGCCCGCTGGTGACGGATACGACCTTCCGCGACGCGCATCAGTCTTTGCTGGCCACCCGCATGCGGAGTTTCGACATGTTGGCGGTCGCCCCCGCCTATGCACGCATGCTGCCCACGCTGTTTTCTGCGGAGTGCTGGGGCGGCGCGACCTTTGATGTCGCCATGCGCTTCCTGAAGGAATGCCCGTGGCAGCGCCTGCGCGGGATGCGCCAGCGGCTGCCCAATGTGCTCCTGCAGATGCTCCTGCGGGCCTCGAACGCGGTGGGTTACACCAACTATCCAGACAACGTCGTCGACTTCTTCGTACGGCAGGCGGCGGCCGAAGGGGTGGATGTGTTCCGCATCTTCGACTCCCTCAACTGGGTCGAGAATATGCGGGTGTCGATTGATTCCGTAGTGGCCACCGGCAAACTCGCCGAAGCCGCCATTTGCTACACCGGCAATTTGAGTGACCCGCACTGCACGAAGTACGACTTGAAGTACTACGTCAAACTGGCCAAGGAACTCGAGCGCGCTGGCGCGCACATCATTGGCATCAAGGACATGGCCGGGTTATGCCGGCCTGCCGCCGCCCGCGATCTGGTGCGAGCGCTAAAGCAGGAAATCGCGCTCCCCATCCATTTCCACACGCATGACACCAGCGGCATTGGGGCGGCCAGCATTCTGGCAGCGGTCGATGCGGGGGTAGATGCGTTCGATGCCGCGATGGACTCGATGAGCGGTCTTACCTCGCAGCCCAACCTCGGCTCGATTGTTGAGGCCTTGCGCCACGGCGAGCGGGATACCGGCCTCGATCCGGACGCGATCCGCGAACTTTCCAGCTATTGGGAGCAGGTGCGGGCGCTCTATGTGCCATTCGAAAGTGATATCCGGGCCGGCGCCTCTGAGGTCTATGTGCATGGCATGCCCGGCGGCCAGTACACGAATTTGCGCGAGCAGGCGCTTTCGCTCGGTATTTCAGCCTCTCGTTGGCCGCAGGTGGCTCGCGCCTATGCCGATGTGAACGACATGTTTGGCGACATCGTCAAGGTTACGCCGAGTTCCAAAGTCGTTGGCGATATGGCGCTGATGATGGTGACCAGCGGCCTGACGCGCCAAGACGTGGAAAGCCCAAGCGTAGATGTGGCGTTTCCAGAATCCGTGGTGTCGTTCTTCAAAGGCGATCTGGGCCAGCCTTATGGCGGGTTCCCACCGGCCTTGCAGGACAAGATTCTGGCGGGCCAGGCCCCGCTGGAAGGGCGCCCCGGCGCGGTGTTACCCGCGGTGGATCTTGCCGCCGAGCGCAAGCAGCTGGAGGCTAGGGTGGACCGACCGGTCAGCGACGCCGAGCTGGCTTCGTATTTGATGTATCCCAGAGTGTTCACCGATTACGCGCAAACCCAGCGGGAGTACGGTGACCTCACCGGTTTACCCACCGCCGCCTTTTTCTACGGCATGCTGGCCGGGCAGGAACTTAATGTGGAACTAGGCCGGGGCAGCGGTCAGGTGGTGCGCTATCTGGGCACCAGCGATGTTCATGATGACAACCATCGCACCGTGTTCTTCGAATTAAACGGCCAGCCGCGCGCGATCAAGGTAGGCGACGGCTCAAAAGTGCAGGCCCGCGCGCCGCAACCGAAAGCCGAACGCGATAACCCGCGTCATCTCGGCGCGCCGATGCCCGGCGTGATTACGCAGATTGCAGTGAAAGTGGGAGATCGCGTCAGCCGCGGCGACTCCCTGATGACGCTGGAAGCGATGAAAATGCAAACTGCGATCCGCGCCGAAATCGACGGCACCATTAGCGCGCTGTCGGTGTCGATTGGTCAGCAGGTGGATGCCAAGGATTTGCTGGCAGAGGTTAATCCGGGCTCGTAATCAGGCGTGCAGAATCGCGCGTAGTTTTTCGAGTTCGTTGCCGGCTTCGCGCACGACGAGCAAACGACCGGAGGCGGTGAAGGCGTCCAGCGGCAGGGCGCGCAGCACCGGTGCGTCATCGTCGGGCAGGGGCTCGGCCCACGGCACGTGATGCTCCGGGTCGTGCCAGTGCGCCAGCTGCAGGATTTCGGTCATGCCGTAAGGTGATTCTGCCGGTCGGAACCACTGCTCGGCCGCGCATGAGGCGCGAACCATCTCCTCGGGCAGCCGCCATGCCCTCAAGACCATCGCGGAAACCTCGTAGCGAAGGTCGTGTAGCACCGTGTTCAGCGTCACTTCCGAGCGGAACAGGCCGGGAAAGGCGTCTAACTGCGATACCAGCGCCATCACACCGATATCGTGCAAGAGGCCGGTCAGCAAGGCTTGTTCGGCGTTCACCTTCGTCAGGCGCCGCGCCAGCACGAAGCAGAGCGAAGCGATATTGGCGCTGTGCGACCAGGCAGCGCGCATCAGCGTGGTACAGCGCGGGTCCTTGGTTTTGAACAAATTCCGCACCACGTGGGCCATGATGAAATCGCGGGTAGGGTTGATGCCCATGCGCATGACCGCCGACCGCACGTCGCTGATCGGAGTGCTACCGCCATAGCCGGCGCTGTTCGCGACCCGGATGCAATAACTCGCAAGGGCCGGGTCGGTCAGAATGATATTGGCCACATCTTCGGCGCCCTTGCTGGGATCCGAAGCCGCGGTGCGGATGCGGAGCGCGACATCCGGCAGGGTCGGTAGCACCAGGGTTTCGTCGCGGAGTGCCTGATAGACCGCGAAGAGGAGTTCGTTATCGAGTTCGTCCTCACCCACCGCGGCCTCTTTGACCTGGATGCCCCCTTTCGGTTTGCGCTGGGATTGCAGCAAGCTGGCCGGAAAGCGGACGAAACGGACGGGGCTGACCGCCGTCGCCTGAACGCGTGCCTTCGGGTGCGGCGACAGCGGGTGGAGGGCTTCAAGCGTACCGGCGCTGATCTCAAAGCTCTCGCTCTGTGCATCGACCACGCGGAGATCGCCCTCCAGCAGATAGAACAGCCAGTCGTCATCCGGCCCGCAACGGAACAGTTCGCGATCCGGATCGCGTGTTTCGATATCCGCGTGGCGGGTCAGGTTGTCGAATTCTGCATCGCTCAGATGGCGCAAGGGCAGGAGCCCGCGCAGGCGGGTGAGGTCGGAGAGTCGGCGTTCGCTGATCATGGCGTGAGCTTAACGTAAGGCGCCGTCGGCCACGTAGGGGTTAGTCTTGCGTTCTTGCCCGAAAGTTGACGTTGGGCCATGCCCGGGGACAAACGTGACCTCATCCCCCAGCGGCCACAGGCGTTCGGTGATCGAGCGGATCAGGGTGGCGTGATCGCCGCGCGGGAAGTCGGTGCGGCCAACCGAGCCCTGAAACAAGACATCGCCGACGAAAGCGATCTGACTCTGCGATTCAAAAAACACCACATGGCCCGGGGTATGCCCCGGGCAATGCACGACGTTTAAGGTGAGATTGCCAACGGTCACGGTGTCGCCGTGCTCCAACCAGCGGTCGGGTACGAACGCTTCGGCCGGCGCAAAACCATAGCGCGCGCCTTGTTCGGGCAGGAGATCGATCCAGAACTGGTCTTCCCGTTGCGGTCCTTCAATCGGCACTCCCAGCTCACGCGCCAGCTGCGCAGTC